>OLPR01000428.1_pt1 | contig 38894 bp, 29 predicted proteins | sample 1672761 | NCBI WGS metagenome assembly OLPR01 (sample SAMEA3136721, study PRJEB25190) | human gut metagenome | biome: human gut; feature: human-associated habitat; material: faeces | place: Austria | collected 2013 | reverse complement strand
TATTCCTAAATGCATCCTGATACTCTTTGGACGATTTATAACTGCTGTTATTCTGCAGATAAGCAGTATAGTTCTGCTCCATCTGCAATTTCATGGATGTATTTGGTTCAAATCCAGTGCGAATGGTATCAGCCCATTTATAGAATTTATCCTTAAGGCTATTTACTTCTTTCTTAACAGCTATAATGGATGTAAGACCACCCATAGCTGGAAGGCTCTTTATAATCTTTGGTAAATTCCTCTTAGCTGAAGCCAACGCATTTGTCGCCTTGGTTTTCAACATATGTTTTGCTTTCGTAATTTTAACCTTGGCATTCTGGATCTTCTTCGTTACAATACTCTTTCCCTGTTTTGCCAAACAGGTTACCGACTTCTTCAGATCCCTTGCTTTATCCCGGGCATTTCTTATTTGTTTCTTAATGCCCTTCTTTGCCCGTGCAACTTCTTTTTTTGCTTTTGCTTTCAGTCTGTTCCAAAGGCTCCCGGATTTCTTCGAGGAAGATTTCTTGCTCGAAGATTTTTTCTTACTAGACGATTTCTTAGTCGTCTTTTTCGTATTCTTCTTCGCTGTCGTTTTCTTGGAAGACTTGCTCGACGACTTGGTAGTTTTCTTATTCGACTTCTTCGTGCTTGTCTTCTTGGCTTTATTCTTATCGCCTCCCGGGTCGTTGCCGTTTACTGGGTCGTTTTCGGCGTAGATATAGCGGTTCTGACTGAGTGGATTTGTCAGGTCGCCTTCGTTGGTATCCTGACTGGTGAAGGTTCCTGTTTCAGGGCTGTAATGGCGCTGGCGCAGGTACTGCAGGCCCACTTCTTCTATGTATTCCTCTCCATTATACCCCCACAGAACGTCGTTGTCACTGAGGCCGTTGTCATTTTGTGCTTCTAGTGGCGTCTTAGCTGTTCCGTCATGGGTCACTGCCGTGATCTCTCCAAACGGGTCATAGGAGTAGGAGTCGGAAATTTGTCCGACTCTCATCGTGTTCGTTACATTCCCCTGTCCATCATACAGGTAAGAATAGTCTCCTGCCTTTTGCTCGGTGTACTTAACCGCTTCCTTGGTCAGATCGCCGCTGATTCTCTGGTCAGCTTCCCCGTAGGTATAGCTTGCTTTTTCTTTGCCGTCCTGATCGTACTGGTACATTGCCTGTGCATTTTCGTTGAAATTGGTGTCGTTCAGGTAGTTGGTGATGTCCCAGGTTACAAGGGTGGCGTGTTCGGTTCCGGGCACTACGATGGTTGCCATTTCATTGGCAGTTAATGTATCTCCGTTTTTCTCCTCAGCTGTCTTACCGACATTTTGCCCCATGTTAATTTCAGTATAGTCCCCTGTCACGAAGGTTTTAAATCCATGCCAGAGGTCTCTGATTTCTTTCCCTATGGCGGTGAGGAGAGCCGGGCACTGGCCTGCGGTGAGTTTCATGACGCCTTGGGTTCCGCCGTACCAGAAGATATCCGGGTCGAAGTTTTCTTTTACGGTCGGTACTTTTGCTTTTTTCGTTTCAGCATTTTCATCCGATCCGTCCCCGTCGGAGTCTTCATCGGCCGCCTGTATCGTCGCGGTCTTTACCTTCTTTTTCTTTGAGGTCTGTTTTGTTCCGTCGACATACTTTCTAGTCATCTGGAACACCTTATTGCCGTCTCCGTCGTAGGTTGCGGCGAGTAATATCTGTCCGCCCTTCGTTACGCTTCTCAGTCGATTTTCAGTATCATAACTGTAAACGGTGGATTTGCCTTTTGTTTTCTTTTCGATCAGGTTTCCGTTGTCGTCATAGACATACTTGATCTTATCGCCTGTTTTGGAGTTTTTCTCGGAAATTACCTGATTGTCTTTATTGTAGGTTACCGTTATTGTTCCTTCATCGCCACCTTTTGTAACGGACATTCTGCTTCCTGCTGCGTTATAGGTATAGGTGGTTGTGCGGAGGGTTCCGTCTGTGTTTTTGGTGTAGCCGCTTAACCCGCCTGCTTTATCGTAGGTGAAGGTGGTGATGGTTTTGTTTCCTTCCTGCTGGGCGGTTTCTTTGGTGATGCGGTCTTCTTTATCGTATTCGTAGGCATAGGTAGAGACTTCGGCGCCTTTGCTAGTGTTTTTGAGTTCTATGAGGTTATCGTTTGCATCGTAAGTGTAGGCACTTTCGGTGCCGTCAGATCTCTTACAGCTCAGGATGTTTCCTGCTGCGTCTACGGTAAATTCTGCGGTGATGCCTTTGTTATCGGATACTCTTGTGATGTTATCTTCAGTATCGTATCCGTAGGTGACTTCTCTTCCTTTCGGGTAGGTGATCTTTTCGATGCGGTCGTATTCGTCATAGGAATAGGTCAGCTTCTGACCGTTCCCATCGGTATAGCTTTTCACTCTTCCAAGCTCATCGTAGGTCGTATGGCTTTTACCGTATTCGTCGTCCATCTCGATCCTGTTTCCTGCGGCGTCGTAGCCGTATACGACGGATTTGCTGCCGTCAGAATACTCTTTTTTAAGAAGGCTTCCGAGGACGTCGTAGTCGTAGGTGATCTTTGTCTTATCCGGATTTACTTTGGCCGTAAGGTTTCCTGCGGCATCGTAAGTAAAGCGCGTGGTCTTTCCCTCCGGTGAGGTTTCTTTGGTGAGGTTGCCCGCCTTATCGTATTCATATTTCGTCTGCTGATCGCCGCCTTCGATCTTGTCGGTCAGCTGATCCAGCTTGTTGTACCGGTAGGTGACGCTTCTTCCTTCTGCGTCTTTGGCGCTGGTGAGATTGCCCGCCTTATCGTAGGTGTAGCGCATCTCTTCGCCCATCCGGTTTTCTGCTGCTGTCTGATTTCCTTCTTCGTCGTAAGCACTCTTTGCAGAATTCCCCTTGGCATCGATCTCTTCGATCAGATTACCCTCCGCATCGTAGCGGTATCCTGTCTTTCGCTTTAACGGATCGATGACGGATATGATATTGCCGTTTTTATCATACTCATAGCTTGTGGTATTGCCCTTAGCCGTAGTCTCTGTAAGGAGTCTTCCGGTCTTATCGTAGGTATATTTTGAGCTCTTTTCCTTCTGCTGTTCTTCTGCCAGGTTTCCTGCTGCATCGTAGTTGTAATTGATCTCGGCAAGGCTGGATTCCTTTTCGCTGGTCACCTTACCCGCCTTATCGTAGGTATACTTGATCTTGCCACCTGTAGGATACTGGATCTCGGTATTGTTTCCGGCTTCATCGTAAGAGAAGCGTGTTACAGCGCCTTTGCCGTTTTCCTCTGTGAGGATCCGGTGCCCTTTATCATAGGAATAGGTATTGACGTTTCCGCTCTCTTCCTTTTCTTTTTCCACGTTTCCAAAGGCGTCATAAGACCAGGTCCGCTCCGCCCCTTCGCTGGTGTTCATTTTGCGGATCCGTCCTGCCTTATCATAGAGATATTCTGTTCGATAGCCGTTATCCTTCGTTTCTGTCAGGAGCTTTCCATCAAGGCTGTAGGTATAGGTGGTCTCCGCTCCGGAAACGGTAGTCTCCGAAATGGTGTTTCCCTGGGTATCATAAGCAAAGCGTTCCGTGCCGCCTCTTGGGTGGATGGTCGCTGTGAGATTTCCCGCCTTATCGTACTGGTTTTCCGTTACCGCCCCTCGGGCGTCCTTTACCTTTACTTCATCGCCTCTTCCGTTATACAGATATTCGGTCACTCCGCCCTCCGGATCGGTTTCCGTCAGGGTATTTCCTTCGGCATCATAAGTGTACCTGGTTACGCCTCCTTCTTCATCGGTCTCGGAGCTCACCTGATTTAAAGCGTCGTAGGTATAGGTGTATTTGCTTCCGTCTGCGCCGGTCTCCTCCGTCAGGTTTCCTGCCTTATCATAAAGGTATGCCTTATGGGATCCTTCCGGATCGGTCTCCCCTGTGGTGTTTCCCCGCAGGTCATAAGTATACTTGTATGTCCTGTCTTTTGGAAGGGTCTCTGAGGTAAGCCGCCCCGCCTTATCGTAGGTATAGGTCGTCTTGCTTCCGTCGTTTTCCGTCATCAGGATCATCTGATCCTTCGCATCGTATTCGTAGCTTACCTGGTCCTGATCAAAGCTGGTCTCCTCGATGAGATTCTCATAGGCATCGTATGTATAGCTTGCCGTTCTTGCTGCTGCATCCTTTTCTTTGATGAGATTCCCCTGCTTATCGTAGGTGAACCTGCTTTCGTTTCCGGCGTTATCCTTCTGCTTTGTAAGATTGCCCGCCTTATCGTATTCATAGGTCTTTACGAGACCTTCTGCGTCTTTTTCCTCTGTGAGGCGGCCGTAGGAATCATATTTGCTCTCTACCTTTCCGCCATCCGGGCTTTCGCTTACAACAGCATTTCCGGCAGCATCGAATTTCTCTTTGTAAACGCCCTTTTCCTCGTCCACCTGCCGGATCAGGTTGTCCGCCTTGTCATAGGTATAGTGTACCGAGTAGCCTCTGCGGTCCGTCTCTTTGATGAGACGCTCTGCGCTGTCGTAAGAGGAAAGAGAGCTATTTCCCGCAGCATCGGTAGTCTTTACCAGCTGCCCGATTCCGTCGTACTCATATTTCGTGGTGTTGCCGTTTTCATCGGTTTCGCTGGCAATATCCCCGTTTTTATTATAGGTATAGGAAACTACGCCGCCTTCCGCATCGGTCTTCGTCGTGATATTGCCCTTGCCGTCATAGGTGAAGCTGGTGGTTCCACCTTCTTCGTCGGTCTCGCTGATCTTCCGTCCCGCCTTATCGTAGGTATAGCTTTTCACCGTTCCTGCAGCATCGGTCTGGGAAAGCAGGTTTCCGGCTTTATCGTAGGTATATGAAGCCTTTCTGCCATTTGAATCCATCTCTGCAAGGAGGTTTCCCGCTTTATCGTATTTCAAAGCGCGCAGCAGCCCCGTGCTTTCCGTCACGCCGATGAGTCTGCCCCGCACATCGTATTTATTCTCCGTCACTGCACCGTTACCGTCAGTTTCGGTGAGCACATTGCCGTTGGCGTCATAAGTAAAGGTGGATGTACCGTCTGCTCCGGTCTGCCGGATCAGGTTTTCGCTGCGTCCGTCATACTCATAGGTCGTCTCGCCTCCGATGGAATCCGTCTCTTTGGTAAGTCTTCCGATCCCGTCGTATTCATAGCGGGTCGTATTTCCCTCTCCATCAGTCTCGCTAAGCTTGTTTCCCTCGCTGTCATAAGTCTTTGTGACCGTGATCCCCTCGGCATTGGTTTCCGATACTTCGTTGCCGTTGTAATCGTACTGATAGCTCACCTTGTCTCCATTGCCGTCGGTGATGGAGAGGATATTGTTCATGCCATCATAAGTGAGGCGGCTGACATTTCCTTCCCCGTCGGTGATCCGGATGCAGTTACCCGCCTTGTCATAGGCGTACTGCTCGGAAAATCCTCCGGTTGTCCAGATACCGGTCTTCTTTCCTGCTGGAGAGTAGATGGTCTTTTCCTCTACGCCCTCTGCGTTGACCGTGCTCACTTCCCGTCCCATAGCGTCGTAATAGGTGACGGTGCTGTTGCCGTTTTCGTCGGTGAAGGTCTTCGAAGATGTCCCGTCATAGGCAGTCTGGGTCTTCTCCCCTTCTTCATTTACCGAAGAGGTTTCTCTTCCGTATACGTCGTAGGTGTAGCGCACGCAGCTTCCGTCTGCAAAGGTTTCGCAGACGATATTTCCCTGCTTATCGTAGTCGTATTTCGTGGCGTTTCCTTCGCCGTCCGTATCTTCTATGAGGTTTCTTTCGTCATCGTAAGCACCGGTGCTGACATTGCCGCCTGCATCGGTCTGCCTGATGAGATTTCCTTCTTCATCGTATTCATATTTTACCGTATTTCCGGCAGCATCGGTCTCTTTTACAAGATCGTTTCTGTCGTTATATACTCTCTTATCGCTGCCTTCACTGGTTTTACGGCTTTCCGTCCGCATCCGCTCATCGAAGGTGTACGTCCGGTCGTTACCGTCAGCGTCCTCGATCTGCGTCTTAGACTTGTCATAGGAAAGCTTCGATACGCCGCCTTTAGCGTCCACCTGTTTTACGACTCTGCCGTACTCATCGTAGGTGTTGGTGATCTGGCGGACGTTGTTTCCATCCCGCCACGAGGTCATGTGACCTTCCTTATCGTATTCATAGCGGATCGTATCCCCGTCTTCATTGGTAAAGCTGGTCAGAAGATTATCCTCATAGGTATATTTCAGGGCGTATCCTGCCGGGGTCACGATCTGGCTGATCTGACCGTCATCACCTACTGTGATCTGATAGACTTTTCCGGACGGTGTGGTGATGTCTTTCAGCTTCATATCGTCCGTATAGGAGAGCTTCGCGCTCAGGTTCCTTTCATCGGTGATGGAGGAAAGAAGCCCGTAAGCGTTGAAGCCCCTCTTTTCTTTGCTGTCTTCATCTTCGATGACATACTTTTTGTCCTGCGGATCCTTTGCAGAAATCGCAGATAACGTAAGCTCCGGCGCAAGCTCGCAGCTGTAGCCGCCCGCATCCTTTTCAAAACGCAGCCTTCTGCCATCGCCTGTATAGTAGAGAAAGTCTTCTCCATCCTTTGCAAGACTCTCTTCAAAAGCGCCGCTCCAGCCGTAGCCAAAGAGGCCCCGCGACTTATCTCCTACGGAGTTGTAGGTCCGATCCAGGGTGAAGCTTTCCGTATAGTCCATATTCTCTGCATCGGTCTGCTCAAACATGAAGTTTCCCGTCGAGGTGTTTACCGGCTCCAGATCGAAGTCGCTGCAAAGCCCCCGTCCAAGGTTGGCGTAGATGATGTCGTCTGCGTGAGACGGATCAAGATCAGCCGCTCTGCTGTAGGCGCTGTTTTTGTTCTGCTTCGGATTTCGGATGAAGATGGAACTTCCTGCTGTGCCCAGATAGTCCGCCGGGCGGTTGTCGGCCACGATCTGAGACAGGCTCACCCCGTAATAGTTTGCCACATACGGGTAGGTATCCTTTTTATCAAACTCGTAGATGATGAACTCATCGCTGGCCCCCTCCGGGGTGCTCCCGGATGCTCCCGCGCCCTTAGCATAGATCCGGTACGGGGTCGTAAGTTCGAATTTAGACGCAGGGATCCCCTTGGTCTGCCAGTTGGACTCATGGATCCCGGTGTATCCCAGACGGTAGGAGATCTCTTCATCCGTCTCCATCTTCTTCGTATCCGGGTAGCGTTTTCCCCAGTCGGTCACCGGGAACTTCCCGGCGTAAATATCTTCTGTCTTTTCACTTTCCCGAAGCGCCCAGCTGCAGGTAAGCTGCGGACGCATGATGCCATCGGCAAGAAGCCCGGTAAACATCTGCACACCGTCCTCCTGATCGGTCAGAGGCCGCAGACTTATTTTCGGCTCCTCCAGCGGGTAGTTTTCATCTACGGCGTTAGGAACCGTCCACTTGATGTCCATATACAGCGGAAGTTTCGTCGTCGGATTTCCCGGACCGGAAAAACACACAGCATCCTGATCTTCTCTGACAGGGGCAAGCACCAGACCCATGTTGGCGCTTCCGTCCATCCACTGCCTCACAGCCGTCGTAATATCAAAGGTTTTCCATTCATTAACAGATACATCCTGCGGCTCTGCGATAATGCTGTAGGAGACCGGTTGATTGTTCCAGGTATAGTCGGTCCCGCCCTTCCAGCCATCGTGCACCATCTTGCAGTACACCTTCGTTCCCGCTTTCGGGCTTCCCCGGAATTTATATATCCTAAAATCTGCACTGACGATAGCGTCCTCCGGCAGATCCAGATTCTTCGCCAGATTTTGAAAATCGTATTTGATCTTGATAAAAGAGCGGGTCATTCCATAATATGCACCGTCGGTCGAACCGATCAGAGAACCGTTTTCATAGCCAGCATAAAGGTAGGTCACCTTTCTGTGATTCACATTGGGACCTGCGGCAAACTTTTTCGTTCCACGTCCGTTTTCCACCAGATGCCACTCCATATTGGACTTCGAAAGATTGATGGTCGCAGTCGGATCGATGGTGACAGGATATACCCGCTCCGGTGCAGAAAGCCACTGCTGATCCGGCTGGATGCTGAGGTTCTGCTTTCCGTCCTTTTCCGTAAGCTTCATACTGATCCCGCAGCTGACCTCGCCCGCTGCATCATACATTTCCGGCGCATCGATCTGACAGAAAGCAACTTCCCTTGTCTTCTTGCCTTCCTTCACCTTTTCATAGGCGATCAGGCTGTTTTCTTCGACCCTGTATTCCAGTTCCTTTCCGTCCGGATTTTCTGCCGTCAGTTCGTAGTCAAACGAGGTTAGTTCAGTCGGCTGCATCAGGATGATATCTTCCTTGATGTAGGAAGAAAACGCCGTATACTGCAGGTCGATCCCCTCTGCTGCGTCGTTATACCGGATGGCGTTATCCTGTACGGCCCCGTCTTTCAGGCTTGCAAAGAGAGGTTTTAATCGGATCTGATAGTCCTCCTGATCGATGGTGACTTCCTTTCCGTTTTTCGGCAGCTTGATCTCGTAGGCGTTTTCCTTATTGACATAGCTGCCCCAGCTTTTCTTTAAGGTGTTGTCGATCTCTTTTTCCCTACCCTTTTCATCCGTATACAAAAGCGGCTCGCTGCTGAACCTCGTAACGTAGGTATTTGCACTGGTCTGGTATGTAGTGCTGTTTTCATCTCTTTTGATCACAGTCCCGTCGATATCAGAAGGAGCTTCTTCAGAAAGCTCCGGCATGCGAAGCGCGTCCGCATCCTGCTTTGCCGTATTCTTAGACGCATCCTTTGCAGACGTCTCGCTTGCCTTCGTTTCTTCTTCCTGCTTTTCTTTGTCTTCGTCGAACTTTCTGCTCTGCTCGGCAAGCTGCTGTTTGGCTTTTAAGCTGTCGTTTTGCGCTGCAAAGACCCCGGATGGGAGCAGGGTAAAGCTCATGATAAATACCATCAGAAAACAGATGGCAGCTCTTCTCTTTTTCATATTTTTAAGATCCCGTCTGATCATCTTCCCGCTCCTTTCGTGAATATGCCAAGTCCCGTCTTATATACAAGGTATGTCCCTGCACTTCCAAGCAGGGTAAATACGATGATCTGCAGGATCCTTCTCAGGATCGCAACGCTTACGAAGGAAAAGAGCGCAGCAAAGATCAGTCCCGCTGCAGCAGACGCCAGTATGATGAGCAGGACTTTCCAATAGCCGGTCTTGACAGCTGCCAGCCCTGCCCGGATCGTCCCTGCAAATGGCAGATCCGAAAGAGAAAAAGCCAGAAGCTGCAGCACAAATACCGGCAAGACCGCTACGCTGAGCACTGTCGTGATAATATCTATGATCAGTTTGATGGTACTGTAAAAAAGGAGATTTCCTAAGAAAAAATACAGGGCGGAAGAAATCACGCCGCAAAGAAGAAAATATGCGAGCGCTGCCGCTGCGAAGACGCATCCGTACACACCTGCCCGCTTTAAGTGAAAAGAAAAAGATCTCTGCCTGATCTTCACCGCTCGCACCTGCCGCTCCGCAAAGTACCCGAGAGCTGCGAGAAACAGGATAGCGATCACTGCAGCCAAAACGAAACCTGCCGCTAAAAGAGCGCGCCAGATATCCCGGTGCAGCTCGCCATAACGAAGCACAGCAGGAATCCCCAGAAAGCTTATCAAGCTCAGCACAAAGCTTCCCAAAAGGGCGCATTTGTACAAGTCATTTTTCAAGAGGTCAGAGAGTTTGCGCACTCCCCCACCCGTTGCAATCACTGAATTCATTTCTTCTTCTCTCCCTGTTAAATGAATAACTCTGATAGTATCTTGTGTTTATTTGTACTTTTCATTCTACAGGATGTTCGAGGGGATTGCAACAAAAAAGCGAATTGTAACATATATTCCTTTACCTTTGCTCCAAATCTTGCTTACGGCACACTGATCCACCCGTTCTGCGGATCTACATAGCTGCCATTTACCGATACGCCAAGGTGCAGATGCGGGCCAGTGGAATTCCCAGTACTTCCTACCTCTCCAATAAACTGTCCCCGCACTACTCTCTGTCCTTTCGTCACATTGATTTTGCTCAAATGGGCATAGGTCGTCTTTACTCCTCCTCCGTGAGAAATGATGATACACTTACCGAAACCTTTACTCCAGCCTGCATGTTCCACATTCCCTGCTTCGCATGCCAGCACATGTGTCCCTGTTGGAAAGGCTATATCAATGCCTTTATGATACTTCGATCCGATACCACCCGGAGACTTTCTATGACCAAACGGAGAGGAAATATTGCTCTTTTTCATATTCTGGATAGGAAGACCCAGCTTTCCCGGCCCGGTGTTCACGATACCGTATGACGGATTACCGAAAGGATAGTATCTTAATACATGCTCCACATAATCAGGATCACCGTATGCACTCATCCCTATCTTCTTCGCCTGCAGCTGGGAAAATTCCACGGCATTGGCTTTGCTGTATCCACCGTGCTTTTCCAGCGCCCATGTGATATATCCGCTGCCGAAGTTGTACCCCTGCAGTGCAAGCTTGATATGCTCCATATCCGAGGGAGATTCGCAGCCTGCAGCTTTCAGTACGCTCGCAAGCATCTGCACCCCGCACTTTATGGAATACTCCGGATCCTTGATTGCTCCCGGGCTATGAGGATACTTCGTATTGTATCCACACTCTGACGCCTGCATGGGATCGCTGCCTCGCCCTCCGGATTCCTGCATCATGACAGCCTTTATGAGCTCCGTATATTCATTTATCCCGTATTCCTTTGCATATTTGCTGATAAGCGGGCTGTACTGCTCCACTTCTTCGCTTACCGGGATATATCCTGTGTTGCTGCTGTCGCCGAAAAGATAAAGCGCTCCTCCGAACAGACAGCATATGATGATCACGACTACAGATATCCAGCCTCCTGCGACGATCGCTGAAACCAGAACTTTCATACCTGATGCTGCAAGCTTCACTGCATGCACGGTATTCACAAAAGCAGCCTTGACTGTTTTCACGCTCACTTTTCTCTGCATCATCGCCTGCTGCCTCTTCCTGACGAACATCCTTTTCCTTGCTGACTGTATGCTCTTCACCTGTATGCTCCGGGAAGGCCTGACCGCCTTTACAGTTTTCTTTGCAGCAGCCCTGCCTGTATGCTTCGCCCGTCTTGCTGCTTCATTTTTCGATCTGACTGTGAACCTTTGCACTGTATCTCGAGTCTCTTTCTTCCCCATCTCTTGCAGCCTGTCACCTGCTCTTTCTAAGGCTATCCTTCCGGTTCCTGCGATCCTGCCCTGCGCATACCCTGAAGGCGAGTCTTCTTTTGCCTGATGTGCTCCCTCTGCACTTTCCTTTGTCCGGATACTGCCGTCTTTGATTCGATGTGCTGCCTCCTCTGCCCGGTCGAACGTCTTTATCGTTCCTTTCATGACCTCTCTCGTCTTTATGTCTGCCATCATGCACCCCTGTCTCTATCTGAAATCGTCATTAGGTTTTGTGGTCATCAGTCTATACAGCTTCGTGTTTTTCGGGAAGTTGTTCTCAAAAGGCACCAGTGAGCTTCCGACCTTGATGAGTCCGCACCCTGCGCTGACATTCTTGATGAACGAAAGCTGCTGATCCGAGATGTTCAGAAGTTTCGCAAGCTCGTCCCTGTCCGTGGCCGCCTGGTTCAACATGATGATGAACTCCGAATTGGAAAGCATCGTCCTTGCCGTATGGGACTGCAGCAGGTCTTCCACATTCTGCGTCAGGCCTGTGCAGTAAGCTCCGTATTTTCGCACGCGTTTCCACAATTTGAAAAGGAACTGCGCCGAATACTCGTGCATGAACAGGATATAGATCTCGTCGATGAACACGAATGTCTGCCTGCCTTTCTTCCTGTTTGCGATGATGCGGTTCAAAATACTGTCAAGTATCACCAGCATACCGATCGCCCGCAGCTGCTCTCCAAGCTCCAGGATGTCGTAGCATATGAGTCTGTTTTTCGTATCCACGTTCGTCTGTTTTGCAAAAGTATTGAGAGATCCTCTCGTGAAAAGTTCAAGCTCCAGTGCCAGAGAATGAGCTTCCGGCTCCGGCTGACGAAGGAGCTCGTTTCTGAAATCCTGCAGTGTCGGCGGTTCGCCTCTGTAGTCACCCTGCTTGTAGAACCTGTACACATTTTCCGTACACCTGTCGATGATGGACTGCTGCCCCTTTGCAAAACGATGTCCTGCTATGATCTGTTCGCAAAGCGACTGCAGGAACTGCGACTTTTCTATGATAGGATCTACTTCTCCATATTCTTTGCTCATATCCATGGCGTTGATGTGATTAGGGCTTGCTGCCGATATCTCGATGACTTCTCCGCCAAGAGCCCTTACCAGCGGAGAATACTCCCTTTCCGGATCCACGACGATGATGTCTGCATCCGAGGAAAGCATCAGATTCACGATCTCATTCTTTCCTGCAAATGACTTGCCTGAGCCAGAGACTCCCAAAATAAAAGAATTGCCGTTCAGGAGCTGTCTCCTGTCGGCAATGATCATGTTTTTGCTGATGACGTTCTGTCCGTAATATATACCGTGTTCATCATGGACCTCCTGTACGCGAAACGGCATGAACACCGCAAGACTTTCCGTGGTAAGCGTCCTGAAAGAATCTATTTTCCTCACACCGAACGGAAGCACAGTTTTCAGTCCGTCCAGCTGCTGCCATCTAAGTACAGAAAGCTGACAGAGGTTCTGTCTTGCTGTTGTGAGTAATGCTTCTGTATCATTATCGAGGGCCTCCTTCGTATCGGCTGTATGCACGATGGTGATTACAGCGAACATCATCCTCTGATCCCTGGTCGTAAGATCATCAAGAAACTCCTTGCTTTCCTTTCTCTGAAGCTCCATGTCGTAAGGCACCACGGCTGAAAAATTGTTGTTCTGATTCTGCTTCCTCTGCCAGTTCGTGATGTTCGTTTCGACTCCAAGGAGCCTTGATTCTACCTCCTTCACGGCTTCATCTGTAGGCACAGGGATTATGTCGATGGAAAGCATCATGTCACGGTCGAGCTCCGTCAGATCTGCTACCATGGAGTCCTTGATGAAGGATGCGTAGTCTTTCAGGAAAAGCACCCTGCCGTATCTGTCACCGATCCTGAAATGATCCCGTTCGTTTTCAAAACAGTCCGGACAGATATAGTCTCGGAAGTCGTGTCCTTTCCTCATCCTGTCTTTAAAATCGAAATGAAACGACGTCTCTTCACCCGCCCTGTAAAAATCATATATGATACGGAGGCGCTCCTTTGGGTCGAGTTCTATGCAGTCTGATCCCATCTGGGAAAAGTGTGCCATGAGCTCTGCGCCTGCACGTCTGAAATATGTCCTCGCCTCTTCTATGTCTTTTCTCGTCACAGTTATGGTGATATATTTTTCCTGCACGATGGAGTTCGCATCTGCAGCCTTGCCGGAAAGCATATCGTCATACTCTTTTCGGTAGATATCAAGGCTGTCACCCTTCATGCCGATCAGGACTTTTCTCTTGAAGTCTGCTCTGTTCAGCCTGCGATTATTGATAGTGAGCTTCGTCACTGCGGTGCTGTCGAGTGCATTGAGTATCTCTGAATATCCGAGGAACATAGCTTTTTTGTCTTCGGCAGACGCTACATAATAGTTGATGTCCTCGAATCTGAATGTCTTGCTGAATTTGTTCTTTCCTGTCTGGAATATCCCGTCCGGATATACGCTCTGCACTGGGATGATGTCCTGCACATTCTTCGGCAGAGTGAATTTTTCCCTGTCCTGTTTAAGCGTTCTGTTCAGTGTCTTTATCATGTTTCCTCCTTCTTCCTCTGTATCTTTTCTTCTTTGCTTTTTCCTGCTGCTTTCGTGCTTCCGTCATGATCCGGCAGTACATATTGGTGTTTCCGAATGTCAGATGCTTTGGAATCAGGATCTCCGACTTCACCCATGCTGCTATGAACTTTTCTGCGCTCATCCCGTTGTACTTCACGAATCCGATCATGGCAAACGGAAAAGCTGCCAGTATGCATATCCAGCTCACAGCTTCCAGTCCTAAAACAGGCCTCAGCAGAAAATATGTCCCCACCGCCACCACGCATGCCAGGGCAGAAAAAAAGAACTGTCTCAGCGACAGTCCGAAAAATACTGATTCTGTATACTCCCGGATCTCACGGTTTATCCTTACTTCCAAATCTATCTTCCCCTTTCCTGATCCTTATCTCTATCTTCCTTTACTACCTTGAGCTCTTTCGTATCTCTGTCATATTTCATGATGCGGTCAGAAAGCACCTCGGTTTCCGATCCCATTATTTCATTCACTTCTCTTACTGTTTTACTGAGATGCTCCGGCGGTATGCCGCTTTTGCACGGGACTATCATCAGCTCATGCGTAGAGCTCGGCAGCACGTAGTAGCTGTCATCTATCACTTCTGCTATCTTTTCCTTTACATCTGGATAAAATATGGTCGCTGCCCCGTTCATCATATCTCTGCTTGAAAGAAGGTACATATCAGAGCTTTTGTCAAAACTTTCTCTTTCAGACAGAAGCGTGAGCTGAGGACTTTCCGGTAATGCAAAGTTCTTTACAACATCCTGCAGATCCTCAAATACTGCTGGATGCATCCTCGGCGTATTGCGCTCAGCGTCCTCGAATATCTTCTCAGGATCATATCCATACTCTGCTGCAAGGCTGTTTGTGATCGGGATGCTCCCCTCTTTGCTCACAGCTATGCTGTATACTTTGGCAAACCCGCATTCAGCAAGCGAATACTTCATCTCCGAAAGCCTGCCTCTGTTTCTCTTCACATCTGCGATCCTGTAAAAGATACGATCTTTGATATCCTCGTACTGAAGGGAGAGCAGGTCCATGCAGGGCTGATCCTCCCATGCCTTGCAGAACGCATCTGCTGCAGCAGGTGCAAGCTCATCCACTGGTCTGCCACTTTGATAAAGATCATACGCATCATCGATATATATGACCGGAGATCCTCCAGGGCCTTCCCTTGAAATCATGATCCCGTGCATCATGACGTCATTGTTCTTTCTCGCCTCTTTTATGACCAGCTCTCCTTCTGCCAGGATGCTTTCCGGTAGGTTCCCTTCGATTTTTTTTCGCATTTGTTCATAAAATTCATTTCTATCCATCTCATCTTCCTTTCTGGCTTAAAGCCCCATCATTTCCTTTACGATACGGTCTGCCATCTTCACAGTTCCTACCAGCACAAGCATATTGAAGATCAGCTCTCCGACATATCCCCACACCATCGCTGCCGGAGCTGCATCGGCATCTACAGCAGGCGGCGATGCGGCGAATACCGAAAAGATGATACATGCCAGCAGAATGATTGCTCCCTCAAGACACACTGCAGCATAAGACTTTATGAAGCTCTTTCCGATCTGCTCCGTGGGCTGTCCTGCAAAGGCCGCAAGCGGTACTGGTGCTATAGCGGTATACATATATATCTTGAAAAACCTCGCATACACGCTCATGATTATGATGAATGACAGCACCGTTATGAAAAGGCTCCCGATCAGCGTCACTGCCCACAGCGGGATACTTTCGAAAAATCCGCAGTCTTCTATCGCTGACACCATCTCTTTGGGCAGTGTGATCTTGTCAAAGCTGCCGATCCCTGATGCCTTCATGATGGTGCTTACCATACCCTGAACGATCTCAAAGAGCGCCATCATCAGCTCGAGCCCATATGTCACCACGCCTTTTGCTATGGCAAATCTTATGAAAAGTTTCAGAGCGTGCTCCGGCTTTTTCACTTCCGCAAAACTTCCGCAGGTCTTCACGACCCCCACAACGAAAAAAAGGACCAGCAGTGCCAGTCCTATCGCCATAAGTGCTCCGTGTATGTCCGTGATCACTTTCCATATCGCGCCTCCTTTGAAATCCTCCGGAGACTGCGTCAGAAGCTTCCACACCTCCGCCAGTTTGTCGTTCCATGTGCTTAAGGATTTCTGCAGGTTCTGCACGACCCAGTTGTCCGACATGTCATGCACCTCCTCTCATGCATCTGTTTTTCCATTTTTCATCACCTCCTCCGATCTTTATAGTGTTTTACCGTAAAAAATAGACCAGTCATCAAACCGGTCTATGTATTTCTTCAAATATTAAATTGCCTAAAAATCACGTCTGTGATACTGAACTGTAACAACTGTAACTGTTTTGGTATCCTCATCAATACGAAAAACAGCAATATAATTATCTATGATAAGCTGCCGATATCCTTTTTCAGCATAACGTCCCTCCAAACGCCTCTGATGAGACTGCGGAAATGTATCCAGCTTCAAGATCGCTGTTTTTAACCGTTCAGCCTGTCTTTTCGCAGATTCTGGGGCAAGTCTGTCTTCTGCAAGATACTCATAAATATGATCTATATCACCTGCAGCTTTAGGATTTATCTTTACTTTGTACTTATCCAAAATGCTTTTTCTCCAATTCTGCAAATACTGCTTCTGCATCTAACGCTTCTGCCCCATTTGCGATCTCTTGTTCGGATTCAAATATAGCCTGATCAATCCTGTTTATCCTTGCAAATCTATCATATAATTCACTGCTCATCACTACCAGATCACTGTATCCGTTTTTCGTGATGAAAATAGGTTCCTGTTCTTTATGAGCAAGATTAGATATCTCATTGGTATTACGCAGTTCCTTGATTGGCATTATAAGTGGCATATGCTACACCTCCTTTTCATGACATAATTATAGCATAATCATGTATCGCAATCAATTATCTTTCCCTGCAGCTCTACAATATTTCTCATTCCAAAAAAAATTCATGTACCCGGCAGCATTACTGCTGCCTGTTTTTTATCCTGTGATCAGGTTCAGTATCTCCTTCGCAAATGTTATGATCACGCCTCCTGCCAGGGTCAGAAAACCATTGGCACGCTGCGATGGATCATGGGATTTCAGTGAAAGGCCTATCTGCACTATGCCGAATCCCAGAAGTATCAGTCCGATGGCTCGGATCAGCGCGAATATGAATGTCGAAAGATTGTTGATCACGGCAAGCGGATCACTTGCGGCATACGCAAGGTCTGCTCCCACTGTGAAGATCAGCACCAGCAGTATATACACCGCCATAGTGATCCTTATCAGTATCCTATCTGTTTCTTTTTCTTCGTTTTGTTTCATTACCTCTCCTCCTCATTGTCATAAAGTTTCTGCAGTTCCTCTTCTGAAAGAAGCTCATACTCTGTCTGCCCTGTTTCTGTCATCATCTCTTCCTCAGACTCTCCATAAAAAAGCTCGATGGCAGCTACTGCATCCCGATCCTGTCCGTGCAGATACGGTTTTGCATCACCGTCAACTGTGTCCTTTACGAATGGATGCTTTAGAATATCGAACTTCAGATCCTTCACAGGTCTTTCCCCTCTGATGAAAAGAAGTGCGTACCTGTTATCCAGCATACGCACTTCATCCGGTGTCATGAGTTCTCTTCCTGCAGTCTGATAGTTCGTCGAATAGCTCCCGCTGCGCCCTGAGCTTTTACCGTATGTGTTCGTATCTATGGTCGCTTTTCCCAAAAGCTCCGAGACATACTTGTGAGTCGACTGTTCGTTCCCGCCAAGATACAGAAATTCATCGCAGTTTCCCACGATGCTCTCCCACTGCTTTTCGAACAACGCTTTGAGCTGCGCCATGTTCTGCAGTATGATGCTCACAGACACGCCCCTTGATCTCATCACCGACAGGATCTTGTCGAAGTCGTCCGGCAGACTGACGTTCGAAAACTCGTCCATGCAAAAGTGTACATGCACCGGAAGACTTCCTCCGTATTTCCTGTCCGCCGTGCAGAAAAGCTGCTGAAAGAGCTGCGTGTAAAGTATCGAGACAAGAAAGTTGAATGACGTATCATTGTCCGGGATCAGTGCAAACAGTGCGACTTTCTTTTCTCCCATGCTGGAAAGATCCAGCTCGTCAGTAGCCGTCAGCATCGCCATGCTTTCAAGGTTGAATTTTTCGAGCCTTGCCGCAAGCGTGATCTGTATGCTCTTGAGCGTCTTTGCAGATCCCGAATGATACGCCTTGTAATACTTCACCGCGATATGATCAGGCTGCCTCATCTCAAGATCGTAAAAGAGGCTGTCAAGAGGGCTGTAATAGCTCTCGTCCTCTTCGCTCACATCGCCTGCCCGAAGCATTTCCATGACCATTGGAAAGTTCTGTTCCTCTTCCGGTGCTTCATACTTCAGATAGAAGATCAGTGCCAGAAGCAGCATGGATGCGGCCGTGTCCCAGAAGGGATCACTGCTCTGCGAGCCCTTGGGCGTCGTGCTTTTGAACAGGTTCGTCACAAGCTTCTGCACATCATTATCGCTTGTGATATAGCGGAAGGGATTATAGCAGTGGCTCTTCTCCATATTGATGAGATCCAGCACCCGTACTTCGTAGCCCTTTTTCTCAAGAAGACCCCCTGTATCCCTTATGATCTCGCCCTTAGGATCAAGCACAACAAAAGAAGTATTCGCCTGCATGATGTTAGGTTTGCAGTAGAACCTCGTTTTTCCTGCACCCGAGCCTCCACATACAAGCACATTGAGGTTTCTTCTGTGCTTCCTTCCATCTATCCCGATCCGTACGTGCTGCGTCAGGAGCTTGTTCGCAGTGTCCGGTCTCTGATGGTATTTCCGATCGACTGCGGACGGATCGCCCCACTCGGCAGAGCCGTGCTCTTCACCTTTTCGATAGTTACGTCTGCTTGTATGATAGATACAGATACTCATGATATATACGGCAAGAAAAAGAGCAGCTGTCTTCAGGCTGCCCTCGCATATCCGTATATCAAAAGGATCCTTCAGGATCTTATCGCTGTTTATCAGGACTTCAGCAAGACCTTGTTCTGCAAATGGCGCGACCAGAAGCGCCAGCCAGATCACCGGGATGCAGCCAAGCAAGGTGATGATGATCACTTCTTTTCTGCCATTACCGCTCTTCATGATGACCTCTTTCTCTGCCTGCTTTCCTCTGCACCCTGATGGATTCATCCGCACGATCAGCGATACTTGTGAAAGTCTTTCTGATCTCTGAAAGCTCTGCTTTTATCTCTTTAATCTCCATCCGAGCAGTTGCCCTCGGCATCTTCGCTCTGAGACTCCCCGGATCTATCCCGTATTTCACACAGAGCATGAATGCTGTTGCCTTTGCTTTTGACTCCAGCTCCTCCTGACTGCTGCTGCCGCCCTGCTCTGCAAGCTGAGCTTCTGCTATCGAGACTGCTGCTGCACGAAAGAAATCATCCGGTTCCAGCATTCTCCTTATATGGATTTTTTGTTTTTCCTGATCATAGACTGCATCCTTTCCGTGATCAAGAGTATCTACTGCTTCTGCCTCTACCGGACTTGCCTCAAGCAAAGCTCTTAAAAGGCTCCTGCTGCTTACACCTGATAAAAACGGTGCTGGACTCTGCTTCAGATCTGTCTGCGATATATCAAAAAGCTTCTTTATGCGAAAGCCATTTCCCATGCTTCCGTCCGCCTTTGTATAACTGTACGGCTCCAGTATTGAGATACTTTTTTCTCCTCTTTTGACAGATGCTCCATCCCGTTTCCATCCTTCAAATGTTTTGAGTTTCTGTGCATCCGGAAACTGATGCAACAAAAGGATCGCATTCGTCACCGTGTATCTGTTGAATCTTGCCTGGATCCTCAGATATGCTGAAAACTTTTCCTGATCTTCTGCGATCATCAGCGTCTCTTCATTCACAGCACCATAAAGGGCTTCCAGCTCTGCCCTCTTTTTTTCTTTGAATTTTTCCCTGTCGATATCTTTCTCCATATCTTCCTACCTTTCCTTTGGTTTCACTTTCTTTTTTACTGCCTGTGAAAGATTTTTCTCAGGCTCTTTGCTGTGTTTCTCCTGCACCTTGTAGTCTGCCAGTTTATCTCTTACCGATGGCTTCTTTCCAGGATCTTTAGTGTCCTCCGCCGATGGGTCTGCACGCCCTGAGTTTTGCAGAGACGGACGGCTTTTTTCCGTCTCCGCACGGCCGGGGTTTTGAGACTGCTTCTCACTTCCCGCATCTTTCAGGACATCATCTATGAGATCCTCTGCCGGTGATCTTCCGCTCTGTTTTTTTCGGTCATCTCTGATCTTGCTCACAGCAGACCCCCTCTCCACTTTCGAAAGCCCGAACCTGTCTACGATCCGCTGTATCTTTGCAGCATCCTCTGCTCTTGCTATGATGTCAGCTGCTCCATTGCCGCTGCGATCCCCCTTATCTTTCAATACACAGTAAAGCACTCCATACCGTTTTGCCTCCCGTGCGAATTTTTCAAGATCTTTGTTCTGCACAGAAAACACTTTCAGCTCCTTGCCTGACCTGATCATGGATGAAAGTCTCGCCTTTCCCTTTGTCTTGTGCTCTTCTCTCAGCACTGCCATAAGGATGAGCGCGATGTTCTTCGCACTCTCCCCGCTGACTTTCACAGCGACTTCCATGCCTTCAAGCGAAAGTCTCACGATCTGTTCTGCTGCATCTCCTCCCTGTGTCATCTTCCTCGTTCCTCCTTTCTCTGTTCCTGTTCCTTGTCTATCTTTTCAATCTTTTCCTTCAGCGTATCCGACCTTTCCCGGATATCCCCGGAAAGCTTTATCTCCTCTCGTAAAGCTTTTAGCTTCTCTGTAAGCTCCGTTATCTCTTTCTTTATTTCCGTCCTGCTTTCTTCCGGCATCACTCTTCTTGCGACCTTCCTCAGTTCATCGCGCTCTGCAAAGAGTTTTTCGTACTCTGCATTTTTGCCTGAAAGAAAAGAGGCAAGATCTTCCCTCGTCTCGATCTGATATGTTCCCAGAAGTCTTGCCTGCTTTGAATACTGCTCGCATCTTAAAAGATCGTCTTTCAAAAGATAGTGGACTCTGCTCCATCGTTTCCTGTACTTTGGAAGATATCCAAGCTCATAGCAGTATCTGAGATAAAGCCCTCTAAGGCCGCCTACTTTCCTCAGTCTGTCTTTTCGCGTCATCAGAAGATACTGCATCGGCCTTATGCTTTTTCTCTGGAACGGCTCCATCCGTATCGCTTGCCTTTCTTCTGAAAGTCTTGCAAGTATCCTTTCGTTCGTATACTCTTCTCCAAGCCTTGCAAGGCGTATGGGTTTTTCCCATCCTTTCGGGATCACCGTCCAGTATTTGCGGTTTGCCTGAAAGCGCGCTGTATAACCTAAAGACTTCAGGTTCATTGCAAGCTCATGGAGATTAGAGCTTTTTGCTATCGCCTCATCCACCGCCTGCCTCGTCACATTGTATCTCGTAGGCATACCGGCCCTGTCCATACGGTGCAGGTTAGACGGATCCTTTCTGCTTTCCGGATCTTCTATCATAGAAAGCCCGTGCTCCCTGCAGATGCGATCCGATGTTTCCCTCATCTTCCTGTACGCATCCCTGCAGTCATGATATTTTTTCCCGTCCTTAAAGGATACGGAATTGAAAAGCAGGTGGTTATGGATGCAGTCCGTATTCACGTGAGTCGATACGATCACCTGAAAGCGGCCCGCCCAGAGCTGTTCTGCAAGCTCCACTCCTATCCTGTGCGCTTCCTGCGCACTGACTTCTCCCGGTGCAAAGCTCTGGTATCCGTGATAGGCTATGATGCCACTGGTCTTCGAGAACTGTTTCTTCACATTCTGAAACTGCCTCTTCGCACAGGTGGCATTGCAGTTCATAGCTGTGACGAAATATTTCTGTTCTCCGTCATCATAGCCTGCGTTATATGTCTTATCCGGATCTGTCACATAGTCGATCACATGATCCAGCCTGCTCTTCACATCCCATATCTTAGTGACTGCCATCAGAGGCTCCTTTTCACCGGTGCAAGGACCGCCTCCTCAAGATCTGCCTGCAGTATGTGAAGACGTCTTGCCTCTTCCTCATACTTCACCTCGTCGATATATCCGAGACTGTGTGCCTTGGCTGCGATCTGATTCAGTGAATTCCCTACAGCAGAAAGCTGCCCAGCAAGTTCATAAAAGCTTTCATCCGGCTGCTGCCTTGGCTCGTATCCGCTGATGAGCATCCTCACAAGCCCTGCCTCCGAAAGACACGCTTTCTTTGCTTTCTTCTGAAGCTCCCGCGCTTCGGTGCGATTCAGCCATACCTGTTTTTTTATCGTTCTTTTCATCATTTCTCTCCTGTTCTTTTCAAGGGTCTTAGGGTATTCCCTAACGAGAAGCATTTTTATCCGCAGGAGTAAAAATGCAGTGCTCGCTAAGACGATGCACCTACCGCTCCCTGATATCGTTCTTCTGATTTTTCGTATCCAGCTTCACTGCCTTGATGCCTTCAGCCGTCATGAAAAACCGCTCCGGTGCTTTGAACTTTTCCATATATTTTTTCTTCATATCCTCAGGAAGCGACTCAAACTCTTCGCTATCTATAGGTGCATGACAGATGAAAAAGCTGCCGCATATCACTTCCTGTATGTGCCCGTCCTGATCGTAGATCGCACGATTTGGGGCAAGTCCCATCATCTTTCCCTCTTCATTACATACGATCGCTGCATCATCTTCGAACGGCATATATTCTTCTATATATCCGTCTACAAGTTCCTGCATCGACTCAAGATCATTATCTATTTCTATCAACTGTGGCTCCCTCATAGGTTGTACCCAGATGACTTCGAGCTTTTTATCATCGTTCATATCTGTCCGTCCTTTCTTTCTTCATCGCCTGTTCTTTTCCGCATATCATGCACAGATGATCGTTCATATCCTTGCCTGATGCGGGCGGTTCATCATAGACCTCTGCTATATCTTTAAGGCTTTCTGCAAGACCCTTTGCAGCTCTTCTTCCCGCAATGTCGTTATCAAGATGGAGGAATATCCTGCTTATTTTTGGGTTCTCTGAAAGTGTCCTTGCCAATGCTGCAGGCACCTTCACCGCGCCGTCAGCCTTTCCTGAATACACTCCCGCAAGAGACATGAGGTTTTCTTTTTCCCAGTCTCCCCCCGCTCTTTTTACCAGCGTCGCATATGAGAGAAGGTCTATTGCACTTTCAAAGACGTGGAGATCTCTGCTCTCCAGGTTTTCTATCCGGAATGAAAAATGCTTGTCACTTCCCGCCGCATCGCCAAGAGATCTTATTTTTCCGGTAGACCGGTACGATGCATACCGCGGTATGTTTTCACTGTCATATCCCACAAAGATCACATTGTGATAGGGAAGCGATTCATAGATATATCCTTTTTTCACGCAGTAGTCTATGATCTCGCGGTCTATGCACCGGCCGAGAAGATAGGCTGTGATCTTTCGTTCATCATTGTTTTTCTGCGGGAGAAGAAGCTTTCGTTCTTCTTTTTTCGGGCAAGAAAAAACAGGAGCATCACATCTGACCTCCTGTCCGTTTATCGCTCTTACCGCCTCTATGAATCCGTAATTTTTCACCTTTATGAGATAATCCAGTGCACTCCATCCTCCGATCCCTTGCGAAAACCACATCCATGCTCCGTTGCTGATCTTCAGACTGTCGTGGCTTCTCGTACAGTATGTGCTGCCGCTGACATACACAAGCTCTGCGGGATCGCATGCCTGAAGATAGGAAAGAAGATCCACAGATCTTGCCTTTTCGATCTCCTCAGGGCTCACGCCTCCTGGTTTTTTCTTCATCGCTCCATTTCCTTTTCTGGTCTTGCTGCTGTATGTTTTGGCTCTTTGGGGCTGCGGTCTCTTTCATCCAGCATCTGTCTGACTCTTCCCATCTCCTTTTCAGAAAGGGTGATGCCTCTGCTCATCCTCTCATGATCTGGATCCCAGTCACGGATATCATACTTCGGTGCATTACCGTTCCACGAAACAAGGTTGAGCTCTTTTTTCCATCCCGTATGATATACACAGAGGACGCCTATATGCTCTGTGATCTCAAACGTGATCTGCTCTTTCTCATAGTCCATCTTTTCTAACTCCTTTCACATTTTCCTGCTGTAACGACTTCATTGCCATATCTCTAAGCCTCCTTTCCGGCAATAAAAAAACCGGGAAGTTCCGCATCGAAACCTCTCGGTCATGTACGAGAGAGCCTTGCCCTCTCTATCGCTGCAGTTCCCGTTCCTTTTTTTCAGGAAGTTTCTGTTCCCTCTATGATCTCCGGTGTGTCTTCATCCATATTCAGCATCGTATCGAGCTCTGCAAGTCTTCGCTCTTTTTCTGCAAGTTCATTTTCATGCTCGAAGTTTTTTTCCACTTCCACTTTTGCGTTTTCGTACTGCTTCAGAATGTTTTCATATTTATCACAGGCTTCGTTTTTCTTCTTTTCTATCCCGGAAAAAAGGTTCTCGATCCTCGATATGTTTCCTCTGGCATCGGTCCCAAGAGGCGTCCTGTATCTCATCTGATGCTTTGCTTCTACTGCATATTCTTTCGAGAAGGTATCAAAGGAGAGACTCATCTCAAAGCCCCGAAAGCATCCTACCACTACAGGCTCCGGGCTTTTCATTTCTTTGCAGCAGGAAAGCAGTGCCTCTCCTGCACCTGTCTTTTCCGCATATGACTTCCCCTTGATTTCCATCATAAAGTTCTCTTCTGGATGTCCCTGCTCCTGCTCTTTCAGATATGCGATATCTTCTTCATATCCTGCGATCCGCTCTTCAAACCTCTTTATTTCCGCAGGAAAGTATTTGACTATCCGGTCCTGCAGCGCATATTTTTCGCTCAGGAAGTTCTGTTTCAAAAGCCTCAGCCTTGCCACCTGTATATCAAGATCCATCTTTTCTTTTATATGGGGATTCCCTGTGGCAAGCATCTTGATCTCCGCATAGGAAAGTGATGCTTCATCGATATCTTCCGCGATCCTCACCGGCGATTTGCTTGTCATGATCTGGGATATGAATTTCTGCTTGTTTTCCACCAGCTGGTAAAGATAGGCGTCGAAAGTCTCCTCCGTAACATATCTGTAGATATCCACCTCTTTGTTTTCGTTCCCCTGACGCACGATCCTTCCGGCTCTTTGCTCAAGGTCCGATGGTCTCCAGGGACAGTCAAGATCATGGAGTGCGATGAGCCTTTTCTGCACATTGGTCCCGGCACCCATCTTCTGCGTGGAGCCTATGAGCACCCTGACCTCTCCTGCCCTTACCCTGGAAAACAGAGCCTTTTTCTTTGCATCAGAGTCCGCCTCGTGTATGAACCGTATCTCTTCTGCAGGTATCCCCTTTGCTATGAGCTTCATCCTGATATCATCATACACATTGAATGAGCCGTCGTTTTTCGGCGTCGAGATATCGCAGAAAACGAGCTGCGCTGATCTTTTCTCCCTGCTTTCATCCCATATCCTGTATATATTGCTGATGCAGGCATTCACCTTGCTTCCTTCATGATCCGGGAGGTTCTCGCTGATCAGCCTCTGATCCATTGCAAGTTTCCTTCCGTCGTTCGTTATCTTCAGCATATTGTCCTGTGATGCATCCACCATCCCGTTTCTCACTCTGTCCGCCCTTAAGGAAAGATCCTCCACTATTTTCTTCTGAAACTCCGACGGCTTCACCGATACGTTGTGATAATGAGCCTGCGGCACAGGAAGCCTCAACATATCAGAGGTCTTGATATCTGCGACTTCCTTGAACATGTTCATCAGTTCCGGCAGATTGTAGAATCTTGAAAACCTCGTTTTCGTCCTGTATCCCGTCCCCTCCGGTGCCAGTTCCACCGCTGTCACGGTCTCACCGAAAGTCGATGCCCATGCATCGAAATGCTGCAGTTCATACCTGCAGAGAGTGTCGTACTGCAGGTACCTCTGCACCGTGTAAAGCTCTGTCATCGAGTTGCTTATGGGCGTTCCTGTGGCGAACACGATCCCTTTTCCCCCTGTGATCTCATCAAGATATCTGCATTTCATGAAAAGGTCCGAGCTTTTCTGTGCTTCCGTCTGGGCGATACCGCCCACGTTCCTCATCTTCGTGTAAAGAAAGAGGTTCTTGTAATAATGGCTCTCGTCGATGAAAAGCCTGTCCACCCCAAGCTCTTCGAAGCATATAACATCGTCTTTCCTGCTGCGGTCACTGAGCTTTTCGAGTTTTATCCTGAGCTGCTTTTTGCTCTTTTCCATCGCCTTTATGGAAAACCTCTCGCCTCTGTTTCGTTTCAGTTCTGCGATCCCTTCCGTGATCTCATCGATCTGCCTTCTCAGCATCTCCTGCTGTCTCTCTACGCTTATGGGGATCTTCTCGAACTGAGAATGGCCGATTATCACTGCATCGTACTGCCCTGTGGCGATCCTTGCACAGAACTTCTTTCTGTTTTTCGTCTGGAAATCCTTCTTTGTCGCGACTAATATATTGGCCGCAGGATAAAGCTGCAGAAATTCCGCCGCCCACTGCTCTGTCAGGTGGTTCGGCACTACGAACATGGACTTGCTGCAAAGACCGAGCCTTTTGCTTTCCATCGCTGCAGCTGCCATCTCGAAAGTCTTTCCCGCTCCTACCACATGGGCAAGCAGCGTGTTTCCGCCATACAGGATGCGGGCTGCTGCATCCCTCTGATGCTTTCTGAGCGTGATCTCAGGATTCATCCCGGAGAATATTATGTGGCTTCCGTCATATTCTCTTGGTCTGATCGAGTTGAATTTTTCATTGTAGATCCGTGTCAGCCTTTCCCGTCTTTCGGGGTCTTCCCATACCCAGCTTTTGAAGGCGTTCTTTATGGACTCCTGCTTTCCCTGAGCGATGGCTGTCTCCTTTTTATTGAGCACTGCTTTCTTCCTGCCCTCATCATCTTCGATATAATCGAATATACGGACGTCTCTGAGATTCAGGGTCTCCTCTATGATCTTATATGCATTCATCCTGCTGCTGCCATAGGTGCTGCCCGCCCTGACATTGCCCCGGTCGTTGCTCTTTCCTTCGATGTTCCACTCTCCTGTATGGGCCGAATACCGCACATTGATCTTCCACCGCATATAGGAAGGTGTGCTCAAAAGCTCGAACATGAAGTCCGATACCACATCCGGCGGCAGCCACGATGCTCCGAGCCTCACGCTGATCTCGCCCGCAGAAAGCTCCTTCGGCTGCACCTTTTCGAGGAAATTCCGGTGCACCAGGAATCTCGGATCTTTCTTTGAAAGGATCTCTGCTTCTCTGAGTTTTTCTCTGACATTGCCTGACAGATATTCGTCTGCTGCAAGATATCTTCCTGTTCTGCTTCCTTCATCCTGCTTCGGATCATAAAATATGACGCCACTAAGTGCTTCTGCTATCTTATCTTCACTAAGACCTGTAAGCTGCATCATATACTCCATATCCACATGACCTTTTTCTCCCATTGACACAGCCAGTGCTTCGCTTGCGGTATCACAGTGCTGCACTGCTTCATGAGGCTTTATGGTGCGCTTTGTGAACATGTCTGCTTTTCTTATGAGCTTTCCGTTTTCGTCGATCACTTCAAGTGCTGCAAGAAGATAGTATGAGCTGTCCTGTGAAAAGACCGTGCTGTTTGCTCTGCTGTTTATGAGACCGTATTCTTTCGTGAAAGCATCGTATATACTGCTTAGATTTTCCTGTTCTTTTCTTATCTCTTCATCAGGATACCCGTCTATCTGAAGCTCTATCAGCCTCCTTACACTCGTCCTGATCCCGATGAGTCCCTCTGCTCTCTTTGCTGCTGTTTCAGAAAGTTTTGCAGGATACATCCTCGAGTTTTCCCTGAAATATATGGTTCCGTCTTTGATGGTATATGAAAAGTCAGTGACTTCAGAATCTGCCGGGATGAAGTCTTCGGCTTCCTGCAGATCGATCTCTTTTTCAGCGATCTGTCCATGGATATGCGCGACCGCATCAGATAAAAGAGTCTCAAGAGCCTTCCCTTCAAAAGGGATGCATGCACTTTCCTCACCGAATCTTCCGCTTATCATCTGCATCCTTCCAAGGATCATCTCCGGATGATCTATGAAATACCGGTTCATTTCTATGCCGTTTTCGTCCCTGTCAAGATACACCCAGTCAGGCTCCTGTATGATCTGACGCTCTCTTTTCTGCAGGAAAATGATATCCGATGTCACTTCTGTTCCGGCATTTTTCGAGAAAGTATCGTTTGGTATCCTCACTGCGCCAAGGAGCTCTGCACGCTGAGCAAGATATCGTCTGACAGAAGGATCCTTTTTATCCATGGTGCCCTTTGAAGTCACGAATGCTATAACGCCCCCTGCTCTCACCTTGTCCAGAGCTTTTCCGAAGAAATAGTCGTGTATCAGCCATTTGTGCCTGTCATACCTTTTATCAGATACTTTAAAATCTCCGAAGGGCACATTCCCTACAGCCACATCAAAGAAGCTGTCAGGAAGATCTGCATCTTCAAAGCCACCTATAGTTATGCTTTCTTTCTGGTAAAGCTGGTGCGCGATGCTCCCGCTTATCTTGTCGAGCTCCACGCCATAAAACCTGCTGCCTTCCATGCTTTCCGGGAGCACGCCCAGGAAATTTCCGATACCGCAGGACGGCTCAAGTATGTTTCCTCCCTTAAATCCCATCCGGCTCAGCACCTTATATACTGCATCTGTCACAGCTTTGGGTGTGTAAAAGGCGGTCAGAGTCGATTCCCTTGCAGCAACGTATTCCTCTTCTGTAAGTACCTCTTTCAGCTCTTCATATTCCGTGCTCCACCTGCTGTCCTCAGGATCGAAAGCTTCCGGTATCCCGCCCCATCCTGCATACCCTGCAAGTATCTCCTGCTCACCTTTTTCTGCATACCTGCCCTCAGCCTCCAGCGTTTTCAGAAGCCTGATCGCCTCGATGTTCTGCCTGAAACGCTGCTTTTTACCTGCAGGCTCAGGATCTTCATAGATCCTGTAGTTTCGCTTTTCTCCTGAAAACGCTGCGGGAATATCATCCGATATTTGGTGCTCCGGCAGCAAAGCAGTATCCTCACCTTTAGCTTCAAACTCCTGCTCAGCTTCCTCTTTCTGCTGATCCCGGGCAAAAGAAAAGAGCGGAAGATCATCTGCCTCCGCTCTGTGTTTTTCTATATCTGTATAAGTTCTTTCTTTACTGTATCCTCCGCTGATGCTCTGATGCTGTTCATCAGGGCTGTCCACTTCATCGGATCGGCCTCTTTCAGCTCCTCTGTGACGTGCTCCCGCTCTGCCATCTGCTGACAAAGCAGCTCCATCATCTCCTCTGCCTCCTGCTGCGTCTCTGCCAGATGCGCTGCCAGTCGTCCGGAAGTCATCATACTGTAGTAGACTGGTCTGCACTCCTCCTTCAGGAAGTTCCTCCTCCTGATCGCCCAGATCCCCTGAGCTTCCATCTGCCCCTCCGGAAGCACCAGATCCGGCATCAGGTGCTCTCCTGCCATCGTATATGTTATGTTCATCGCTTTTCCTCCCTTCATCCTCTTCTTTTTCAGCATTATATATCCCGGTCTCTTTCTTTGCAAATGTGCGATCATTCCTTTCAAGGCTCCTTATCGTCTTTGCGATCTCGGAAAGTCCCTGCTCTGCTGTGTCGCTTACTGCAAAACCCAGTATGTTCAGACTCTCTACCGTATCGAATATCCCGAGATCCTCAAAGTCATATTCTGTCTCCGGCATATCTATTCCCAGCCGCTTTCCGATCATATATGATACACTTTCAGAAATCAAATTCCTGAAAGATACCCTGAGATCATCTGCACCAAGATCTGCAAGACGGTTCTCTTCACCTGTGCTCCTGAGCATCTCAAGATACTCGCCACCACTTTCCTCTGCTGCCTTTTCTCCTGCACTTATGACCGCAGAGTAAATGTTTTCGGCATTTTCCAAAGTACCGTAAGCCGATACCAGAGCATCGATCACCTCCTGCTCATATCCAGTCTTCATACTCCACACCGGGACCCTGACCGCATCCTTTCCTTCATGAGTATCTGAGATATCGAAATAGTATCTGATGCCTGAACTTTTCTGATCGCTGTCATCGAATACTGCGATCCCCTTTGCTCCCCTGTTGACCCATCTGCGGAACATCCCGTTCCACTTTTCCATCTCAAGAACGGCAGATGCATCCGGTCTCTGTGCATAGATGAGGAGCTGCTCATCGAACCTCAGCCTGTAGTTGAAACCAGCTGACGCCAGGAAGCCTTTCCAGGCCTCCCTGTCACGACTCACCTCCCCTGCCGCCTCCGCATAAAGCTCCGTAATGAGCTGAAACTTCCCTGCCATACCATCACCTGCCTTTCATTTTCTATGATCTATGGTACAAAAAAAGCAGCCGGTCGGTTTTGACAGACTGCCTGGTTTGCTATATAACTATGCAAGTTTATATTCATTAATCAAAGGAATAATGATTTGAGAGTATGGACCAAAACTAAGTTTTACTTTCTCATCATTAAACCATCCATCCATAAATGTATTTACTATAAAAAAAGTCCCGGAAGGAATCTTTGTAATAATAGCTGTATTATTTACTCTTTCCGTAAAATCTATTGCATTCATCTTGCATATTGAACGAAGGCCAAAATAATTATATAGAATCGCTACAGCTGATTTTAGCATTTCTATATCTAACGGGAACTCTGATCTGCTAAATAGTTCCTCGACTAGTTGATGTCTTGAATGTAAATATTCTGCAATACTCATCTTAGATGGGAAAGTTTTTATCTGGTCATCAACCGAAAATGAGAAATTTGTTGAATAAATATCCTTTGCGCCCAACAACACCATTAACTCTACTTGTGATGCATGGTATTCCGTATAACCTGAAAGATACATGTAATCCTCAGGGGTTTTCCCATACATTTCCGCATCTAACATATGTGTTAATTCATGAAAAACAATATATTTTACTAAAACTAAATCTAGACAAATACTTAATATATGCTCATGAGTCTTAAAATCATATCGATATTGTGCACATGCAGCCCATCCTTTTTTTTCAGCATCATCAACATTTAAATAAAAAAATTCCAACTTATAATTGGGTAAACTTTCGATCTTCATAAAGTTCCTATATTCCATTTCGTAATTTTGAATCAATCGTTTTATTTGATTTTCGCTTGTCATAATCTTACCTTCTTTACTATCTCAATATCCAGCTACTTATTTAACGCTCACTATTTTAAATAGTATATCACAATCAAATATAAATAAGCTCTCCTATCTGCTATTTATTCCAATACAAACGCTTCTGCTGTTATCCTGACTCCAAGTGATACTCCCTGTCTGTAGTTTTCCTCATCTTCTATATTCCGAACGCTGGCCTGTGCTGTCAGGAATTTTTCAAAAAGCTCTTTCTGATGAGTTGAAAGCGTTTCTTTGAGCTGCTGCTCTGCTTCTTCTTTTCTTTCACAGCAGGTCTGATACCGGATCCCTTCCGGCATGATCAGTTCTGCCCTTGATACTGCGTCTTCGTAAAGTTCACGTATGATCGATTCTTTCATCTGTTGTTCCTCCTGTGTTCTGTATATGTATCGAACATACATTCTTTTCATAGAAGCTGCCAGCATGTAATGTCCGGCTTTTGCACCGGACTTTGATATGATGATCACTCCTATTCTGTTTTCTCCTGCTGCCCGCTCAGAAAAGAGATCACTTTGTTTGCTTTCACAGCTTCTTTCAGCGCGATGATCCTTGCTATCTCAGCAGGTGCATAACACTCGATCACGCATACATCTTCCAAATTGAAGGCTGCTACTGCTTTTTCAGTAGTGTATCCCTTATCGAACAGTCTGTTCATCACCTTCAGGCTCGTTTTGTCTATCGCCATCACTTCTCACCTCCTGTGCTACTTTCAGCTCCTTCAGTATCTTCTTAATGCATACTCCGCACAGGCCTGTCAGTCTGTCGTAATAGCAGCATGTCCTGCAGTCATATCTGTCCATTTTTCGCATCCTCCCTTCATCAGGTACTCACCATATTCTGTGAAGGCATACCAGTTTGTTCGGTCGAATCTGTTGCTGTTCAGGCAGTCTTTCTTTATCACATGAGCTTTTATCAGACGCTCCAGCGCATCTGCTGCCATGTGCCTGCTCAGAAACGGGAATATGCCTGTCATCAGCAGTATCGAGCACCTGCACCATTTCTTTCCGTCCCGGCACACCCTCTTGCAGCTGTGATCCGGACCTTCGATGCTGTCCCACAAAAACTGTGCGATCACAGCAGCATTCACTCCGTATTTCACAGCGATATCTTTCTTGAAATCACACATACTTTCCTCTCCTGAAAAAAGAGAGCAGCACCCCTGCCGCCCTCATGACTATCATCTATTCTTCCTTTTTTTCTTCTTTGATGCGTTTCTTCCTGCTGATCGCACGCACTGCTGTTACCGATGCGCCTGCTGCGATCATCAGTGCAAAGAGTATGAAAAGCTTCATATCGTCCCCGGTTTTCGGGCTTGCCGGAGGTTTCTCTGATTCAAGGCTCACCGTCTGGCCTTTGTCATCTATATCTGCATGCACTGCGATCTGGGTGCTGTCTTTATACAGGTTCTCGAATACGACGATCTCAGTGCTGGAAAGTGCAGATGCATCGAATGTGAAGCTCATGATGACTTCTCCTGATGCTTTATCTGCCGTGAAGGTCTTTGACGCGACAACTTCTTTCCCATCCACCATAAGCGGTTTTCCGGTGCTTTTGTCCATGAGCTTTCCTTTCATGGTGTAGCTTTTTCCTGCCTGCAGGCCTGAATACTTCACAGTATCCTCGATAGTGATGCTTTTTTCCGCTTTGCTCACCTTTTCTCCTGTGTCGTATTTAGCGGTAGTCCCGATCTCAGGATAGTATACCGTCTGTCCTTCATCCTCTATGTCTGCGTGGACCGCAAGCTTTATGTCATCCTGATAAAGATCCTCGAACACTACAGTCGTCTTTCCTTTCAGAAGGTCGCCATCCACTGTGAACACCATGTCTACAGTACCTGATGATTTCCTTGCTTTGAAAGTCTTCTCTGCTGTCACAGGCTTTCCGTTTACCATGAAAGCCTTGCCCGTTTCTTTGTTCATGAGCGTGCCTGTCAGCTTATATGTCTCGCCCTTCTTCAGCCCCTTGTACTCTACAGTATCTACGATTGTGACTTTGCCTTCCGGCTTTCCGAAATGCGTTTCGCTTTTCGCATCTTTTGCTGTCGTTTCGATCTCGATACGGTCATTCGTCATGGTGCCCATCGGGATAGTCACAGAGTCCTTGTAGACGCTGACTTTCACTTTCAGAAGGTCCATGCCTTCATTTGCCTCACATCTCTGCTCTGCGATCTCATAATCATCATAGATCAGTGCACCTTTAGTGTCGTCCGGCTTCGAAGTACCAAACCAGATACCGTCCTCAGAGGTCTTCCCTGCATTGGTGTTATGTGTATGTCTGTTCCAGGATGCTGCTGTGCTGCCGTATCCGTTCTTATCAGTCACTATCGTGTGGCTCTCACCTGTCGTAAGGGATGTTATCGTAAAAGGCACTCCTTCCAGTCTCTTGAGATCTCCATCAGATACTTTAACGAATTCCAGATCACCGCGCTTCACCTGCTCCGGCACGCTCTGCTCATTGTAGGTCTTAACCGTCTCTTTCACACCTGCCGATGTGATATATGCTGTGAATACTTCTCCGTTCAGAAGATACCCTTCCGGGGCTTTCGTCTCGGTTATGACCACTTTCCCAAGTGGCAGACAGAGGGTCTTTCCGTCGCTCTGATAATAGAAAGCATCACCGGACACGAGATAGTCCTTTGTGAATCTCGCTTTGCCTTCCGCATCTGTTTTGAATATCCATATCCTGTCTGCTCCTGCCTTTGCTTTTGCAGATCTCGGTCCTGAAGACACCCCATAGAATTCCACTTTAAACTCTGCGCCTTCAAGAGATGCTGCGCCCTGAGGCTGTGCTTTTCCAGTTTCTGAATCGAGCTTCTCAAGCAGTACGTCCATCGGATTGCTCTGAGGCACTTCCTTCACCGAAATATCCGTTCTCTGATCTGCCTTCACGCTCACGTTATGCCCAGATGTTTCAATGGCATATCCTCTGGACGGCTCCATTTCCTTCACCGTATAGTCTCCTACAAGCACGTTTTCCAGTGTCCCTGTCCCGTTTTCATCTGTCGTGATGATCCCGATCAGGGCATTTCCGTAATAGACTCCGTATTTTGCTCCCGCAAGGGAATAGTTCGGATTTCCTTCTGTTATCACAGTGTTTGCAGATGATTTCTGCAACCTGATGCTTCCTGTGTCATTGAAAGAGCCCAGGATATCCTGACAGCCTGCCACCTTTATCTGATACGCCCTGTAGTTCACCGGCGGATCAGGCAGTCCTTTCACATACTCATAAAGGCTCTTTGCTTTGTTTTTCCATGCATCTGTGAGTCCATAGAATGGGTTTGCGGATGCGCTGGTGGTCTTGTCATACGCTATGGATATTATGATATGGGTCAGACAGTAAGCATCGTCCTCACCATCCCACTGCCCGCTAAGCTGTCTATCCGTATGATCTGCAAAACCCGGACCTCCATAGCCGTAGTAGAGGCACTTTGCCAGCATAGAGTCCGGCCGGATCAGATTATATGAATATTTACCGCTCTTCGGTGCGGGAAGCTGCGGCTGTGCACAGTAAACAGGGCTTTCCTTGTCTCCTGCGTAAAAATAGTGTGTGTGATGCGATGAATATTCGATATCCCTGCCTACCTTCAGCGTGATGCTCCCGTCTGCTGCATAAGCCTTATCTGCGGAAAAAGGCATATACCCCAGCAAAAACGTCATGCAAAGTGCTATCGCTATCACACTTCTCCTGTTAAAACTTATGATCTTCTGCATTGTTTTCCTCCTCAAAAGCCTCACTTTTGCGAGGCTTTGATCTCCGCGATATATCTCCTGCTCCTTTCCAAGATTTCATGCAGCCTGCGGATACGGCGTGCATGTATGCTGCCGGAAGAGGCAGGTGCCTCCTGACAGCTTTATATTTACTTAGTTATATATCTTTCTCTTTCAGAAAGTCAGAGAGTATCTGAAGGTTGGGGTGTGGGGAAGGAAGCCCTAGCCCGATTTGTTCAGCAAATCGCTGGCAGGTCTCCTGCAAGAGCTGCCCGATGCAAAGCGAGGCTGCAGCTTACTGCTGTGAAACGGCAAAGATACTCCTGCTGCATCTAACGCTCCCTTTCCTCCTTTTTCCGCTGAAGATGCTTTGCATAGTAGTCTATGGCTTTCAGGATGAAATCCTCCCTCTGCGATGCCTTGACACTTTGCGGGAGCACCTTTTCGATCTTCGATGCGCTGATGGTGAACTTCTCCTTTTGGTTCGGCTTTTCTTCCTGCATGATGGCATAGATGGCCTCATCTGTGAGTTTTCCCTCTGCTAAAAGCGTACGCATGCGCCTTGTCTGTGCATAGGACGGTGTGCACTGCTCCATCTCTATGGTATCGAGAAGCGATCTCTGGATATCCTCCGGAAGATAGGAGATATCCACTGCAGGCCTCAGTGCGATCTCGCCTCTGTCCACCTTTTCCAAAAGATCTGGGATCAGTTCGGTTAGGCGGATATATCTGTGCACCTGTCTTCCGCTTTCTGAAACTTCCTCGCCTAATCGTTCGACACTTAACTTCTCGACCAGTGGGCGAGAAGTTAAATCCGTTCTTCTACCCTGCCTTTTCATAGCTTCCAGCCTCATCTTGTATGAAAAGGCTTTTTCGCTGGGCAGTATCGTCGTTCGCTGCAGATTACTGTCCACCATGAATATGACTGCTGCATCCCGGTCCATCTCCACGACTTCCGAGCGCAGTGTGTCCAGGCCCGCAAGCTCGCATGCTCTTTTTCTCCTGTGACCTGAAAGGATCTCATATCTGCCATCCTCTTTCTTTCGCAGTGTAGCCGGAGTGATGATGCCCTGTTCCCTGACGCTTTCTACAAGGTTCATCATGTCTTCATCATCCAGCACTTTGAACGGATGATCCGGGAACTCATCTATCTCCTCCAGCGGTATCTCATTGATCTTCTTCAGCTTAGCATCATCCCGCTGCTCCTGCGTGGTGAAATATTCATCGAGCTTCGGAAGATCGAATGCGTTCTCTCTTTTTCTCGCTGCCATAAAGCACCTCCTTCGTCAGTTTCTCATAGGCTTTCGCCACGCTGCTTCCCGCATCATAGGAATAGATGCTCTTTCCCATCGCGCTCACCTCGGCCGCCTTTACAGCGATCGGGATCTGCGTGTCATACACCTTCATCAGATATCCATACTCTCTTTTGAGAGCGCTACGGATATCTTTGGCGAGGTTCGTTCTCGCATCCACCAGCGTCAGCACGATGCCTTCTATCCTAAGGTCAGGCTGCAGGTTCCTTTTCACTTTACTGATCGTCTGCACCAGCTGCGTCATCCCCTTTGCAGGAAGATACTGCGCCTGCACCGGTATGACTACACTGTCTGATGCGGCAAGAGCATTGATAGTGATCATGCCAAGGGATGGCATGCAGTCTATCAGTACATGATCGTAGTCCTGCTTCACGTCCCTGAGATAATTCTTTAGCGTCAGCTCTCTGCTCATGGCATTGACAAGGTTCATTTCCATCGATGAAAGCTCAAGGTTCGCAGGGATCAGATCCACGCCCTCCTTATGATGCAGTATCCCTTCATCCTTTGTGATATGCTCATCCTTTATGATCTTTTCCATGAGAGTGCCCAGCGTGACATCCAGAGCATCACCGTTCTTCCACCCAAGGCATGTGGTAAGATCCCCCTGCGGGTCAGCGTCGATGAGAAGTACTTTTTTTCCTTCCCGTGCAAGACCTATCCCCAGATTCACCGCTGTAGTCGTCTTGCCTACGCCGCCTTTCTGATTGCACACAGCGATCACTTTACTCTTCTCCATGACTTCCCTCCCTGCTGTCCATCACAGACCTGAGGCAGCAGTACTCATCATCAAGACTGTCAGCGATGTCCTCCTGCCTCTCACCCGTATCTTCATCCGCCCCGCTTTCCTGCAGCAGCCTGTCCACCACATATCCATCTGCGATATATTCATTGAAATAGTCAAGGAATATTTTCGCTGCATCTTCATCCGGATAGATCACGCCTTCCAACATTTCCTTCGCATCTTCATCAAGAAGCAGCGCCAGAAGATAGATGAGCTCCACCGCTGTCTCATAGTCGCCTTCATCAGTATGTGTGCTGATCTCATCAAGGGCATCGACATATGCATCGAACTCCAGGCCTGTATCATGCACTGCATCAGAAAAGCGTTTCTCCGTCATCCTGGCCAGAGCTTCTATCCCTGATACGAAGTTCTCACCGCGTTCTTTTTCATCTTCCGTTTTTCCAAACTCGATCGTAAAACCTACTTTTTTCATTTCATCATCCTCCTGTTTCAGGTACAAAAAAAGCCACTCCCGTATTGGAATGGCTATGTATTGCCCTTTTCAGGCGGATATATGCTACTGCTAACGATCAGTCAAGAAGTTTCAGAAGCAGATCGTCTATCGCATCAGTCGTATATTTTCCCTCTTTTATAAGCTGGTTCCTCCAGTTCAGTAATCCATTTATGATGATGTTCTGCTCATCTTCCGTGAGCCTGATCCTGTATTTCTTTATCATCCTCTCCACCGATCCTTTCCTGATTTTTCTTCATCATATACTGCGATCCGATTTCATGCAAATGTGCAAACAAAAATCACACTCCCATTTTTGCCAGGGAAATAGCGATAAAATATGATACGTTATATTAACACATGTAATTATTTTCAAGTCCCTGAATACATATGAAAATACACGCTTTCAGGCGATTTTTGGGAATACATTTTTTCAAGATTTGGGACAACACGATCTTTCCCAAATCGAAGAAACATGTGAAATTCACCTTTTTCTTTGAAGAAAGAAGAGAAGTTTCAAACGGCACTTGGGAAAAGATGCTTTCCCAAGTTTTTCCCAAAATTCTTCCCAAATTTAGCGAAAAATACGGTAATTTATGATAAATCACGTGTTCACGAGTTGTAGGCATCAAAAAACCCCTGAGGCACTAAATTCAATGCTTTCAGGGGTTTTTACCGTTCTTTTTTAAGGGTCGTTATTTCTTAGCTGCTGCTGCCTGCTGCTGTGCTGCTACTTCAGCTGCGAAATCTTCTTCTTTCTTTTCGATGCCTTCACCTACTTCGAAACGAACTACAGCAACGAGGGAAAGATCCTTGTTTACCGTAGCCAGGTACTGAGACACTGTCTGCTTGCCGTCCTCTGCTCTAACGTAAGTCTGATCCAAAAGACAGATATCCTTTAACTGCTTGGAAACACGTCCTTCTACGAGACCTTTGAAAATCTTGTTTTCGGAAATGGAATCCTTGTCAGCAACTGCGATCTCTGCCAGCTTGGACTTAGCATCTTCAGAAAGGAAGTTTGGCAGATAATTGAAGTTGAACTTCTTATCGTTTCTCTTTTCCTCTAAAATCGCAACATCTTCATCACCCCATACGCCGTCTACAGCTTTGTCTAATAAAGCATTTAAGATCGGCTTCGGAAGTGTGAACGGATCGTTCAGTGCGCTTTCCAGCGTGATGTCATGCATTTTAGCCAGTTCTTCATCGGAGATGTCATTTCTGCTGACATACTGCGGATTCATTGCAGCAACCTGCATTGCCACGTTTGTTAAAGCTGCCTTCACATCATCGTCAGCTTCTACACTGCCTGCAATAAGAGCACCGATTCTGCCGCCGTGAATGTAGGAAACAACAGCTTCTCCGGATACTTTTTCAAATCTTCTGATCGTCATATTTTCGCCGATAGTAGCGATCTTATTTGTCAGAACATCCTGTACGGAGCCTTCGTCTCCATAAGGCAGAGCCATGAATTCGTCCATATCCTTTGCATCGTTTTCCAGAGCCATCTGAGCCAGAGTTTCTACGAAAGTTACGAACTCGTCGTTCTTCGCAACAAAGTCTGTTTCAGAGTTTACTTCTACGATAGCTGCACTCTTACCGTCAGCAGCGATAGCTGTTCTAACCAGCCCCATCGCAGCAACTCTTCCTGCCTTTTTAGCAGCCTTTGCAAGTCCTTTTTCTTTTAAAAGATCAACTGCAGCTTCAATGTTGCCATCAGTTTCCACTAATGCTTTTTTGCAGTCCATCATACCTGCGCCTGTCATTTCACGCAGTTCTT
>OLPR01000423.1_pt1 | contig 39361 bp, 31 predicted proteins | sample 1672761 | NCBI WGS metagenome assembly OLPR01 (sample SAMEA3136721, study PRJEB25190) | human gut metagenome | biome: human gut; feature: human-associated habitat; material: faeces | place: Austria | collected 2013 | reverse complement strand
TTCCGATCTTGAGCCTTCACTTCGAGTGGCAGAAGCGTCTCATAGATATTGTTCTGGAACTTAACCCGAACGTGCAGATAATTCTTGCCACGCACAGTCCTGCCGTGATAATGAACGGATGGGCTGACCGTGTGACCGAGGTGACGGACATCACATTATGATAACCTTATAAATGCGCCCCCTATGAGTAAAAGACTGAAAGACAACCTGTCGTCTGGCTACTTCGAGGCAGCCAACCGCATGACCTCAAAAAAGGCGCGCCGCCGCATAGTGGCATATGTGGAAAGCTACGATGACGTGTTTTTCTGGCGGTCGGTATTGTCGCGGTTTGAAGACTCCACCCGCTATTTCGAGGTGATGCTGCCCTCGCGCGTACCGCATCTTGAACGTGGAAAGAAGGCTGCTCTGATGAGTCTGCTTAACGGTAAGGTGGGACGAGACATGATAGCCTGCGTGGATGCCGACTACGACTACCTTATACAGCGTGCCACGCCTATGTCGGAGACGATAATAGACAGTCCGTACATATTCCATACATATGCCTATTCGATAGAGAACCTGCAGTGTTATGCGCCGTCGCTTCATGACGTGTGTGTAGGTGTGACGCTCAACGACCATGCCATATTCGACTTCGTGAGCTACTTCCGCGAGTACTCTCTCGCCATCTTCCCGCTCTTCGTATGGAGCGTCTGGTTCTACCGCACACCGCATTACACGGAGTTCACAATAAGCGACTTCCTGCATGTGATAGAGACGGGACACTTCAATCCCTATGATACGGAGGGCTCGCTGCGCAATCTAAGGCGCAAGGTGGCACGCCGGGTGACGCAGTTGCAGCGGCATTATCCGTCGGCTAAAAAAAGCTGGCAGGAGGTGAAGGACGACATAAAGCGTCTCGGTGTGACACCGGAAACCACTTATCTGTATGTACAGGGACACCATCTTTTCGACAAGGTGGTGGTGCCTATGCTGAAGAAAATATGCAATATGCTGGTGCGTGAGCGTGAGAACGAGATATCGCGGCAGAGCGTTCATCCCACTCAGAGGAACAACGAACTGTCGTGCTACTCTGGCAGTGTGGCTGACGTTGAGCTGATGTTGAAGAAGAACATTGCCTTTACGTCATCAGCTCCGTGCGGACGGATGATGGACGACATACGCCGCTTTCTCGGTGACGAACCGTCAGCGGACACTGAACGGAAGGAATATTCGGATAAGACTGTGCCGGGGAAGGACGGTGTGACGGCTGCCGAGACACATACAGACGGTGCGTGAGCCGTGGCGCGCATAATGGTTTTATGTCAGGAATTTCGGTGTAAGACAGACCCGTAGCTGCTTTTTTATGAAATCGTAAATGAAATGTTATAAGCGGATTTAGTGTCATTTATTTTCGCGAATGGTATGTATTGTCATTCTAAAGTGTAGCATTCTCGTGTAATATGCGATATTTTTAAAGTTCCGGAAGAGACAACCATGAATGTAAGAACATAAAAACATATGCATCCGGCAAGGGCATATTGCCCCGCGCAGGTAATTATATTTCATACTTATTCGGTGCTATTGTAAGACATGTTGGTTGACTGTTTTGTACAGGATGTGACGAACAGCATGGATAAAAGGCAGAATACAAGATGACTGAGGCATTGTGGAAGAGGAGCGAAGGGCAGCCAATGAGGTGAAGAGGCGGTTTCGGTGGTGGAATGCCTGTATCGGGATTATGACGATGTGATGGTGCGACGTTACATGTTTATGACAAATCATGATGTTTCAGATTAAAATTGTTTATTGTCATGAGAAATGCTTTTATTTTTCAAATAAAATTCGTAATTTTGCCAACGGATAGGAGACAGTGACTGTAAAGGCAGGTCTTGACTAGTCTGCTGAGAGTCTCTTATTTATGTTCTTTATATTATAAGTAATTGAAAACCAATATATTATAAGGTTTTCAATGCCCCAGAGGCGTGTCTTGTCGTTTAAATTTAGTTTAATTAAATGTCCGAAATAACAGAAGACGAGCAATGGTTTGCCATGCGTGCCACGTATGGACGTAATCTCATGGCTCAGACGGCTCTTGCCGATGAAGGTCTGCGGACGTTCATACCCATGCATTATGTCCGTCGCGGAAGGTCGCGGCGCACAGCCCCGCAGCTTGTCCCGGTGATACGCGATCTGCTGTTTGTAAGGACGACAAAAGACAGGATAACTACGCTGAAGAAAAATCTGCCCTACCTTCATTTCATCATCCGTGACTCCGGTTTGCGCCGCGAGCCTATTGTCGTGCCCGAACGTCAGATGCAACAGTTCATCGCCGTGAGCAGCACAGACGAGGAACAGCTTGAGTGGCTGTCGCCCGAGGCGGTGAATCTGTCGTGCGGTGATGCTGTGCGCGTGGTGGGCGGGCCGTTCGCCGGACAGGAAGGCGTGCTCGTGCGTGTGCCGGGCAAGAGGTCGAAATGTGTTGTGGTGGCTATTCAGGGAGTGATAGCTGTGGCGATGACCAAGGTGCATCCGAGCCTTATCGAGATAATAAATGAATAAGCAGCTGTTCAAAGTTAACAGATATTATAAAATCATTCATATGTCATATATATCTTTGTCATCATACTATGCGTTGTTCAGGGCTTCATACAAAAGTCTCATCGGTCGTGTAGCCCGATACACCCGCTCTTCGGACTTTGAAATGCGGCTCTTGGACAGCACACAATATGACGGCAATTAATTTAGAACATCTGCTTGGGATAAAAACATAAGATAGAAAAAACAAAACAAACATAGATTTATGAATATAGCAATTGTAGGTACTGGTTATGTCGGACTGGTGTCCGGCACATGCTTCGCGGAGATGGGAGTTAACGTTACTTGTGTGGACGTGAACGAGGAGAAAATAAACTCACTGAAGAACGGTCAGGTGCCGATATACGAGCCCGGACTTGACGAGATGGTGCTGCGCAACCACCGCGAGGGACGCCTCAATTTCACCACCGACCTTACGAGCTGTCTCGACAACGTGGATATCGTGTTCAGCGCCGTGGGCACTCCTCCAGATGAAGACGGCAGTGCCGACCTGCAGTATGTGCTGGCCGTAGCGCGTGAGTTCGGTCAGAACATAAAGAAATACACTGTGCTCGTAACCAAATCCACTGTTCCTGTTGGTACGGCGAAGAAAGTTAAGGCAGTCATACGTGAGGAACTGGAAAAGCGTGGCGTTGATGTCCCGTTCGATGTTGCTAGTAATCCGGAGTTCCTCAAGGAGGGTGCGGCAATCAAGGACTTCATGAGCCCTGACCGCGTGGTTGTAGGTGTGGAGTCGGAGAAGGCAAAGGAACTCATGTCAAAGCTCTATCGCCCGTTCATGCTCAACAATTTCCGTGTGATATTCACCGACATACCTTCGGCTGAGATGATCAAGTACGCAGCCAACTCAATGCTCGCTACACGTATCAGCTTCATGAACGACATCGCAAACCTGTGCGAACTGGTGGGCGCCGACGTCAATATGGTGCGTAAAGGTATAGGCGCTGACGTGCGAATCGGCAGCAAGTTCCTCTATCCGGGCTGCGGCTACGGTGGTTCATGCTTCCCCAAGGACGTGAAGGCTCTCATCAAGACCGCCGAGAAGAACGGCTACAACATGAGCGTGCTGAAAGCAGTTGAGGAAGTGAACGAGAACCAGAAGCACGTGCTTTTCAACAAACTCTCAAAATACTACGGCGGCGATCTTAAAGGAAAGACCATCGCCATGTGGGGCCTGGCATTCAAACCTGAGACCGACGATATGCGCGAGGCGACATCCCTCGTCACCATTAGCCTTCTGCTCGAAGCCGGCTGTACCGTCCGCGTTTACGATCCCGTGGCAATGAACGAGTGTCGTCGTCGCATCGGTGACAAGGTTTATTACGCCACCGATATGTACGATGCCGTGCTCGATGCCGACGCCCTGCTCATGCTCACCGAGTGGAAGCAGTTCCGTCTGCCTAGCTGGGGTGTAGTGAACAAGTCGATGAAGAATCCTCTCATCATCGACGGTCGCAACATCTACGATGCCGAGGAACTCAAACAGAATGGTTTTGAGTATTATTGCATTGGTAGATAATGGAAAATTTAAGAAACTCGTATGATATAAAAACGGAAGTGTAGGATGAGACCCTCCTTTTGATATTTATCAATCGATGATATAAATGAATTAATGATTAAAAATAAATAATGGCGGAGGAAACAAAGGAAAGTCTAAAACAACAGACCAAGAAAGGTCTGTATTGGAGTTTTTTCAACCAGTTCGCGAACTATGGAATGCAGTTCTGTGTAGGGATTGTTATGGCACGTTTGCTGTCGCCGTCAGATTATGGTATTACTGCGCTGCCAACTGTATTTATTTCTATTGCATGGATATTCCAGAATGGAGGATTGAGTGATGCACTGGTACGGAAAGTTGATTTAAAAGAGACAGATATATCAACGGCTTTTTTTTATAGTATTGCTGTTGGAATATTCTTGTATTTGTGCTTATTCTTTTTTTCTGATCTAATTGCAAATTTTTATGATACACCTATATTATCCATTTTGTTAAAGGTAACTTCTTTGACTTTCTTATGGGGACCTTTAAATGTTGCTCAAAATATTATATTAAATCGTACTTTAAAATTTAAAGTACAAGCCAAGATCTCTTTTATTACACGTGTATGTTCTGCATGTGTAGGTTTAATCTTAGCGTATATGGGATATGGATTATGGTCTTTGGTTGTTTCAAATGTTTTGTCAAGTTTATTTACGGTTATATTAAGTTGGTACTATGTAAGATGGCTTCCAAAAACAGGATGGTCAATAGAATCATTTAAATATTTATGGAAATATGGTAATAAAATAATGATATCAAGTTTAATTGATACTGCATATTTTAATATAACTCCATTATTTATAGCAAAATTTTATAATCCAGAATCATTGGGTCTATATAATAGAGCCCATGGATATGCCATGATGCCATCTCAGAATATTACAGGAGTAATACAGAATGTTACATTCCCTGTATTAAGCAGAATGCAAAATGACAATAATGTTTTGTCACGTAATTACCGCCGTATGTTAAAATCTACTGCTTTCATTATTTTTCCTATAATGATGATGCTCTCAGCCTTAGCTCATCCTTTGGTCATAACACTTGTCACTGCGAAATGGGAGGCTTGTGTCATCCTACTTCAGATAATTTGTTTTTCGATGATGTGGTATCCTATACATTCTATAAATTTGAATCTTTTAAAAGTTAAAGGACGTTCAGATTTGATCTTACGTCTTGAAATCATAAAAAAAATTGTGGGCGTATCCATTCTGGCTATAACTTTACCACACGGCTTGATTGTTTTTTGCTGTGGTAGTGTGGTATCTTCTCTAATTGCATTGGTTATAAATACATATTATACCGGTAAGCTCATAAATGTTGGATATTTCAAGCAGATGCGTGATCTTTTGCCTATTGTATTGCTCGGGCTTGTTATGTTTGCTATGATACATCTGTCCAATTATTTGATACCGAATATGCTGCTTCAGATTATCTGTGGTGGCATCTTTGGCGCGATAGTATATATAGGCGGTGCCGTTTTATTCAAATTTAGCGAACTTGATGATGTTAAATATATGTTGAAACGTAAATAATAAATATAAATCTATATGGATAACAAAATTATTACAGTTACTTCACCATTATTACCTGATCTTGACGAGTTTAACGCCCTTCTTAAGGAGATATGGGCAAGTAAGTGGATTACAAACAACGGCTCTTTCCATAAGCAACTTGAGAAAGAACTGGCTGCATATCTGAAAGTACCATATATAAGCTTGTTTACGAATGGAACATTACCATTAATTACAGCCTTGCAGGCTCTCCGTATAACCGGTGAGGTTATAACAACACCTTACAGCTTTGTGGCTACTACTCACAGTCTTTGGTGGAACGGAATAAAACCAGTATTTGTAGATATTGATCCTGCTACGGGAAATATGGATCCTGATAAGATAGAGGCTGCCATAACTCCTAAGACAACAGCAATAATGCCAGTGCACGTTTATGGAAAACCTTGCAACACTAAACGTATTAAGGAGATAGCTGATACCTATGGATTGAAGGTTATATATGATGCAGCACATGCTTTCGGTGTAGAGGTGAATGGAGAAAGCATACTTAATGCGGGAGACATGTCAACATTAAGTTTCCATGCAACAAAGGTTTATAATACTGTTGAGGGTGGTGCACTTGTTATGCACGATGCAGAGACAAAGAAACGCATAGATTATCTTAAGAATTTTGGCTTTGCCAATGAGGTGACTGTTGTAGGCCCTGGCATTAATAGTAAGATGGATGAAATACGTGCAGCGTATGGTTTGTTAAATCTTCGTCAGGTGGATGCTGCTATCGAGGCACGTCATAAGGTTGCAATAAAATATCGTGAGGCATTGCGTGGTGTTGAAGGTATAACCTTCTTTGATGACATGCCGGGAGTAAAGCACAACTATTCTTATTTCCCTATCTTTGTTGATGCTGAGAAATATGGAATGACACGTGATGAACTTTATTTCAAGATGAAGGAGCAGAATGTCCTCGGACGCCGTTATTTCTATCCGCTTATAAGTGAGTTCTCAACTTATCGTGGACTTGAAAGTGCAAGACCGGATAATCTTCCGAATGCACATAAAATGGCAAATACAGTTATATGCTTGCCTATGCACCATGCGTTGAGTGATGAAGACGTAAGAAGAGTAATTGATTGTATTATTTCAAAATAAAATATACACTATTAATGAAATAATAATATTTGCATAGAATTATGAAATGTTAATTTAATATTAAACTTAGACTAAATAATATCATATTAAATGAACGATAAAAAAGATGATAATGTCTTTATTATAGATTCAATGGTTGCAGATAGTGCACGTTTGTTTTTCAGAGCTGAAGTGAAAGAGTCAGAAGTGAGTGAAATGTGTATAGTTGGTGATCATAGTCGGGTAAGACAATCTATATTGAGCGAATATGTAAGCATTGATCGCAATAATTTGATTATGGGATGTAATGTTGGACGATATACTTATACCGGTCCATTTGATATGTTATTCAATTCAGTGATTGGAAATTTTTGCTCGATATCTTATGGTGTAACAATTGGACCGCCTGAGCATGATTATAATAAAATTTCGACACATCCTTTTTTGTATAATGGAAGATATGGAATTTTAAATAATGAGGATCTGTTGCCTGTATCAAAATTTGATAAACCATGTAATATTGGGCATGACGTATGGATTGGGTGTAATGTTACAGTTTTGAGAGGTGTTACAATAGGTAATGGAGCTGTTATTGGTGCAAATGCTCTTGTTAATAAAGATGTTCCTCCATATGCAATAGTAGGTGGAGTCCCTGCGAAAATAATAAAATACAGATTTGATAAGGAAATAATAGATAAATTAATGACCATTAGTTGGTGGAACTGGGACATTGAAAGAATACGTAAAAATGGAATAATTTTTACAGGTAATATAACATTAGATAATCTTAAACGTGTCATATAATGATAAATGTTTTATTAACTTCTGCTGGAAGACGTTCTTATATAGTTGATTATTTTAAGAAAACAGAAGGTATCGGAAAAGTTTATGCTTCAAATAGTAATTATACCATTGCATTAAAGCGGGCTGATGGATATTTTATCTCTCCTTTGATTTATTCCGATAATTACATATCATCAGTTATAGATTTCTGTAAAAAAAATGATGTAAATGTAGTACTATCGCTATTTGATATAGATTTACTCGTTTTAGCTAAAAACAGAAAAGTTTTTGAAGATAATGGAATTAAGCTAATTCTTGCAAGTTCTGAATTTGTTGAGATTTGTAATGATAAATGGAAAACATATCAGTTTATTAAATCTTTAGGATTGCAGACCCCTAAGACGTATTTAACAGTGAAAGAGGTTAAGACAGCTGTTTTAAAGGGTGAATTGTCTTATCCTATTATTATGAAACCTCGTTGGGGTATGGCCTCAATGGGTATTTATAAGGTTGATAACGATTTGGAACTTGAAGTTTTTACTGAAAAATGTCATAAAGATATTTTTAAATCATATTTGAAATATGAATCATCTTTCACAAAAGATGAGGCCATTATATATCAAGAAATTATGGATGGCGAAGAATATGGCTTGGATGTATTGAATGATTTAAATGGAAAATATATAGATACGTTTGCAAAACAAAAAGTTACAATGCGTAGTGGTGAGACCGATCTTGGACGTACTGCATCAAATTTGCCTTTTGTTGATGCAACGAAAAAAATATCTTTGGCAAGTTCACATGAAGGTATTTTGTCTGTAGATTGTTTCAAAAATGACAGAGGAGTATTTATAATTGAAATGAATTGTAGAATATCGGGGCATTATCCTTTAGCGCATTTAGCTGGTTTTAATTATCCTCAGATATTAATTGACTGGATGACTGGAAAACCTTTGAATGAGGATAATTTGAGATTTAAAGAGAATTTATATATTATAAAAGATTTGGTTCCGACTATTCTTAGATGAAATAATATAAAGAGTTTTTATGATTAAAAAATCTCCATACTATGTTCACAATCGTAATACCAATATAGAATTATACAGAATAGTAGTGATGTTTTTTATTGTGGCACATCATTATGTGATTAATTCTGGATTAATTCAGGTAATAGAAAATGAGCCATTGACCGGCAAATCTGCGTTCTTTTATGTATTCGGGATGTGGGGTAAAACAGGCATAAATTGTTTCGTTCTGATAACAGGTTATTTCATGTGCCGGTCGAACATAACATTAAGAAAGTTTCTGAAATTATTTATACAGATAGAGTTTTATAATATAGTTATAAATTTAATTTTTATCTTTACTGGTTATAAAGATTTCAATATAAAATCATTATATGAAATGATTTGGCCAATCAGGTCTGTCAGTAATAATTTTATATCGTGTTTTCTCATTTTCTATTTGTTCATACCTTTCTTTAATATACTTATTCACAATATGAATAAAAAGCACCATCAATTATTGCTTGTTTTATGCCTTTTTATATATACAATATTAGGAACATCAATAAAAATTCCTGTTACAATGAATTATGTGACATGGTTCAGCATTCTGTATCTTGTATCGTCATATATTCGTACCTATGGAATAAATTATAAGGGTGTAAAGATAAAATGGGGATGGCTATCTTTAATTTCGATAGTAATATCAGCAATAAGTGTATTGTTGTTATCAACAATAGTAAATACTCCTTGGCTTGAGTTTGTATTTGTATCAGACTCTAATCATATATTGGCGGTCATAACTTCTATATGTCTATTTATGTATTTTAAGGAACTACCCATAAAAAATAGTCGGTTTATTAATAGAGTTGCTTCTTGTATGTTCGGAGTATTACTTATTCATGCAAACAGTAATACTATGTGTCAATGGCTATGGCATTATACTTTAGATAATGTAGGATGGTATGCAACTGATTATGCTGTGTTGCATGCTTTGATATGTGTTACCGTAATATTTATAATCTGTATCATAATAGATTTTTTAAGACAGAAATTTTTTGAGAAACCTTTTTTCAATAAGTTTATTGTGCAATAACAAATTCTGTATATTCGTATAGATTATGTGTACATTGATTTAATTTATAATACATTTAATCTGAAATTTTATGTGTGAAATTATAAATGAATATAATATTGTCTGTATTACAGATGACTTATACGCTCAGCATACTGGAGTAATGATTGCTTCGTTATTGGTACATTCATCGAAACCGTGCAGAATATTTGTTTTAACAAATTCATTAACAGAAGACAATAAAAATAAGTTGAAATCTGTTGTGGAACAATCACAATACTCGACTATTCAATTTATTGAGGAATATGATGCTAGGTGGACATTTAAAGAATTTTCAACAGGTGAAAATATAAAAAAGTGGAATTCTATTATGTATTTGAAATTATTTATGCCACTATTACTTCCATCCACTCTCAATAGAGTTCTTTTTTTAGATGGGGATATAATTATAAATTCAGATATAAAGGATCTATATGGAATGGATTTAAAAAAATGTGTGATAGCAGCTGCCGAGGATTGGAAATATTGTTATTTTCATAAAGAACGAATAGGTTTATTGTCTGATGAATGTTATATCAATTCAGGAGTTATGGTCATAAATATAGAAGCATGGAGAAATTTGGAAAAGAGATATCCGATAATGACATTTATGATAAAATATAAGGATATTATAATAAATGATCAAGATGTTTTTGCACTTTATTTTAAAAATTATATTCAGTATATTTCTCAAAAATGGAATGTTACAACTTATTATTTTGAAAGAAAACCTCGTATAAATGATAAGTTTCTGATGTCTCTGAATGAAATTAGAGAGACACCATTGATAATACATTTCTGTGAACCCATAAAACCTTGGTTTAAAGAATGTAGACATCCATATAGAAAATTATATAAGAAATATTTAAAACAAACTCCTTGGAATAATTATAAATTCTTAAGTTGTGGATCCCATCTAGGAAAACCAGCATGGAGGTATGTGGTAAAACATTGGTTAAATAGAATGAATTTGAGGCATGATGATTGGGCGATGGTAAAAATAAATAGTAACTATGAAAAATAATAAACCTTTAATATCTGTTCTGGTTCCTGTATATAACACAAAAAAATATCTAAAAAGATGTTTTGATTCTATTAGAATGCAGCAATTCAATGATTTTGAAGTTATTATAGTTGATGATGGAAGTGTAGATGGAAGTTCTTATATCTGTGACGAATATTTAAAAATTGATAGTAGGTTTAAAGTGATACATAAAAAAAATGAAGGTATTGCAAAAACTAGATTGTTGTCTTATAAAGAAGCTCAAGGTAAATATTTTGTTTTTATTGATTCAGATGATTATTTACTACCAGATTCTCTCTGTTTTTTATTCAATGAGATAGAAAAGGGATATGACATTGTTAGATCTGTTATTTTGCGTGAAAATTCAGAAGGAATACAGTGGATAGATCATTATCCGTTTGAAAAAGGTGTCCTTGAAGGATATCAAGATTATATGAAAGCGATTATATTGGATAAAATTTCCCCATACCTTCATAGTGCAATATATCGGGCTGATTTATTTAAAGAGGATATCTTTATTGTATCATCAAAATATGGTATTAATATTGGTGAGGATTGGATTGCAAATTATTTAATATCAAAAAATATTGATAAAGTATTATTTGTAGATAAACCAACATATGTTTATTGTGTAAATAGAGATAGTACTATGAAAACATATATACGTGGTTGGGAATATCAAAATAAGATTTCAGATGCCTTGAACAGTTTTAATTCTCAATTAAATTATGATATGTATAGTTTTGTTTACAACAACTCATGTATAAACAGATTAAAATATTTTTTCCTTCCAGAACTTAGTTTTAATTGGACTGAATATAAAAAGATCGAAAAAAATATAGATATTGCAGTGGAGTTTTTGAGCAAGGATAAATATATTCCGAACTCTTATTTATATTTTATACATCATCCACTTTTATATTTTATATATACAAGATTATATTGTATATATTTTTTTATACTACATAGAAAATGCAGATTCTATAAAGTCTTAAAATGATATGGAGAATTTAAATGCAAAAGAAGTTCCTTTAGTATCTGTTAGATGTTTGACATATAATCAAAAGAAATATATAAAAGATGCATTAGACGGCTTTGTTAAGCAGATAACAGATTTTAGCTTTGAAGTAATTGTTCACGATGATGCTTCTACTGATGGTACTGCAGCAATAGTAAAAGAATATGCAGAAAAATATCCTGACATAATAAAGCCTATATTTGAAACAGAAAATCAATATTCAAAGCATGATGGTTCGTTAAGAAGAATTATGAATGAGGCTTGTAAAGGGAAATATATCGCTTATTGTGAGGGCGATGATTATTGGACAGACCCTTATAAGCTTCAGAAACAGGTAAGTTTTCTTGAGAAGCATCCTGATTATTCAATGTGTTGTACAAATGTTAGGATTCTCTCTCCATCAGGGTTTATTCAGTGGAAACGATTCAATGAAACATGTGATATATTCCCTAATATGATGATTAAGGGTGGCGGATCATTAATAGCTACATGTACGCAAGTTTATAGAAAAGAAGTATTCAATGTTTTCTCATATTTAGATTTCTGTATGAAATGTTATATTGGTGATTATACAATGCAAATTTTATCTTCTCTTATGGGAAAAGTACATTATATTCATGAAGAAACAAGTGTATATCGTTATTGTAGTGATGGTTCATGGACATCAAATTCTAATGGACAGCCAATATTAATGCAGTTGCCAGACTGGAAATCTCAAATTGTAATGTTGAAGGGATTGGATAATTTCAGTAAAGGGATTTATCATATTGATTTTTATGAGGCCCAGATTGAGCTGGTAGATTGGATTTGTCGTAATAATATAGGTGAATATAAGAAAATATTGGATGAATTCAAAGATGTTTTAAGAATGCCTTTTATATATAAATTTACATATCATATTATTAAGGATGATTATAAATTTTTGTATCCGATGTGTATATTTTTAAAGAGATGTTATAACTCTGTGTGTAGAAATCTTTGTATAAAATGAATCGTAATAATATATTATCAATAATTATTCCTGCATATAATGCGGAAAAATATATATCAAATACAATTAATTATATACTTAATTCAAAGCTTCAAGCTGAAGTAATAATTATAAATGATGGAAGTAAAGATAATACATTAGTTATTTGTAAAGAATTACAAAAACAATATCCTAATTTAGAAGTTATTACACAGCAAAATAAAGGTGTTAGTGCTGCAAGAAATCTAGGAATAAAGTATTCACATGGAAAATGGTTGTTTTTTTGTGATGCTGATGATTGGATAGACGTAAGGGGAATCACGCTTTTATTAGAAAAGGCTGAAGAACTCGGTGAAGAATATTTGATGATGGGAGCAATGAATTTTATTAAACCAAACGGTACTTTTTTACATGCAGTTCCTGATGATAAAATGTTAAATCCTAGAGATTATTTAAATTCAAATATATTTCAGGGCTCTTCGTGTAATTATTTATTTTCATCAAAACTTGTTCGAGACAACAATATCTTTTTTCCAGAGAATGTTGTCAATACGGAGGACTCAAACTTCAACATAAAGGCTGTGTGCTGCTGTAAAAGTATATATTCATTAAATATTCCCATTTATAATTATAATCATATGAATATAATGGCAGCACATCGCTCAAACGTATCTTTACAATGGCGTATGGGGCCTTTATTATCAGCTTATGACGTACTGAATTATTGCAAGGAGAGAAATATTACAGTTGATGTCGTCTCTGTTCAGATAGATCGTTTAGTTGAGTATTATTATAGAAGTTATATTTATGGACATCACACTTTTGATGATTTAAAGTATATAAGAAATATATTAGAAAGGATATCTGAATTTTGTCCCATTATAGCAAAATCATTAAAATTTAAAGCAATAAAGCTACAACCGTATATTGGATTATCTTTGATAAGAATATATAATTATTTTAGAATCAGATAATGTAGAAAGGTATTATTATTTACAAAATAATTTCGTTTTTCTCGTTTGCTTATTTATATGACAATTCTTGTTGGTAATAAATTCATAAAATCTCATTAATATATTATAATATGGAACTGTCACAGTTGTTTTTTCGTTTAAATGTTATAAGTGGAAATTATAAAAGGATAGAGCGCTTTAATAATCAAAATGCTTCGTTGTTTTTACGGAAATTATATCGCTGTTTATTATTTATTGGCGATATTTTTATAGGAAGTTTTCGTATGATAAAATATATAAATACAATGAAATGTGGAACTCCAAATGAACGTCCTATAAAGTTAGCAATCGTTATTATTGCTAAAAATGAATCTGAATATATTGCAGAATGGTTGGCATATCACAAGGTTATTGGAGTTGAAAAAGTTTATCTTTATGACAATGATTCTGATGATAATATGAAAGATATTTTGCGATTGTTTATAGATGATGGATTTGTAAAATATCATCAAATACATGGCAATAAAATGCAGGGTGTTGCATATACTGATGCTTTACATCGATATGGAAAATTGTGTAAATACATGGCATTTATTGATGGTGATGAACTTATTGCAAAGGTAAAGTCTGGAGAAAATGTAATAGGAATATTAGATAATTTCTTTAGAAAGTATCCAAAGGCAGGTGGGCTTGCTGTAAATTGGGCGATGTTTGGTTCTTCGCATTTTGATGATAAGCCGGATGGATTAATGATTGAAAATTTTGTATGGCGTGCAACATTAGGTAAACCAGGGACACAAATGATAAAAACAATACTTCGTCCTGAATGTGTATTAATGTATCATCATCCTCATTTCCCTATTTATAGGCTTGGCTATGATGCTTATAATTATTTTGGAGATGTAGTGCCTTTAAATGAGAGTAATGTGAAACAGTATGAGGGGATTCAAATTAATCATTATTTCACAAAAAGTAAAAGTCAATGGATAAAACGTCGTAAAATGGGACAGTGTATGACAGGTATAGACAAACCTCGACCGTTAGACGATTTTTATAGACATGATAATAATGATGTTTTAGATCATAGTGCTAGTGTATATAGTGAGGATGTAAGAGAAATTTTGAAAATATATAGAAGATGAAACGTATTGAATGGTTGGATGTAATGAAAGGTGTAGCTATTCTTTTGGTTGTCTTAGGGCATGTTTTAATAGCATGGGCCTTTTTTCTCATCCATTGAATCGATGGATACATTTATTTCATATGCCTTTCTTTTTTATGTTGTCTGGTTTCCTTGCAATCAATACAAATAAGAGGAAACAATATGAAAATATTAAGAATAAATTTTTTAAACTTATGATACCTTTCTTTGTAGGAGGTATATTTTATTCATTGACAATAGGATCATTGGATGATTTTATTTATAATATGCACCATTGTGGGTATTGGTTCTTATTGTCTTTATTTACATGTTGGATAATCTTTTTGCCATTATCTTCAATTATACGTTCTTATAAATTTTTTATTAAGATAATAATATTGTTTATACCATTTTTCTTTGGAAATATTATTATGGATATAATTCCAAAGTCAATTTCCGATATATTAAGTTTTCCTTTGTCATTTTCTTATTACCGCTTTTTTATATTAGGTTATCTTCTAGGAATATTCTTTTTTAGTCAAAATATTAAAGAAAGAATAAAAAGATATATTTCTTACAATGTAATTTTTATGTTATCTTTTATAGTATTTTTTGGATATAGCATAATTATACTTAAGAAGTATGATTATGTGAGTTCTATTCCAACAACTATTATACAAATATTATTATGTTGTTCATTATTCTTTACTTTATTTCATTCTGAAAGAGTAATTAATAAACGATTTTTTGCATTATTAAACATATTGGGAAGAAATAGCTTGGCAATATATATATTTCATTTTTATTTTGTTTATCAATTTCCTATATATTTTGGTAATGAGATATCATATGGTATTCAAACACTCGTTGCTTTGGCTTTGACATCTATTGTACTTTTATTTACTCTATTTATTTCTAACTTCTTTAAAAACAATCCTATTTTAGCTTTATTATTCTTAGGTAAAAATAAATAAAATGAAAAATGTTGCAATAATAATTGTCACTTGGAACGGGATGAAATGGATAGAAAAATGCTTGTATAGTATACGTCAATCTTGTTATCCAGTAACAGTATTCCTTGTAGACAATAACAGTTCGGATAAAACTCCTGATTTCATAGAGAAGAACTTTCCAGAAGTCAGAATGACACGTTTTAAAGATAATTTAGGTTTTGGAAAAGCAAACAATATAGCAATAAAACAAGCATTAGTTAAAGAATATGATTATTTTTTTCTTATAAATCAAGATGTGTACGTTTATCCAGACACAATAGATAATCTTATAAAATTAGCCGAATCAACAGATAATGGTATAATAAGCCCTATCCATATGAATGGTAATGGATGCAAAGTTGATCCATATTTTCAGAAAGTTATTGGTTCATGCAATGAATATATAGATGATTCTATAATATTGAATTATAAAGATATATATGAAAGTGATTTCATTCCTGCTGCAGCATGGTTTGTTCCTAGAAAAACTATAGAGGAGATTGGTGGTTTTGATTCCTTATTTTTTCATTATGGAGAAGATGATAATTATTGCCACCGGTGTATATATCATCAGAAGAAGATTGTTTTTACAACCAAAGCAAGAATCAGGCATGATAGAGAGAGTACTGTAGGCAATATAAAGATGTATAATCATAAACTTGCTTTCAGAAAGCTCATGATTGATGCTGCCAATATATTGTATAGTCCGGGATTCATAATCCAGAAAACTGGCAGGCAATTTTATGATGAAATAGGGTTATGGTTTATGTATTTATTTACTGGGAAATGGTATATGCTACATAATTTCTTATGGGATTATATAAAGTTGGTATATAAAATACCTGCAATAATGGAAAGTCGAAAGTATAATAAAACCATACATGGCTTGTAATAAACATTGTTATGAGTATTATCAGTAAAGAAATATTGTATTCAATTATTTTACCTGCATATAACGCAGAAGATTATATATGTATATGTATAGAATCAGTCTTGGGACAGACATATAAAAATTTTGAGCTGATAATTATAAATGATGGTTCAACAGATAATACCGAGAGACTAATAGATAAGTACCGAGAGTCAGATGATCGGATTATATATATATCAAAAAAGAAAGAGGGGGTATCTGCTGCGCGTAATGAGGGCATTCAAAGATCAAAAGGAGATTATTTGGTATTTGTCGATTCTGATGATGTTGTAAATTGTGATCTTCTTTATGAATTGAATAAAAAAATAATAGCATGTAATGCCTCCTTGGACTATATAAGATTTGAATATAAAATCATAGATGAGGACGGCATATATCTTTATCCAAATTATGAGGCAAGGAAAAGAAAAAGAATAACAAAGAATCTGTTTTCTGCGGATACCTGTATAGGCAAGATTGTAAGAAACGAATTCTTTTTATGGAGTGGTGCATTCAAAAAGCAAATAATAGATAAGCATGAAATTCGTTTTAAAGAAGGGTGTACATATAATGAAGATACTTTGTTTATGATTACATTTTTTCTTTATAGCAAGACTCATACATATGTTGACAAGATATTGTATGAATATAGAAAATACGGCAATGCTGTGACGTCTGCCTTTACTGAAAGGAATTATGATGATGTAAAAGGTATCTTTTTGGATATTCAAAATATATTGAGTATTAAAGAAATTTCCCTATCGTTACGACGGGAGATAAAATATGTTGCGGATAATTTAGGTCTTAGGTTGTTGAATTATATTATTGACAATTGTTACGATATAGGGTTTGGTAATGAAATTTTAAACTTGTGCATCTGCAATAAGGTAGATGGTAATATGTTATATGAATGGAAGATAATAAAACAATGTGGCATAAGAACAGGAATGAAACTGATAGGTTTTATAAATTTGTGTAAGCGTGTAAAAAGAAAATTAGATTTATGATTATTGAAAAACAACAAAATTTATCATCCAATAAGATATATTGGGGGAAAATAATAGCAGATTTATTAATTTTCTTAATATTTCCTCCCATAGTAGGATTACCATTTATTATAATAAAGACAATCCTACTTAATAAAAATGCCCGGTATTCGGATTATATCTCTTTTATGATCTGTTTGGCATTCTATTTTGGTGCGATTAATGCGACAAAGGAGCCTGGTGGCGATCAGATACAATATTATGTGGCATATATGAATGTTCCACATGTAGGATTTATTCAGTCTCTTATTTATATTTATGGGCTTGATTTGGGAAAGGAAACAAATGGAATCTCTGGAGAGTTCATGAATGGAGTTTACAACTATATTGGCTATTATATTACGTTTGGACGTTATCAGTTATTCGCTGCGTTAGTTACTTTCATTGAATATATGTTGATTTTCCTAGGATTGTATAAGTTTTGTCTGTCTTTAAAGAATCCACGAGTGCCGATTATTTGTGGTGTGTTGATATTGTCTTTCTTTTATCTTTTTTTTCAATATACATTACAGATACAGAAACAATTTTTTGCACAGGCAATAATTATGTATGTGTTGGGAATTTATGCATATAAAGGTAGAATGAATAAGAAAATGTGGATAATGACGGCGTGTGCAGTTTTTACTCATGCATCAATGCTTTTATTTGTTCCATTTCTTATATTTAAACCTTTACATACAAGATTGACAAAAGTTGGGTGGATTATTCTTGGTACTGCTTTTGTTACATTGATTATATTAGGGTCATCACTAGCTGGAAATATTGTAGATGCAGAAGATACAAATGTTTTGACTTATGGTATAAGTAGGTTTTCTCAGTCAGAAACAAATAATGACACAGAAACAAATGTGTTGGTTTTGTCGCAGGTTATAGTAATCTATATTCCATTATTGTTGATTGTTCTTAGAAAATTATTACTGGAAAGAAATACATTGACAGATAATAATGCTTTTATACTGAATGTTATGTTATTGCTGCTTCTGACTGCTATTTGTATGTACCGTCAGCCATTGGCGCAGTATCGCTATTTTATGATGATATTTGCATTCATGCCATTTGTATATCCTTTTATATCAAACAATATAAAAGTCAGGAATTTCATTTTGGTGAGTATTTCTATAGTTATGATTTGCTGGTTCTATCTGCAATTTGATAAGATTGTGTGGAATTATGCTCCCGAATTAGATATTATAATAAAGAGTCCTGTTTTACTTCTGTTTGGGAACTATTATATAATTTAATAATATGCATATTTGTTTTGTTTGCCGTGAATATGCTCCTTCTTTACGAGGAGGAGGAATAGCATCTTATATAAAGGATATGGCAGAGGGGCTTGTTGCTCTGGGTAATAAAGTTACTGTAATATGTGCCTCGGATGACACAAGAAAACAAAGTGATATAGTTGATGTTCATGGTGTTAGGGTTATAAGGCTTAGTGGTGGAGACTTTGTTATAAACGGAATAGAGAAAATTTCTGTTATAAAAAAGTTCAGAACTATATACAGGTTTAGAAGTTACAGAAAAAAAGTTTTGTCAATATTAAAAGGTATCAAGGATATTGATATTATAGAAGTTCCGGAGTTTGGAGCTGAAGGTTTATATCTTGGTGACTTGAAGATACCTGTTGTTGTAAGATTACACACCCCTGTCTTGTTGGACCATTATAACTTTTCAGTAAAGAAAATGGATAAGACAAACTGGTATTATTATTTTCAGGGTAAGAAAGAACTGGAGATGATAAAAAGAGCTGAATATATAACCTCTTGCAGCAATTCTCTCAAGCAATGGGCGGTGAAATATACTGGTTGTGATGAAAATAAAATAAAAGTAATATACAATCCTGTCAATTTATATTATGATAAAAAGAACTTATTAAGAGATAATAATAAGAAAACTAAAGTGATTTTATTTGCTGGTACTGTCTGCGACTGGAAAGGATGCGGGGAATTGGCTGCTGCCTGCAAACTACTTTTAGATGACGGATTTAATTTAAGACTTGATATTGTCGGTAAAACTGGGGCTTATGCGGATATGCTTAAAGTGGAATATCAGAACTGTCAGTGGTTTAATATTATAGGAAAAGTGTCTAGAGAAGAACTGATGGGTAGATATAATAAAGCAGATATTGTGTGTTTCCCTTCATGGTGGGAGAATATGCCTATGGTTTGTATCGAGGCTATGTTGAATGGTGCAATTGTTTTAGGTAGTAGTTCTGGAGGAATGAGTGAAGTCATTAAAGATGGGGAAAACGGATTTATTGTAGAACCAAAGAATATGGAGTTACTGGCTTCAAGAATAAAAGAGATATTATCGATGAGTAATGATGAACTAGTGACTATCTCTGATAATGCAAGGAAGAGGATAAAAGATAATTTTTCTCTTGATGTTATATTGAAGCAAACTATGGAATATTATAATTGGGTAATAGGAAACGAAAAGGCATGAGAATATTATGGATATCGCCGTGGTTTGGTAATTATAGAATTCCTGTTTACGATTATCTGAACAAGCTTAGTAATGGGGATTTCTTTCTTATTTGTTCTGAAGAAAATACATCAGAACTTGTAAGAGAAAAGTTGAAGAAAACATTACATGACAATGTAATAATAATGAGTGGTGAAAAGAAGATGACAATGGGCGACACATCTTCAGATTTTGCCAACAGTGCTTTGGTTATTAAAAAACAACCAGGATTGTATAAGGCAATAAGAAATATAAAACCGGATATCGTAATAACCGAAGGATTTGGTGGTTGGGCACCTACGGGTATAAGGTATGCGGTAACACATGGCAAAAGGTTACTTACTTTCTATGAAAGAACTTCCTACGTGGAAAGAAACTCGCCGAAATGGCGGTCTTTGTACAGAAGAATTATCGGTTTGCCTATAGATGGGTTTCTTATCAATGGAACTCTTACTGAGGAATATCTCATTGATGGATTGAAATTTAAGAAAACACCAAAAGTGAAAGGATGTATGAGTGCGGACAGTTATGGATTGGCCAATGCTGTGAAATCCATGAGTAAGGAAGATATTCTAAAGGAGAAAGAGAGGCTTTTACTTGATTATGGATTGACGTATCTTTTTGTAGGACAGATGGTTGAACGTAAAGGTATAACGGAATTACTGGTTGCATGGAAGAAACATATAGAGGTGCACAAGAATGATAATCTGCTAGTCATAGGAAAAGGTATTCTATTAGATAAACTATCAATAGAATACAGTAGTTATAAATCTGTGAGGATCTTAGGTGGTATTGATTATGATGATATATATAAATATTATGCGCTTTGTGATGTTTTTGTTATGCCTACATTGGAAGACAACTGGTGTCTTGTGGTGCCAGAAGCAATGGCTTGTGGAAAACCAATAGCATGCTCTATATATAATGGAGGGCATTATGAACTTGTGAAAGATAATGTTAATGGATTTAAGTTTGATCCGTTGAAGCAGGAGAACATTATCGAGGTTTTGGATAAATTTCATAGTGCAGATTTAGGAGAAATGGGGAAATATTCTGTGGATATAGAAAGTTATTTCACTCCTGATAAAGCTGCTGAGAGAATATTTAATGCATGTAAGAAAGTTTATGAAAGATGAAAATAGATTATAATAATATGCCTAACGGTTCTAGTAAGTTGAATTTTATTTTAAGATATATATTCAATTGCTTAAGAACATGGTATTTTTTTCATATAAGGTTTCCATGGGTGAAATATAATGGGTTTGTACGTATCATGAAAGGAACAGGGTTTGCACAAAATATGGATATCAGGATTGGTCATAATGTTCAGTTTGGTCAATACTGTAATGTTGCGAGTAATGTTCATTTTGGCAATAATATATTGGTTGCCGGCAGAGTTTCTTTTGTAGGTAAGCATGATCACATTTTTGATATACCAGGTCAAACAATATGGCAAGGGAAAAGAGATAATAATGGTATTACTGTGATAGAAGATGATGTGTGGATCGGAGATGGCTCCATCATTTTGTCTGGTGTAACAATAGCGAAAGGTTCTATTATCGCTGCTGGTTCGGTTGTTACAAAATCAATACCGTCTTGCGAAATATGGGGGGGTAATCCTGCAAGAAAGATAAAAGACCGATTCTTGAATGATGAACAAAAGGTTAAACATTTAAAGTGTTTTCTCTCTTGATTAACGCATACGTTTATTTCATGGGTTATATGAATGATATGAAAACAAGATTATTATAGTACTCAAATATGTCTAGGATTATATATTGAACACCCATATGGTATAACTATTAACCCAAATGCAAAATTAGGTTGTAATATGAATATTTATAAGGGTGTAACTATAGGAACTGAAAATAGAGGTTGAAGATTGGAATGTCCACAAATTGGAGATGATGTTTAGATTGGAATAAACAGTACAATTGTCAGAAATATAACTATAGGAAATGATGTTCTTATAGCTCCAAATACGTTTGTAAATAAAAGCATTCTATCTTATTCTATTGTTTATGGAAATCCATGTATAATAAAATATCGAGAGAATGCAACATTTGCTTATGTCACAAAATTACTAGATAGCTAAAGCAAGTAAAAAAATTGGTAAATGCTTTCAATCCTAATTAACGCATATGCCTGTTCTCCAGGAATGGGAAGTGAACCTGGTATGGCATGGAACTGGTGTGTGAATCTTGCCAGATCTTGTGAGCTTCATATAATAACAGAAGGTGAGTTTAAAGACAAAATAGAGCATGCTGTTTCTTCTCTTCCTCAAGGTGCAAATATGCATTTCTATTATAATCCTGTAACAGAAGATATAAGGAAAATGTGCTGGAATCAGGGAGACTGGCGTTTCTATAAATATTATAGAGAATGGCAATGGAGTACCTATCTCATGGCAAAGGATATCATAAGAAAACACAAGATAGATATCGTTCACCAGCTCAACATGATAGGTTTCAGAGAACCTGGATATTTGTGGAGAATAGAGAATGTACCTTTTGTATGGGGACCGGTGGATGCCAAAGAAAAATTTCCAACAGAATATTTAAAAGATGCAGGATTAAAAGCTAGATTTTTCTTTATGATAAAGAATATAATAACAATGTTGCAGCTAAAATATTCTAAAAGGGTGAGACAGGCAGCTAAAAGGGCATCAGTAATTGTTTCAGCTTCTTCAAATACACAAGAAACATTTCGTAAATATTTTGATCTGGATAGTCCGTTGATTAATGAAACAGGCTGTTATGTGAAAAAGAATAAATGTAGAGATGAGAAAAACAATTCTGATGTATTCAATATACTTTGGGTTGGGAAGATGGATTTCAGAAAACAGCTAGGACTGGCATTAAAAACTATTGCTGTTGCAGAAAATTCAAACATACGGTTACATATAGTGGGTGGAGGCAATAGTGATCGTTATAAAGAAATGGCACACTTTCTTGGTATATCCGATTTATGTATCTGGCATGGAGAAGTTGGGTATGACGAAGTGCAAACATTAATGTTGAATAGTGATTTATTCTTCTTTACAAGTGTTGCGGAAGGTACGCCTCATGTTGTTTTGGAAGCCATTGGGAACAGTTTGCCTGTGATATGTTTTAATACTTGTGGACAGGGCGATTCTGTCGACTCTTCTATTGGTAGAAAGATCGAACTTTCTAATCCAGACAAATCTGCTACAGAGTTTGCTGATATAATCAGTGTTTTATATAATGATAGAAGCATATTGAAAGAAATGTCGGAAAATTGTATCAAGAGACAAGAAGAACTCTCATGGGAAAACAAGGCTTCTCAAATGGTGGAATTATATAAAAGAATTATTCATGGTAGTGAAAAAGGAAAGAAATATAGCAATTGATGTTTTAAAATTTATAGCTGCAATACTTATCACAAATTCTCATATGGGAATACTTTATGAAAAATATGATGAACTTGCAACAGGTGGAGCTATAGGTGATGTGCTGTTTTTCTTTTGTTCTGGTTTTACTTTATTCTTGAGTCGAAGTGTAAGGTTTGATAATTGGTATAAAAGACGAATAAACAGAATATATCCAACAATTTTTGCTTGGGCTATATTATCAGCATTCATTTTTGATATGAATATGGGTATGGATTATATAATAATTCATGGAGGTGGATGGTTTGTGACGTGCATAATGATATATTATATTGTTTTATACTTTATCCAGCGTTTTTTGATCGGCAAATTATGGATGGTTTTTGGGATAGTGAGTTTAATATGTGTAATATGGTATATTTTGTTAGACAAGCCTGATGATTATAATATTTATGGTGAAACATATTTCAAATGGGGCCATTATTTTCTTTTTATGCTTTTGGGAGCTATTATGGGGCTTGGCTCTGGAAAAAATAATTGGGGCGTCATAAAAAATACTATCTTCTTATTCATTAGTATTGTTGTATATTATTTAATTCTTTTAGTAGGACGGCTGTATCCTGCTTATAATGATTTGCAAATAATCTCCATTCTTCCGCTTTTATCAATTACTTATTTCTGTTATAACACTTGCAGTTGTAACAAAGTTATTAATATATATAAAAGTAATATAGGAGGATGGATCATTAAATTTATAGGGGGGCTTTGTTTGGAGATATATATTGTACAGGGTGTTTTTCTTAATGATAAGTTTAATTGTATTTTTCCGTTTAATATTCTATTTGTTTTCATTATAATAGTATTTGCAGCCTATATATTAAGATGTTGTAGTAGAATTTTTGCACAAACATTTAAGGATGCAGAATATAATTGGAAAGAGATTTTTAAAATGGTTTAATGATTTATGCTGATTGGCAAATAAAAATATTTTACAAATAAAAGGAATTAAGTTTTTTGTATGATATTTTCTCATTAATATGTTTTTTCTGAAAGGATATCCTGATAATTTAAATATAATGCAATTTCATTGAACTTGCTTTTTATACTTAAAAAACAAAATTAATTGTCTGATCATAATTTATGGAGTCTCAAATAATTGACATATTTTTCTCTCTTCTCAGATATTCACTCGGTACACAAAAGAAATTAGTGTATAAGCAAATAACAGATAAAGATTGGGAAAAATTATATGATTTATCAGAAAAGCAGACAATGACAGGTGTGATATCTGACACCATGAATATGTTGCCGGATGGTGTTAGGTTGCCGACTATTGGAGTGAAGATGCTTTTCATAAAGAAGGCGTTGGTTATAGAATCTGCGAACAGAATGTTGAATGACAGTGTGGTAGATTTATATAAACGCCTTAAAAAGCATGGTATACGAGGTATTATACTGAAGGGACAGGGACTGGCGTTACTTTATAATAATGTTATGTCGAGGTGTCCGGGAGATATTGACTTATGGATGGTGGATTGTAAGAGAAGGGATATTATTGAATTTATAAAAAAAGAATATGGCACGGATATAAACATTGATTATCTTCATGTTTCTTCGTTGATAGGAAGTCGTGTGGAGTTGGAGGCTCATGTGTTTCCGTCGCTCCTATTTTCGCCTTTAAGAAATATGCGCCTGAGAGCTTTGTTTGACAAATGGAAAGAGAATGTTGTGTGCAGTGAACTTCCGAATGGTGTTGGAAAAATAATTGTGCCATCGGATGAGATGAATAGGGTGTATCTGTTGCTACATATGTATAGACATATTTTTTGTGAAGGTATAGGATTAAGACAGCTCTACGATTATGCTATATTTTTGAAGAAGGGATGTTCTGAGGAGGAAAAACGTATATTCCTACTTCAAACAAAAAGATTGAATGTGAGACGTTTTGCTGCTGCTGTGATGTATATTATGAAAGAAGTATTTGACCTCGCAGATGAGTTGTTGCTTGTGAATCCTGATAATGTGCTTGGTAAATTGTTGTTAGACGATATTATGGAAGGTGGAAACTTTGGCAAGTTCAAGGTCAGTTATAGAAGAAAACGACATAATAAAATATTTGAGTTTATACTAAGAAATATTAATAGCATGAGGAAATGGGGGGCTTACAGAGAGGAAGCTTTATGGAAGCCTTTATTTGAAATGTATCTATTTTTATATAGAATAAAGGAGAAAATGTTATGAAATTGAAAGATATAAACATTGTATGTTCAAAGGATGAGCTTAAAGGAATGAAGGATGGAAAAGTTCTTATAAATACCATTAATGCTTATTCATATAATACAGCTCTTAAGGATCCAGTTTTTGCTGAGGCTTTGATGAATGGGGATGCGTTGATTCCGGATGGAGCAAGTATCGTGATGGCTTGCCGTTGGCTGAAAGCAAAATCGCAACCGACAGAGCGTATCGCAGGCTGGGATCTTTTTGAGTATGAGATGAATCGTCTTAATGCAAAAGGTGGAAAGTGTTTTTTTATGGGAAGTAGCGAGAAGGTTCTTGCGCTAATAAAGGAAAAAGCACAAAAGATATATCCTAATATTATTGTCGAAACATATTCTCCTCCATATAAGCCTGAATTTAGCGATGAAGATAATAGAATGATTATTGAGGCGATAAATAATGCAAATCCAGATCTTCTATGGATTGGAATGACTGCTCCGAAACAGGAAAAATGGGCATATACTCATTGGAATGAATTGGACATACATTGTCATTGTGGTACAATAGGGGCGGTGTTTGATTTCTTTGCAGGAACTGTGGAACGCGCTCCGTTGTGGTGGCAGAAACATAGTCTGGAATGGCTTTATAGACTTATGAAAGAGCCGAAACGTATGTGGAGACGTTATATAATAGGAAATACGTTATTTATCTGGAATATATTTAAAGAGAAATATATATATTAATGAATATAAAGAATTTGTATTCTATCGCTCCCGTATCCACCTCGCACGGTTGTGGTATGAAGCGGGTGCTGGTGAAGAACGGTGACGTGGCTTCGCCTATAACGCAGATAGCGGTGACGGCGTTTGTCGAAGGGGAGAAGGCTGAGAGACACAGCCATGCGACGATGGACGAGTTTTTCCTTATAAGGAGCGGACGCATGAGCATAACCGTGGGTGACGAGACAGAGGTGTTCGGCGCTGACGAGTTCGTGAGCGTGCCTGCGGGAGTGGAGCATGAGATGGAGGCGGTGACCGACTGTGAGATTCTTACTATCGGTTGCGCCACAGAATAAATGAATGGAAATTACAAATTAAAAACATATTGAATTTATGGAAAGAAAAGTAGCGTTGATAACAGGTATCACAGGGCAGGACGGCTCGTTCCTCGCTGAGTTCTTACTGGACAAGGGGTATGATGTGCACGGCACCATCCGCCGCTCGTCTGTGGATTTTCGTGAGCGTATAGCCCATCTTGAGGGACGTCCGCATTTCCATCTGCACTATGCCGACCTGAGCGATTCGATGAGCATGATTCAGGTTGTAGGCAGAGTGAGACCCACTGAGATATACAACCTTGCCGCGCAGAGCCATGTGCAGGTGAGCTTCGACTCGCCTGAGTTCACGGCTGATGTCGACGCCACGGGCGTGCTCCGTGTGCTTGAGGCTGTGCGCCAGTGTGGGCTTGCAGACAGTTGCCGCATCTATCAGGCGTCCACATCCGAGCTTTACGGCAAGGTGGAGGAGGTTCCGCAGAACGAGAACACTCCGTTCCATCCTTACAGTCCGTATGCCGTGGCAAAGCTGTACGGCTTCTGGATTGTGAAGGAGTATCGCGAGGCTTACAACATGTACTGCTGTTCCGGCATACTGTTCAACCACGAGAGTGAGCGTCGCGGAGAGACATTCGTCACACGAAAGATCACACTTGCCGCAGCGCGCATTGCGCAGGGCAAGCAGGACAAGCTGTATCTTGGAAACCTCTCTTCGTTGCGCGACTGGGGTTATGCCAAGGATTATGTGGAGTGTATGTGGCTCATCCTTCAGCAGGATAAGCCGGAGGATTTTGTCATCGCCACCGGTGTGCAGCACTCCGTACGCGAGTTCTGTTATCTCGCGTTCAAACATGTTGGCATAGAACTCGAGTTTGTAGGCGAGGGTGAGGACGAGAAAGGCATCGACAAGGCTACCGGACGTGTGCTCGTGGAGGTGTCGAAAGACTTCTACCGTCCTACTGATGTCGTCAATCTGTGGGGCGACCCGTCCAAGGCAAAGAAGGAACTGGGCTGGAACCCGTCGAAGACCACCTTCGAGCAGCTTGTAAAGATTATGGTGGATGCCGACATGGCAAAGGTGGCTGTGGAGCGTGCCGGTGAACAGGTGAAGACAAACCTTGCCGAGTATCTGGAGAAAGGTATTGTGAAATAAGTGGATGTTCTAAATTAATTGCCGTCATATTGTGTGACCTTGAGCGCACAGGATGACGGCAAAGATATAGATAACATCTGATTAATTTCATAATATCGATTGATATTGAACAGCTACTTGACGTTTTTTACAATTATATAATAAGATGTTGGATAAAAACAGTAAGATTTATGTAGCCGGACATCATGGTCTGGTGGGCTCTGCCATATGGAACAATCTCATGGGCAGAGGGTATACCAATCTTGTAGGAAAATCGCATAAGGAGCTCGACCTGCTCGACCCGCTCGCAGTAAAACGTTTCTTCGACGAGGAGCAGCCCGACGCCGTTGTGCTGGCGGCTGCCCATGTAGGCGGCATAATGGCAAATCTCAACTATCGCGCAGACTTCATCTATCAGAACCTGCAGATACAGCAGAATGTCATAGGCGAGAGCTACCGCCACGGGGTGAAGAAACTTCTCTTCCTCGGCAGCACATGCATCTATCCGCGCATGGCTCCGCAGCCGATGAAGGAGGAGGCGTTGCTCACCTCCGAACTGGAATACACCAACGAGCCTTACGCCATAGCAAAGATTGCCGGTCTGAAGATGTGTGAGAGTTTCTCGCTGCAGTATGGCTGCAATTACATAGCAGTGATGCCGACCAACCTATATGGTCCTAACGACAACTTCCATCTGGAGAACAGTCATGTGCTCCCTGCCATGATCCGCAAGGTGTATCTTGCAAAATGCCTCAACGAGGGCAACTGGGATGCTGTGCGTAAGGACATCAGCCTGCGTCCGGTAGAGGGAGTGGACGGCAGCCGTTCAGATGATGAGATTCTTGCCACGCTTGCCAAATACGGCATAACGCCTGAGGCTGTGACTCTTTGGGGCACCGGCAGTCCGATGCGTGAGTTCCTTTGGAGTGAGGAGATGGCGGACGCCAGTGTGCACGTGCTTCTGAATGTTGATTTCAAGGATACATACAAGCCCGGTGACAAAGAGATACGCAACTGCCACATCAATGTGGGAACCGGTAAGGAACTGTCCATACGTGAGGTGGCAGAGAAGGTCGTGGCGGAAATCGGCTTCCATGGCGAACTGCGTTGGGATGCTTCCAAACCTGACGGCACTCCGCGCAAGCTGACTGATGTCACCAAGCTCCACAATCTCGGATGGCATCATAAGGTGGAGATAGACGAAGGCATCCACAGGCTATACGAATGGTATCAGAAAGGCATATGCATCAATCATAAGAACTCCTGATATTTTCGTCTCACGACAATATCGTTATGTCTCCGCATCCCGCGCGCATCTGCCGTCCGGGATGCGGATTTTTTTTATTCTATAAGCCAGATGAATAAGACGAATAATGCTCCAGGCTTGCCATGGCGAGAAGGTGCACAAAAGCGAATCCTTACCTTTACTTCTCCTTATCACAGAACACCATTAACAGGTCTGTGGAATAAAACATTTTTTCGGGAAGCTCATCCTTGCTGCCTTCATATTTATAGAAATGTGTATAAATCTCCGGGCTTACATAATCAAGTGTGTTGTACGTAAAGCCGTCGGAGACAAAAGGATGGTCTGTGGCATGTTCTTTTCCGTATTGCTCCATCAGTTCTCTCAGGCTTCTCACGAGCTTACTTTTAAGGCATACTTTTGAGAATACGGAAGGGTTGTCTGTCCCTTTTTTGCCCGTTTTCCTATCATACTGCCGACAAATGTCCACGCTCCCGTCCCCGAAATCCAACGTGTTTATCTTCACTATAAGTTCCTTGTATATGCCATACCTCTTTGAGATGTCGTCCATGACACACTTCAGTCCGCTCATCATGTCCTCTAAGGACATGTGGCAGCCGAGGGTCTCAAGATTCTCGTCCTTGCAGTCTATTCGTATAGAATGAGCCAGACCGTCCTCGTCGGCTGTATATACCTCAACCGTATTGCCTGTCTTTTTCCCATATTTATAAAAGGAATAGTCTGTCATTTTGTTAAATACATCTTTATGAATACGGTCATAATACGTTGAGTCAATCTTCACCGATATTGCCTGCACATTGTAGTCCGATGTATGGGCAGACGTCTCTGCAACAACGAGGAGATGGAATAATATCATTAAAAATCTTACTTGTCGCATATCTTTTGTTATTCTAATTATCATGATTCCGGTATATAAACGTTGGATAGCATCCTTCGTTTTCTCTCCAAGGCAAGCCTGAAGCAGTCTTCGTCTTGTTCATATGGCTTATCGAAAACGTTTGTTAAATCCGGAACCTATTTCCTTTCTACAAATTCTATTATATAGTCCCATGAATAAATCATCTTCTCGGGAAGCGTCTCCTTATCACCTTTATATCCGTAAGACCTGACATAAGCGTCAGGACTCAAATAATTCCATCGCGCAAAATCGGAATACCCGCAATCCTCGAACTCCATCCCATACTCTTTCATCATATCCTTTATGCTCCTGAATATCCCGCTCTCGAGAAATACTCTTTTGAATAAAGAAAAATCATGTCTTATCTTATGACGCTTCTTGTCATATATACGGCAGAGCTCAACGCTTTCCTCTCCGAAGTCAAGTGTATTTACCCATATCTGGAATCTTTTCCTTATGCCGTACCGCTTGTTGGCATCTGCCACAACATATCTCAGTCCGCGCATTACATCATCAAACGTCATATATCCGGTGAAATCACTGTCTGACACATCGAACCGTACCTCATCTGCACTTGAGCCGTCATTTCCCAAGACATTGTTTATCAGCCATGTCTTTTCTCCATTCTTATAGTAGTGATAATATATGTTGTACATGTAAGCGTACACAGTATCGCTCCTTGATATTTGTTCTTCCTCCTCTTTCATTTTTATGCGAGGGTAGATGATGGAGTCAATCCTCACTGTTACAACATCCTCGCTGTCATCAGGCGTCTGGGCATCCGTCTCTGCAATAAAGCAGAGGCAGAGCAGCACTGTTGTGAATAATCTTAATTGTCGCATATATTTGCATGGTTTATCTTATTACATATGCCTTACAAAATATTTCGGGTTTATTTTCTCCTGTTGTTATTTTATAATACTTATGACTATAATTTGTTCTTCCTTGAGATCCCCAGTTGTAGTTCTTCACAACGTCAACATGTCCTGATGCATTCTCAAAAACTCCATTTCCATCTATAAAAGGAATGCCTGATGGAACATTAGAATGGTTATTATAAATTTTTATAGCCCCTCCATAGTGTCTTTTTAAATATTTATACATCTTTGCGGCATTTACAATATAATTCTTGCCATCACCTCCCTTTATTGATGCCTGATAGACTACTGGTATTTCAAAGCCCGCTTCATTCAATGCTGCACTCAGCCTTAAAGCACATCCGTTTAAATCTTTTACTTTGCTCAAAGCAGTATATACATCACCGCCTATTTTCTTGGCGAGTTCATAAGGATCCATCCATATTTCTTTATCACCCACAGTTTTGTAAGAAATATCTAAATATGATTCATATAATTTGTCAACATTTTCAGGACCAAAAGTATGCTGTGTCTCATTATACATGAATGAAAAGGCTGCGGTCATAGCTCCATTTGCAAACTTGCCTCCACCTAAAACAGATACTGTACCTCCAACAACTGTTGTCGCTATTAGCTTACCTGCAGTAGGCATATTATAGCAATATCTCATGAGTCCCTGCCCGCTTGCTGACGATGCCATTCCAACCAAAAGTCCGTGCTCGAAGTGTCCGCCTTGAAGTGCTTCCATGGTTCCATCTGAAACAGAATGTAAGGCAACGTTACTCCAAAAATCTCCGGTCATTTCTCCTATACCGAAATTGGCAGCTCCTGAGGCAGCTCCCCAAAAACCTCCCAACAAAGTACTCTTCGTTGTTTGCCATAGATTGGCTCCATTTATAAGCGAACTGGCTAATGCCGACGATGCACCTCCACATGCACCACCTATCAGTGTTCCCCAGATGCCTGTACCTAGACCGGCAGTTTCAACGCCAACTGCTATGCCGACAATTGCACAGAACGCATCTCCTATCCAATTATATCCTGTAGGATCAGTTAAAGATAATGGATTATTAAGACAATATGCATAACGATTAAGACTTTGGCTGAAATCAGGAGCCTGTACAAAAGGATCCGGAGTCAGAAAACGTCCAATATAAGAATCGTACATACGTCCGCCCATATTAATCATGCCAAATAAATCAATATGTTCGTGTCCAGTAAATCCTTTATCAGAAATATCAGCTCCACTATTATCTTCCATATAGGAATCGCTTTTTGCATTAAGATCACGTCCCCATGGGTCAAAGTCTCTGTTTGAGATTAAATTTCCATCACTATCAACAGAACCAATGATGGAGCCGATGTTATCATGAAGTAAAAAAATATAGCGACTTACGTTTTCTTTTGTTTCGTAATATGCGACAGCTTGGTCACCGGCGTAAATATAGTTCAATTCTTCTTCTATTTCATTCTCACCTTTTATTGATCTTTCATAATAATTACCGACATAATATTTCTTTAATATATTAAACACGTGTTTCTGGCTTGGATTACCGTCATGACGTGGTCTCGAAAATCTGTAAATATTTTGGACTTTTCGTTCCTTATCAGGTCCATAGGTAAGTTCCATTTTATTGTATTTTACAAATTGTCCATTTGAATAGTCTGTCTTTACAGATTCTATTTTGTTAAATGAACTATAATTTATCTCATCCCATACTGGCAATTCATAGTCTTGTCCACTTATTGAAGATATCCTGTTAGTACCGTCAATATACTGTATTTGTCCAATACCTGTCTTATATATTATATTACCAGCCGCATCATATTGCATTTCCATTTCAAGATTATTTCGCCCGTTGTTTTTACGAAAGACCTTGGTTAGTCTGTTTAAGCTGTCATACTGATATTCTCTAACAAGACCATTTGTTTTGTTTTCTTTCAAAACCAAATTGTTGTTCCCATCATATGCATAGCTAAGAGACATTCCGATGGGAGAAGAAGATATTTTGCAAATATTTCCAGAAGGATCACGATTTGTAGAAACTGACAAAATTTCTCCAAATTTCTCCTCACTTATAAATCCTTTGGTATCAGTGTCGACAGCGGACCAAATAGTCATGTTTGTATTTGTGTCATATATATATTTCAAATATCCATTTGGACTATAAGTATAACCAATTTTAAATCCAGATGGATATGTCATAGCACTAATTCTGTCTACATCAGAATCATATTCAAACATAGTTATATAAGAATTGCCGTCTATAATTTCAGTTGTCCTGTTCTTACGACCATATCCATCATAAAAATGTTCTATTGATGTCCCGTTAGAACAAATTTCCGAAGAAACAGTGCCCTTCCACCTTGTGTCGTACACGTAAGTATATGTATAATCTGGACGTATTTCTTTTAAAAGTCGGCCGGCTTTATCGTATGTATATGTTGTTTCTCCTTTAGAATCAATTCTACTGACTAATCTTCTGTTGGAATCATATTTAAAACTGATTGTTCCCAAATCCGGATCTATCAGTTTCGTTCGATTACCAAAATTATCATATTCACATTTTATAGTGGTTCTTGGTCCCCTTGTTTCGATACAATTACCACACACATCATATTTGTATCTGATAAAAGAACCTTGACTGTCTATGCATTCAACGAGTTCATTGAGTTCATTTATTTTTTTTGGGGAAATATTTCCTCTTGTATCCGTTATTTTTGTCACAAGACCATTGTATGATATTCTTGTAACAGCTCCAGAAGCATTTTTTGTTTCAACAACACGGTCTGCATCATCATATTTTGTGTAGTTCCAAATTATTTCCTGTGTTCCTTTCCAATAAGGCTCAGATACAGCTACAACCCGCCCTCTTTCGTCATAACGTGTATCAACGTATACAATATCACCATTTAGTGAAACTGTTGCTTTTCTCAACAGCTGCCCTAAAAAATCAAAGAATTCCCATACAGTGGGCTTCCCCTTGGTTTCTGTTTTTATATAGTATAGTGCGCTTGTTGGAGCATAAGTATGGCCTTTACTCCATGCCATAACCATCTTGGTATTATTTATTGAATTATAGCTACCAAGAGGTTGCCCTAAACTGTTGTATTCAGATGTAGTAGTTATACCATTGATATCTGTGTTGGAAATTTCCACCCCAAGAGCAGGGTCAACAATAAATGTACTCTTATATCCAAGGCTGTTTGTTGATTCTTTTTTGAATCTGCCGTCTTGAGTATATGTAGTTAATAAGTTTGTAGGCAGGCTCCCATCATTAGGTGTCTTTGTTGAGCTTTTCACATTACCAAATAAATCATAAGTATATGTTTTCACATAACCTTGAGGATTATTTGGAGCATAAACCTCCTTTTTTAGTAGTCCAGTGTTTGAATCATATTCAAATGCTGATTCTATCGTAATATATTTATTACCATCTGATTTTTCAACAAAGGCGTGAGTTAGACGTCCTAGATGCCACTTTGACTCATCATTATTATAAGAATTTGTAGTCTTTATTACACGCCCTCCGCATTCAATAGAATTAATCGTCACATTTCCATATTTGTCATATTCATTTGTTTTGATAGTATGTGAAATTTCTTCACGACTATTATATTCATATTTTCTCTCCTCTATCTTCTTGGGCAAACATGAATATATCCACTCCTTTCGGTTTGCACCATTATGATGAAAGGATAATTCATATTCATAATCTGTCTTGCAGATAAGAATACCCTGAAGAGTGGTTCTGGTGGATTTCAACATGGGCATCATCACCTCCTTGTTTATATCGAAAGTATTCTCGGTTCTTATATGAGTAAGATTATCCTCAGCAATAAACTTCTCAAATCCTAGCATTCCTCTTCCGCGTTTATGATATATTGCGTTTTCATATGAATAAGTCACTGTATGTTTGCCATATGTCGAATTAGGTGTTGTTACACTATATACTACAGGCCAAGGATTCCCAACAGAGACCAATGGATAAGAATGTGTATTTCCATGTTTGAACATACAACCATCTGTAAGATTTTTATAACTAACCATAATTGTGTTTCCCATACCGTCAGTTATGCAAGTAAGCATATCTTTACTTGTATTTGTCATACTGAAAATGTCAAAACCGACGGTAGAATCTCCTCTTTTTCTATATGACATGAGATCCAATTTGCCATCGCCATTAAAATCATCCATTAAATATCTTCGTTCATCAGTTCCTGGTATCGTCTGACACACATGTTTCTCAAATTCCATTCCTGTACCTTTATTAATCCAGAATTCGAGATTTTTATTATTTTTTTTATCAATAACTACAAAATCGCTTAAACCATCACCGTTTATATCTTCTCCATAAACAGTCTTATCTTTTTGATTGAAATAAGATTTTGTGAAAGTTTTTGAGAAAAAAAGAGAACTGCCATCCAAGACTCCCTGAGCAAAATTCATTTCCCAAATAGCATTTTTTTCATTTCCAGTTGTAATTATATCTGTTTTCCCATCACCGTTAAAATCTCCGACAATATAGTAGTCTTCACCTCCTAATGTAAGATAAATGATTCTCGAGAGTTCTCCTTCTTTTGAGATTTTATAAAGACAGCTCCCTGCCTTGCCACTTTTAGAATCCCATACATTCAGCAATTCCATAGTTCCGTCTCCATCTAAATCTATAAAAAAGGTATTTATAAATCCATCATTTTCCACCTTTCATGATTTAGTTAAAACTAAAGGTTCAACGGAAGTGTCGGTTGATTTTGACATCAAAGAATAATATGTGTTTCCATAATAATTTGCATTTACCATAAGAATGTCAGAAACTCCATCACAATTGATGTCTGTCACCATCATTTTATGCTGCATCATTACAGGAGCGGTAACCGTTTTTTTAAATCTAAATATTACATCACTGGATGTCAATTCTGTTTCACAATAATCCAAATAATAACAAAGTCCAGCATTTTGTCTTGCTATTGCAATATCATCATATCCGTCACCATTGAAATCACCAACTGCAACTCCATATAATGTTTTATGACTATTACCAACAACTTTGGACAAATCATGTGTGTAAGATATTGGATTGTCAAATCCATTCCCGTTGTTCAGATATACTTTGAATTTATATTCATTTTTGTTATTTGCCCATGTTAACAAGTCTCTTTTCCCATCACCGTTAAAATCTCCAGTTTTAACATTTACATCGTGAAAGTCAGAAAAACTTTTATAACTGGTTTGTTTTACATCATACAGCTCACTATTATCCCAATTGAATTTTGTCGGATTGAATTTGTCGGTTCTTGACTTTTCTGTCAGTTTATTGAGGAATAATTTTCCCTTTTTTGAAGTATATGTAAGTTCATAATACTTTACATCCTCATTCTTGTATTTTATTGTAATTTTATTAATTGCCTTGCATCTATTAAATTTTACACCTCCGATAAATGATGGTGAACGGTTGATATTTTGATAAGAAAATGAAATGGTGGCAAAAGGTTGTTGTGATGCCTTTGCGTTACCTGTGTACTTAATTTCAGTCGGTACATATTCATTATTTGAAATATCATAAGTTATAGTATAATAATTACCATTTGTGTCAGAAACTTTTTTTAACGGCCAGAACAAAGACTTACCTGTAAGATCAGTAGGTTCATATTCATAAATGAGTCCATGTTTTGTGTAAACGGTAAATTTAGAGGGATTTGTGGTTGAACCTGTTGCAACTATTTTTGAATAAGTATCTGATTCTGTCCGATATTCCATTAAGCCATTTACCATGCGTAAAAACTGAAGACGTTGCCCATCTAGAGAGAATCTGTCTTGTGGAGTGAATCTTATAACATCTGCAATATTATCATTATACAAATTTCTTGGTGACCGACTTATTACGGAAAGTCCTCCAAGATCAAATCCATATCCGAACAGACCATTGCCGTTTCCACTATTATATGAAATTGATAGTTTTGGAGATACACCTCCGGTGCCTGAAACTACAGAAATAGGAATTTCATAAATAAATTGCCCATTTGAATTTACATCATATGTTCCATTAATACTTCCGACAAGACCGTTATCAGACCCACCGTTTACGACATCGTTATTTTGAGCAAGTACAGACAAATATACAAAGGTATTACTTATCAATATTAGAACAAACTTTATGAAGTAATGAATTTTCATGATTTTAAATTATTTCCAATTATTTTTTATATATGGTTGTGGAATTTATAATTTCATCATTATATGCTTTTATTATGTATATTCCTTTTTGTTTATTACTTAAATCGATTATACCTGTATTTCCTATAAATGAAGTCATCTCCAGAAGGAGATTATTGCTACCATTATATATAGCTACATCTGTTTTTTTGTTTTCATCAGAAAGCCGGTCTATTGAAATCTGAACTTTTGAGCAGGTTGGATCATATTTAAATTTCATAGTTGTTTTGGATTCTTCTGATTTTAACGATAATGCTGCATTGAGAATAAATTTTCTATAAATTACATTTCCGTTAGAATCATAGTCATAAATAATGTTTTGTGACATTACCGTCATAGGTAATAACATAAAAGCGCAATAAAATAAAAATTTCTTGTTCATAATATATATATAGTCTATATGTGAGATTATTTAAATATGCATACTTTATTACTTAATATTTTGTAAAAGCCTTATACTATACTTATGCCATATATATCATGTATATGATTAAATGTAAATTGATGCAAATTTAGTTTTATTTTTTTTCCCAGACAAGTAAAATACCAGAAAGTTATATAAAATGTCAGTCAACTTTCTTGTTGGTTGACTATATTCTATCTTTATCGTTCTTAATCATAAAGAATTACAGACGATAATCTTCGTGCTCACTTATTACAAAGGTACGGAATTATTTTGTATGGCGTATGACATCTTCCGGTTTTTTAGGCGGTGATGGGAAAATGTACGTTCAAGTCTCTCACTCAGATAGAGTTTTCAAGGCATTGTCCATTATGCTCTTGAGAAAACGATGGCGGTCGCCACCACGATGTTTGCATTATATATATTCAAGGTCGCACGTACGCTTTCCTCCCTTTTGCCGGGCAGGACGGAGCGTGGGTGAACTTATCCCGGTGTTGTCCGCCCATGCAAAAGCAGAATACAGGCAGCCAGACATGCGTGCGGAATCAGTCTGAACTGTGATGGGTTTCGGCGTAATCATGAATCGTTCATGTCTCGTTTTCCTTTCACGCCGTTCTGTTTCCTGAACTGGTTAGGTGTCATTCCAGTCATTTTCCTGAACACCCTGTTGAAGTGCGGCACGTCGTTGAATCCGCTTTTGTAGCAGCACTCCGCCACGGTGTATTTCTTTGACATCAGCAGGTCACACGCCTCACGCACTCTTCGTTTTGTGAGATAGCTGATGATGGTTGTGCCGGTATGCCGCTTGAATGTCGAGCAGACAATGCTGCGGTTCATCTTCATGTGCGCGGCAATCATGTCAATGGTGATGTCCTTCGGGAAGTTACAGTTTATGAATGTCTTTATTTTCTTGGCTTTCTCTGCCGGTGACGTGTCTTTCAGATGGTGGCGGGCATATGTGAGGTCTCTGCTTTTCAGTATTGCGGTCAGCAGAAATATCAGTGTGCTCATTCTTTCAGCCGCAGTCTCATCCTCCATTCTTCTTAGGCATGCGCCTATAAATTCACTGTCTTTGTTGCCGAACATGACCGATCGCTCCATGCGTCCGTACCGCTCTGCAAGCACATTATATTCGGGGACAATCCCTGCGAGCCGTTTCGGGCAGGTCTGCGGGAAATATTATTGTGATGTTCTCTATGTTGCCCTCGCTGTCGGTGTCGTCTGGATTGAATATCCACTGGTGCGGCATACCGGGAACAATCAGCCATATTTCTCCAGCCTTGAACTTCTCGCGTGTGTCGCCGATGATGCGTTCGCCGCTGCCGGTCAGATTATAAACCATGGCTATCTCGCTGTGAATTTCTTCTTCGTTCTTTCAGGTTTTGTCATCGGATATGCCTATGACGACCGCTGGGACAGAATGACTATATGGAGCTTCTTCAAGCGTCGTGTCATAAGACTGCACCCTATGGTTGTTTACGGTTGCGCCTTCGGTGCGCTTATGTTTTATTTCACGGGATGTCAGGATCAGTTCCCTCTTGTCGACCAGACTCCATGGTGGATGCTGATACTTGTCTTCCTGTGGTGCTGCACCATCGTTCCCATGCCCGCTTCGTGGGACATACGCGGATGGGCTGAGACCAATCCGCTGAACGGACCGGTGTGGTCTTTGCAATGGGAGTATCTTGCCAATATTCTTTATGCGCTTGTCATACGCAGGTTTACAAAACTTTGGCTCACGGTATGTGTGGTGCTTTTCGGTGTGATGACGCTGCTTCTTTGTCTCAATGTAGACT
>OLPR01000408.1_pt1 | contig 40734 bp, 55 predicted proteins | sample 1672761 | NCBI WGS metagenome assembly OLPR01 (sample SAMEA3136721, study PRJEB25190) | human gut metagenome | biome: human gut; feature: human-associated habitat; material: faeces | place: Austria | collected 2013 | reverse complement strand
CACAGCAGACCGTCCTCTTGACGTTCCATCCGTCAGTCATTGCGCACCTCCTCGACCACCTCCGCGCCGCACACTGAGCAGTACAGCGGCTTGAGCGGGGTGTAGAACACGTCCCCGTACTCGTTGCCATTAACTGTCACAGGCTCAAATTCCGCGCCGCATTCGCTGCACTTGAACATGTAATCGTCGCCGACGTTTCGACACGTTGGGCGGTCTATGAGGTCTGCCAGGTAGTCGAAGATGTTTCCGCGCTCGTAGTCCACGCACGCGAGGATGCGCTCGAACGTGTCGAAGGCGTTTTGCTCAAGCGAAGCCTTCGGCAGGCCGCTGATGAATTCGCGTGATTCGCGCAGCCTTTCAGTCACCTCTCGGCGCTCTTCGTTAGTTATTTCCATCTCGGATCCCTCCTTTAACTCAGCAATAAGCATGGTATATTGGTCATGCGTATAGGAGCGGTCGCATTTATAAGCGCTCATTGCTTCATCACCTCTTTGTCAATCTGCAACAACAACCTGCGGATAACCACAATGTCGTTATGTATCTGTGTCTTGCATTTACCCTCTGATACGAAAAAGTTATAACCAGCTCCGTAGATGTCTACCTGACCGTCCATCTCAGTTAATCGGTCTGATAGGTATTTGGCGAGACTCGCTGCTGTCTGCGCTTTGCTAACAATTTCATTCATCTTTAACTTCTTCCCACTCAACTGCTAACGCTTTAGCACGACGGAAAATGTCTACATACTTGTTCATCGTGCAAGTTTTTCCTGTTTTCATAAAACTGTGTTCGCATCCGAAACAAGGATGTTCGTCCTCGCCCTCGCAGCCCCAATACTCTGCGCCGCTTTTCTTCTCATCGGCTTCTATCTGCTCCCAGCTATCGGGCTGCTCTGGCTTTTTCAATCGTTGATCTTGGTCGTACTGAAAGTTGTTAATCGCAAAAGAGCCGTCGTCGCACACGCAATAATCAGTGACTTCTCTATCAGCTATCCCGTACAACAAAACCCTGTCCCCAACTTTTACGGGCGTTCCATCCTCAAAAAGCGGACGGGGTAGGAAGTAGTCGTTAATGAAATCTGCAAGGTCTGAAAACCTGATTTTAATGTCTCCTTTTAAGCCGTAAAAGCTGTTATTTTTTTGGTCAAATTCGAACGAGATTTTCGCCTCTCTCAGCAACTCATAAAGCTCTATTCTTGTCATGGTTAATCCTCCTTAATTTCTGCGGTGTCGAAGTCGCACAATTCGTCAATTCTGTGGTCGAGCGAAACGAAGTCCTCATTAACTCTGCACCACCCCAATTTGTCGCGATTTTCGCCTAAATAGCTTTCTGGGGTTTCGCAATATGCGCAATCTTCGCATTTAAGGGCGTTCTCGTCCGCTCTAAGGTGGGTGTAACTTCTTTTCCGAGTATTTACCCAATCTTCCCATTTGTCGCGCTCTAGCGCCGTTAGAAACGCTCCGATCATTTGAGCCTCCGATCAACGCCCTGAAACTCGATTGTGCGAAAAAGCGCAAGCCTTGAAAGCACAGCGGCTATCATTTCGCGGTCATCAACCTTGCCGCGGTATCGCTTAAGCAGCTCGTTGTTTTGGAACTGCGTCGTCACGATTGTTGGGCGCTTGTTGTTGATGCGAGCATCCAGCAGCTCGAACAACCGCGTGATGGAGTCTGCTGATACGTTCTCTTTGCCGAGATCATCGAGCACGAGAAGGGGAGTGCCGCGGTAGATACCGAACACCTCTTCGGAATTCTCGCCGCTCGAATACGCGCCCCTCACTCGGTGTAATAGGTCGTTCATCGTCGTAAAACTCCCGAGTCCGTTTTGCAGATGCGCTGAAAGCATCGCGCAGGCTGCCGTAGTCTTACCGCGCCCTGTAGCTCCTCGTAGCACAACGCCGATGAGCTTCCCGCTTTCGAGTTCGGATAGCGTCTGACGTGTGTCTTCCGCGAGTGCAGCGCCCTGAAACGCCTTAGGGATTCGCGCTTGCTTCACGCGCTCAGCGTGCTTTGCCGCTGCGGTTCGTGCGTCTGGTGTGCGGAATTCACGCCTGCGGGCTTCCTTCTCATCCTCACTCAGCGCCTGCCACTTAGCGAGGATGGCAGCCTGCTGATCATCAAGGCTGGCAAAAAACCGTTGTGTTTTCGCGCTCATAGCGAGCGTATTCCTCAAAGAGTTCATCCCACTCCTCCTCGTCGGTCTTAGGTTTTGCTTTTGAAGCGTTCAGATAGCTTTCGAACTTCGTCCCGAAAAGCGTCTGAGGTCGTAGGTACTCGCTCATCTTCGGGTCGTTCGCCCATGCCTTAACGCGTCCATCAATGACGGCTTTGAAGTCGTCGACAGTGAATCCCTCTCGGGTTCTTGCATTTATGAGCGATTGGGTGTTTTTGCTTGATGCCTTGAAGCTCGTGTTAGCGGCTTGGTTTAGGTAAGAAATTACGTCTTTAGCAATAGCAGACGGACTATATATTTTTTGGTCTGTATTGGTATGTACTGTACTGTTCTGTATTGTATTGGCTTTTACCCCTTGGTTTTTAGGGGTGGTTTCCGAGGGTGGTTTTTTAGGGTGGTTTTTACCCCCCTTTTTACCATCGTCTAAACCCTCCGTTTTTTCCTTTTTTGGGCGCCCGCCTTTACTTCCAGAAGTGCGTGCTTTCTTGCTGTTGTCGATGTCATCTTTCATGAGTTCGAATAGTAGAGTGAGAGGGTGTTGTAGCTCGATTTCGTTTCCGAAGAACCCGTATTCACATATCGCTACTTCAAGAGTTTTTCTCTCTTCATCGGACAGCTTAAGGAGTACATCGCCGAACTTTGCAAAACAGGTGAACGAATCAGCCATTACGCCCCCTTAGAACGGTATATCTTCGTCGTACATCGAGGTGTCAACGCTTGGTGCTGCTGGTGCTTGTGAGCCTTCTCGCTTGCTCATAAACTCGATTTCATCCGCAATAATTTCGAGCTTAGAACGCTTGGTTCCGTTGTCCTCCCAGCTCGAGAAATGAAGCTTGCCTTCGACGCAAACTTTGGTGCCTTTTGTGAGCCATTGCGCGAGCTTTTCCGCACGCGTTCCGAACATCACACAGCCAATAAAATTCGGGTAATCTTCCCAAATGTTTTCAACTTTTCTCCGCTCATTTACTGCAACAGTGAACGTTAAAATCTGTGTTCCTGATGCCGCTACTCTTAGCTCAGCATCGCGTGTTAAGTTGCCGCTAATTGTTGCTCTGTTGATGCTCATTAGTCCTCCTTTGTAAGGAATAGTTCGCCGTTTCTGATAACTGCGTGAACGCCTGATTTCGGGTATTCACGACCCAGAATCACGATTGCTTGGCAATACGTCGTGTTGATGGGTTGTTCGCCCTTCTTGAAGGGCTTACCGTCGTAGTCTTTGACCACCTTCCAAATGGTCGCGTCGGATCCGATAAACCCCTCGATAAGCGTCCTGATGTAGTGCGATCGTCTACCCGGGCGTCCTTTAGGTTTTGGAGCTGGACTCGGTAATCTGTCCAGCTCCTCGATGTAATCCGTCATTAGTCCTCCTGTGCGTAGTAGGCTTGGATAAGTTGCTCGATATATGCTGCGAACTCAATTAGTTGCGATTCGCTCAAGTCTTTGATCTCGGTGTTGTATTGCTCGCGGGCGTAAGCGTGGAAGTCGGTCATCTGATAGCCACAATTCTTGGCTTCTCGCATCAGCGCACCGACGCGGTTCTGAGCCTCTGCAAGCGGTACGTTCGGGGCTTCTGGGGCAGCTTGTTGCGCTGCTGGTGGCTCGTAAGGCTGAACATCCATTACGTCATCGGATACCTGCGGCTCGTACTCTAGAATCTGCCCGTGTTCGTCCGTGAAATTTGCGCCCATTTCTTCGCCCGTGTACACTACTCCGTATAAGGCTTCTGGGCAGGCATCTCGAGCGCACTCAGTTATGGCTCGTGCGGTGAGCATTGCGAGCGGGTACTTCACCCAGTTGTCTTTATCAGCCAGACCAGCCTGTTTAGCTCGGCTCATGTCCCAGAAAGAAGTAAACGTGAAGTCGGGGTCGTCTGCTCGTACGATTTCCACCGTGGCGGTCTGGCTCTTTGCGTCTTTACTGATGCGCATACGATGCCCCGCCTTTCGAACGTTCGCCGCGATTAGCTCAGCTGATGCGCTTGGTTTCCCGTTAATAACTGTGATTCGGTAAAGGCTTTCAGCGGGGGATAACCCCATCGCCTGACCAAAACCCATAGCTATCAGCACGTTAGCGGGTGACTTTTGATAAGCCTTTGGCACAAGCGAGCCGTTACAGATGGTTTGCGCGTAGCGTAATTGATCGTCAATCGTCATTTCTTGACGCGTGGTTTTTACGATGTCACTCATAGTTATTCTCCTAACAATCCGATGATGTTTTCGCCCTGTAGCTTGGTGCTCATAGCATCGAGCACGTCCTCTGGCTTGCAGCCCGTTACCATTGCGCAGTAGGGTTTCTCGATTTCCCAAAGCGCCCACTCGGCAAGCTCGCCGCTCTCTGCATCGAGCACAATATCGCCGCAATGCGTGAAACGCTTTTCCCATCCTTTAATGGGCACGACCTCGGTTAATCCCATAGCGGTTAAGGCTTCGAGCGCCTGCGCTTTACGCGCTGGGTTGATAGTGGGCTTAGCTTTCGTGAAGCGGATGGATACCTTGCCAATGGGGGAGCCGTTAGCCTTGATGCTTCTGCGGTCGATACCGTTCTCCTCGTAAGCTTCCATCAGCTCGTCTTTAGCGGCACCCTTTAGCTCGTCAAGGCGGGTTTTGACTTTCTTCTGAACTGCCTCAAGCATTGCCAACTCTTCATCGAATGTGAGTTCTACCATGTCCCTCTTCTCCTTTCGATTTCGTCCAAAATGGTTAGTAACCGCTGCTCGTGTACGCTCAAGTCATATCCACGGCTTGCAAGTGCAGCAAGGCACACTCTCGCGTTCGTTAAAGCGGCTTCTAGCTCGTCTCTAAGTGCTTCTTCCTCGCTTGCTTCTGGGGCGGCTTCTGCGGGCTTAGAATCGCTCTTAGCGTCGGCGAGTACCGCCCTCCATTCGCTCTCTTTGCAGTTGGTAAGAGCTTCGACGATGGCGGGATTGTCCGCGTTTTCATCAATCGCCAACAAACGATCGATGCTCATGTCTTCGGCAGCGTCTCCAACACGATTAACCGCCCTGCCTACGCGTCGTAGGTTCTTTTTGCCGCTCGCACGCTCTACGCGTTCAACGCCTGAGAACAAAAGCGCCTGCTGAATGCCGCGTGAAAGCTCAACGTTGTCGAGCTGCTGCTTGTTATTGGTTGACACCATCGCAACAAGAACATCCGCGTCATCTTGGGTCTCAGCTATTAACGCGCGGCAACGCTTTGTGCCCAGCTTGCGCATGGCGCGATAGCGGCGCTCTCCGTCAACGAGGGTGTAAATGCCGCCGTCTTGCACCACCGTGATAGGGGTAAAGGGTTCTCCATTCTCGAACGATGCGGCTAACTCGTCGATGCCCTCAAAGTGGGTACGCGGGTTCTTGGTGTTTTTGAAAATGTCCGATAGTGGAATGGTTTCGAGTCTCATGTTTCTCCTTTCTTGTCGAATGCTCGAATGGGTGAGGTAACCGGGGTAACAGGTAAAGAATGGTGACTAAAGAAATACTGAACTCTGTTTGCTATAGTGATTACCTCACCTGTTCAAACATTCGCTTGAACAGGGGTTTTGTACTAAATCCCCATTTTTTTACTTTTTCCTAACTTTTTTTCTGAGGGTTTTCTCCTAACGCCTTCCGCATTCGTTCGAGTCGCTTTCTGCAAGCTCCGTACTCGGCTTGCACCTTGTCGAAATTCCATTCCTCAAGCGCCTTGTAGTAATCCTGCTGAGCTTTCGAAGCGGCGAACTTATTGCGGCTCTCGATGTTTTCTGGATACTGAGGACGCGGGGTGAATGCCTTACGTCTGCCGCGCTTAGCTTCGCTCTCGTCGTATACACGGCGTTGTTCGGGTGTCATTCGCTGATACGCTTCAACGCACCTGCCCTCTTCCTTTTCTAGGTTCTCGCGTGTCTGGCAAACCTTGCAGCGACCAGTACGCTCGTTTACCTTCACGCGCCAACTTGCGCACTCGTTGCACCATTCGAGCCGCCATAGCGGGACTCTGAGAGATAGGTGCATTGTTTCCGCCATACGCTCGATGGACTTTTTCGAACGCTTGAGCGCGAACTGGATATCGCGCTTTGGCATCTTTCCCGCATTTTCAACGAGAAAGCTGATCTCTTTACTTGACCAGTGGTTACAGCTTGCTCCTTTGCGCATTAGAGCAACCTCGAATCCTCGATAGGCTCAACGCTAAAGCGGATTGAATCGCCCGCTCTGCGCACCCTGTCGTGCTTCGTGACGGATACTTCGACCACTTGCGTATCGTCCTCATATGCGACCCCGTTTAGCCCGTCTAAAACCGCCTTTAACACGTTGTCGATATCGGGCTTGGTGAGGTTGCGCTCACGCTCTACGCGCTTTGGCTTACTCGCTGGGAGTGCCTTGTAAATGTGGACGGTGACCTTTACCGCGCCTTGGTGTTTTTCGCCCTTGTAGGCGGCTGCAACAATCGCTTCTTCCTCAAGCGTTGCTGTTGGGGTGTATGCGTGGGCATGTCTACCTTTAGTAGCGATCTTTGGGCGTCGTTTAACAGGGATGAGGTTAACTACGTACGATGTCGTCATTAGCCCACCTCGTAGAGTGCGGACGCGTAGCCTTTTTCGTAACCTTGATCGTAGGCGGCTGTTTGGGCTGACGCTTTGCCCGCCCTTAAGCCCTCTTGATAGGCGCTCTGGCTTGCCTGACCGATGGAGTAGATGAAGGCAAAAACGATAGCTACGGCGCATATGAGCAGCGCGGCGAATGGCTTAATGCGGTCTAACATATCATCCCCTCCTTGAGCAGAAGCTTTGCTGCTTCAATCGCTGCCATCATCTCGCCCTGCATGTAGGATTTACGACCACGACGGACAATGTCGAGCAAGGCTTCCTTTACCTCTTGGCGCTCTTCTTCGGTTAATTCCATGATTCCTCCTAATCAACTTGGACGTATGCCGACCGTTCCCAGTCGGTCATGATTTGATCGTTCACGCGGAGTCCACGCTTGCAGCCCGTTCGAATGACGGCTTTCAAGCGACCCGCGCGAATCTCGCTATATAAAACGTTTGGTGTCACACCCCACCGCTTTGCGGCTTCACTTATCGAGTAGTAGCTGGGTGCTTTGGGTTTTGGCGGGATAGGGATTTCCATTGCTACTACCCCATCATTTCTTTGTAGGCGGCTTGAGACTTCGGCGTTAAAGTCTCGTAGCACCAATTCTCGATTTCGACAGGCGCGTTTGGAATCTCGCCGTCGCCGTAGTAACAAATGTCGAACTCAAGACAAGCGTTCTCGAGCTTATAACTAACAACCGAGGCGTTCTGCTCGAACTCGTTTTCATTCTTAATCCATACTGCTGGCGGGGTTTTAGCCCACTCCCAATCGTTCATATCGTTGTTCCAAAGGTCGAATGTGTACCAGCCTTCGCCTTGGTATTCGGTGTTGAAGAGCTTCATGATGGTTCCTTTCTTGTTCGTTATAAATAAAACTTACAATCGCAGGGTAAAAAAATTAGAGGGTCACGACGATGATTTCGCCGCTCTCCATAACGGCAACAGTGTTGTAGTAGCCGTACTCATCAAGCATGACCTTTAAGTCTTTTACATGGGCGAGAGACACCCGATAATCGCCCTCATCAGCACTAACGCCGCTTGCACTTGATAAATCGAAGATACCTGGGATTTCGAGTAAATCAGCTATATCTGCGGTATAGCATTCTTTGTTTACTCGAACGTTTTTCTGAGAAGCTCGTTTGAGTGGTTTCATTTTTGATTCCTTTCGTTGTCGCATTGTAAGTATAACTTATATTAACATTATTTGTAACATATTTTATAATTACTTTATAAATATTTTTACAAAAGGGGAAACATGAACTCAACGGGTCGTAACATACGAGCCTTAAGAGAAGACCGTGGGTTAACTCAATTACAGTTCGGTAAAAGCGTTGGCGTTACGCTTACAACCGTTTCTGGGTGGGAAACCCGCGAAGTTCCTCCGCGTGCTTCTGCGCTGAAAATCATTTCTGAAACTTACGGCATTTCCGTTGATGACATTATTTCTAACAATGGCTATTACGCCAAAACTCGCGGTGTTGTCGAACACATAACCCCTCAATCGTCCGATACGTATCTTCCCGTTGCTGGTGTCGCCCCTGCTGGTGAGCCGAACATCGCAATTGAGCAAACGGGCGAAACGCTCTGGTGCCCTCCTGAGTTTTGCCGAGAGGGTAATTTTTTTGTGCGAGTTCACGGCGATTCGATGAACAAGGTGCTACCTGACGGCTCATATGCGCTCATAGACGTACATAACGAGGTATCAAGTGGCAACGTTGCATTAGTCAAAGTTAACGGAGATGAGGCGACTATAAAGCGCGTCAAACTGATGGACGGGGCGGTGTTCTTGGAGCCTGAAAGCTCGAACCCTGAACACCGTAGGCGCGTTATAGATGAAACTAATCCTGACAGTCCAGAGGTGCGGCTAATTGGGCGCGTTGTATATACGCAGACGAGGTTATAGCACCTTTTAAATAGGTAAAAATCCCGATATTTTATTTTTAAAACTATAAAATACCCCTTTAAAAAACATTTAAATTTCTCTACAATTAAATAAGTGATTCAGTTGCTGGTGTTCTACGAGAGCCAGCAACAAAGGGAGGTCGCTTGTCATTCGTGGCAAGCGGCTTTCTGATTTTAAAGGGGTATTATGGCTAAAGAGTTCAAAACTATTGCCGAGCTGATTAGTCTTCTTGAATCAAGAGGCGTTATAACGGATTGTGAAACATTTTCAGCCATTAACAGGGAAAGCTATTATGCAATCATAAATGGGTATAAAAGCCCTTTTCTTGACCGTGATTCCATGATGTCTAACAGTGAAGATGTTTATAAAGAAGGAACAGAGTTCAGGTGGATATATGATTTGTTTCTTTTTGACAGGGATTTAAGGGCAATTACTTTCAAGTATTTAATGAAAGTTGAAGCGGCAATGAAATCTGCCGTTGTCTATTCGTTTTGCCATAATCACCAAAAACATAAAGATTACCTAGATATATCTTACTTTTGCTCTTCAAATGATTATTTAGTTCCAAGGCATTACAAGAGGAATAAGCGAGTCGATCATTCGCAAAATTTATCACGATTGATGGCTTTACTAAATAAAAAAACAGTTAAGAACAAGCATTCTCGTCCTTTTACAAAACACTACATTGAGAAGTATGGTTTCGTGCCTTTGTGGGTTTTGTCAAATGAACTTACTTTCGGAAACATCGTTAATTTTTATCAGTTAATGAAGCCGAAAGATAGAGAGGAAGTTTGTCGAATACTTGCAAAGGAAGCTAATAGGGAAGAATCAAAAACGAACTTTCTTTCACAGCGTAAGCTTCTTAGATATGCAAAGGCTCTTGTAGGTTTTCGCAATATATGCGCACACGATGAAAGATTATATTGTGCAAAAATCAATAATGATGGATTTAATGTTATTGCAGATGGAATTTTAAATATCCTCGGTTTAGAAGCTCTTAATTGCTTCTTGGATGAAGTGAGTGACTTATTCGGGAAGTATAAAGGGCGTTTAAAAGTTGTTTCGCTTTCTTCTTTGTTAAAGGATATGGGATTTAACGCAAGGGGATAGACGGCAGATCAACATATAGCAAAGGCTTAATTCGAATAAATTCTAAACCCGTCGAAATTGACGAGTTTAAAGAGGCAGAAACATATAAAAGGGGAAACATGGGACGCAAGCCGAAAAGAAGCTCGTGGGGGAGTGTTACGCAGTATAAGCCTAACGTTTGGCGGTTGCGTTACCCCGCAGCTCCAGACCCCGTAACAGGCAAGCGCAAGCAAGGCAGCGAGACGGTCTACGGCTCTAAAGCGGATGCGACTAAGCGCCTTGCTGAGCTTCAATTACTGCATGATAGTAAGCGCACATCAAAGGTTCTCACGGTCGATAAATGCTGGGAGCTATATTATCGCCCTTATATCAGCAGGCTCGCGCCATCTACCGTTGCAGGCTACGAGAGCAAGTACGTAAAGCACATAAAGCCCGCCTTTGGGCGTATGGGCATGGAGTCGATAAAGAAGGCTCAAGTGCAGGCGTGGCTCGATGGTATGACATACGGTCAAGCGCGGTCATGTCGGGCGGTCTTGCGTGCGTTATATAGCTTTGCAAATGATAACGACCTTATAGATTCAAACCTCATGTCTAAGCGTTACGCGCTGCCTAAGAAGCCCAAAACAGACGCTAACCCAAGCGACACCGTCCACAATGAAGAGACGCTATTAAGGCTTCTCGCGGCTGCTAAGGGCGAATATTGGGAAGCGGCGTTTATCCTATCGGCTTTCGGCGGTGCGCGGCGTGAGGAGGCTGTAGGGGCTAAGTGGGAACATGTTAGCTTTATGGATAACTGCGCCATTGTCGAGTTCCGCGATAGCGTGCAATACATCAACGGTGAGGTAGTTATCGGCGAGCTAAAAACCGAAGGTTCATACCGAACCGCAATAATCGAGGGAAAGCCCGCAGTTCGCTTAAAAGAGCTCTTTTTTGAGCGCATAGGCGATACATGGGTAACTGAGGTCGATAACTGCTCACCCGTGAACCCCGACGCTCTCAGCGCGGCGTATAAGCGTTGGCATATCGGGAAACCATTTCAATATGTTCCGTGGAAGTATCTGCGCAACAGCTACGCAACGAATCTCCACGCTCGCGGTGTCGAGCTTGGCATTATCTCAAAACTTCTCGGTCACACCACGCCAACAATTACCTATAAGCACTATGACCGCATGAGTGCGCAGCAGCTAATCGACGTTCTAAAAAAATAAACCTCCGCTGGGAAAACCGTCAAAAACCAGCGGAGGCGACAAGAAAGGTTGCTACACCATGTAGCATCTATAACTATAAGAAACCTGTCACATGTGACAAACTGTGCAACGTTTCGCAATTTTTGCACAACGAAAAAAACTAATTGGTACTAATTCGCACGAAAAAATACAAATTCGCACGTAAAAATACAAAATAAAACTTACAGAAACGTAAAATTACAAAATGCGCCACCCTTTTAATCCCAAGGTCGCGGGTTCGATTCCCTCACGGCGCACCACTTCGCATTATTCGCTCTCTGTAGGTTAACTGTTCTGCAGAGAGTTTTTTAATGTGATGGCAACGTGAAGCGTCCAAAGAAGCAACTTGCAAACAAAGGCGCTTTTTTGTTAGTATTCTCTGTTGCCGCTTATTAACCTATTTGCTTGAAGGAGCAATTTTGGCAAAAGAAGATGCAATTGAATTAGAGGGTACGGTTCTCGAGGCACTTCCTAACGCAATGTTTAGGGTAGAGCTCGAAAATGGACACAAGATATTGGCCCATATCTCCGGAAAGATGCGTATGCACTACATCAAGATCTTGCCTGGAGATAAGGTTCAGGTTGAGTTGTCGGTATACGATCTTGATCGTGGTCGTATCACGTATCGCTACAAGTAAATCGCCTTTTGGCTCGTTTTGCTTCGGTAAAATGTGCTGATTTTGTGTGCTCGGACGCTCGTTCGAGCTATACGTGTCAGTAAAGCAAGTATAGGAAATTAATAAACAAACTATCGCCTGCGGCTGGGCGTGGTAGATAAAGAGAAAACGCATAACCGAAAGGAATTGAATTATGAAGGTACGTCCTTCGGTCAAGAAAATGTGCGACAAGTGCAAAATCATCCGACGTCATGGCAAGGTTCTCGTAATTTGCGAAAACCCTCGTCATAAGCAGCGTCAAGGTTAAAGAGAAAGGGAAACGTATCTATGGCACGTCTCGTTGGTGTCGACCTTCCTCGCGACAAGCGCATTGAAGTCGGCTTGACCTACATTTACGGCATCGGTCTTACTACCTCTAAGAAAATCTTGGCAGAGACCGGCATTAACCCTGACACCCGCGTTAGGGACATCACTGAAGATGAACTTTCAAAGCTTCGTGACTATATCCAGCATAACCTCACCACTGAGGGTGACTTGCACCGCGAAGTTTCACAGAATATTAAGCGCCTCATGGAGATCGGCTGCTACCGCGGTCTTCGTCATCGTCGTGGCCTGCCCGTTCGCGGTCAGCGCACTCATACGAATGCACGTACGCGTAAAGGTCCTAAGCGTCAAATCGGCGGCAAGAAGAAGTAGAGGTGTAACTAGTGGCAGCTAAGAAAAACGTTCGCACGCGCCTCAAGCGCTCTGAGCGCAAGAATATCGCAGTAGGCGCTGCGCATATCAAATCAACTTTTAACAACACTATCGTATCCATCACGGATCCTCAGGGTAATGTAATCTCCTGGCAGTCCGCTGGTACCGTTGGCTTTAAGGGCTCTCGTAAGTCCACGCCATTCGCTGCACAGATGGCAGCAGAGGCTGCAGCAAAGACCGCTATGGAGCATGGCCTCAAGAAGGTGTCTGTTTTTGTTAAGGGTCCTGGTTCCGGTCGTGAAACCGCAATTCGTTCCCTTCAGGCAGCAGGTCTTGAAGTTGCAAGCATCCAAGATTGCACCCCTATTCCGCACAACGGTTGCCGTCAGCGCAAGCGTCGTCGCGTCTAAATTGAAAGGATCGAATTATTATGGCAATTAACAGGACTCCGGTTCTCAAGCGTTGTCGTCAGCTTGGCTTAGACCCGGCCGTTTTGGGATACAGCAGCAAGAAAGAATCTATTCGTCAGCCTAAGCGCCGCCGCAAGGAAAGCGAATACGGCATGCAGCTTCGCGAGAAGCAGAAGGCTAAGTTCGTATATGGCGTTCTCGAAAAGCAGTTCCATGGCTACTTCGAGAAAGCAAAGGCAATGCCTGGCGTTACGGGTGAAAACCTTATGCGTATCCTTGAGTCTCGTCTCGACAATGTAATTTTCCGTCTTGGCTTTGCTAAGACTCGTAAAGAAGCTCGTCAGATCGTTACCCATGGTCACATCCACGTAAACGGCAAGCGCGTAGATATCCCCTCTTTCCGCGTTCGTCCTGGCGATCTTGTTTCTGTTGCTCCTAAATCAAAGGAACTTTTGGTTATCAAGAGCGCACTTGTATCCAACGAAGGCGTGCAGGTTCCTGCATGGCTCGAGGTTGATATCGAAAAGCTTCAGGGCAGCGTTTTGGCTCTTCCTGAGCGCGATCAGATCGATCTCGATATTCGCGAGCAGCTTATCGTTGAACTTTACTCTAAGTAATGAATGCCACACACGGTTTTTAAGGAGGCTTATTAAATATGACAGAGTTCATGAGGCCGACAGTTACGACTGAAGAGGTTAACGATCTTGTTGCCCGCTTCATCGTTGAGCCGCTCGAGCGTGGCTATGGTTATACTCTCGGTAACTGCATGCGTCGAGTTTTGCTCTCTTCTCTTGATGGAGCAAAAGCAACCGCTATTCAGATTGATGGCGTACAGCATGAGTTCACTACCGCTGAAGGTGTAATCGAAGACATTACTGATATCGTTTTGAACGTTAAGGGCTTGGTTTTCAGCGCGCTTAATAGCGATGTTGTTGAAGCTACTGCTCATGTTCATGCGGAAGGTCCTTGCACGGTTACCGGTGCAGATTTGGACGTTCCAACTGAGTTTACGCTCATCAACCCAGAGCATGTAATTGCTACCGTGGCTGATGGCGGCACTCTTGATATGACTATCCGTATTGGTGTTGGTCGTGGCTACGTTTCTGCTGAACGCAACAAGCGTACTGAAGATCCTATCGGCATCATTCATGTTGATTCGCTCTTCTCTCCTGTACGTCGTTGCACCATGAATGTTAGCGACACTCGTGTTGGTCAGCGCACCGACTACGACAAGCTCATTCTTGAGGTAGAAACTGACGGTTCAATCAACCCTACCGAGGCGGTATGTCGCGCTGCGAATATCATCAACCAGTACATGGGAGCATTCCTCTCGTTGGATGAGGTTGAAGAAGACGAAGAAGGGGAAGTAGTTTCCATCTTCGCTCCTGAAAATCAGGAGACCAACGCAGAGCTTGATAAGCAGATTGAAGATTTGGATCTTTCAGTTCGTTCTTACAACTGCTTGAAGCGTGCAGGTATTCATTCTGTTCGTCAGTTGGTTGAGTATTCTGAAAATGACTTGCTCAACATTAGAAACTTTGGTGCGAAGTCCATTGAAGAAGTGAAGGATAAGCTCATTTCTATGGACCTCAATTTGAAGCTATAGGAGATATAAGATGAGGCACAACAAGAAGGGTCGTAAGCTTGGCACTGATGCTGGCCACACTCGTGCTATGAAGAAGAGTTTGGTTTGCGCATTGTTTACCAACGACCGTATCAAGACGGTTGAGGCGCGTGCTAAGGAAATTCGTCCCGATGTCGACAAAATCATCACCTGGGCAAAGAAGGGCGACTTGCATTCTCGCCGCCTTGCAATTGCTGCAATGGGTGACAAGGAACTGGTACGTGAGGTTTTCGAGAAGGTAGAGCAGGGTCAGTTCGCTGACCGCAATGGTGGTTACACTCGTATCTTCAAGCTCGGCAACCGTAAAGGCGACAACGCTCCAATCGTAATCATGGAGCTTTGCACCGAGCCAGTTCACAAGAAGGATAAGGCTGAAAAGCCTGCTGCTAAGAAGGCAACCAAGAAGGCTGCTCCTAAGGCAGAGGCAAAGGCAGAAGAGCCTAAGATTGAAGAAGCTCCTGCTGAAGAAGTTAAAGCTGAAGCAGCCGAAGAAGCTAAGGCTGAATAGTTCTTCTGCTCTGGGTTAAGAGCTCAGATTACATAAAGCAAAAAAGTGCACGTATGGTTTCATGCGTGCACTTTTTTTATACTTACTCCATGTCATTTTCACTGAACACATACCTTGCGCGAAATTCTTGCGTTCATCGTTTTGATCCTCGAATAAAACTCATCCTGCTTTTGGTGTTTAGTGTCGCAGTATTTATGGTTACAACGTGGATTGGTTTGGGCATATTCGTTCTTGTTCTTGCGATTGTGCTTACGGCCTCTCGCTTGCCCGTAAAGCAAATTGCGAAACTGTGCATTCCTCTTCTCGTCATCTTGCTCATCATTTGGGTGTGCAACGCCCTGACATTTGATGTACATGCGGATGCAACCCTGCAAAGTTTTGGAGCAGTATCGGCGGGTTTTGCGGCAGGCATGCCCAATATTGCGTTGGTGGGCGTGTTTGGTTTTTCCCCTGAAGGTGCTGTGCGGGGTGCGTTTTATGTTGTAAGAATTGTCTTGTTGTTTGTTGCCAGCTTTGTTGTTGTATTGTCTACTACCTCAAACGAACTGGTTAATGCCTGCATTTCCCTCTTACGTCCCTTAGAGAAAATTCGCGTTCCCATTGATGATGTTGCAATGGTTTTTTCGCTTGCGTTGCGTTTTATCCCCCTTATCGCTGAAGAGGCTTCCCAGATAAAGAAAGCCCAGATGGCTCGGGGAGCAGCATTCGGACAAGGTGGTATATGGAAACGCATTACCGCATGGTTTCCTGTTTTGGTTCCTCTGATCGTAGGTCTCTTTAAAAAAGCTGAAAGAATTTCGGTAGCTATGGATTCCCGCTGTTATGGAAAAGGTAAAAGAACGGCGCTCGTTATTTATAATCTCACGGTTTCTTCAGTAAGTATTTTAGTTATATCCCTGTGCTTTTTTATTGTTGTAGCTTGGTTGTTGTAGTGCATAAACCCAAAGAATGTAGGCCCTGAATACTCCGTAAGTCCCCCTTCTGTGGGTTGGGCGTAGGTTTATTGGTAGGAAGCTAAGAGTACCTTGTTTGACCCTGGTTTAACGGAAATGAGACGCAAGGGCAGAAAAGTGTCAGTACATAAAGCCGCAGGGTTCTGTGTAATAAGTGGCATTCAACTACGCTTGAAATAGGGGTTTGAGTGTGCTGAGTCATGTGGCAGCACTCGATGGAAGGGGTTTCGTCATGAAAGCTATCGGTAAAAAAAGAATAGGTATTATTGCTGTCTTAGCCTGCGTCCTTGCACTTTGTTTTACCCTTGTTGGGTGCGGCAGTGGAAATTCGACGGACAATTCCGCTAACTTCAAAGGCGAATACAAGCTTGTTGGCATGGAAGAAGATGGCATTACGTATTCCGAGGATGATCTAGCCTTCATGGAAGAACTGGGCTTGGACTTTGGCTTAACGCTTGCTGATGAAGGAAAAGCAACTTTGAATCTGGCCGGTGAGAGCATGGATGGCACTTGGGAAGCAAAGAGCAATAAAGAATGCACCATCACCATAGGCAGCGACAGCATCAAGGCAACTCTTGATGGCGACAACTTGAAATGTGAAGATGGAGGGTCTTCGCTGACATTCAAAAAAGCATAAGAGGTAAAGAACTAATCTGGATAGATTAAAAGAATGTCTGCAGCGCAAAGGAAATCAAACAAGGCTATAAGCAAAACAAAACTTATAATCTTGTAGATACCCATCAATCCTGCAAGGATGGCCGGAGTACGAGGGAGGGCCAAAACCTTGCAGGATTTTTGTGTGGTATCATTTTTATGTTTTGAACAATCTTTCCAAGGAGGAATTCATGGGCATCATTATTGATGTGTTTGGCCGCGAAATTTTGGATTCTCGTGGCAATCCTACGGTTGAAGTTGAAGTAATTTTAGATGACGGCTCTATGGGTCGTGCTGCAGTTCCTTCAGGTGCTTCTACGGGAGCTTTTGAGGCAGTTGAACTTCGTGATGGTGACGACGAGCGCTATCTTGGCAAGGGCACTTTGAATGCTGTTGCTCATGTAAACGAAGAAATTGCTGATGCTCTTATTGGTGTTGAGGCAGACGATCAGCGCGCAATTGATGCCATCATGCGTGAACTTGATGGTACGAAAAACAAAGCAAACTTTGGCGCTAATGCAATCCTTGGCGTGTCCTTGGCTTGTGCTAAAGCAGCTGCAGAATCTGCGGAGCTTCCTCTTTACAAGTATGTTGGCGGGGTAAATGCAAATCTGCTCCCAACTCCAATGATGAACATTCTGAATGGTGGCGAGCACGCAGATAACAACGTTGACTTCCAGGAATTCATGATTATGCCTGTTGGTGCTCAGTCATTCGCGGAAGCTCTTCGCTGGTGTGCAGAAATCTATCACACCTTAAAGAAGGTTCTCCATGATGCTGGTCTTGGTGGCGGCGTTGGCGATGAGGGCGGATTTGCTCCTAACTTCACCACAAATGAAGAGCCTTTGAAGTATATCGTTGAGGCATGCGAAAAAGCTGGCTACAAGCCAGGCTCTGACATTATGTTTGCAATGGATCCTGCTTCTACCGAGTTCTACAACGCAGAAACCGGCAAGTATGTTCTTGCAGGTGAAGGACGCGAGCTTACGAGCGACGAAATGGTTGATTATTGGGAGGCTTTGGTTAACAAGTATCCTATTATCTCTATCGAAGACGGCATGGCGGAAGAAGACTGGGATGGTTGGAAGGCTTTAACCGATCGCATTGGCGATAGGGTTCAGCTTGTTGGCGACGATTTGTTTGTTACTAACTCTGAGCGCTTGGCAAAGGGTATTGAGCTTGGTTGCGCAAATGCAATCCTCGTTAAGGTTAACCAAATTGGTTCATTGACCGAAACTCTCGAGGCAATTCAGATGGCTAAGCAGGCTGGCTATGCATGCGTTATGTCCCACCGTTCTGGTGAAACCGAAGACGTTACCATTGCAGACTTAGCTGTTGCTACTAATGCGGGTCAGATTAAGACAGGCGCTCCTTGCCGCTCAGATCGTGTTGCAAAATATAACCAGCTGCTTCGCATCGAAGAGGAACTCGATGAGGCTGGTCAGTATGCGGGTCTCAATGCGTTCTATAACATTCAGCGCTAAACCGCTGATGGTTTGAGCGACGAGCGAGTCTTATTGACTGGTTGTGCGTAAACTTGCGCGATGTGTGTTGCTCATACGAAGCGCGTTAGGGCGTTGGCGCTGAAGCGTTAATAGTGCCTGGGCTTTGCAAAGAGAGCGAAAATAAAAAGGAAGAGGGCCTCTGTATGAGGCCCTCTCATTGTTCAGCTCTTTTTTCCATGAGCGTTTTTGTTTGGTGCGATTGTATTTAGTGTCGCCGTGGATGCCGTTTCCGCACACATAGGCGTTATAGTGCGGCTTTTGGGCTAAGGTAGCTTCTTCTTTTGATAGCTTCCAAATAGCACCAGTTTTAGGGACCTTTTTGGTCTTTTTCTTTTTCATGGGGTTCACCTCCATTCGTTAATAGATGTTTAGTGATTGTATATCGTACGTGTTAACAGTGCCACTTAAGCATTGTATAAGCGTTTCGCGCTATACTGAAAAATAAAACTAATCGAGCAGAGAAGGTACTCTCGTGGAAGAAATACCAAACGGTTTTACAGGTTTTGCCCAGCGTAAAAATGCCGTGTCTTCAAACGCACAGCAATCGTATCAGCCAAATCTTAACTATCAGTATTCGCGAACTAATGCAGCTCGTGATGCTGAGGAAGCGAACGTTTTTAACGAAAAGGAACTTGCAGAAATCGATGAGAGAGATCGTCGTTGGTCTTGGGTTGAAATCAATCGGGGTGCTATTCAACACAATGTTCTTCAAACGAAGCGTTTGTTGGGGCAGGGCACCCGTTTGATGGCCATTGTAAAGGCTGACGCATACGGACATGGAGCTGTAGAGGTTGCAAAAGCGGCAGCGGGGGCAGGTGCCAGTTATTTTGGTGTTGCAACGCTTAATGAAGGAATAGAGTTGCGAGAAGCAGGGTTGCGCGAACCTATTTTAATTTTGGCTGAACCGCCTATTCCTGCTATTCCTTTGTTGTTGCATTATCAAATTATGCCTTCCGTTTATACGGCTGATTTCGCCATTGCATATGCTGAAGTTGCAGACATGCATGGTATGAAAGCTCCCTTCCACTTAGCAATTAACTCAGGAATGAACCGCATCGGTGTGCGCAGTGAAGAAGTGGTTGAGTTTTTACGTCAAGTTTCCTTTCATCGTGCCTTACAGCTTGAGGGGTGTTTTACTCATTTTGCGACGGCAGATTCGCCTGAAACACTTGATTTCCAAATTCAGATCAATCGTTTCGTTGAGGCTATGCGTGCGGTAGAGACAGCAGGAATCAATCCCGGAATTGTTCACTGCGATAACTCTGCTGCAATTTATCGCTTCCCTAAAACGCATTTCGATATGGTTCGTTTAGGTATCTCTCTCTATGGATATCAGCCTGCGGCAGATACAGCTCGCTTTATTGATCTAAAACCTGCTATGAGTGTTAAGGCTCGTATCACCAACGTCATTACTGTTCCCATGAGCGAGGGCGTAAGCTACGGTATGAATTATCGCAGCCCTGGGAGCGTCAAAATATGTACGGTACCTTTAGGCTACGCCGATGGCCTAGTTCGTCTCCTTTCGGGAACTATTAACTTCGCCTATAAAGATCAGGCGGTTCGTCAGGTGGGTAATATCTGTATGGACCAATGTATGTTTGAGGTCGATTTACGACCGAGCCCCGTTCGTCCTACGCTTGATCCTCAAATTGGTGATGAAGTTCTTATTGCGGGCCCGCATCCAACAGTGGATACTTCAATTGATACTATGGCAAAACGTGCAGCTACTATTCAGCATGAAATAACGATCGGGTTTTCGCATCGTATGCCACGTTACTATGTGTAGAGTTCGGATAAATAGCGCACCTGTACGATGCGTAACTTGTGCGGATATTGGGTTGGATAGACGTTTAACGATTGAGGCAAAATGAAAGTCCCTGTTAGACCATTGGCAGAAATACGCGAGGAAGTTTCTACCTGCAAAGCATGCTCGCTTTGTGAAGGAAGAACCAACGTTGTTTTTGGTGAGGGTAATCCACATGCGCGTGTGATGATTATTGGCGAAGCTCCTGGTAAAAATGAGGACTTGCAAGGAAAACCTTTTGTGGGTGCAGCAGGAAAATTCCTTGACGAGCTACTTGAGGTCGCGGGACTTAAGCGTGAAAATGTTTTCATTGCAAACGTTCTTAAATGTAGACCCCCTTCAAATCGCAATCCAAAGCCCGAGGAAATTGAGGCATGCGCAACTTTCTTGCGCCAACAAACGCAAACTATCAGTCCAGATGTCATCGTAACGTTGGGTAATTTTGCAACACAGTTCATTTCGCGAACAGGTGTTGGTATTACGCATTTGCGAGGAACAGTGCAGCGCGCGGGACGCTTTTTGGTCTTACCGGTATTCCATCCAGCAGCTGCAATTTACGATCGCTCGAAGAGGGATGTGCTTTTGTCCGATTTCGAGCGAGTTGGCTCGCTTGTGCGTGATAGAATGGCGACAAAACAAGAAGAACTATTTGATTCAGAGGAGTAATCATGGTAGAAAAAACCGATGTTGCTGCAGTTCTGGAACTCATTCGTCCCTCATTGCAGGCAGACGGTGGCGACGTATCTTTGGTTGATGTTGACGAAAATGGTGTTGTTACTGTTGAGCTTCAAGGCGCATGCAAAGGCTGCCCAATGTCTCAGATGACGCTTGCAAATGGCGTTGAGCGTATTTTGAAGGATCGCGTTCCTGGAGTTACTAAGGTAGTTCCTGCTCAGTAATTTATGCTTAGACGCTACGTTCCGAAAGCGCACGTGATGTGCGCTTTCGCTTTTTTTCGAACAAACAAAGAATCACTACGCTCTACAATGAGAGTAAGGATACAGGCACTCGTGACAATTCAAAACGCACTTCAATAGCCGAATAAAAGTGTTTCTTATGTGTGGGATGATTAAGAAAGGGTAGAAATGGCTAAATGTTGGGAACTTCGCGGATGCGATGATGAAATGCAATCTCGTTGCCCTCATAACACTCCAGGGGAGCGTTGTCCTGCCGATTGTCACTATGCTGCCTGCAGACGTGAAACACATGTTGTAACTCAAAATATTGATCTTCTGTTTCGTGAAGATCTTGACAGGGAACAATGCATTAAAGATATTTGCCAATTCTGCGAGTTTTTTTTAACGAATGGTCCAAGCATAGCTGCGGCAAAGTAGCGGTTTTATGAAAACAAAGCAGCACACGTTCCCATTCTAATTAATCAAGGATTCGGTCGATCTTTATGAACGACCGATTTTTTGTTTCTATGACTTCGGTCAGCACGAATGAATACTGCTACAATCGAGAAAACTTCAACCTGGGCTCAAGAAAAGGAGGAAACTATGGGAACAATAGTAAAATGTCCTTCTTGCCACGAGACCGATTTAATACTTGAACAGTATTACTCAATGATGGTTCTTGGGCACAGTCAAGCGCTTTTTTCGTTTAAGTGCCCTCGATGTCAAAAAATTGTTTCGCTTGTTGAGAAGATTCCACCTTCGCTGCATCCTGACATCGAAAAAGTTGCTCGTGAAGTTAAAGCAGGGATGGGAAAGGCACCCAACTAATTATGCTAAATGAAATCTATCAATCGCTTAATCCTATTGCATTCACGATAGGTCCATTTTCGGCACGTTGGTATGGAATAGCGTACGTATTGGGGTTTATATGCGCAGCGTTTGTGATTTATAAAGTAGGTAAGCACTGGAAGCTCAAGTTTGACTTTGATTCTATATGTGTCATTTTAATCTGCGCCATGGCGGGTGTCATCATTGGTGGACGTCTTGGATATGTGCTGTTCTATAACTTTGAAATGTATGCAGCTAACCCTGTAGAAATCTTTAATTTCTCTCATGGGGGCATGAGTTTTCATGGTGGATTTGTTGGCGCTTTACTTGCGGGAATAGTTGCGGCAAAAATCATCAAAATGCCGTATCTTACGCTCGTTGATTTGGCGGTAATCGGAGTTCCGCTTGGGCTTACGTTCGGTCGGGTTGCCAACTTCATTAATGGAGAATTGTGGGGAGCGCCCACCAGTCTTCCTTGGGGTGTGATTTTCGGTGGTATCGCAGGGATGGAACCCAGACATCCAAGTCAGCTGTACGAGGCTTTGCTCGAAGGGGTTTTGCTCTTCATTGTTTTATTTGCACTCGCCCGAAAAACTCCTCCGCGTCCTCGGGGTACGTTTTTCGGCGTATTTATGCTGGGGTATGGCATATGTCGCTTCTTGATTGAGTTTGTTCGTCAGCCAGATGCCCAGTTGGGATATTTGTGGGGAGGTTGGCTCACTATGGGGCAAGTACTTTCCCTTCCTTTGATTATCGCGGGCGTGGCACTTTTGGTTTACGCTTTCAAAACAAGGCGACCTCAAGAAGGTCCAAAGTCGCTTGATAAGGCATAATAGGTAGTATCGAAGTACTATGAGGAATGAAAGAGGGGATTGCTATGGTGCTTGAATTCTATCGATGTGAACACTGCGGAAACGTTGCAGTGAAGGTGTTCGATTCAGATGTTCCACTGTTTTGCTGTGGTGAGGAAATGGAAAAGCTTGAAGCGGGGGTAACTGATGCCGCTCAAGAAAAGCATGTTCCTGTGGTTGAGGGTAAAGAGGCAGTCCATGTTCAGGTGGGAAGCGTTGCGCACCCTATGCTTGAAGCGCATTACATCACTATGATTGTGCTCGAAACAAAACTTGGTTTCCAGGTAAGGCATCTTAATCCAGGTGATGCTCCCGAGGCTGATTTTGTGGTTGCGCCAGGAGATGAAGCAGTTGCCGTGTATGAGTACTGCAATCTTCACGGTCTTTGGAAAACGGAATTGTAAAACTTGCTGGAAAGGCTAAGACAAAGAATGTTGTAAGAGGGCGGTTTTCGCCCTCTTTTGTTTTAGGTTTGCTGTTCATTTTGTTGGCTCTCACGTATTATGAAGGCATGAGCAGGAAGAGTAAAAAACAACAGAGAGATAAATACGTTTTTGAGCAGCGCAAACAGTTTTCTTTTGAAGATAGTTACGATGTGGTAGTTATCGGTGGCGGGGCATCGGGTTTAGCTTGTGCGCTTTCTTTGGTACAGGAAGCAAAACGCCTTGGTATATCACAGCCACGTATCATGGTTTTAGAAAAAGGGAAGAAGCTCGGAGCTTCTATTTTGCGTAGCGGAAATGGCCGATGTAATTTTTCGAATGCGCACCTAGATATTTCTCAGTTCCATAATGCGGGGTTTGTTGCATGCGTAAGTCGAGCTCTTGAGGAATGTTTCAATCTTGGGAGATATTCCGAAGAGAAAAGTGAAACTGCCCTTAATCCTGTTTTGCAATGGTTTGAATCATTGGGTTTGGTTTGGAGGGAGCAGCCAGGTTCGGGTGGTTTGTTGTATCCCTACTCTAATAAAGCGAGCTCTGTGCTTGAAGTTTTGTTGTCAGAACTCAATAAGGAGCAAATCGATTTTCACACGTCTACTCGTGTTGCGGTGATTCGATCGTGCGGTGAGGGCTACGAGATTGATGTTGATGAAGTGCTCGCTGCTTCCCATCAAGGAAAAGGTACATCAGCTCAGGCGGTTCATCGTTGCGCGCCACGAAAAGCCCGCATTAAAACCGCGCGGGTTGTGCTTGCGGCAGGCGGGGGTTTTGGAAAAGATCTTCTCCAATATTGCGCTCCAGAAATTCCTTTTATTTTTTGGGAGCCCATCCTTGGCCCCCTTAGGGCAGTTTTTCCAAAGGGAGTTTCTGCTGAAAGCCTCGATGGAATTCGTGCTCAAGCACGAATCGTTGTTCCTTCGCGAAATTATTCCGAAGAGGGCGAGGTTCTTTTCCGTGAATATGGTATTTCGGGCATTGTGGTGTTTAATGCATCGCGTTTTGTCTTACCAGGTGATGAAATCCTTCTCGATTTAGTGCCCGATAGTACGCAAAGTGAGCTGAAAAAAATGCTCACAAGGCGGCAAAAGAAGGTATCAACTTCTAAAGAGCATTTTTTTGAAGGCTTTTTGTTGCCTGAGTTAGCACAGGCAGTTTTTTGTGCGGCAGGCGTAGATAGGGCAGAAAGCGCGGGAGATATAACAAAACTTGCTCAGACGCTAAAATCATTTTCGCTACGAGTGGAAGGAATCGCTGACGAGCGTCAGTGCCAGGTGAAACGTGGAGGAGTTTCACCTGAAGCGGTGAGCAGCAAAACGCTCGAAGTGAAAGATATGCGAGGATTGTACATTCTGGGTGAAGCGCTTGATGTTGATGGTCCTTGCGGTGGTTACAATTTGCACTGGGCATGGACTTCAGGCATGCTTTCAGGGAAGGCTCTTGCGCATGAAATGGCGGATAGTAAATGATAGAGGTTTCAGGAATAAAGCTCTCACTTGATGCGGGCTTGGAATTGTCTCAAGAATCGAAGCGCAGCTTGTGGCAAGCAGGAAAAACACGCAAAGAGTCGCTTGCCGTTCAAGAGGTTGCGCGTGTCCTAAATGTTTCGCCGAAAACCATTCACTCGCTGTGCCTGATAAAACGCAGCGTCGATGCAAGAAAGAAAAGTCACATTCACTTTACGGCAACATTTGAAGTCGAACTGCCTTCAGAAATCGAAGCGCGTCTTCTTAAAAATGCACCTAAAGGAATTCGAACAAAAGCGTCAAAACCTTTTGTTCCTTTATCTATTCCTCTGCTCGCGAAACCAGAAGTTGCTCCCGTAGTAGTTGGTGCAGGTCCTGCAGGGCTGTTTGCAGCGCTATATTTGGCGCGTGCGGGGCTTTGTCCTGTTCTTGTTGAAAGGGGCTCTTCGGTTGAAGATCGTCAAAAAGAAGTGGATGCCTTTGTTCGAACAGGAGTACTGAATCCCGAATCGAATATTCAATTTGGCGAAGGAGGAGCGGGAACGTTTTCTGACGGAAAACTCACCACAAACACTAAGAATCCTCTTACGCCTCAGGTGCTTCACTGGTTTGTTGACGCGGGTGCACCGAGCGATATTCTTTGGCAAGCCCATCCTCATCTAGGAAGCGACAATCTGCCTTCCATCGTAAAAACCATGAGGCAAGAAATAATTGAACGGGGCGGAAACGTTTTATTCAATACGCGCTTATCTGATCTTGAATTAAGGGGCGAAACGCTAACAGCAGTTTTTCTGGAAAACACCAAGGGAGAAACCGTTCGTAAACCAGCGCAAACGCTCATTTTGGCATGTGGTCATTCAGCTCGAGATGTGTTTGAGCTTTGTAAAAACAAAGGCTTGGCCATGGAACAAAAGCCTTTTTCGGTTGGAGTGCGCATTGAGCATTCTCAATCGCTCATCAACGAAGCGCAGTGGGGTAGAGCATCGCATCATCCTGCGCTCGGCGCTGCAGAATACAAGCTAGCGGTCCATCTTCCTAGTGGGCGCAGCGTATATACCTTTTGCATGTGTCCGGGTGGTAGCGTTGTTGCCGCTGCAAGCGAGGCGGGTGGCATTGTCACGAATGGAATGAGTAACTATGCACGCGATGGTAAAAATGCCAACGCTGCCGTGCTCGTAAATGTTGATCCTTCAGATTTTGGAAGTGACGATGTGCTGGCGGGTGTTGAGCTTCAGCGTCGCATAGAGCAGGCGGCTTTCGTGTGTTCTAAACAAGCAGGAGGAAAGCCGTATCAGGCACCCTGTCAGTCAGTTGCAGAGTTTATTGCAAGCATCCAAACAGCCAAAGCCAAGGATTCAAACAGAACAAGCCCTGTGGCAGCTTCGTCGCTTCCTGCTTCGGGCGGTTCTCTGTCGTGTGGGCCAACGTATCCTCGCGGGGTGGTAAACGCACCAATCAAAGATTGTTTCCCTTCGTTTGTGAGCGATTCACTTGCGCAAGCGCTCCCTCTGTTTGCACGAAAACTTAAGGGGTTTGATAATCCTCAGGCATTGCTTACAGCGCCTGAGACCAGATCTTCCTCTCCTGTCCGCGTTTGCCGCACAACGAAATTCGAAGCTTACTGCGCTTCAGATGAGAAGGAAAAGCAACTTGCTGAAAAGACTTCTCCTAGTTCCACGGGAATTTTTCCGTGTGGAGAAGGGCCAGGTTTCGCGGGCGGTATTATGTCTGCGGCGGTTGATGGCTTGCGGGTAGCAATAGAGGTTGCGGCACGCTATAAAGCGGCGCGATAAAACGATACTATGTCACCATAAAAGTCTGCCGATTGAGCATACTCGCCTACGGACTAGCAAGAGAGGGATAGATAAGGTTCTGTCTTCGTTATGGTAAAATTCTAGTTTCAGAATCAGACCATTAAGAAGGTGGCCATGGCTGCAAATTCTCGCGCTCTTCAGGAGGCTTTACGGTCTCTGAAAAAGGGAGAGCCTATCATTTTTCCAACTGACACGCTCTATGGCCTTGGGGTTTCGGTAGGTCATGCTAAAAGCCCTGAAATTCTCTATAGTCTCAAAAAGCGTAGTCAGAAAAAACCCGTTGCATGGCTTGTGGGAAATCGAGACGACCTAACAAAGTACGGCAAAGTGGTACCAGAATTTGCCCGCGCTCTTGCTAGAACCTTTTGGCCTGGTCCTTTGACTATTATTGTAAAGGCAAGCGAAGAAGTTCCTGTAGCCTTTCGTTCCTCCGAAGGAACAATCGGTATGCGAATGCCTAAAAATGAGCATGCGCTTCAGATGATAGAAGAACTCGGTTGTCCTGTTGCTACCACATCTGCCAATATTTCTGGGCAGAAGGCAACGAAATCCTTTGCAGAAATTGCTCCTGAACTGCTTGAACAAGTTGGTTTTGCTTTTAACGATGATGACGTTAAAAGCGGTATTGCCTCAACTATCGTAGATTGTACGGGGGAGCACCCTGTCATGGTTCGTGAAGGTGCAATTACGATAAGCGACATTCAGGCTCTTTCATAACACCGATCGCTCTGCGTGCTTTATTGAGCGCTGTTATAACCATTGCAACAAGGGGGTCAAAGAATGACTGAAGAAGCAAAGAGTTCGAAGGCGTTTTATTCGCGTGTTTCCTGTGTAGAGGAAACAATAGGTTCAAGTGATGGTGTCTCAAATCTTCGCATGAAAGTTTGGGATCCTGTAGATGTGACTCCTAAGGCAATCGTTCAGCTTGTGCATGGCATGGCGGAGCACATCGATCGGTATAATGATTTCGCGCATTTTCTTGCCGAACGTGGCTTCGTTGTTGTTGGTCATGATCATATTGGCCATGGCAAAAGTGCGGGAAGCGCACAGGATTTAGGAGTAATGCCGCTACATGGTGGCAAAGAGGTGCTCATAGCAGATGTTCACAAGGTGCGTCTTACCGTTCAATCATGCTACGATGTTCTACCTTATTTTATCTTTGGCCACTCAATGGGTAGTTTTGTAACCCGTTGTTATTTGGCGAAGTATTCCCTGGGTGTTGCGGGGGCCATTATTTGCGGTACAGGAAACCAGCCTTTGCCAGTTTCTTTGTTTGGGCGTAGTGTTGCACGCGCTATTGGCACTTTTGAAGGGGAAGAGCATAAATCTTCTTTCTTGGAAACGCTTATTATTGGAGCGTTTGCCCTACCTTTTTATGACGAGCCTTCAAAGAATGCTTGGATTTCGTCAGATCCTGCGGTAGTTGCGTCCTACGATGCAGATCCTTTATCAGGTATCACGTTTTCTGCGGGTGGTTTTGCAACGTTGACTGACCTAAGTGCCGAGGCGGCGCTTCCTAAAACGAGTGATATTCCTGCTGCTTTACCCCTCCTTTTTATTGCAGGTGATAAAGACCCGGTTGGCATGTTTGGAAAAGACGTTGTAAAAGCAGCTGAGGCGTATCGCAAACAAGGTTCAACAGAAGTAGAAGTTCGAATCTATCCAGGTATGCGCCATGAAATCCTAAACGAGCCAGGCAATTACCGTGTATATAACGATGTTGTTGATTGGTTAAAGGGAAATCTTCAGTAGCCATGAAAAAATATATTATCGCGCTCGATCAAGGAACAACATCGTCTCGGGCTATTTTGTTTAATCATGAGGGAAATATTTGCGGCCTAGCTCAAAGCGATTTCCCACAGTATTTTCCTCACCCGGGTTGGGTTGAGCACAATCCGAAAGAGATTCTTTCAAGTCAACTCAAGGTGCTTACGGAGCTGTTGGTTTCAAAGGGTTTGACTATCGATGAAATTGACAGTATCGGTATTACTAACCAGCGTGAAACAACTATTGTCTGGAATCGTCATACGGGCGAACCAGTATATAACGCCATCGTGTGGCAGTGTCGTCGCACAACTGAGTTGGTTGAAGAGCTTTGCTCTGACCCTGTCGTGAGAGAACAAATTACTGCTCGAACAGGGCTTATTCCCGATGCCTACTATTCGGCAAGCAAAATTGCCTGGGTCTTACGAACGGTACCTCATGCACGTGAACAGGCAGAAGCGGGCGATCTTATGTTTGGTACGGTGGATTCCTGGCTCATTTGGCAGCTTACAAATCACAGCGTACATGCTACTGATCCCACCAATGCAAGTCGCACGATGCTTTTTAATATTCATGAAGGTGCGTGGGACTCATGGCTATGCGATGTATTTGATATCCCTATGAGCATGCTCCCAGAAGTACGGCCTTCCTCAGGTATTTTCGGCAATATGAAGCATCCAGTTATCGCGGGAGAAATCCCTATTTGTGGGGTTGCGGGCGATCAACAGGCGGCATTGTTTGGGCAGTGCTGTTTTGAGCCAGGCGAGGTTAAATCAACATTCGGAACAGGTTGCTTTCTTCTTATGCATACAGGGGAGTGTGCACCACGTTCTTCTCATGGACTCGTTACCACGGTGGCAGCCTCTGCTCCAGGGAAAGCTAAGCTAGAATACGCTCTTGAAGGTAGTGTTTTTATGGCGGGTGCTCTTTTGCAGTGGCTTAAGGATGGTCTGCGTATCATTGATGACGTGGTGGATACCGATACCATCGCTCGAAGTGTTGAAGATTGTGCTGGTGTTGTTATTGTTCCGGCGTTTACCGGTCTTGGTGCTCCGTATTGGGACGCGGAGGCACGTGGAGCAATATACGGGCTTACGCGTGGTACCACACGTGCCCATTTAGTGCGCGCATGCTTAGAGGCACTAGGATATCAAGTTCACGATGTTCTAAGAGGAATGGAAGCCGATGCGGGTCTTTCGGTGAAGCATCTTAGCGTTGATGGTGGTGCGTGCAGGAATGATTTTATGCTTGAGTTCTGCGCCAATATGCTCGATGTTGAAATTTGCCGCCCAAACAATGTTGAAACAACGGCAGCAGGAGCGGCTTTTTTGGCGGGGCTTGCAACAGGTTTCTGGAAGAGCGTCGACGAATTGCGTGACCTTCATTCGTTTGAGCGCGTGTTTTCTCCTTGCATGGAGGAAACACAGCGAAAGCAGTTGCTGGCGGCGTGGCACGATGCTCTTTTGCGCACTTCTACGAAGGTCTCATAATCTTCTCAAATATGATTTTAGACTCCTTTAATTGAGCCGTATAATGATTTCACTACGTAACAAATGAGAGGAATGGGGCTTTTGTGAAAGTATCGATTGGTTCAGACCATGCAGGATTTGAGCAGAAACAACTTCTTGCCGAGTATCTTCGTTCAAAAGGGTATGAGGTTATAGATAGAGGCCCCGATAGTGATGATCGAGTTGATTATCCCGATTACGCTGCCCTTGTTGGTAAGGATGTTTCTGAAGGCGCGTGTGATCGCGGGGTTTTGGTGTGCGGAACAGGAATTGGTATGGCCATTGCTGCCTGCAAAATCTCAGGTGTTCGGGCGGCAAACATCGTATCACCTGAATTCGCTAAGCTTTGTCGTGAACACAACGATGCAAATGTTATTACGCTTTCTGGACGTTTTGTGCCTCTTGAGGAAAACGAAAAAATTCTCGATGTGTTTTTTGCTACGGAATTCGGTGGCGGTCGTCATGCTGGTCGTGTGGCAAAAATCAATGCTCTCGATAGCTAATATGTTAACTTTTAAAGAAGGGATAGGCTCTCTTGCCTGTCCCTTCATCTATTTGTAGAGGGGTGTGCTACTCTACAAAAAAGAGAACGATTTAACAGTTCATGAAAGGATTAGACTTATGTCGCTAACGTATCTTCCTACTGCTGACCCGCAAGTTGCCGATGCTATTAACCAGGAGCTCTCTCGTCAGCGTTCAAGTATTGAACTTATTGCATCGGAAAACTTCACGTCAGTCGCAGTAATGGAGGCAGTTGGAAGCGTACTTACGAATAAGTATGCGGAAGGCTATCCAGGAAAGCGTTACTATGGCGGCTGTGAAAAAGTCGATATTGTAGAAAACCTTGCTCGTGATCGTGCGAAGGAGCTTTTTAACTGCAATTTTGCTAACGTTCAGCCTCACTGTGGCGCGAACGCTAACCTGGCCGCATATCAGGCTTTGATTAACCTTGGCGATACTGTTTTGGGATTAAGCCTTGATAATGGCGGTCATCTTACCCACGGTTCCCCTGTTAACTTCTCGGGCAAAGATTACAACGTTGTTGCCTACGGTGTTGATCCCGAAACTGAACGTATCGATTACGATGAAATGGAACGTTTGGCAAAAGAGCATCGTCCTAAGTTAATCGTTGGCGGTGCTTCTGCATATCCTCGCGTTATTGATTTCAAGCGTATGCGTGAGATTGCTGATGAGGTGGGCGCTTATCTCATGATTGACATGGCCCACATTGCAGGCCTTGTTGCAACGGGTGCGCATCCAAGCCCTGTTCCTTATGCTCATGTTGTTACTTCAACAAGTCATAAAACACTGCGCGGTCCTCGTGGCGGCTTCATTTTGACTAACGATGAAGAAATTGCAACCAAAATCAACAAGGCAGTATTCCCTGGAAGTCAAGGTGGCCCCTTGATGCATGTTATTGCTGGTAAAGCTGTTGCTTTCGGCGAGGCTCAAAAGCCAGAGTTCAAAGAGTACATCGATCACGTGGTTGAGAATGCTACCAAGATGGGTGAAGGCATGATTGACGCAGGATTACGCTTGGTTTCGGGAGGCACTGATAATCATCTTTGCTTGGTTGACTTAACTGCTTCCGATGTTACGGGCAAAGATGCCGAAAAACTTCTCGAACGCGTTGGTCTTACCGTTAACAAGAACACCATTCCTAACGAAAAGCGCTCTCCTTTTGTGACGAGTGGTATTCGTGTTGGTACGGCTGCAGCAACCACGCGAGGCTTCACTGCTGACGAGTTCTTCACTATTGGTCAACTTATTGGTCAGACAGTATTCAATTCAGAAAACGATGCTAAGCTCGATGAAATTTCAGGCAAGGTAAGCGAACTCATTTCTCGTCATCCACTTTATCCAGAATACTAAGAGCAATATCGAAGGCGGCGTATTAAGGTTGCGTGGTCCTGCGCATCTATTGTCAAATACGGAAAGAGTAAACGAAGCATAATAACTGCGCTGCCAGGAATGCAGGTAGCGTTTACTTTGAGTATTTTAGCCAAGCTTCGCGATACGGAGGGCAATGCGCTATCGTTTTTTGATTTGTTGAAAATACGATGAAATTTCAAAAGGCATTCACGGGTACAATACCGGTGGATGCCTTTGTCGTGCCCGCATCCATTAGAAGAAAAGAGATGTGCTATGGAACAGTTCGACCGCCTGACGGTTATCGATCATCCTCTTGTTTCCCATAAAATTGCGCTTATTCGCGACAAAAATACTCCTGCAAGTGTTTTTCGAACGAGCATTCGGGAACTTACATATCTAGAAGCTTTCGAGGCAACTAAGCACTTAAAAACGAGAGAAATTACCGTTGAAACCCCTCTCGCAACTACAACGGGCAAGATTATTTCAGGGCAAGAGCCAGTAATTGTACCCATTTTGCGCGCGGGGCTTTCGATGCTTGAAGGAATGCTCGAAATTATTCCTAATGCTGCTGTTGCTCATTTGGGTATGTGTCGCAATGAGGAAACTCATGAACCAATGGAATACTACGCAAAAATGCCTTCCTTCATTGCCGAGCGTCAAGTAATCATTATTGATCCAATGCTTGCTACGGGTGGTTCGCTTAAAGCCGCTATTGCGAATTTACGCGAACGGGGGGTAAAAGACATTGTCGCTATGGTTTTGGTCGCAGCTCCTGAAGGGGTAAAAGCGGTGCTTGAGGCAGATCCAGAGGTCAGGTTGTTTACTTGTGCTCTTGACGAAGGTCTCAATGACCGCGCATATATCCTTCCTGGTCTTGGGGACGCAGGTGATAGGATTTATCAAACATTTGATACGCCGGCGGAAGGTTCGCGCGTAACTCAGTAGTGAGCCTTGCGGCAGTAAGCAAGTTGTAGGTGCAGCTAGCTACCGATTTGCTGGGGAAAGCGTTGGTTGGTAACGAGAAGAGTTTCCATAAGGCTATCTGGATCACTTCATGATAGGCTTCCTTTCATAGCTAGTTGGGGTTTCTGTTGTCAGTTTAACCGCATTGTCCAATAGTTAATTAGGATACCTACAGCCATAATTCATAAGAACTGCGACGCATAACAGCTTCCCGTTCTTGTTTTGTATAGAACACAGCGTAAGAGATGATACTATCGAGGCAGTACTGATGCGAGAGGGGCAAAACGGGCCATGACTTATCAAGAGCGTCCTTCGTGGGACGAATACTTTATGAAGCTTGCCGAAGAAGTGCAAACGCGCACTACATGCCTGAGGCGTCCAGTCGGTGCGCTCATCGTAAAGGATAAGCGCATCTTAGCAACGGGATACAATGGCGTGCCCACTGGTTTGCGCCATTGCAATATTACGGGGTGCTTGCGTCAAGAGCTCGGTGTTCCTTCAGGGCAACGCCATGAAATATGTCGCGGACTTCATGCGGAACAGAATGCCTTGCTGCAAGCAGCGCGCTACGGCATCAATATTGAGGGTGCATCAATTTATATCACCACACAGCCATGTGTCGTGTGCGCAAAGATGCTTATTAATGCTGGCATCAAAGAGATCATTTATAAAAATCCCTATCCTGACGAACTTGCCATGGAGATGCTTGAAGAGTCAGGAATAAAGATGCGGGTGTTTGAAGAGGAATAGTTTTCGCCAAGGAGGAAAACCACCAGTTAAACGATTGTAAAAAATCGTTGCATTGAACGTGTTTTTATCACCACTCACCCTTGATTCGGACACTTCATCGGAATCAGCACTTTAGGGTGCAAGAGGGCATTTATGCTCATCTTGTTTAGGCTTTAAGGTGATTCTATGAATCGCCAAGAAAGAAGAGGAAATGATAGCAGCTATTGCAGCAGGACTAGGGGCAGGGGTTATCGGTTTTCTACCCTTGTTCATTTTTTTGCGTTTAGGACGTCGTTCAGCTTCTCTTTCTCCTATGAATGCTGGCCTTTACGGGTTGGCAGGAACATTTGTTTCGCTTATTATCGTCGCCGCCGCTTTAATTGTATGTGCGGTTGTGGCACGCGAAGCTGTTTTACCGTTTGGTATTGCCGAAATAGTTGCGCTCGTTGTTTCTACTTCGGTGTATGTGGTATATAAAAATGCGCTTGCAAAGCGCAAGAAAAAGTAGTTGAAAGGTTGGGACTTTAGATGGGTGAAGCACTTTCAAAGTTCGTCGAGGAGGCACAGAGTCTTTATGCAGGCTTTGAATCCGCGACGGTCTTTTCCATTGGTGGCTGGAACGTATCTCAGTACACGTTGTACATGTTCCTCGCGCTCATTTTGGTACTGCTTATCGTTTTGATTGGTGGTCGAAAACTCGAGCTTATCCCTCACAAGAAATTTACAGGAACGCTTGAGTATGCTTACGAGTTCATCTCTAACGGTGTTGGTGGAGATGTTATTGGCGAAGGCTACAAGAAGCACATTCCTTTCTTGGCAACCTTATTCTTTATGATTTTGATCGCCAATATTATCGGCCTTATTCCTGGCGCTAAAGCGGCAATGGGAACCATTTCAATTACGTGGGCTCTTGCAGCTATTTCGTTTATCTACTTCAACTTCTGGGGATTAAAGCAGCTCGGTGTATTCCGCTATTTAAAGAGCTTGGCTCCTTCAGGGGTTCCTGCTCCAATGGTTCCAATTATTTGGTTCCTTGAGTTCATCTCTATGGTTATCCGTGTTCTTACGCTTGCTGTTCGACTTTATGGCAACATGCTCGCAGGACACATGATTCTTGCAGTATTCTCACTTGCAACAACCATCTTCTTGCAAACCGCAATCTTTAACATGGATTTCGTCACCGGCATCCCAGTAATCTTCTGGTTCTTCTTGCTGTTCTTTATGTATGCGCTGGAAACTTTGGTTGCATTCTTGCAAGCATACGTTTTCACCATTCTTTCTTCTTCCTATATTGGTATGGCTATCCATCCTCACTAAGAAGAGGAACTCTGGGGGCTTTTACGCCCCTTGGGTTTTGCCCGTGTTAGGGCACAGGCTTCTAATGGAAGCTCGCAGCTAAGCGCTGCACTCACTTTTGGTACTACAGCTGGTACAACGTAATTGCAGCTGGTAATAATGGACGAATAGGAGAGAAGGATTCCTATTCAACAAAGGAGGTAATCGTGGAACTTACTATTGTGCTCGCCGCACTGAAGGTTGTAGGCTATGGCCTCGCAGCTATCGGCCCTGGCATCGGTATCGGTATTGCTACCTACGGTTTGTGCGTTTCTGCTGCACGTCAGCCAGAAATGAAGGGTCAGCTCATGGGCTACTTCTTCATCGGTGCTGCTATGTCTGAGGCATTGGCACTGCTCGGCTTGGTTCTTTTCTTCATCGGCTAGTAAAACGTATAAGTTTTAAGATTTTGCCAAGAGAAGAAAAGGAGGCAAGCGAATTGAACGCAAACGTAAGCAAATATGTACGTAACTGCACAAGCGGTGTTGTCGCTTTTGCTGCTGCGTCTGCAGTTTGCCCAGTGCATGCATTCGCTGCTGAAGGTGCAGGAATTGAAGCCATCCTTCCTGTAATGGATGAATTCATTCCTATGCTCGTTGCCTTTATTATCTTGTGGATTGTTCTTGCTAAGTTTGGCTGGCCTAAGTTTGAGGGCATGCTCCAGAAGCGCGAGAATATGATCAAGTCATCCCTGGAGAAGTCCGAAGAGGCTCGCCAGGAGAGCGAACGTTTGCTGGCAGAGTATCGCGAGCAGCTTGAGAGTGCTAAGTCTCAAGCTCAGCAGATTCTCGTTAATGCACAAAAGTCTGGCGACGCTCTTGAAAAAGAGATCACCGAAAAGGCTCGTGCAGAAGCGGACGCAATGATCGAGAAGGCAAAAGTTGCTATTGAGGCAGAAAAGCGTGCAGCCATCAAAGATTTGCAAAACTCTATGGCTGACACTTCTATCGCAGTAGCTTCTCGCTTGATCGGCGAAGACTTCAGCGACGAAGAGCATCGCAAGCTCATCGAACGCTATGTAAAAGAGGCAGGTAGTTTAAATGCCTAATCGTCACGTCATCAATGAAACGATTGCAGCTTACGCCAACGCTATTATCGACGGCGCTTATGCCGATGGTGGTAGGGAACGTGTCGTAGTGATCCGCAACCAGATGATTGAGATTCTTGGCTTTATGGCTACCAATATTGATCTGCGTATGGCGTGCGATGATGAGGGTTATACCCCTGAGCAACGTGAGCAGATCATCACTAACGTGTTTGGTGCCTATGATCCAAAGCTCGTTCGACTCATGAGCATCATGGCAACGCGCTGTGATATTGCAAAGCTTCGTGGTGTTTATCACGTATACGAAGATCTCATTGAGTCAAAGCTGAATTTTAATGTTATTGACGTAACGACGGTTGTTGATCTTGACGACAACTTGCGAACTGTAATTACCCAAAAAGCTGAATCTGACATGGGAAGAGATTGTGTTCTTGTTGAGCATATTGATCCATCCATTCAGGGCGGCATCATCATGAGTACTCGTGGCCGTTTTGTTGATGCGAGCGTTCGTTCGCAGTTCAACAAGGCACGTATCGTGCTCAAAGAAACGACAGATGGAGGTGAATGCTAGTGACTGAAATCACCGCACAGTCTATCGACGAAGCGTTGCGCAAGCAACTCGATGTTATTAACACCAGTGTAGAGTCCCGTGAAGTAGGTACTGTTGTACAGATTGGCGACGGTATTGCTCGTATTGACGGTCTTAAGGGCGCTATGGCTGGCGAACTTCTCGAGTTTGTTGGCGAAGGTGGCAAGACTGTTTACGGCTTGGCTCAGAACCTCGAGGAAGAGGAAGTTGGCGCCGTACTTCTTGGTGACATCACTGCAATCAGAGAAAACGATCAGTGCCGTACCACTGGTAGAATCTTGGAGATTCCTTCCGGTAAGGGCATGCTTGGTCGTGTAGTAAATGCTTTGGGCGAGCCTATCGACGGCAAAGGCCCAATCGAGCCAGAGGGCGTACGTCCTATCGAATTTAAGGCTCCTGGCGTTCATGAGCGTCAGCCTGTTGAAGAGCCAATGCAGACCGGTATCATTGCTATCGACTCGATGGTACCTATCGGACGTGGTCAGCGCGAACTTATCATTGGCGACCGCCAAACTGGCAAGACCGCTATCGCAATCGATGCTATCTTGAACCAAAAAGGTCAGGATATGATCTGCGTTTACGTAGCAATTGGCCAGAAGGCTTCTACGGTTGCTACGGTTGTTGAAACTCTTGAGCGCCATGGTGCTCTTGACTACACCGTTGTTGTGGCTGCTACTGCTGCTGATCCTGCTCCAATGCAGTATCTTGCACCAATGTCTGGCGCTGCAATCGGCGAGTTCTTTATGTACAACGGCGAAGACGGAAAGCCTGCTAATGCAGAAAACCCTGGACGCCACGTACTTTGCATTTATGACGACCTGACCAAGCAGGCAGTTGCTTATCGTCAGATGTCATTGACCCTTCGTCGCCCACCAGGACGCGAAGCTTATCCTGGCGATATTTTCTATCTGCATTCACGCTTGCTTGAACGTGCTGTTAAGCTTTCCGATGAAAACGGTGCAGGTTCACTGACTGCATTGCCTATCATCGAAACTCAGGCTGGTGACGTTGGAGCTTACATTCCTACGAACGTAATTTCTATTACCGACGGTCAGATCTACCTGAAGACTAACTTGTTCTTCCAGGGTCAGCGTCCTGCTGTTGACGTAGGCTTGTCAGTTTCTCGCGTTGGTGGTGCTGCTCAGGTTAAGTCAATGAAGAGCGTTGCAGGTAACTTGCGTCTTGACTTGGCTGCATACCGTGAATTAGCTGCCTTTACGCAGTTCGGTTCTGACCTTGACAAAGCAACCCAGCAGCAGCTCACCCGTGGTGCAGCTATGACTGAATTGCTCAAGCAGGGTCGCTATATGCCACTTCCAGTTGAGGAGCAGGCTATTGCAATCTACACCGGCAATAATGGTTATCTTGATGACCTGCCAGTTGATAGCATTGTTCGTTTCCGCGCAGAGTTGCTTGATTTCTTGCGTATCAACCACGCAGAAACCGTTGCAAAGCTAAGGGACGGCAAGAAGTTTAACGACGAGATCGAAGCAGAGCTCAATGCGGCTATTGAAGCATTCAAGCTCCAGTTCATCGCGTAAGGTAGGTTAGACTATGCCGAACCTTCACGATATCGAAAGACGAATCAAATCCGTCGAATCGACGAAGCAGGTAACGCATACCATGCAAATGGTTGCTGCAGCTAAAATTCGACGCGCTCAATTGCGCGTCGAGGCGGCAACTCCATTTGCTCGTGCTATGGAAGAATTGCTTGGCAATATCGGTCGTATGGGCAGCTGTGCAGCCCCTCTTACGAAGCCTCACGATGAAGAGAAAACAGCTCTTATCATCGCTATGGTTTCTGACCGTGGTTTGGCAGGCGGTTTTAATTCGAGCATTTTGCGTCGTGCTGAGAGAATCATGAAGGAATGCCAAGCAGAAGGCAAAAACGTAACTGTTATTACCTGTGGTAAGAAAGCAATTGCGTATTTCCAGTATCGTGGCATTGAGCCCGTACTTGCTTTCCGCGACCTTTCTGCAGACCCTCGCGTTGAAGAGGCAGAAACGATTACCGACTACATCATCAACAATTACCTTGAGGGCAATATTGATGAGGTACACGTTGTCTATAACCACGCAAAGAACGCTGCAGAGCAGGTTCCAATCGAGCGACAACTATTGCCTGTTGACTTGAGTTATTTTGTTCCCGATGGGGAGTCATTCAAGTTCGGCGGTATCATGGAGCCAGATGCCGATAACCCTGACTTGCCTGGGTCTATCGAATACGAACCAGGCGAGGAAGAAGTTTTGGATCACTTGCTTCCTGAATACATGGCAGGTTGTTTGTATTACCTGTTGATTGACTCAGCTGCTGCTGAGCAGGCTGCTCGTCGTAACGCTATGAAGAATGCGACGGACAATGCCAATGAAATGATTGAGACGCTCAATCGACTTTATAACCGTGTACGTCAAGGCGCTATTACGACTGAGATCAACGAAATCGTTGGTGGCGCCGCAGCTTTGGAGGACTAAATGGCTGAAGAAATGAATGCTTCTGCGGCCAAGCCGGGTGCAATCGGTCACATTGTCCGTATTGTTGGCCCTGTTGTTGACGTTGAGTTTGCTCCGGATCAAATGCCGGCAATCTACAATGCGTTGACCGTTGAAGCTACTACTCCCATTGGTGACGTCAAAGTACTTCTCGAAGTCCAGCTCCATCTTCCAGGAGATTTGGTTCGTGCAGTTGCTATGTCGTCTACCGACGGTCTTATCCGTGGTCTCGAAGTTAAGGACACCGGCGCTCCTATGATGATGCCAGTTGGTCCTGAGACTCTCGGCCGTATTTGGAACGTAATGGGTGAACCTGTTGATGGCAAGCCAATGCCAGACGTTAAGCAGTACGCACCTATTCACCGTCCTGCACCTGAATATGAAACCCTTACCACTGTTACCGAGATCTTTGAAACGGGTATTAAGGTTGTTGACCTTATTCAGCCCTTCATCAAAGGTGGTAAAACGGGCCTCTTCGGCGGCGCTGGTGTTGGTAAGACCGTTATCATTCAGGAGCTTATTAACAACCTCGCTCAGGAGCATGGTGGTACTTCTGTATTCACTGGTGTTGGTGAGCGTACTCGTGAGGGTACAGACCTCTTTATCGAAATGACCGATGCAGGCGTTATCAACAAAACCTGCTTGGTTTATGGTCAGATGAATGAGCCTCCTGGAGCTCGTCTTCGTGTTGGTCTTTGTGGCTTGACCGAGGCAGAGTACTTCCGTGATCAAGGTCAGGACGTTCTTCTGTTTATCGATAACATCTTCCGTTTCACCCAGGCTGGTTCTGAGGTTTCCGCACTTCTCGGTCGTATGCCTTCCGCTGTAGGTTATCAGCCTACTTTGGCTACTGAGATGGGCGACCTTCAGGAGCGTATTACTTCTACCAACGTTGGTTCTATTACCTCCGTTCAGGCAGTTTATGTTCCTGCGGACGACCTTACCGACCCTGCTCCTGCAACCACGTTTACTCACTTGGATGCTAAGACGGTTCTGAATCGTTCTATTGCAGAGCTTGGTATTTATCCTGCTGTTGACCCACTGGAGTCTACTTCTCGCGCACTCGATCCAGAAATCGTTGGCGAAAAGCACTACAGTGTTGCGGTTGGTGTTCAGAAGCTTCTCCAGATGTATCAAGATCTTCAGGACATCATTGCAATTCTTGGCATGGATGAACTTTCTGAAGAGCAGAAGCTTATCGTTAACCGCGCACGTAAGGTGCAGCAGTTCTTAGGTCAGCCTTTCCATGTTGCTAAGCAGTTTACGGGCAACGATGGCGTTTACGTAAAGCTCGAAGACACCATTCGTTCCTTCGATGAAATCCTCAAGGGTAACTGCGATGAAATTCCTGAGCAGTGCTTCCGTTTCAAGGGTGCAATCGAAGAGGTTTATGAGGCTTACGAAAAGCTGAAGGAAGAGTAAATTATGTCCACGATTAAATGTGATGTCGTAGCAAAGGATAAGGTTCTTTATTCAGGGGAACTCTATTCCATTATGGTTCCAGGCACCGAGGGTGAACTTGGCATCATGGCTAACCATGAGCCTTTTGTAACCGCCCTTACCGATGGTGTGATCTGGGGTCGTACCCAGGCTGATGGCGGCACCACGTTGAGTGCGGCTATTATGGGTGGATACGTTCAGGTTTTGGGCGAACGTGTAATTGTTCTTTGTGACAAAACGCGTCCCATCCAGCGTATTAACAGCGAAAAGCTTAAAAGGGACATTCCTATTCTTGAAGAACGTATTGCAAACCTACGTGATGACAGCATCATTTCTAGGTCGGTTCTTTCTCGTAAGCTTCGTTGGTGCCAAGTGCAGCTTGCTGCAAAAGAAAAGGAAGACCAGTACAAATAGAAGTGATATTGGTGTTAGCCTTTACCTTCTGTACTTAGCGTCTTTTATACGTGCATTGTTGCGGAATGCTGTAACAATGAAAACGTACCAGCTGATAAAAGCGGCCCTTTTAGGGCCGCTTTTTAGGTTTATTCAGTTTTGGTTTAGCCGCTTTCCGGAGATCGATTTACCCCTAGAAAATAGGGCTTCTAGGCGTTTATGGAGCTGCAGCAAAAGACGACAGTTCCTATATAGGTATTCTTTTTGTTACTTGAAACTTCTTTAAGGAAAAGATTCGATAGTTCTTTAATTATGTGATCATGCTCAAGCATTTTATTAGTGACATTTCCCATTGTTTTAGTAGGGTTATTGCTGTTTTTCTAACATCTGTTGCAGCGGTCAGCTCGTTAGTTGCCTATCGTCGTGCTCGTCTTTAGAGAGCATGTTGAGAAGATAATCACATCGTAGTTGTTTGCGGATAATGCGCGTCCTAGCGTTTAGTGTTGGGGCGCGTTTTTTTATGATTGCTGAGTAAGTTTTGAATGTTTAAAATTCCCCCTTTACAACTCACTTCTTTGAGGTACTATAGCTAAGCCCTTT
>OLPR01000407.1_pt1 | contig 40788 bp, 32 predicted proteins | sample 1672761 | NCBI WGS metagenome assembly OLPR01 (sample SAMEA3136721, study PRJEB25190) | human gut metagenome | biome: human gut; feature: human-associated habitat; material: faeces | place: Austria | collected 2013 | reverse complement strand
TCTATATGAAACAAATATGAGGTGTCATCTTGGTGATATTAAACGGAGTGGTTTTAAATTTGATACAGTAATAAATACATGGTTTTATTCCTTTAAACTATTATTCGGGCATTCATCAGTCGATTGATTCATTAATCGGAGCGTCAAGTACCCACAGCAGAGATGAAAAAACTGGTGAGCAAAGGACACTTGCAAACGCTTTTGAAGTAACTACTTCGGAGTGTGTTTATCGTATTTGGTTAGCTTGGAATGAAAAAGATACTGCAAATAGCGAAAATGTTGGAATAAATTCCTTTTATATTATAAATAAAGAAGACGATATCAACCTTTTTGCAGGGTATTGTGGAGATGGCAAAGAAACACCGGGTATAAATATCGGCATACAAAATACATGGCCGGACCACGTGACATATTTTGAAGATGATGAAGAAGATGATGAGTAATTTTCTTTGAAATCTCAAAAATAATTTTATATCCTCGTTTAGGGCTTCACTCTATTGACGATCTTCCCGAAAGGGAGATGAGGAAAATAAAAGTGCTTGACGTTTTATCTGCACATCGGAGTACAATTTGTCATGTCGTCATCCTCCTGCGCGGAGTTTATTCAGTTTGGGGCAGAGAAGAGGAGCAGCGTGAAAGCATATAAAATACGAAAAGGCAGCCGCTCATGTGCGGCTGCCTTTAATGTTATAATCCTGCCTGTTTGCGAAAGAAAACGACGTGTACGCTGTCGGAAAATTTATCGGCTGCAGCGGCTGATTACATTCCGAGCGTTGCGGCACCGATGATGCCTGCATCGTTGCCCATCTCTGCAATCTTGATTTCGGTTTTCTTTGCATAATCGGGCAGATGAAGCATCTCGTCGATCTTTTTCTTCAGCGGAACGAGAAGGTTGTCGCCTTCGTTGCATATTCCGCCGCCGATCGAGAGCACATCAGGCTGGAAGATGCGGAGAATATTCGTGAGTCCGCAGGCAAGATAGTCAATGTAATCTTCGACAACCTCTGCCGCTGCGGCATCACCCGATTTCATAGCGGAGAATGCGGTTTTTCCGGAAATGCGTCCTTCGTTTTTCGCTACGATCTTGTCCATGAGCGTTTCGCGTCCGGTGCTGTGGCACTCGCTGAGCTTATCTTTGGTCATGTTTACAAGACCGGTGGCGGAGCTGTAGGATTCCCAACAGCCGTTGCGTCCGCAGGAGCAGGGACGACCGTCCTTCTCGATGACCATATGACCGAGCTCGGCTCCGGCAAAGTTGAATCCCGAGTATACCTGACCGTCGAGAACGATACCGCCGCCGACTCCAGTTCCGAGAGTGATCATGACGGAAAATTCGGCGCCCTTTGCGGCTCCGGCTACAGCCTCGGCTTTTGCCGCCGCATTTGCGTCATTCTCGATCATTACGCGCTTTACTCCGGACATCTGAGAAAGCTTTTGAGCGATCGGGTAATTCATGAACGGAAGGTTGTTCGCGTAAACAATGATTCCGGTGTCGCGGTTTGCGGTTCCCGGTGTGGCGATGCCGGCGTATTCAATATCGTCCATGGTGAGCGAGCAGTCGGCAACAAGATCCTTGCAGAGCTTTGCCATATCGGCGATGATCTCATCGGCCTCGCGCTCTGCCTTGGTCGGCACAGAGCCTTTCTTTACAATCTTACAGTTTTCATCGACGACACCTACAGCAATATTGGTGCCGCCGAGGTCGATTCCGAGATAATACATAACTTTCCTCTCATCAAACTCGTTTCCGAGTGTTATCTTCTATTTATTATATCCCATTATAATGCGGGTGTCAATAGATTGCTTCCGATTGCCTCAAAGAAACGCGGAATTTTTTGAAATTGAAACTTTTGTGCAAAATGTATATGTGTAAAAAAACAAGCCGCAAAATTGTGCAAGATTTACAAACAAAAAAATGTCACCAAGTTTTACAATTCATTCAAATGCGTCTCTTTGTCGAATAAAAAGGTAATGCAGACTTACCTTACGCAGTCCGCCAAAAGAAAAACGGAAAATAAGCCCGAAAACACTGGCGAAAACGCCGATTTTTATATGGTGGGCAGTTTGCACAAGTAAATATTATTTACTCTAAAAACCTTTCGGGACATTTCGAGAAAAAACGGACAGAAATATGAAAATACAGGTGCGGCGGGAAGCACGCCAAAACGAAAAAACTGTCGGTTATAGGCAGTTGACTATGCAAAACAGAGCATTGCGGTGCTTGACAATCGGGCTTTATTGTGATATTATTACTAATATATTTATAGTCAGATATTCTGCTATTTTTCTGGAAACAGGTAGGAGGACAGCTTCCATGCGAGGAAACACATTTAAAAGGCTGATAAGCCTGGCGCTTTGCGCAGCCATGTTGGTTGCCGCTGCGGTTCCGGTATTTGCCGAGGAGCAGACGGTTACTTCATCCGACGGCAGCGCCGGCGGCACATCAAGCGGATACAACAAGACTACGCTTGCTGATCTCAGCGATCAGCTCAGCTTGATTTCGTACAGTCAGTATCTGGAGAATCATGCCGGGGTGAGCGCCGGGGCAAAAGAGATCGTGATCAATGCCGCGGATTACGATGAAAAGGCCACCACGGCTAAGAATATAACCAAGGAGTCCGGAGTTTACGGGCTCGAGGACGAGGTCGTTCTTACCGACGATGCCGGAAAGATAACGTGGTCTTTCAATGTCGAAGAAGAGGGCATGTATTCAATAAAGGTAGACTATGCGCCGTATTCATCGAGAAAAACCAATATCGAGCGTATTTTCTACATCAATGACGAAGTTCCTTTTTCGCAGGCGCGTTACATGAACTTCCTCAAGACATGGACGTTCAACTATGTTGAGCAGGAGGACGGCACGGTGCGTTTCGCAAAGGATGCTTCTGGAAACGAGCAGCGTCCGGATGCGCAGTGCGAGCTGAAGTGGAACACCATGGAGTTCTCCGATTCGGATACATATTATCAGACTCCTTTCACCTTCTACTTCAAGAAGGGCACCAACACGATATCGTTCGAAGGCGTGCGCGATGAAATGTACATTTCCAAGATAACGCTGTACTCCTTCGATGCTCCTCTTTCCTATGAAGAGAAGCTTCAGGAATACAGCGACAAGGGATATACCTACGGAAATGCGACCATTCACATTGATGCCGAAATGCCCGAGTCCGTTTCAAACTATACGATCTATCCGCAGAACGACCGTTCTTCGGTTATCACCGAGCCGCAGAATCCGACTCATATCATGAGAAACATGATCGGCGGCGACAGCTGGCAGAATACAGGTGAATGGGCAAAATACACCTTCACCGTTCCGCAGGGCGGCGCCGGTCTTTACAGCATCGTTGCAAGATACAAGCAGGATATTTCCGACGGTGTGTTCGTATCGAGAACCGTAAAGATCGACGGTGAGGTTCCGTTCACCGAAGCGTACGGATGCCGCTTCGCTTACGGAACCGAGTGGAATGTGATCAAACTCGGAAACGGAACTTATGAATTTCTGTTCTATCTTGACGAGGGCGAGCACACGATCGAGCTTATGGCTACGCTCGGCGATTTCGGTGACATTCTTGCGAGAGTGCAGGAGATTTCCGGCAGCCTGAATGACTCATATCTTCAGATAATGAAGCTGACCGGTGTTCAGCCCGATGCAAACCGTGACTACGGATTCGGCCGCATAATGCCCGAGGTTATCACGAACATAAGCACGAGGGCGGATGAACTTCAGGGAATCGTTGAGTACATTGAGACGATCACTCAGTCGAGAGTCTCCTCGAACGCTACTCTTGAATCCGTAATAACCATCCTCAAGCTGATGGCTTCGGATGAAAAGGAGATCGCGGCAAATCTTTCGTCTTTCAAGGATCAGCTCGGAAGCCTCAGTTCATGGGTCACCGACTTTGAGGTTCAGCCTCTCAAGCTCGACTACATTACGATCCAGAGTCCCGAAGCGGAACTTCCGCGCGCGGAAGGAACCTCTTGGCAGGCATTTAAATATGAGATCTCGATGTTCTTCGGAAGCTTCTATACCGATTACAGCAGCCTTTCGTCGATGGACAACGAAGGCGAAGTTTACACAGACTCGATCGAATGCTGGACCTCGAGCGGACGCGACCAGGCTCAGATAATGAGAAACCTTGTTGACTCCGGATTTGTAAAGCAGAACAAGACAAAGGTTACCCTTAAGCTTGTAGACGGCGGAGCACTGCTCCCGTCGATCCTTGCGGGAATCGGCCCCGACGTTTCGCTTGACCCTACGGGCGGTGTTATAGACTACGCTATCCGCGGAGTATGTCTCCCGCTTGAAAATTATCAGGACTTTGATAAGGTCTGCGAGCGCTTTGACGAATCAGCGCTTGTGCCGCTTTCACTTTACGGTCACACATATGCGCTTCCGGTTTCTCAAAACTTTCCGATGATGTTCGTAAGAACCGATATCCTTGCTGACCTCGGAATTGAGATTCCCGAGACATGGGATGAGCTTCTCTCCATGGTTCCGGTTCTTCAGTATAACAACATGGATGTCGGAATGCTGAACTCATTTGAAATGTTCCTCTATCAGAGAGGCGGAGATCTTTGGGATGAGACAAGCGATGTGCTTGAGGAGAAAGGCTGGAGAGTCAACCTTGACGATAATCTTTCGCTTTCCGCATTTGAGGATATCTGCGAAATGTTCACTCAGTATTCACTGCCCGTTTCCTTTAACTCCGAGACGAGATTTAAGGAAGGCAGCATGCCGGTTGTAATTACCGACTACGGTTTCTACACGACCATAACGATTTTCGCACCGGAAATTTCCGGACTTTGGGAAATGGTTCCGATTCCCGGAACAAAGAATGCCAAGGGCAATATCAACAACGACGCGATCGCCACTGTTTCGGGACTTATGATGATAAAGAGCTGCCGCAACGAGGAAGCCGCATGGAAATTCCTTTGCTGGTATACCGATAAGGATTTCCAAGTTGACTACTCGAACGAGCTTGTCGCACTTCTCGGACCGTCGGCAAAATCCGCAACCGCAAACCTTGAGGCAATGGCGGAAATGCCCTGGACGAAGAAGGAATACAGCGCGCTGCTTGAGCAGTTCAACAATCTTGTCGGAATTCCGCAGTATCCCGGAAACTACATCATTTCGCGATATATAAGCTTTTCCTTTAATGCCGCATACAATAACGGCGCCGATCCTACGTACACCCTTCTTGGATATATAAACGCAATCAACTCCGAGATAAGCCGAAAGAGACGCGAATTTAAGCTGCCGATCTACGGTGAAACAAATAAAGAGGAGTGATCCTCCTTCAGAGGCGGCAAGGCCGCTCGGCAAAAATCTACATTATTAATAATATAACGTATAATAATCTCTCAAGGAGGAAATTCCGCCATGTCAAATAAAAAAGCTGTTGCGAGAAAGGAGATGTCACGCTGGGGTTGGACATGGATGATGATGAAGCAGTACCGTATCGGATATCTGATGATAGCGCCGTTTATGATAATGTTCTTCATATTCACCATAATTCCCGTTGCGGCATCGCTCCTTCTCAGCTTCACTTCATACAACATGATCCAGATGCCTAAGTTCATCTTCATGCAGAACTACATACAGCTGTTCCTCACGGATGAACTGTTCATTATCGCATTGAAAAATACAATGATCTTTGCGATAGCAACCGGCCCCGGGTCGTACTTCATTTCACTTATAACCGCGTGGTTCCTTAACGAGCTTTCGCCCCGCGCGCGTTCCGTAGTCACCTTCATATTCTATGCGCCTTCCATTTCCGGAAACGCCATGCTTGTATGGACGCTCGCTTTCTCCGGCGACTCCTACGGATATGTAAACGGTTGGCTCATGAAGCTCGGCATAATCAGCGAGCCGATACTCTGGTTCTCGAATACGAAGTACATAATGCCGCTTTGTATAGTCGTTTCCCTCTGGATGTCACTCGGAACCTCGTTCCTTGCGTTCATCGCAGGTTTCCAGGGAATAAACCACGATATGTACGAGGCTGCGGCGATCGACGGCATCAAAAACCGTTGGCAGGAGCTTTGGTACGTCACCCTCCCGAGCATGAAGCCTCAGCTTATGTTCGGTGCGGTCATGGCTATCACGGGCGCGTTCAACTTCGGCGGTGTCGTTCAGTCCCTCGCCGGAAACCCTACGACCGATTACTGCGCATATACGCTGACCATGCATCTGAATGAGTACAGCGGGGTTCGCTGGGAGGTCGGTTACGCTTCCGCAATCGCATTTATCATGTTCCTTCTCATGTTCGGATCGAATATGCTCATTCACAAGCTTCTTTCAAAGGTAGGGCAGTAAAGATGAAGAAAATAAGAGTAAGAAATCATCGCGTTGTCCTCAACCGTTCCAAAGGAGGAGACCTCGGAATAAACATAATGCTTCTTCTGATCGGCGCATTTATGTTTATCCCTATGATCTACTCCGTAATGAACGCGTTCAAACCGCTTGAAGAGTTCTTCTATTTCCCGCCGCACTTCTTCCCGAGAAGACTTACGCTTGAAAACTTCACATATCTTTTCCAGCTCATGTCATCCTCGTGGGTTCCGTTCTCGAGATACATCTTCAATACCGTGTTCATCACGGTTGCCGGAGTTCTCGGAAACCTCATTATCTCTTCGCTCTGCGCATACGCGCTTTCGAAGATTCCTTTTCCGGGACATAAGTTCTTCTTCCAGCTCATTCAGAAATCCCTTATGTTCTCCGCTACCGTTGCGGGCATCATCAACTTTATCTCGATGAGCCTTCTCGGCTGGGTCGATTCCTATCTTGCGATCATCGTTCCCGCATGGGCGACTACAACGGGACTTTACCTCATGAAGCAGTTCATGGACTCAAACGTATCCGACGCCGTGCTCGAAAGCGCACGTCTCGACGGATCGAGCGAGTTTAATACATTCTTCCGCATTGCAATGCCTATGGTAAAACCCGCATGGCTTACGCTTATCATCTATTCGTTCCAGGGACTTTGGCAGACCGGATCGAGCACCTTTATTTACAGCGAAGAGCTCAAAACCGTAAACTATGCAATAGGACAGATACTGTCGGCAGGTGCGGTTCGTAACGGCGCAAGCGCGGCATCGTCCTTTATAATGATGGTAGTGCCGATCGTGGTGTTCCTGCTTTCGCAGAGCCAGATCATCGAAACGATGGGCTCCAGCGGTATGAAGGATTAAGGAGGGCATATGAAAAAACTGATAAAAATACTGACGTTTACATTTATATGCGCCATGATCTTCGCAAACGTGATCTCGGCAGTAACGCCGTATTCCACGTACACCTACTCGATAAACGGCGACGTTCTCGAATCTCCCGACGCGTACGTTCCCGATGCCATCGTTGATTCGGAGTACATCGGACTTGACGAGGATTCTCTCATTGACGCTCTTGCGGATGTAGAGGTTGACGACAAGAACAACGTGTATCTTGTTGAGACAACACAGAACCGCGTTATCGTGCTCGACCGCTACTACAAGCTGAAGTATCAGATCACGGAGTTTGTCAACGAGCAGATGATCCCCGACAAATTCAACAATCCTCAGGGCGTATTTGTTTCGTCGGAATACATCTATGTTTGCGATGCCGGAAACGCGCGTATAGTAATGTTCGACCTCGACGGAAAGTATGTAAAGACCGTACTTGCTCCCGAGTCAAACCTCTTTGACGAAGGCGATATATATACTCCCGTCGCGGTCGCGGTAGATGATTACGGACGTATGTTCGTGGTTTCTTCCACCACCAACCAGGGTATTATCGTAATGGGCGACGACGGCGAGTTCTTCGGATTTATCGGTGCGCAGAAGGTTACCTACAACGCGATCGACCTCATTTGGAATACTTATTTCAAAAAGAATGCCGAGGGACTTGTAAAGTACGTTCCTACCGAGTACAACAACATAACAATAGACGAAAAAAACTTCATCTACGTTACCATTTCCTCTATTGATCCCGCAGATCAGCAGAGCGCGATCACTTCCAAGAGTAAATCAGGAGATTATGCTCCGGTCAAGAAGCTCAACGCTTCCGGCACCGACGTCATGAGACGAAACGGATTTTATCCGCCGTCCGGCGAAGTCAAGGTAAGCGACGAGGAGGGATACGGAAATACGAATCCTTCCAAGATCATTGACGTTGCCGTAGGTCCCGAGGGAACATGGTCGATCATCGACGAGGAAAGATCGAAGATATTCACTTATGACGAGGACGGCAACCTGCTGTTCGCCTTCGGCGATAACGGCGTTCAGTCCGGAAACATTTCCTCGATCGAGGCTATCGTTTATCAGGGCGACAAAATGCTCGTTCTCGATAAAGGAAACAAGTCTCTCGCAGTCTACAGAAGAACCCAGTACGGCGATGTCCTGCTTCAGGCTCTTTCGAATCAGAATAACCGCCTGTACGATAAGTCCCTCGAGGACTGGCAGGAGATCCTCAAGAGAAACAACAACTTCGACGTTGCTTACATCGGAATCGGTCAGGCACTCTTCAGACACGGTCAGTATGAGGAAGCAGGCAAGTACTTCAAGACCGCATATGACGTGTCGAAGTATTCCGAGGCTTACGCCGAGACCCGTAAAGAGTGGTCGAACAAATACTTCTGGACGATCCCCGTTGTAATAGTTGCAGTCTGTGTGCTCGTCGTAAAGGTATTCGGTATATCCGGAAAGATCAACAAGAAAGCGCAGCTTAAAGTCGGACGGCGCACTCTCGTTGAAGAGATATCATACGCTACTCACGTTTCCTTCCACCCGTTTGACGGATTCTGGGATCTGAAGCATGAGCAGCGAGGCAGTCCGCGAGCGGCATTCGTCTTCCTCGGATTTACGATACTCGCATTTTTCTATCAGTCGATAGGAACGGGATATATCTTCTCCGGAACATCTTCGTCATCCGGAACCATCTTCTCGGCGATCATTTCGGTAGTTATGCCGGTAATGCTGTTCGTCGTTGCAAACTGGTGCCTTACCACACTTCTCGAAGGTGAAGGAAGCTTCCGTGACGTGTTCGTTGCAACCTGCTACGGAATAGCTCCGCTGCCGCTTCTCATAATCCTTTCCACGGCGGTTTCCAATTTCCTTACCGCAAACGAATCCGCGGTCATCACTCTTATCAACACGATCGCATTTATCTGGGTCGGAATACTTCTGTTCTTCGGAGTAATGGTCACGCACGGATACTCGTTCGGTAAAAACGTTGCTACGATTTTGTTTACCATAATCGCAATGGCGTTCATAATGTTCCTTGCAGTGCTCTTCTCAAGCCTTATGACCAAGATCGTAAGCTTCGTCTACAGCATTGCGGAAGAAATCAATTACCGTATATAGTAAGGAAGGAGGAGAAACACAATGATAAAGAAAATAGCAACAGGCTTCCTTGCAGCGGTGATGATCGCCGGCACGGTTTCCACTTCGGTTTCGGCAGTAAAGACGTCGGGAACCGGTGCTTCCGGAACATCCGGCAGTGCTTCGGAGATTAACTATTCCGAGATGACCTTTGACGAAATATACGCAACAAAGATAGACGAGGATTACGAACCTGTTATAAACTACCTTACCAAGCAGTATCTTTATCCGGAAGATAAGCTTACGGATATGATCATGGTATATGAGAAATACGGATACCAGCTTTGGTATGAGTATTATACCGGTGAGGTCGCGCTGAAGAACACCGCGACCGGACAGATACTCTTCTCGAATCCGTATGATATAAACGGTTCCGAAAGCAAAGCATCCGCACAGGTTAAGCAGGAGCTTCTCTCGCAGATAAGCCTGACGTACCTGAAAAACGGCGCTTCGACAACAATGTACAGTTATGTCGAGGCTGCAAAGAAATCTCAGATAAGACTGAAGAACATCAAGAACGGTATCCGCGTTGAGTACACCCTCGGTGACGAGGCGACGATACGTCTTGTTCCCCGTCTTATTGAGAAGACCCGTTTTGAAACCCTTATAATGAACAAGATCACGAATCCCAGCCTCAAGAAAAAACTCAGCAGCGAGGGATTCTACACCTACTACGACATCACGGACGGAAGCTACTCCGAGAGTAAAGTACGAAGCCTTATCGAGCAGTTCCCGGCACTTGAGAGAATGGCGTGCTACGTGTTCGACCCCAAAACGGGTCAGTCCGAAGGACAGATGGACCGTATCGAGAACATTATCAAGACATACTGCCCCGAGTACACATACGATGAACTTGAGTACGACCACGACCTCACCGGATATGTAAACGATAACGAATCGCTCCCGTTCTTCAAGCTCGGCCTTGAGTATACGCTGAGTGAGGAAGGTCTCGAGGTGCGTATCCCCGCAAACGGTATACGTTTCGATGAGAGTACCTTCCAGCTTACATCTCTTTCGATCCTTCCGTGGATGGGCGCAGGCTCCTCTGTCTATAACGGATATACCTTCATCCCGGACGGCTCCGGAACGATCATAAGATTTGAGGATATCACTACCGGATACAACATCTCCGGAGAAATGTACGGACCCGACTACTCGTATCACGAGATAACCGGTCAGCACGCCGAGATAATGAGATATCCCGTATTCGGCGTTGTCAGCGGAACATGGGACGGACGCAACGAAGGCTACACCGCGATAATCACCGAGGGCGACACAATGGCTAAGCTCATGTCGACTCACGGAGGCGGACAGCGTCACAATTACAACTCCGTTTACGCAACATTCAATCCCAGACCGTACGATACCTACAGCCTCTCCGGCTCAACCGTAACCGATAAGACCGCAACATGGACCGTTACCTCATCCAGACGTTATACCGACAGCTACAGAATCAAGTATATCATGCTGACGGATGACGCAACGGCACAGGCTGCAAACCTTACGAATTACTACGAGCCCAGCTACGTCGGAATGGCAAAGGCTTACCGCAACTACCTCGAGAAGAGCGGACAGCTCGCAAGACTCAATGCAAGCGATATTGACAGCAATATTCCGCTCTATATCGAATCCTTCGGCGCTACGCAGACCGACGGACGCTTCCTTTCCATCCCCGTTCAGGTTGATACGGCGCTCACTACATTCGAAGATGTCAAGACGATGTACGATGAGCTGACTGCCATGGGAGTCAAAAACATCAACTTCAAGCTTACCGGCTTTGCAAACGGCGGAATCCATCCCACCGTTCCGTATAAGCTGAAATGGGAGCGCGTGCTCGGCGGCAACAGCGGATTCTCCGATCTCGCCGCATATTCGAGAGAGAAGGGCTTCGGTCTCTATCCCGAGTTCGACTTCGCGTATATGCACGATAACACAACATTTGACGGTGTGAACGTGAAAAAGCATGCCGTAAAGACAATCGATAACAGATACACAGCAAAGCGTTACTACGACGCGGCAACCCAGACATGGCAGAGCGATTTCGCACTTGCGATTTCTCCTTCGGTTTACGACTATTTCTACTCCAAGTTCAACGAATCATATGTGGATTACAACGCAAACGGAATTTCGGTTTCGACTCTCGGATCCGATCTGAACTCCGACTTTGACGAGGATGATCCTTACAACCGCGAGGACTCCAAGAACTTCACTCAGGAGATTCTCGCAAAGATGGGCGAGAGCTACGATGTGATGGTGTCCGGCGGTAACGCGTATACCTTCAAGTATGCGGACGTTATCCTTAACATGGCAACGGAAAGCTCCAAGTACATGAGAGCGAGTGCGTCCATCCCGTTCATAGGAATGGTGCTCCACGGATACATCAAGACCGCAGGCGAAGCGCTCAACATGGAGAGCGATATCGAGAGCGCACTGCTCCATGCGATCGAGAACGGCTCAAGCCTTTACTTCATTCTCTCCTACCGCAACCTCGAAGCCCTTAAGGAATCCGGTTCCTTCAGCAATTATTATTCCGTCGGCTACGATGTATGGAAGGACGAGGTCGCGGAGTATTACCTCCGCCTGAACGATGTTCTCTCCGATCTTCAGACCAAGCTTATCGTAGATCACGACTTTATCACCGCATCCCGTATTCCCGACGACGACGAGATTCAGGCTGATGAAGATGCTGCAAAGCTTGCGGCAGAGATTGCAAAGGCTGAGAAGGACGAGGCTGACCGCAAGGCGCTGCTCGCATCTCTCCTTGCACAGAGAAGACGTGAGCTCGGAATGACCGTTGATGATGAAGAGATCGTTATTCCCGACGACGACGAGGATATCTCCGAAGACGACGGAAGCGATACCGATGACGGTACCGATACCGACGACAACGGAAACACTTCTTCGGGTACCGTGAACAAGTATCTCACCACAGAGGGCACGGTCGTCCGCGTTGAATACGAAGGCGGCACAAGCTTCATACTCAACTACAACTCATTTGCCGTAAAGGCAGTGTATAACGGAACGGTCTACGAAATCGACTCGCTCGGTTTCGTAAGAATCGACGGATGAAAGGGGGAATCGGCTGATGGATGAATTTATAAAAAGCGCGAATAAAAAGCAGAAAGGTCAGGGCTCGAAAATATCTTCATCGAAGAAGATAAGAAAAAAGAGCATATCCCTTGACAAAAAGAAAGCAAGAGCCGGTTATCTCTTCGTTCTTCCGTTTATCGTAGGATTTGTTCTGATATATCTTCCTATGATATTTGACTCGATACGGTTCAGCTTCAATGAAATGGAGCTGCTCCGTTCGGGAGGCTATGAGCTTCACTGGGTCGGCTTTGATAACTATATCAAAGCCATCACCCAGAATGCAAGCTTCGTAACGGCGCTCACCTCCGGAATCGGAACCTTCCTTCTCGAGATTCCCGCGATAGTGATATTCTCGCTGTTCGTGGCGATCATCCTGAATCAGAAGATGGCAGGACGCGCGGCGTTCCGTGCGATCTTCTTCATCCCCGTCATACTTATGACCGGACTTATCTCTTCTATCGATGTTTCCTCAAACGTGGCGGGCTCGATGGAATCCGGAAGCTCGATCGATATGGGTACCGGTCAGGATAACGTAAGTCAGATTGTTGACGCGATGGATATCAAGGCGCTGTTCTCCGGAATGGTAATCGGTACGGATATGCTTGACGCGATCACGAAACTCGTAAACAATATCTACGATATCGTAAACCGCTGCGGCGTACAGATGCTTATCTTCCTGTCCGGACTTCAGAGCATAGATCCCGCGATATACGAGTCCTGCCAGATGGAAGGCGCAAGCGCATGGGAGACATTCTGGAAGATCACTCTTCCCATGATAAGCCCCATGATCCTTGTAAATGCCGTCTATACGATAATCGACTCGTTCACGGCATCGTCAAACGAAGTTATGTCCTATATCAACGGAGTTTATTCTTCGGGCTCGAACGGGCAGGTGCTCAGCTCGGCAATGTCGTGGATGTACTTCCTGATCGTAATACTGATAGTTGCGGCTGCTGCCGGAATCCTGCGGCTGTTCATCTTCTATCAGCGCAGAGACTGAGAAAGGGGAAAACGTAAATGAATGCAAATAATATTCAGACTCCTCCGAAGATCAAACGTGAAACCAAAAACAAGATCAAGGTAGAGTTCGACCGCACTCCCCTTATCGAGCGGCTTCAGGCGAAGCTCCTCAACGTCAACTTCGTTATCAACGTTCTTTGGTACATTTTCCGTCTGCTTTTCCTGATCGGCGTGTCTTACGTTATTCTGTTCCCGTTCTTTGCGAAGATTTCCGCCTCGTTCATGAGCCCGGAGGATTTCGTTGATGTAACGGTACAGCTCATTCCGAAGGCTCCGACGCTTGCAACGTATACCGCTATCATAAAGGATAACTCATATGCTCTCGCGCTCGGAAACACGCTTATCCTCGCAGGCTCATGCGCGATCCTTCAGACATTCGTCTGCTGCCTGATCGGTTACGGCTTTGCGAAGTTCAAGTTCAAGGGCAACGGAATCCTGTTCCTGCTCGTAATCTTTACGATGATAGTTCCTCACTCGACGATCAAGCTGTCGATGTTCACCGAGTTCCGTTATTTCGATATCCTCGGAATATTCAACTTCCTCGGCGGAGGAGTTATCCCCGGTCTCAAGCTGCTTAAGTATCCGTATATAAACCTCCTGAACTCCTATTTTCCGCTTTGGATACTCTCCATTACGGGTCTCGGATTCAAGAACGGACTTTATATCTTCATGATGCGTCAGTGCTTCAAGAACGTCCCCGACGAGCTTGAGGAATCCGCATACGTTGACGGATGCGGAACGTTCAGAACCTTTGTGCAGATAATCCTTCCCACGGCTACCGCAATGCTGATCACTGTATTCATGTTCAGCTTCTCGTGGCAGTGGACCGATAACTTCTACACGAACCTGTTCTTTACCTCCACCGGACCTACGCTTATGCCCTCTATCGTCAAGGTTCCGAGATCGCTCGCAACCAACTTTGCCGGAGCCGCTTCGTATGAATCGGCAATCAGAAATACCTGCGGACTGCTTATAATCCTCCCGCTTATCATTCTGTACCTCTTTGCACAGAAGTACATAGTACAGGGAATCGAGCGTTCCGGTATTACCGGCTGATAACGTCGGAATACGGTCGGCGGCTCTCCGCCTTCGGATTTCCCGTTATTTGAATAATGAACCGACACCCGGACGGTCACAGACCGTCCGGGTGTTTTTTCGATTCGCGGGGCTCGCCGCGCACGGAGTAAACGGGAAATACACCTCTTTGACCGCGCGAAACCGTAAGGGATAAACAATCCCTGATTGCCGTAAGTTTCCTATTTGTTCACGCGGGGTTAAAAAATATAATGTATAATATATATAAAATCAATACAGCAAAACAGGACAATAACATGTGAAAACGCTTATTCCGGTAAGCGTTTTTGATTAATCTTTCACATTAACAAAAAGGAGGTTCGATGTGGGATACGATAAATATTCCGAGATAACTCCGTACATATCGTCGCTTGCCGATCTTGCACGCGGCGAAGGCGCAATTTCCGCCGATCTGTACGAAAAGTATAAGGTGAACCGCGGGTTACGCGATTTAAACGGAAAAGGTGTCCTCACCGGACTTACCGAAATATCCGAGGTGAAGTCGTCTGAGGAGAAGGACGGCGTCTCCGTCCCCTGTGAGGGCAAGCTTTATTACCGCGGCTATGATGTGAATGATCTCGTCCGCGGCTTTACCGGAGACGGCCGCTTCGGATACGAGGAATGCGTTTACCTTCTCCTTTTCGGAGTGCTTCCGAATAAGAAAGAGCTTGATGAATTTACGGAGCATATCGAAAGTCTGCGCACCCTTCCGCCGAGCTTTGTCCGCGATATAATCCTGAAAGCGCCGAGCCGCGATATGATGAACAGCCTCGCAAGAAGCGTGCTCACGCTTTATTCCTATGACGAAAATGCCGACGACACGTCGGTTGAAAACGTGCTCCGTCAGAGCCTTCAGCTGATATCGCTTTTTCCGATGCTGTCGGTTTACAGCTATCAGTCGTATTCGCACTACCACGACGGACAGAGTCTGTTTATCCATACGCCCGCTCCGGGACTTTCGACAGCTGAAAATCTTCTCCATATTCTTCGCATAGACAGCAAGTATACCGATCTTGAAGCCCGCGTACTCGATATGGCGCTTGTGCTTCACGCAGAGCACGGCGGCGGAAACAACTCCACCTTCACAAATCACGTCGTCACCTCATCCGGAACGGATACCTATTCTGCCGTTGCGGCTTCGCTCGGCTCGCTCAAGGGACCGAAACACGGCGGAGCGAATATAAAAGTCGTTCATATGTTCGAGGACATGAAGAAAAACGTCAGCGACTACGACGACTGCGATCAGATACGGGACTACCTCACTAAAATACTCAATAGGGAAGCGTTTGACCGAGCGGGACTTATCTACGGCATGGGACATGCGGTGTATTCCGTTTCCGATCCGAGAGAAAGAATACTCAGCAAATATGCCGAGAGACTTTCGGAAGAAAAAGGACTTCAGAAAGAATTCCGTCTTTACGAAAACACGGCAAACATTGCATCCGAGCTTATTTCGCATAAGCGCCGCATATATAAAGGTGTAAGCCCAAATGTAGACTTTTACAGCGGATTCGTGTATAAGATGCTCGGACTGCCCGAGGAGCTTTTCACTCCGATATTTGCAGTCGCGCGTATCGCGGGCTGGAGCGCTCATCGCCTTGAGGGCCTTATAAACGAGGGCAAGATTATACGTCCCGCATATCGCTGTGTTAAAGATCATGAGGTCTATATTTCCGTTACTGACAGGTGACGGAGAAAAAGGAGCCGAGAGCTCCTTTTTCATTGTACTTTCACGGGAATTTTAGAAAAAGCTGCAAAAGGCTTGATTTATCTTGCGGAATAATGTAAAATATAATCTGTGCTTAACTGTAGAAAAAATACCGTATCTGTCTGGGCTCACCGCGGCTCGGGCACGCTCGCTCCCGAGAATACGCTTGAAGCATTTATCCGAACGGCGGACTTGGGCACAGACGGTATTGAGTTTGACGCGGTGCTGAGCCGCGACGGTACAGCGGTCATTTCGCATGACAGAAGAGTCCGCGATCCGAGGACGGGTAAAGTGCGGGAAATAAGATCAATGACGCACGCCGAATTAAAAAGCCTCGGTCAGGCGATCGCGTCGGGCGTCACTTTCGGAGACGATCCCGCCGGAGCTGATCCGGTATTCTTTCCGACTGCGGAAGAAGTATTTTTCGCACTCTCGCCGACCTCGCTCACGCTCAATGTCGAACTCAAGGATCATTCGGCAAGGCTTTGCGAAATGTGCGCTCGGGCGGCGGAGCGTTTCGGGATGACCGAGCGGGTGATATATTCATCGTTTTCGCCCGCCGCACTTTGGCGCATGAAAAAAGTATGCCCTGCGGCGCGTACCGCACTTCTCGTCCGATTTCTTCCGTTTCCGTTCGGCATTTTCGACGGGCTCGGAATCTCCGCCGTTCATATTCCTGTCCGTTATGCCGTTCGGTATCCGCGTACAGTTGAAAAGCTTCATGCGAAAAATATGTCGGTCGCAGTCTGGACCGCAAATTCCGCGGAGGATATCTCCCGTGCGTCCGAACTCGGGGCGGATGCGATAATAACCGACGATCCCGTGCTTGCACTGCGCCTGCTCGGGAGAAAATAAAAACAAGCGGCGCGCTTTGCCGCTTTGAAGTAAGAAAGGAAGCCATTTCGGCAAAGGATGTTCAAATGAAAATTAAGCTGAGACTTTCGGCACTTGTGCTTTCGGCACTCATTCTTTCGTCATGCAGCGTATCGAGAATCGACTCGGGAAATGATGCCACGACGGAACCGACCCCGGCGCAGACCGTCAAGGAACCGACGGCGGATTCAACATCGTCCCCTGCAGCAACGGAGACTACCGAAACGTCGGGCGAAACGCAGACAACTGCTCCCGAGGAGACGACGACCGACCATTCGGGCGCGGGTGTGATCTCCGGCGGAGTTGAATTTATCGGTACGAAATACACGAGAGCGGAGCTTGAAGCCCTCGATAACACCAAGAACGGCTTCGGTCCCGGCGTCAATGTCGATGCGGATAACCGCCCGTCCGGCGCAACCGTGCTTCAGGACAGATACGGTCAGTACGGCGCGGCATTTATAGCACCGAATTCGGACAAGATATATCTTTCCTTCGACCTCGGATACGAAAACGGATATACGACAAGGATCATCGATACGCTGAATGAAAAAGGCGTAAAGGGACTGTTCTTCGTCACCATGGAATACTGCAAGGCAAGCCCCGATGTCGTGAAGCGCATTATAGACGAAGGTCATGTGCTCGGCAACCATTCTGTTCATCATAAGTCAATGCCCACTCTTTCGATCGACGAGATGCAGTCGGAGATAATGGAGCTGCACAATTACATAAAAGAGAAGTACGGCTATGAAATGTCGCTGTTCCGTCCTCCGATGGGCGAATTCTCCGTGAGATCGCTTGCGCTCGCACAAAGCCTCGGATATCAGAGTGTGTTTTGGAGTTTTGCGTACCTTGATTACGACGTGAACAATCAGCCCGAGCCCACTGCGGCACTTGCCCGCGTCACGGGCGCGGCTCACGGCGGCGGAATATTCCTTCTCCATGCCGTGTCCAAAACGAATACCGAAATACTCGGCAGCGTTATCGACGATTTCCGCAGCAAGGGATTTACCGTTGCAAAATATTCCGCAGGCTGAATCCGGTGATTTGCGGGAAAACAGCCCGTCGGCGAATACGGATTGAAACGGAGATGTTCTTTTAAATGAATACAAAAGAGAAGCTTGCGCTTCTTCTTCGGGAAAATACGGACCGTTATTTGTCCGGTGAGGCGATTGCAAAGGAACTCGGCATAAGCCGCACTGCGGTGTGGAAGGCGATAAATTCACTCCGCAGGGAAGGATTCGAGATCGCATCCTCGACAAATAAGGGGTATCGGATAAGTCGGGATTCGGGTGCGCTTACCCCCGAGGGGATAGGCAGATATCTCCCCGAAAAACACCCGGAAATCTTTGTGTACGGCACGATAGGCTCGACAAATACCAAGGCGAGAGAGCTTGCGCAGTGCGGAGCATCGGAAGGAACAATTGTTGCCGCGTCGCACCAGACAGACGGACGCGGACGTATGGGAAGAAATTTCTTTTCCCCCGACGATACCGGACTCTACATGAGCATAGTGCTGCGACCCGATATGAGCGCGGAAGCCTCCACGCTGATAACAACGGCGGCGGCGGTCGCCGTTTGCCGCGCGATAGAGGAGCTGTGCCAGAAAAAAGCTCTCATCAAATGGGTGAACGATATTTTCGTCGACGGAAGAAAGGTCTGCGGAATACTGACCGAAGCGTCGCTCGGGATGGAATCCGGCAGTCTTGAATATGCGATTCTCGGCATAGGAGTGAATCTCTATCTTCCCGAAGGCGGCTTCCCCGAGAATATCAGGGAAAGCGCAGGATATATTTTCGATGAGAAGACAAGCGGAATGAGAGCCGTGCTCTGCGCCCGCATATGGGAGAAATTTTTCGAAATATATAAAGATCTCGGTGATAAAGCTTTCCTCGGCGAATACGCGGATCGAAGCTTTGTCATCGGACGGAGGATCGACGTTGTATCACCCTCGGGGCGTCGGAGCGCCGTCGCGCTTTCCGTCGATGAGGACTGCCGCCTTGAGGTTCGCTTTGACGACGGAGAGGTGAAGAAGCTTTCCACGGGCGAGATAAGCATACGTCTGTGACACCGAATCACGACGCGGTCCCGAAAAACGATTCAATTTATACGGCGATCCCCTCGGAAGGGTCGGAATTCTTTGATTTCCGCTCCCTCTGAGGGGATTTTTCGCTCTTACGCGCGAAAGTGGGAGATCTCGGTGTGAAAAACGGATTTTTACCGAAATCCTATTGACAATAACGCTTTGAATGTGTAAAATAACATAAGTTGTATAACAAATGTTATCGGGAGGTGCACATGCCGCCGAAGGTGAAGACAACCAAGGATGAAATACTGAAAGCCGCACTCGGCATCGTCAGAAAAGGCGGTGCGCAGGCGCTCAATGCCCGCGCGCTGGCGGATGCTCTCGGCTGCTCGACGCAGCCCGTATTTTCAAATTACCCGGGAATGGATGAACTGCGCGCGGACGTCGAGCGCGCGGCATACGAACTGTATCGTGAATATCTCGCGTCGGGCGCGAAGAGAAGCGACGTTCCGAAGTATAAAGCGTTCGGACTTGCCTATATCGAATTTGCGAAAGAGGAGCCGGAGCTGTTCAGACTTCTGTTTATGTGCGACCGGAGCGGAGGCAAAAAGGAAGAGGACACAGAAACCCTCGACAGGATGGCGGACATCATATCGTCCGCTGTCGGAATTTCGCGCGAAGAAGCATATGTCTTTCACCTTGAAATGTGGATTTACGTTCACGGAATCGCCTCTATGATCGCAACATCGTATCTCGAGTGGGACGAGGCTTTCATCAGCCGCGCGCTTTCCGACGCTTATGCCGGACTGAAGCTACACTATACCGAAAAATACGGATCGGAGAAAAGCAATGAGCCTTCTTGAAAAAAACGGACTCTGCAAGAGATACCCGACGTTTTTCCTCGACGGGATCTCACTGAAGATCGACGGGGGATGCGTGACGGGGCTTATCGGAAGAAACGGCGCGGGAAAAACGACGCTCATAAAATCCATGCTCAACCTTGTTCACCCCACCTCGGGAAGCGTCAGAATTTTCGGCATGGAGCTTTCGGAGCACGAAACCGAAATAAAGCAGCGCATCGGCTATGCGTCGGGCGGCGTAGGATATTACAGACGCAAAAAGTTGAAGGATATCGCCAAGGTGACGCGGACCTTTTACCGTAATTGGGACGACGGACTTTACCGCACATATCTTTCGCGCTTTTCGCTTGATGAGAACAAAACACCCGATCAGCTTTCCGAGGGGATGAAGGTGAAATTCAATCTTGCGCTCGCACTCTCCCACCGCGCGGAGCTTTTGATTCTCGATGAGCCGACAAGCGGGCTCGATCCCGTGTCGCGTGACGAGCTTCTCGAAATTTTCAATGATCTGTGCGCGAAGGGAAGCGCGATCCTGTTTTCGACCCATATAACCGAGGATCTCGACAAGTGCGCGGATAATATAGCGTATATCCGCAGCGGACGCCTTGCCGCGTTCGACAGCCGCGAAGGATTCGAGGATTCTTATCGGCTCGTCGCACTCACGGGAGATGAGAGCGTGGCACAGCTTGCCCGTTCCCTCGGGATAAGCCGCGGAAAGAAGGAGAATACGATGCTCATACGCCGTGAGGACGAGTCGCTTTTTGCCCCGGAGCAGGTCAGCGTGCTGGACCTCGGCACGGTTATGGTTCATCTCGAAAAGGAGGATGTAAAATGATATCCGAACTTGTGAAAAAGGAAGCGGGACTTGCCGCAATGCCGCTTACATATATCTTTATCGCATTTTCCGCAATGACAATGATACCGAAATATCCGATCCTTGTCGGTCCGTTTTTCATCTGCCTCGGAATTTTCTATTCTTTTCAGTTTGCAAGAGAACATAACGACACACTTTACACCGTTCTGCTCCCCGTGTCGAAAAAGGATGCGGTAAAAGCGAAGTATATCTTCGTGTGCCTCGTTCAGGCAATTTCGTTTATCCTCATATGCCTGTTTTCGTTCCTTCGCGTCAGTCTCGCAAAGACCTCCGATGTTTACGCCGACAACACCATGCTCGGCGCATCCGCGGCTTAACTCGGCAGCGTGCTGATCGTGTTTGCGCTTTTCAATACCGTGTTTCTCGCATCGTTTTACAAAACGGCATACGCAATCGGAAAGCCTTTTCTCGCTTTTTCCGTCTGCGCTTTTCTCTTTATCGCCGCCGCCGAGACCGTGCACCATATTCCGCCCGTTGCCTCACTCGACGCGGACGGAAAAAGAATTCTGCACCTGTGCGTCCTTGCGGCGGGAGTTCTGATATACATATTCGGAACATATTTTTCGATGCGCGTCTCCGCCAAGAGATTTGAAAACGTCGATCTTTAACGTGGGCATACCCTGCGAAAAGTTGACATTTACTTGCGATTCATGTATAATAATAAAATATAACCTTTGAGGAGGTATATATGAAACGTATATGCGCAGCACTTCTTGCCGTTCTACTTGCGTTTTCCTGTCTTGCCGTGACCGCTTTTGCAGATGGCACCGAGGGAGGCAGAATGTACGGCAATGAACGGCGACGGGAAGATCAATCTTCGTGACGTAATTCTCGTTATCCGCGTTTCGCTCGAATATGACGAAAAGATCGATCGTGAGATGGCGGACGTAAACCTTGATGAAAAGATCGACATGAAGGATATCCTGCTTCTGATGAAGGAAGTTATCGGAGGCTGGGACCTGCGTCTCGGAATGCATTTTTACAACAGCAGCACCGTATACGACGCAGTCATCGATTCGGTTGTGACGATATACATATATGACGGCGCGGGACGCGAGCTCGGTCTCGGCTCCGGATTCATATATACGTCGGACGGGCTCTGCATTACCTGCCTTCACGTTGTTGCGGGAGCTTCGAGAATAGAGGTCGTTCTCAACGACGGAACAAGGCATGACGCGGAGTATGTGTCAGGATATTCGGCGGAGCTTGATATGGCGGCGGTGAAGATAAATGCGTCCGGACTCAAGCCGCTTGAAATAAGCGACCGCTCCCCTCAGAGCGATGAAAAGGTCTGGGTTTTCGGAAGTCCCGACGGAGTCGCCGGAACGATGACCGAGGCTCTGGCGCAGGGCTATAAATGGACAGCCGGCGGTTTCGGAAAGAACGCGGGATACCTTATGCTTGACGTTCCCATGATCCCGGGAAATTCCGGCGGCCCCGTTATCGATATGAACGGACGTGTCGTGGGTGTCGTCAGCATGACGGGAATCGCCATGTCTGCCGCATGGGACACCGAGCAGCTTTATTCTGAGAATCTCGGCACAGAGATTTCAATTTCCGATTTCGCGGCACAAACCGAGGATTACGCCTCGTCACGGTATCTCGATGAGACGGATGATGACTATATCCCGAAAAATAACGTGGTATACGGTGCATCCCTTGACGGGCTTCTTGACACCGATACGTTCAGATTTCGTGTGAGCGAAGGCTCAGCGGGCGCGATAACGTATTCGATCCCCGCAGGCTCGAGAAACAGCATTGCGGCTGCCGTGACGGGACTGCCGGAGGATACGGAGTGGCGGAGCAACTATAATGCCTATGACGATACCATCGAGTTCATGGCAATGTTTGCTGCCGAATCTTCCGATCTTGACATTTCGGTGACCTTCTCCTTCAAAGTCGGAACATCGGCTGATGACGCAGAAGTGTCGTATGTCTTTCAGTATTTACTGCTCTATTCCACCGACGGTATCGTTCGGATCGAAGAATCTGACACATCTTCCGAGATTGAGCGCGGAATAATATATTCGGCGGAGCTTTTCGAAACGGATACGGACGTATTTACCTATTCGCTTATTCCCGGACAGTATACGGAGTTTATGGTGACGTTTGACTATTACGACCTTGTCGGAGAAGACGGAGATTTCGGCGATCTCGGAATCGAAGTAACGTTTTCGGTTGACGGCGCGGATGAAACCGAGCTTTTGATCGAGGACGACGGAGACGGATTCCTTGTCGGACAGATAATCCCCGAGACCGAAGGCAGGCTCACGGTCACTGTGAAATCTTCGGGCAAAGCTTCGTTCGGCGTGCTGACCTATATTGTTGCCGTCGAAAGCATTCCCCTGAAATATGTATAAGCTTTACGCTTTCGCGTGAGTTTCGAAAAACGCATAAATAAAGCGTCCGGTTCACATTCGGTATTTTTCGGCGTGCGCTTTCCCGCAGATATCGCATACCGAGACATGCCCGGATTCGCCGGACGCTTTGACTCTCCCCCGTTTTCCCGGACTTTTGTCCGGTATGAAGTCGGGGGAGATTCGTTTATGCGCCGGGGACTGCGCAAAATGCAGAGCGGAATATGAAAATAAATTTCCGAACCGCAGGAGCGCCGATGTCGCTTACAAAAATCCGCCGGGATTTTGATTTTTTCTATTGACACGGCGCAAGGCGCATGGTATAATAGAAAAAATTCACGGAGGTGCGAAAATGAAACTGTCGTTCACCAGGGCTGGCGTTTACAGGAACGGGCATTTCGTTTTCAAGAATGATTTCTTTCTTATCGGCAATTCCGTCGAAGTTTCCGCAGATACCGATTTCTCAAATCCGAATATATTTGTTTTTCCCGGTTTCGTTGATGTTCATGTACATCTTCGAGAGCCGGGTTTTTCTTATAAAGAAACGGTTTCGACGGGCACTCTCGCGGCGTCCGCGGGCGGATTCTGCGCGGTATGCACAATGCCGAACCTCGACCCGGTGCCGGATTGCCTTGAAAATCTGAAAGTACAGCTTGATATTATAGAACGCGACGCCGCGGTAAAGGTCATTCCGTTCGGCGCGATCACGGTAGGGGAAGGCGGAGAGAGGCTTTCCGATATGGAGAGCATGGCTCCATACGTCGCGGGATTTTCCGACGACGGAAGAGGGGTTCAGTCCGCCGCGGTAATGAAGAGCGCCATGGAGAAGGCGAGATCGCTCGGCAAAGTGATCTCGGCACACTGCGAGGACAACTCCCTTCTTCTCGGCGGATATATTCACGACGGCGCATACGCGAGAGCGCACGGACACCGGGGCATCTCCTCCGAATCGGAGTGGAGGCAGATCGAACGCGATGTCGAGCTGTGCGCACAGACGGACTGTGCATACCATGTCTGCCATATATCGACCGCGAAAAGCCTTGATATCATCAGACAGGCGAAGAAAAGCGGTCTTGACGTGACCTGCGAGACGGCGCCGCACTATCTTGTGCTGAGCGAGGACGACATGCGCGAGGACGGGCGATTCAAGATGAATCCGCCGCTCAGAACGCCTGACGACCGCGACGCACTTGTCGAAGGGCTTGCCGACGGCAGCATCGACATGGTGGCTACGGATCACGCGCCGCACAGCCGCGAAGAAAAATCGCGCGGACTTAAAGGAAGTCTGATGGGCGTCGTCGGACTTGAATGTGCGTTTCCCGTGCTGTACACGAAGCTCGTGAAAACGGGAAAGCTTACGCTCGAACGGCTCACGGAGGCTATGAGCACCGCCCCCGCACGGCGATTCGGGGTAGACACCGACGGAGCGTATGCGGTGTTCGATCTCGGCGAAGCCTATACGGTCGATCCTGAAAAATTCAGGTCGAAGGGACGCGCGACACCGTTTGATGCGGATACGGTGTACGGAAAGCATATTGCGACGCTCACGCACGGGCAGATGCTGCCGGAATCATGAGAAGCATGAAATTTATCGGAGCCGGGCACGGCAGAACGGAGATTGATATGAGAAGGGATTTTGACAGAAAGATCGTCCTTGAGGACGGAGCCGAATATTACGGATACGGATTCGGCGATACGGAGGTGCAGAGCGTCTGCGAGATAGTTTTCAACACTTCGATGGTCGGATATCAGGAGATAATATCCGATCCTTCATACACAAACCAGACTGTCGTCATGACATATCCGCTCATCGGAAACTACGGCATCGCCGACGAGGATTTCGAAAGCCGCACTCCGACGATCGGCGGACTTGTCGTGAGAGAATACAACGACAATCCTTCAAATTTCCGCTATACGAAAACGCTCTCCGAAATACTTGAGGAAAACCATATTCCCGGAATCTCCGGAGTCGATACCAGAAAGATAACGCGGAGCATACGCGATCTCGGAAGCCGCCGCGTTCTCATAACCTCGGCAGATACTCCGACGGAGGAAGCGCTGAGAATAATCGCCGCCTCGCCGGTGCCGCACGACGCGGTACCGAAGGTCAGCTGCCGCAAAAAATGGTATTCGCGCACATCGAATCACAAATTCAATGTTGTCGCCGTCGATTGCGGAATAAAGCTCAACATCGTGCGGAGCCTTAACGCCCGCGGCTGCAATGTCACGGTGGTTCCGTGGAATACGGCATCATCGGAAATAGAGAAGATGAAGCCCGACGGTATTTTCCTGTCGAACGGACCGGGCGATCCCGAGGACGTAACTCCCGTGATCGAGCTTGTGCGCGAGCTGAGAGGCAGGTACCCGATATTCGGGATCTGCCTCGGACATCAGATGATAAGTCTTGCATACGGGGCACGGACGTACAAGCTGAAGTTCGGACACCGCGGAGGAAATCACCCGGTGAAAAATCTCGAGACCGGAAAGCTTGAAATCACAAGCCAGAATCACAGCTACGCGGTCGATGAGGAGAGCCTTGCCGGAACCGGACTTGAAGTCACCCACATAAACCTTCTCGACGGCACCGTTGAAGGGGTTGAGTCAAAGAAGGACCGCGTGTTCAGTGTGCAGTATCACCCCGAGAGCGCACCGGGCCCGCAGGACAGCACATACCTTTTCGATAAATTTATAAATATGATGAAGGAGAACGCCGATGCCTAAGAGAAGCGATATAAAGAAAGTACTTGTTATAGGCTCGGGACCTATCGTTATCGGACAGGCGGCGGAATTCGACTACGCCGGAACGCAGGCGTGCATTGCGCTTCGCGAAGAGGGATACGAGGTAATACTCGTGAACTCCAACCCCGCTACTATAATGACCGACACGACGATGGCGGATAAGGTCTACATGGAGCCTCTGACGCTCGAATATGTAGCGAAGATCATCAGATATGAGCGCCCGGACGCAATCCTTCCCGGAATCGGCGGACAGACGGGTCTGAATCTCGCAATGCAGCTTGAGCGGAAGGGAATACTTGCCGAGTGCCAGACGGAGTTGCTTGGCACAAGCCCCGAATCGATAGATATGGCGGAGGACCGCGAAAAATTCAAGGAGCTTTGCGAGCGCCCCGGCGAGCCGGTGCTCCCCTCCGTCATAACCCACTCGATCGAGGAAGCCGAGCGCGCGGCGCGCAACATCGGATATCCCGTCGTTCTGCGCCCCGCATTCACGCTCGGCGGCACCGGAGGCGGCTTTGCCGACGATGAGGACGAACTGCGCGAAATAATGAAGAACGCGCTGAAGCTCTCCCCCGTGCATCAGGTGCTTGTCGAAAAGAGCATCCGCGGATACAAGGAGATCGAATATGAGGTCATGCGCGACGCAAACGACACCGTGATCACCATATGCAATATGGAAAACATCGACCCCGTCGGAATACATACGGGAGATTCGGTGGTGGTCTGCCCGAGCCAGACACTTACGAATAAGGAATACCACCTCCTGCGTGACAGCGCGCTCAAGATCATTCGCGCCCTGAAGGTCGAGGGCGGATGCAATGTTCAGTTTGCGCTTGATCCGCAGTCGTTCAGCTACTACCTTATAGAAGTCAACCCGCGCGTTTCGCGCTCGTCGGCGCTTGCTTCGAAGGCCTCGGGATACCCGATCGCAAGGGTGTCCGCGAAGATCGCCGTCGGAATGACGCTCGACGAGATACAGATCGCCAACACTCCCGCCGCATTCGAACCTGCACTCGATTATGTGGTGACGAAGATGGCGCGGTTTCCGTTTGACAAATTCACATCCGCGTCAAATAAGCTCAGCACGCAGATGAAGGCGACGGGCGAGGTCATGTCTATAGGACGAACGATAGAGGAAAGCCTGCTCAAAGCGGTACGCAGCCTTGAGATCGGCGCGTGCCACCTCTATCTCCCGAAATTCGACGGCGAATCCTCCGAGGATCTCCTTTCGTATATCTGCGACGGACGCGATGACAGACTGTTCGCAATTGCGGAGCTGATACGCCGCCATACGGACCTCGGAATTATCGCAAACGAGACTCAGATTGATATGCTCTTCCTCGATAAGATAAAGAATATCGTCGATGAGGAGAGCGTGCTGTGCCGCCGTCCGGGAGACGTGCGCGAGCTTGCTTTCGCAAAGCGCATGGGCTTTTCCGACAAATACATCGGAAAGCTCTGGAACATGAGCGAAGAGGACGTGTACGGACTGCGCCGCCGAGAGGGAGTGATCCCTGCATATAAGATGATCGACACCTGCGCATCGGAATTTGACAGCTATATCCCGTATTTCTACTCGACATACGAGGATGAAAACGAATCGGAGATCGGCAGCGAAAGAAAAATAATCGTGCTCGGCTCCGGACCGATAAGGATCGGGCAGGGCGTTGAATTCGACTATTCGACCGTACATGCCGTGAAAACGATCAAGGCAAACGGATATGAAGCGATAATCATAAACAACAACCCGGAGACCGTCTCCACCGACTATACGATAAGTGATAAACTTTACTTCGAGCCGCTGACGGTCGAGGATGTCATGAACATAATCGATCTCGAGCAGCCCGAAGGCGTGATAGCATCTCTCGGCGGTCAGACGGCGATAAACCTTGCCGATAAGCTGATGAAGCGCGGCGTGAAGATAATCGGCACCGACAGCGAGGCGATAGACCGCGCAGAGGACAGGGATCAGTTTGAAAAGGTCATGGAGAAGCTCGGAATTCCGCAGCCGAAGGGCAGAGCCGTAACGAATGTCGAGGACGGAGTGCGGGCGGCGCAGGATATCGGGTATCCCGTGCTTGTGCGCCCGAGCTTCGTGCTCGGCGGACGCGCGATGCAGATCGTCGCAAACGAAAACAGCCTGAGAAGATATCTCGGCAATGCGGTCGCAATCGATGCGGACCGCCCGGTGCTGGTTGACAAATACATCTCCGGCAAGGAGCTCGAGGTCGATGCGGTCTGCGACGGAAAGGATGTTTTCGTGCCCGGAATCATGGAGCACGTCGAGCGCACCGGCATACATTCCGGAGATTCGATAAGCGTTTACCCGACCTTCAGCGTGTCTGAAAAGGCGAAAAGAACGATCCTTGAATACACGGAAAAGCTCGGTCTCGGCATAGGCATCGTCGGACTTTACAACATTCAGTTCATTGTCGATGAAAACGAAAACGTCTATGTTATAGAGGTCAATCCCCGTTCGTCGAGAACGGTGCCGTTCCTCTCGAAGGCGACGGGGTATTCTCTTGCGGATATAGCGACGCTCGTTATTCTCGGAAAGAGCCTGCGCGAACAGGGATATACGGAAATATATCCGAAGGAGAAGGAGCGCCGCTACGTCAAAGCACCGGCATTCTCGTTCTCAAAGCTTCGCGGACTTGACGCATATCTCTCACCGGAGATGAAATCGACGGGCGAGGCGATCGGCTACGATAAGACGATGACGCGCGCACTGTACAAGGCGCTTCAGTCCTCCGGAATGAACGTGGTGAATTACGGCACGATCCTCGTTACAATCGCCGACCGCGACAAGGAAGAGGCGCTTCCGCTGATACGCCGCTTTTACGAGCTCGGCTTCAATATCGAGGCGACGCACGGCACTGCGGAATTTCTTAAAAAACACGGTATAAGGACGCGCGAACGGGAAAAAATATCCGAGGGGAGCGAGGAGATACTCGACTCGATACGCCGCGGCTATGTGAATTATGTGATAAATACGAGAGATATAAATTCGGATACCGTAATGTCCGACGGATACGAGATCCGTCGGTGCGCGGTGGAGAACAACGTAACGATGTTTACCGCACTCGATACCGTGAGAGTGCTTCTCGATGTGCTCGAGGAGACGACGCTTTGCATATCGACGGTGGATGCCGATTAACCGGACCGGAAAGGAGCAGCATATGAAACAAAGCATGTACAGGATTCTGTCAAACGAACAGATCGCACAGAGCATTTACAGAATGAGGCTCGGCGGAGATGTTTCGCCGATCGCCGCTCCCGGACAGTTTGTGAATATACGGATCGACGGACTTTATCTGAGACGTCCGATCTCGGTATGCGACGTCGGGGAAGACGAAATGACGCTTGTTTATAAGACGGTCGGACGCGGCACGGCGAAAATGTCGGAGATGGAGGCGGGAGATGAACTCGATATCCTCTGCGGTCTCGGAAACGGATTCGATACCTCAAGGAGCGGGAAAAATCCGCTTCTTATCGGTGGCGGCGTCGGCACACCTCCGCTATACCTGCTCTGCCGTCGGCTTATCGAAGAAGGCAAAACGCCGAATGTCGTGATCGGGTTCAATTCGTCGCGCGACGTTATTCTTGAATCGGATTTTCGCTCGCTCGGCGTAAACCTCACCGTCACGACCGCGGACGGAAGCGCGGGCATCCGCGGTTTTGTGACAGACGCGCTCCCCGAAAGCTATACCTACTTTTACGCCTGCGGCCCGGAGCCGATGTTGAAGGCTGTATACCGCTCGACCGTGACGGACGGCGAGCTTTCGTTCGAAGAAAGAATGGGCTGCGGCTTCGGCGCCTGCGTCGGCTGCACCTGTAAGACGAAGTACGGCGCAAAGCGCATATGCAAGGACGGTCCCGTCCTTACGAAAGATGAGGTGATATTCGATGAGTGAACTTGATATGAGCGTAACGCTTTCGGGGATAAAGCTTGACAATCCCGTTATCCCGGCATCGGGAACCTTCGGCTACGGTCATGAGTTTGCCGAACTGTACGATCTCAACATTCTCGGCTCGATAGCTTTCAAGGGAACAACGCGCGAAGCGAGATTCGGAAATCCCACTCCGAGGATTGCGGAGATTCCGTCGGGAATGATAAACTCGGTCGGACTTCAGAATCCCGGGATCGAAAAGGTCATATCGGAGGAGCTTCCGAGACTGCGCGAGCATTTCGAAAAGCCCGTGATCGCCAATATCAGCGGATTCGGGGCGGAGGATTTCGTGTATTGCGCCGAGCGCCTCGACGAGGTGGAAAATGTCGGTATACTCGAGATCAATATAAGCTGCCCGAACGTGCGAAGCGGCGGCGTGAGCATCGGAGCTTGCCCGTCGGATGCGGCTGCGGTGACCGCTGCGGTCAAAAAGGCGGTGAAAAAGCCCGTCTACGTTAAGCTTACGCCTAACGTCACCGATATAACCGAGGTCGCACGCGCGGTTGAAAGCGCAGGCGCCGACGGACTTTCGATGATAAATACGCCTCTCGGAATGAGAATCGATCCGCGCACGCGCCGTCCGGTGGTCGCAAACGGAGTCGGCGGAATGTCTGGACCGTGCGTGCTTCCGATAGCCGTTCGCATGGTATACCAGACGTATAAGTCGGTAAAAATACCGATAATCGGAATCGGCGGTATATCCTGCGCCGACGACGTAATAGAAATGATGCTTGCCGGCGCGGCGGCGGTCGAGGTGGGAGCGGCAAACCTTGTCGAGCCTTACGCCTGCCGCGATATTATAGCCGATCTTCCGTCGGCAATGGAGAAATACGGTATAACAAAACTCAGTGAAATAACGGGAGGGGCACACTGATGGCAAAGGACGTAATAATCGCACTTGATTTTCCGGGGGAAAGCGAGGTAATGGCGTTTCTCGATCTGTTCGACGGCGAGAAGCCGTATGTGAAGATCGGAATGGAGCTTTACTATGCGCTCGGTCCGTCGGTCATATCCGAGATAAAGAAGAGAGGGCATAAGATCTTCCTCGACCTGAAGCTTCACGACATTCCGAATACGGTCAAATCCGCAATGGCGGTGCTGTCGCGTCTCGACGTCGATATGACAAACCTTCATGCGTCGGGCGGCTCGAAAATGATGGAGGCGGCGATCGAAGGACTGACAAGACCGGACGGAAGCCGTCCTCTTCTCATCGCGGTCACTCAGCTTACATCGACATCCCAAAAGATGCTCGAAGAGGATCTTCTGATCCGCGAGCCGATGGAAACCGTTGTATCCCATTACGCGAAGAGAGCCGCAGCATGCGGACTCGACGGCGTGGTCTGCTCTCCGCTCGAGGCGGGAGACGTAAAGGCAGCGTGCGGCGCTTCGTTCCTCACCGTGACGCCGGGAGTACGCTTCGCGGACTGTCAGTCTCTCGATCAGGTGCGGGTGACTACTCCCGCAAGGGCAAGGGAGATCGGCTCGGACTACATTGTTGTCGGACGCCCGATAACGCGCGCGGACGATCCCGTTGCGCAGTACCGCCGCGCGGTTGCGGAATTTTTAGGATAAACGGCTAAACGAAAACAGGATAAGGAAAGGCAGTACATATGAAAAAAGAAATTGCAAACGCACTTCTCTCGATAAAGGCGGTGTTCCTTCGACCGGACGAGCCGTTCACATGGGCGAGCGGAATAAAAAGCCCGATCTACTGCGACAACCGACTGACTCTTACGGCGCCGGAGGTCAGAACGCTTATAGAAAACTCGATCGCCGAAACCGTAAAGAGGGAATACCCCGATGCCGAAGTCCTTATGGGAACGAGCACCGCGGGAATCGCACACGCCGCCATTGCCGCACATATACTCGGAATGCCGATGGGATATGTGCGGGGAGGCGCGAAGGATCACGGACGTCAGAACAGGATTGAGGGAAAGCTTGAGGCGGGCGAAAAGACAGTCGTGATAGAAGACCTCATCTCGACCGGAGGAAGCGTTATCGACGTCGTGGACGCGCTCCGCGAGGCGGGCGCCGAGGTTCTCGGCATCGTCAGCATATTCACTTACGGCATGAAGAAAGGGCTCGATCGCCTCGAAGCCGCAAATGTGAAAAACGTGAGCCTCACCGATTTCGATTCCGTGATCGAGGCTGCCGCAGAGAGCGGATATATAAAGCCGGAGGATGCTTCAAGACTCCGTGCGTTCCGCGACAATCCGTCTGACGAATCGTGGATAAAAGCATAACGGAGGGAATATGCGTCATCTTATTGATATAATGGATCTTACGGTGGATGAGATCGATTCGCTGATCGATACCGCGAACGATATCATTGCCGACCCGGCGAAGTACAGAAGCGCCTGCGTCGGGAAGAAGCTTGCCACGCTCTTCTTCGAGCCTTCTACGAGAACGCGCCTCAGCTTTGAAGCCGCAATGCTCGATCTCGGCGGCAGTACGCTCGGCTTCTCCGAAGCGCAGTCAAGCTCGGCATCGAAGGGCGAGAGCGTGTCGGACACCGTCCGCGTAGTGAGCTGCTATTCGGACATCATCGCAATGCGCCACCCGAAGGAGGGTGCTCCGCTCGTCGCCTCAATGCACAGCGAGGTTCCCGTGATAAATGCGGGTGACGGCGGACATAACCACCCGACGCAGACTCTCACCGATCTTCTCACGATAAAGCGGGAGCTCGGCAGACTCAGCGATCTCACGGTTTGTTTCTGCGGCGACCTGAAATTCGGACGGACCGTTCATTCTCTTATATCAGCGCTTTCGCGTTATTCCGAAATAAAGCTTGTACTTGTCTCGCCGGATGAGCTGAAGCTTCCCGGATACATAAAAAAGGAAGTCATCGAGAAAAACGGAATGGAGTATACCGAAACCGCCGATCTCGTTTCGGCTATGCCGGATATCGATGTTCTGTACATGACACGGGTACAGAAGGAACGTTTCTTCAACGAAGATGATTATCTCCGCCTGAGAGACAGCTATATTCTGACACCGGACAAGCTTGAATATGCAAAGAAAACGCTGAAAATACTTCATCCTCTGCCGAGAGTGAACGAAATATCGACGAAGATCGACGGCGACGAGCGTGCTTGCTACTTCAAGCAGGTGAAAAACGGCAAATTCATAAGGATGGCGCTTATCCTTATGCTTCTTTCGGAGGCGGAAAATGAACATTGATTCGATAAAGAACGGAATCGTCCTCGACCATATCCGCGCGGGACAGAGCATGGAAATATACCGTATTCTCGAGCTCGGCGAGCTTGACTGCACTGTGGCGATAATAAAGAACGTAAACAGCTCGAAGATGGGCAAAAAGGATATAATCAAGATTGACGCGGAGCTTGACCTCGATCTTGCCGTCCTCGGATATATCGATCCTGGGATTACTGTCAATATTATAAAGAACGGCGAGAGGGTCGAAAAACGCCATCTTCGCCTGCCCGATGAGGTTCGCGGAGTTATAAAATGTAAGAATCCGCGGTGCATAACCTCGGTCGAGCATGATATCGAACATGTTTTTCGCCTGCGCGACCGGGAGAACCGCGTGTACAGATGCATATACTGCGAGTCAAAGGCGAAATGATAAAGCTGCGCGGCACGGAAATTCCCCCTCTTTCGGGGAATACGCCGATGTGCGGAGAACGTGAAATATTTCCGCGGTGCGGCGGCACTGACCGGAAACCGTGTCTTACGCAACGAACGCATAACGGAACAATACGGCGGGACGTCCGGAGCGTCCCGCTTCTTGTTATATATGGGCATACGTCGGAGAAAGCAGTCAGTTCGCTTTTTCGGCAGAACGGCTGGATTACACACAGATGAACAATATTGTTATACCGTCTTTGTATACATAAAAATAACGGATGTGTCTTGTATTTTCGGACAACATGTGGTAATATAGAAGAAACACTTTTTATACCCGAACACGAACGAGAGGTGAACACTTTGAAATACACTTTCAGAGGCGGAGTCCGCCTTGACGAGCATAAATATACCGCAGACTGCGAGACGGAGATAATAACTCCTCCGGATACCGTTTCGATACCGATGTCGCAGCATATAGGCGCGCCGTGCGTGCCGCTTGTCTCCGTCGGGGATCATGTTTTCCTCGGACAGAAAATAGGCGATGTTGAAAGCGGTCTCGGATGTCCGGTCCATGCGAGCGTGTCGGGAACGGTGACCGCGATTGACGAGAAAAGCTCGCCGAGCGGCGCGAGGATCAAGAATATAGTTATCTCGAACGATAAGAAGAATGAACTTTCACCGGATATAAAGCCGTTTCCGAAAAGACTTACCGAGACGACCGATGAGGAACTCATTTCCGTGATCCGCGAAGCGGGCGTTACCGGAATGGGAGGGGCATCGTTCCCGACCTATGCGAAGATAGCATCCGCCGCCGGCAAGGTTGAGCAGATGATAATCAACTGCGCGGAGTGTGAGCCGTTCATAACCGCAAATCACAGACTTCTTGTCGAGGATCCGGCATCAGTTATAAACGGAATCAAGATACTTCTCCGTGCGGTCGGAGTGAGAAGCGCAATCATCGCAGTTGAAGACAACAAGCTCGACGCCGTGAATATTTTAGAGGAGATGCTCAGCCGAAGCCGCATGGTATCCGTCGCGGTCATGAAAACCAAATATCCTCAGGGCGACGAGCGCCAGCTTGTATACGCTCTTACCGGACGTGAGCTCAGACAGGGGCAGCTTCCCGCAGACGCGGGCTGCGTGATTTTCAACGCGGAGACCTGCGCGGCGGTATTCCGCGCATTCGCAAAGGGAATGCCGCTTGTCAGCCGCCGCGTCACCGTAAGCGGCGACTGCGTTGCCGAGCCGAAGAATCTTCTTGTACCGATAGGCACCCCGTTTTCGTCGCTTGTCGATTACTGCGGAGGACTGTCAAAAAAACCTAAATATATGATCTCGGGCGGACCGATGATGGGGCAGGCTCAGTGGGACAAGGACGCTCCCGTCGTAAAGGGAACATCGGCACTTCTTGTACTTTCCGAAAGCTTTGCGAAGCTTCCGTCGACGCCTCCCGTCTGCATCCGCTGCGGAAGATGCGTCGCACATTGCCCGATGCGCCTTATGCCGAACTATATAGCGCTGTTTTCGTCAAACGGCGAATTCGACAAAGCCGAAAAATACGGCGCAATGAGCTGCGTCGAATGCGGAACGTGCTCCTACGGATGTCCTGCGGGAGTGCCGATAGTGCAGCATATCAGAGTAGCCAAGGGTGAGATACGCGCCGCCGCCGCTCAGAAAAAAGCTGCAATGACGAAATCGGAAAGCGGAAAATAAGATTACCGAAGCACAAGAAACGGATAAAGAAAGGCATGATATAATGGCTGAAAACGACATTGTAAATAACATTCCGGCTGAGAATGAGCCGGAAGAGAATGCCGCCGGCATACCTGCCGGAGCGGAAAAAATACAGTATCCCGATATCCTGACCGTCGAGCCGTCGCCGCATATGAGGACCGTGCAGACAACTCCGGTCATCATGCGCCGCGTAATGATCGCGCTCACTCCTGCGGCACTGTGGGGCGTCTACGTCTTCGGACTCCGCGCCGCCGCGATAATAATCATTTCTATAATTTCGTCCGTTTTCTTTGAATGGGCGACGCAGAAGATACTTCGACGCAGCGTCACGGTTGCGGATTTTTCCGCGGCGCTTACGGGGCTTCTCATCGGAATGAACCTATCGGTTTCGGTGCCGCTGTGGCTTCCCGTCGCCGGGGCGTTTTTCGCAATTGTTGTCGTGAAGCAGCTCTTCGGCGGCATCGGAAAAAATATCGTGAATCCCGCGCTTGCCGCAAGAGTGTTCATGTTTGCGTGGCCCTCCGAAATGGGCGTTTTCACAAAGCCTTTCGAGAGAATAAACAGTCTTGCCGTTACTTATAATCCGCCCGATGCGGTTACGGGCGCGACTCCGCTTGCATCTCTTAAGACGGGCTCGCTTCCCGATACTACGTTTTTCGATATGTTTGTCGGAAACCAAAGCGGATGCATCGGCGAGCTGTCCGCGCTGCTTCTCATTGTCGGCGGACTGTATCTTATATTCACCAAGGTCATCACATGGCATATCCCCGCTGCCTATATAGGCACGGTGGCGCTTCTGTGCGTGCTTTTTCCGCTGAACAGCGAGGCGCGGGTGGATTTCATGCTTTGCGAGATCGTGTCCGGCGGACTTCTGCTCGGCGCAATGTTTATGGCGACGGATTACGCCACATCCCCCGTTACGTCGGCGGGACGGCTGCTCTACGGAGTCATATGCGGACTGCTGACCGTCTTTATACGTTATTTCGGAGGCTATCCCGAAGGAGTATCCTTCTCGATCCTTATAGCAAATCTGCTTGTCTGGTATATCGACAAGCTCACGATACCGCAGAAATTCGGAGGTAAGCGCAGCCGTGCTGAAGAAAAAGAAGCATCAAAGTAAATCCCACGATCCGCTTCACTCGGAGAAGCCGAAGAAAAACGCCGCTTTTTCTCCCGCCGATGAGGAGAATGCGGATGCGAGGTATGACAACACGGACGTTACCCTTGACGAACTTATAAACAGCGTCCGTGATTCGTCGGACGCGGACGCGGATACCGCGGATACCGCAGCCTCCGCAGAAAATGAGGATCTCGAGACACTTCGTGAGGAAGCCGAAGAGATGATCGAACGGCTGACGGAGGAAGAAGCCGAAGAGCATCGGAATGCGGGCGATGCCGAGCCGACCGATGCCGTCACAGGCTTCACCGTGCCGGATGCGGATGACTCGCATGACAGCGGAAAATCGGAATACGAAATTTCAGCCGATCATCGTACGGAGACGGACGGAACCGAAAGCACATACGAAACGCCTTCCGATGCATCGGAGGACGTTTCCGCAGAAGATTCTTCGGCGAACGGAGGTTTTTCGGCTGATGGTATGGTGTGGATCGCTTCCGATGAGCCTTCCGGGAACATCTCGGATACACCGGACGAATCCGCACACGGCGACCTTGCCGAAGCGATTACCGTGACTGACACGGACGGCGAGAAAATCGCGCAAACCGCGGAAATCGCAGACGAAAAAGCTTTCGCGGACAGCGATTCGCCCTCGGCTGCGGAAAAATCCGATCCGGAGAATGCGGATGCCGTTTCTTCGGAGGACGTGCAGGCGGAAGAAGTGCAGGATAACATCCCCGACGTTGTGCCCGAGAATGAAGAACCGCCGGAGGGCGCTTTGCCCGAAAAAACGGATGATACCGCCGCAGGCGAAACCAACAAAAACAAAAAAACGCCTGTTGCGAAGATAATCGCAAGCCTTACAGTGATCTGTGCGGTTATCGCCGCCATGCTTGCCGCCGTGAATGCGTTTACCGCCGATCGGATTGCGAAAAATACGGAGCTTGAAAAGGAAAACTCGATCCGCAAGATATTCGGTTCGTATATAACCGCGGAGGAATACACCGATTTCGAATCGCAGGAGGAGATGTACGTCTATCTCGTTTACAAGAGCAATATGCTTTACGGCTACTGTGTGAACGTGTTTCCTTCCGGCTTCGGCGGACAGATAAACATGATGGTCGGAGTCGGCGCCGATTCCGCCGTCGCGGGCGTGAACATAGTTTCGATGTCCGAAACGCCGGGACTCGGAAGCAAAACGAATACGAGAGATTTTCTTTCCGGATACGGAGGAAAGAAGGGCAAAGTCACGCTCGGTGCGGATATAGATGCCGTATCCGGAGCTACGATAAGCTCAAAGGCGGTTACCGCGGGAGTGAATTCCGCACTTGCACTTGATATCGACCTTGCCGCGATCGCCGAGAAAAAGGGCGTTATGCTTTACGTCTCCGAGTTTGATACGGATCCGCCGGAGACTGACGGCGACGGAGGAGACGCGCCGATATATCAGCCGAATCAGAGACCGAATATTCAGTCCGGCAGAGTTGAGGATACGCTTGACTATGTTGACGGCGTTGAAAATCCCAACGCCGCGCCTTCCGCCGAGCGTCCGAAGATCGACATCCCCGTTCAGAGCGATACCGAAGTCTATATAACGGAAACGGAAACCGAGACCGGAGACGATACCGATCTCACCCCCGCACCTCCCGAGACTACAACAAGCGCACCGGAAACCACCACCAAGGCCCCTGAAACGACGACAAAGGTGCCGGAAACCACCACAAAAGCACCTGAGACAACGACCAAAGCGCCGGAGACTACAACGACAAAGGAGCCTGAGACTACTACGCAGACGCCGCCGGAGACCGAGTCCAAGCAGGAGGAGACCACCGGCAGCGCGGACGAAAACGAGTAGCCGGCATGACCGAAGAAAAAGCGTACTGAAAGGGAAATACGGTATACCAATGAAAACATCATTCGGAAAACAACTCAGAGAAGGGCTTGTTACGAACAATCCGATATTTGTACAGTTTCTCGGTATGTGTTCGGCACTTGCCATAACGACATCGGTAACAAACGCCATCGGAATGGGGCTTTCCGTTACCGCTGTCCTGATCTGCTCAAATCTGCTTATATCTCTTCTGCGGCGCGTTATAATGCCGCAGGTGAGAATAGCTGCATTCATCGTTATAATTTCGGGATTTGTAACTGCCGTCGAGCTTTTGATAAAGGCGTATCTTCCCGCGCTCGATAAATCGCTCGGACTGTTTATCCCGCTGATTGTTGTAAACTGCATAATCCTTGCCCGTGCGGAATCGTTTGCGTCGAAAAACGGACCGATCGCGTCCGTATTTGACGGCTTTGCGATGGGGCTCGGCTATACTGCGGCGATTACGGTCACCGCGGCGGTGCGCGAGCTTCTCGGAACGGGCAAAATTTTGGCAGCCGCCGACGGCAGTGGCGGAATTGCGATTCTCGGATCGTGGTATTCTCCCGCGAATATATTCATATTGCCTCCGGGAGCGTTTCTTACGCTTGCGTTTCTCGTCGCGCTTTTTCAGAAGCTGATCTCGGTTTCGGCGGAAAAGAAAGAGAAGAAAGCTTATTTGACGGAGAACTGCGCGGAGGAAAACGCGGAAGCGGAAACGGAGGAGAGCGATGACTGACATACTTCTTATCATGTTTGCCGCGATACTGACCGAGAATTTCATATTTTCGAAGTTTTACGGAATATGTCCGTTCCTCGGCGTATCCGAGAAGCCCTCGACAGCGCTCGGAATGGGAATGGCGGTCACATTCGTCATGACGGTGTCTGGTGCAGCGACATACCTTGTCTACACCTATGCGCTTGTCCCGCTTCATCTCGAGTATCTGAAGACGATTGCGTTCATCCTTGTGATCGCATCCCTCGTTCAGTTTATCGAAATGTTCTTAAAGAAGAATGTTCCCGCGCTCTACGGCGCGCTCGGAATATATCTTCCGCTCATCACGACAAACTGCGCCGTGCTCGGCGCGGCACTTCTCAATATCGAGAAGGAGTACGATTTCGTAAAAAGTCTTGTGTTCGGCTTTTCAGCGGCGCTCGGCTTCACTCTTGCGATCGTGATCTTTGCCGGAGTCCGTGAGAGAATGCGCTATTCCGATCCCCCGAAGGCTTTTCGCGGATTTCCGATACTGCTTCTTGCGGCGGCGCTTATCGCCATGGCTTTTTCGGGATTCTCCGGAATAAGCTTTGCCTGATGCTGCCTGCCGATTATCCTTACTGAAAGGAAGCTTTTGCAGACGCAAAAGCGGAGATTAAACGATGGAACTTGCTTTTCAGATATTGATTCCCGTCGCCGTGTTCGTTGTTCTCGGAGCACTCATGAGCACCATGCTCGCCATAGCCTCCCGCGCGTTCGCCGTGAAAACGGATGAACGGGTCGAGGCGATCGCCGAAATTCTTCCGGGCGCAAACTGCGGCGGCTGCGGATATGCCGGATGTCATGCTCTTGCCGAGGCGATCGTGCGCGGAGATGCAAAGACGTCGGCGTGCGCCGCCGGCGGCGAAGAAACGGCAAAGAAGATCGCCGCTATAATGGGAACCGAGGACGCGTCGTCGGTCAGAATGAGAGCGCAGGTCATGTGCTCGGGAACCGACGGATGCGCAAAGAAAAAGTATATCTACGAGGGTGAGCAGGACTGCATAGCCGCATCCAAGCTCGGCGGAGGAGATAAGCTCTGCCCGAACGGCTGCATCGGGCTCGGCACCTGCGCGAAGAACTGCCCCTTTGACGCGATATCCGTGAATGACGGCGTGGCGGCGGTCGATTACCGCAAGTGCCGCGGCTGCGGTATCTGCATAACCGCCTGTCCGAAGCATATAATCCGCCTGATCCCGTTCGACAGCCGGCAGTGGGTCGGCTGCATGTCGGTCGACGACGGCAAGACCACTAGAAAATACTGTGATGTCGGCTGCATAAGCTGCCGCATATGTGAGAAAAACTGTCCGGAGGAGGCGATAAGCGTAAGCGATTACGTCGCCTCGATCGATTATTCCAAGTGCAGCGGCTGCGGTATCTGCGCCGACAAATGTCCGCGCGGAATAATACATTCCGCGGATAAGGAGGGCGGCGTAAGGATCGCGCGTGTATCCGAAAAATGAAGAAATACGATAAAATCCTCAGCATACTTATAATTATATCGGGCGCATTTGCGCTGGTCTGCTATGTTTCATATTTCATAAAGCTGTTTGTTTATCCCGAAGGGACGCTGCCGATCATTGCGTGCGTTACGGTGATCCTCGGAGTCTGTCTTCCGATATCGCTTGACAAATACATACGGAAGCTTACGAAAAAGGCGTATCCCGTGCTGAAGACCGTGTATTGTGCCGCGCTGTGCTTTTACATGGTTACCTTTACCGCGATGTCGGTGTTTGTTTATTCCGGTGTTTCGTCCGGACCCGCGCCGGAAAAGCTGCCGCCTGATACGGTGTTCGTCACCTTCGG
>OLPR01000406.1_pt1 | contig 40793 bp, 30 predicted proteins | sample 1672761 | NCBI WGS metagenome assembly OLPR01 (sample SAMEA3136721, study PRJEB25190) | human gut metagenome | biome: human gut; feature: human-associated habitat; material: faeces | place: Austria | collected 2013 | reverse complement strand
ATCTCAAGGAACACATCGTGTGACCTTGCTATCGCACCTGCATAATCCCAGCTTTCCAGCTTTTCGCATTCAATATGATCCGTCAGCGCAAAGTGCTTTATTCCCAGCCCGCAGGCTCGCTCCGCCATTCTCATCGGCTCGTCGCAGCCGTCCGGGGAGAGGGTGGAATGGTTATGGATATCCGCCGGGATATGGCGGAGTATTTCAGTTTCCATTTGTCTACCTTCTTCTGTTCTGTGTCTGATTTGAAAAAGTGACTATAATATTACTCTTTCAAATGCTTTTTTTATTATTTTATCACAAACAGCCCCGGCGATAAAGCCCCAAAGGAAAACTTTCTTACATTTTTATGAAGTATTTTACAAACTCATTGAGTTTTAGGATAAAATAGTATAATATATATAATAAATTATGCTGTTTTGTCATTGGACGCAGGAAAAAACGGTTGAAAGAAGAGGTGCAGAAAATGTCCCCTGCCACTGTGGAAAAGAGAAGAGCGGTACTTATCAATGTCGCATATATCGCGCTCGTGCTCGGCGCGTTTTATCTGTTCATGAAATATGCATTCTGGACAGTCGCTCCGTTCGTGTTCGCATTCTTAGTTGCCGCCGCGCTCCAGCGCCCGACCAATTTTATCTCGAAGAAAACCCATATCAAAAAGGGAATTGTCTCGGTTATCGCGGTGCTGCTGATAATCGCGCTGCTGATAACAATAGTTGCCCTGACCGGCGCAAGGGTCGTGTCCGAGGTCAAGGGACTCGCCTCGACACTCGCCGAGTGGCTCAAGAAGTTGCCGGACTATGTCAAAAGCTGGGAGACTTCGCTCTATCGCTTCACCGAGCGTCTGCCGGACGGACTTCAAAGCTCAGCCGAGGATGCGATAAAATCATTCTCGGACAAGCTCCTGCTATCATCAGAAGAGCGTGCGGCTCAGCGCGCGCAGGGCGGCGAGCAGAACTCCAATATCAATCTTTTGTCTATCCTCAAGACTCCGCTCAGCGGCGTCTGGTCAACCGCGAAGCAGATTCCGAGTATTTTGGTCGGCGTGCTCCTGTTTATTATCGCCGCCTGCTTCATGACCGCCGGATATGACGGAATAGCCGGCTTCATCAAGAATCAGCTGACCCCGCAGAAGCGCAGAACGCTCTCGAAAACTAAACAAATCGTGTTCTCGTCCATGGGTAAACTCGTCAAGTCATATGCGCTGATAATGCTTATAACTTTTGCTGAGATGTCGATAGGTCTTAGCGTGCTGAAAGTCATCGGCGCGTACAAGAGCGGATATATATTTATTATCGCAATAATAACCGCAATAGTCGATATCCTGCCCGTGCTCGGCACAGGTACTGTCGTTATCCCGTGGGCGGTGTTCTCGCTGATAAACGGCAGCTACGGACTCGGAATCGGACTCATTGTCATATATGCCTGCATAACTGTCATACGCCAGATAATCGAGCCGAAGATAGTTGCGAGCAATCTCGGCATCCCGCCGATAGTCAGCATCATGGGCATGTATATCGGACTCCAGCTCTTCGGCTTCATCGGAATATTTATTATGCCGATAGTCATAACCGTGCTCAAGGTGCTCAACGACGACGGCGTTATCCATATCTGGCGCAGCTCGAAGAAATCCGTTGAGGCGGACGCCGCGGCAGTCCAGCCGGAGGATGTTTCAGCCGAAGAGGAAAATCAGGAGACCGACGGCGAGCCGAAAGAGTAATTTGTTGACTTTTGGGCTTCTTGTGTTATAATTGAACTGTAGTACAAAATTGTTCGCAAGCGCAATTCGGATTTTATCGTGAAAGGACGGTTTTCATGGATATTTTACAGGCAAAAAAAGAAGTTATCGCAGCCGGTCTGCGCCTTGTCGAAAAGGGACTCATCGCGAGAACATGGGGCAATGTCAGCTGCCGCGTTGACGAGAACAGCTTTGTCATAACCCCGAGCGGAAAGCCCTATGAGGGACTGACCCCCGACGATATCGTCGAGGTCAAGATTGACACCTTGAGCTACGAGGGCAATGTCAAGCCCTCCTCCGAAAAGGGCGTTCATGCCGAGGTCTACAAGGCTCATCCCGAGGCGGGCTTTGTTATTCACACCCATCAGAAGTTCGCTTCCATTATAAGCGCGACCATGCAGGGCATCCCGACGCTCAGCGAAAAAGGCCGCAAAGTTATAGGCGACAAGGTTCTGCTCGGCGCATACGGTCTGCCCGGCACGAAGAAGCTCAAGAAGGGCGTCGCCGCCGCTATCGCTGCCGACATGGACAGCAAGGCTGTTATCATGGCGCATCACGGAGCCGTCTGCTACGGCAAGGACAGTGAGGAGGCATTCAACGTCGCCGCCACGCTCGAGCGCGAGAGCGCACTTTATGTGCTCGACCAGTTCGACCGTAAATTCGGCGAAAAAATTGCCGACCTGAGCGAAATGTGTGTTTCATGGGCACAAAAACACGGAAAAACTATTGTAAAGCATGACGAAACCTGTTATAATAACTCGTACAGAGACGCAAGCGGAAAGATAGTATTCTACGCTGCGGGCGACAAGGAGCACACCGTCACCGTCGATCCCGCAACTTCAGCGGTCAGCGGCGAGGGAGAGATTCCGACGGCAGACCTCCATCGCGCCATATATGCTTCACGCGACGATATCAATGCTATTCTTTATTCCCAGGCTCCCGAGGTGCTCGCAGTCGCCGCCATGGGCAAGACTGTTAAACCTCAGCTTGATGACAGCGCCCAGATAATCGGCGTGAGCCTCAAGTGCGCGAAGAATTCGCCCAAGAAGGTCGTCAAGGCGCTCAAGGGTCGCCACTGCGTTCTCGTCAAGGACGGCGGCGCGCTCTGCTGTGGCTCGAATGAGAGCAACGCAGGTGCGGTCGAGATGATCGCAGAGAAGAGCTGCCTTACCTACATAGGCTCCGGTCTCTTCGGTAAGTGCAAGCCGATCAATCCTATCGAGAGCCTGCTCATGAGAGTTATCTATCTCAAGAAATACTCGAAGCAGGCCGAATAAATCAGACACCTACCATCTTCTTGCCCCCGTTTTATACAAAGAAAATCCCGACCTTAACCGGTCGGGATTTTCTTTTGTGCGATAAAATAACCACCGTCCGCGACGGTGGTTACAGTCTGTCGAAAAAGTCTGTCATTGCACGGACTCAAGGCTCCCCTGTGTAAGGGGAGCTGTCACGGCTAAGCCGTGACTGAGGGGTTGTTGTAATGAAAGTTCAAAATACTCAGCATTTTGAAAATTTTTCCCTTATTCAGTACAATCCCTCCGACGCTTCGCGCCACCTCCCTTTACACAAGGGAGGCTTTGATTTTTGCGAAACCACCAAAAATAGGTTTATCGACACGCTCTAACCACCATCCGTGACGGTGGTTATTGCTTTAGCTGCCGATATATTTTTCTATGAATCTTTCAACCGTGCTCCAATATAATTCCGGGTCAACCGATGACGAGAGCGCGTGTCCCGCACCCTCAACGGTCAGCTTTTCTTTTTCGCACGCCGCCGCTAAGTACAGCTCGCCGAGCATTTTATACGGCACGAGCTCATCCTCCGAGCCATGTATAAACAGCGTCGGTATACGGCTCTTTTTGACCTGGTCAAGCGCGCTCGCCTGCTTGAAATCATAGCCGTCGCGAAGCTTTGAAAGCAATGACGCGGCGTTGAGCACCGGGAACCACGGGATGTGCAGCGTTTCCGCTTCCCAGATGAACTCATCCCACTCCGAGGTGTAGCCGCAGTCCGCGATAACGGCCTTGACATTTTCGGGCAGCGTCTCGCCCGATGCCATGAGCACCGTCGCCGCGCCCATGGACACGCCGTGCAGGATTATCCGCGCGTCGGGATCCCATGAGAGAATGAGCTTTATCCACCCGGCTATGTCCCTGCGCTCGGGCCAGCCCATGCCGATTTTTGCGCCCTCGCTGTCGCCGTGGGCGCGCGCATCGACAGCGAGAACATTGAAGCCGCGATCATAGAATTTTTTGACGAACCCCGCCATGTGCTTCGCCTTGCTCGTGTATCCGTGGCAGACGAGCGCGTAGTCAGAGCCGGAATTTTTGAATCTCTTGCCGTGCAGGCGCAGAGAGTCGGAAATTATATAGACGTCCTCGCCCTCGTCGGCGTACCACTTTTTCATTTCGGGTGTCCCGGTCATGCCGCTGTATTTTGCGCTCGCCTCTTCTTCATCGGCGCTCGTGTTTGTCGCCTTCTGAACGAGGTTGTTGAGCTTGCTCATATGTATGGGCGATTTCGTGTTTATCGCGAAGTTATAGAATATCTCCGCCGAAGCTGCGGTCAGAGCGGTCAGCCCGCCGAGCGTTCCGAGGACGGCGCACGCTGTTTTTCTGCTGTTCATAAACTTCCTCCTGCTTTTTTCAAGATTATAGCATAACCGCAAATGTCGTTCAAGCATCTCTGCGTTTTTTATATAAAATCATCGGCGCAAAAAAATAAAAGTTTGACAATTACTGCCTTTGAAAAATACGGCAAAAGCTGATATAATTTTTTCATCGTGTAGCCAAAGGCGTAAATCCGGATGGGTTTGCGCCTTTTATTTTTTTGCAAAGGAGATAACCATGAAAAATAACGATCAGACCTTTCTCGGGCAGGAAAAGCTCGGCAGGCTCATGGGCAAATATTCGGTACCCTGCGTGATTTCCCTGCTCGTCGCGGCGCTCTATAACATTGTCGACCAGATATTCATCGCGAACGCCGCATATCTCGGCTCGGACGGCAACGCCGCAAACACTGTCGTGTTCCCGCTGACGGTCATAGCCCTTGCGATAGCCGTTATGATAGGCGACGGCTGCTGCGCGTTTGTGAGCATATCCCTCGGCGCGGACAGGCGCGAGGACGCGCACAGGGGAGTCGGCAACGCAGTTGTGCTCTCCGCTGCGGGCGGCATAGTGCTGTGCATATTATATCTGATTTTTTCGGATGAATTTATCGCCATGTTCGGCGGCACGGTCAACGAAAAAACATTCGCGTTCGCGAAAGAATATTTCTTCTGGATAGCCCTGGGCATCCCCGTCTATGTTTTCGGTCAGGCGATGAATCCGGTCATCCGCTCGGACGGAAGCCCCCGCTTTGCGATGGTGTCTACGGTCGCGGGCGCGGTGGTCAATATTATTCTCGATCCAATATTTATTTTCGTGTTCAAATGGGGTATGATGGGCGCGGCGGTCGCTACGGTGCTCGGCCAGCTGCTCACGGCAGCGATGGCGGCATATTATCTGTTCCATATGCGCTCCGTGAAGCTCGAAAAAGAGTCGTTCGGGCTCTGCGGCGGCGTGATAAAAAGATTTATTCCGCTGGGCATTTGCAGCTTTTTGGCGCAGATATCCCTCGTCGCGGCGATGGCGGCGACAAATAATATGATCAGAAAATACGGCGCGCTCGACCCGGTTTTCGGGCTCGCTGAATATGCGCAGATACCCATGGCTGTCGTCGGAATAGTGATGAAATTCTTCCAGATAATTATGTCCGTGTGCATCGGCATGGCGGCGGGATGTATTCCTATCGTCGGCTACAACATGGGCGCGGAAAAATACGGCCGCGTGCGCGGTCTGTTCACCCGCCTGCTGATATGCGAGGCGGCTGCGGGCGCGATAGCGACGCTCATAGTTGAACTCTTCCCGACCGGGCTTATAGCTATTTTCGGCGCGGCGAACGAGAGCGCGTATTATACCGAGTTCGCGGTGAAATGCTTCAGAATATATCTGTGCATGATGACACTTGCCTGCGTCAACAAGGCGGCGTTCATCTTCCTGCAGGCGATGGGCAAGGCGGTCGCTTCGACCGCGCTGTCGATGATAAGAGAGATAGTCTTCGGCGTCGGGCTGGTGCTTGTACTCCCGCTTGCGTGGGGGCTCGACGGAGTAATAATTTCGATGCCTGCGGCGGATATCCTCGCATTTATCGCCTCGGCGATAGTGATAATTTATACTTACCGCACGCTGAAAAAAGACGAGAGCAAAAGGCTCGCTTAAACAAAAAGTCCCGGAAGTCAAATCTTCCGGGGCTTTCTTGTTGTTTTATTTACGCCATGTTTTCCAGCGCGTTCATGAACTTCGGGTTGCTGGGAATGAACATATAGTTGAGGAACAGGACTTCGTCTATCGAGTTCGTCTTGACGAAATCGGCGAGCTTGACGGTCAGCTGGCGCGGATCGAGGACATATATTGTTTTATAATTCGCGCAGAGCCACGGTACAAAGGCATTTGCGTAGCTCTCTTTGATAACAACAATGCTCTTGTCGCTCTGTGCATCGGTCGTTATCTTGACAACGCCGTGGTCGCCGCCGACAAAGGCTAAGTATTTGTTCGACGAAGTCGTTTCTGTGTTGATGACTTTAATGCTGTAGCTGTTGCTCATCGCGGCGTCGGTGTCCGAGGCTATAGCCGTTGTGTTGACGGGCGGAATGAAATATTCGACATAGTCGGGGTCATTCGAGAGCGCGGTGCTCTTCGTGTCTTTGTAGAAAAGCCCGAGGAACGGCGAGAGCTTGCCGGTCTGGAGAGTGTTTTTGTCAACGGGCGTGAACCCCGCGACGTTGGCGAAGGTCCGATAGGCGTAGTACGCGCCGAGGGTGGTCCAGTGGTGGTCGCTTCTGAAATAGAGATATTCGTCCGTGTGCGCCGCCATCTCGGCATAGGCGTTGACGGGCGTTATGTCCTTTAACTGCTCGTAGATGTAGCACATGCCCTCGTACTGCGACTTCGACACGCCGGTGTTATATTTGCTCGGGGCGTAGAACTCAATGGCGGTCGGCGCCATGAGGCAGTAGGCTTTGGTGTTCGGCATCTCCGCCTTGAGGCGGTTGAGCGCGTCGGCATAATTTTTCATGTTTTTATACGCGTTGCCGTAGGGCTCCATGACGCGGTTGCCGATTTCGATGAGCGAAGTACCGCTGTAGGTCTTGATCTTCACATCGTCGGAGACCGAGACGGCGTTTTTCGGCTTGACGAGACTGCCGTCCTCGTTCGTCTGAGGCTCGGTGGTTCGCTCCTCGGTCGTCTGCCCTCCCGCAGGCTCGGAAGAGTCACCCTGAGTGTCCTTGTTCGCGCATCCCGCAAACGACAGCAGCATCGCCGCCGCCAGAACGGCTGCAAAAATTCTCTTGAGTTTCATGGAATACCTCCCCTGAAAGTTTTTCCCGTCTATATAATAGCACACTTTTTATAAAAAATGTGCGGATTTTGATTTTTAGATTCACAAAGTGAAAAAATCCCGGTGCGTGACCGGGATAATAATTGATGCCGTCAGAATATATCCGACTCGGGCGTGATTACGCTTTGGCTTTTTTGATATTCGTATGTTCTTTTTACCCCTCCGCGATCTGTTTTGCCCACGGCAACTATTTTCTTCGCGCCGTATTCATAGGAGTAGGTCTCGGTGGAGGAGTATGATATCTCGTCGTGCTCTTTTTCGGTGTATCTTATTTCAATCGGATTTCCGTGCTCGTCGTTTTTGTATTCGTATTCCTCCGTCATGCCGCGGAAATTTTTTGAAACTTTCTTTGTCAGCACGCCGTTTTCGTCATATTGATATTCTTCCGTCAAATTCGCCATGCCGGACTCGTCCTGCGATATTGTCGCGCGTATAAGCTCGCCGCGGTCGTTATATTCAAAAATATCGGAAACTGTATACCCATCGGAGTCGGTGATGTCTTTTTTAATGAACCTGCCGTTGCCGTCATAAGAGAACACTGCCTTTTTGCTGCCGTTCTGCGCTGAGATAAGCTTTCCCGACTTGTTATAAGTGAATTTCAGCACATCCTCTTCCTTGCCGGAAGCGTTCAGCGTGGATATCTGAGAGATTTTCTTGTCCGAGTTGTATTTATAGCTATATACGCACTCGCGGCTGCCCGAGCGGGTTATCTCCTTCACGGTGCCGTCGCCGTTGTAGGTATATTTATAAGTATCCGTATCGCTGCTCAGAGGATTCCCGTGGGAGTCATATTCGGTGGCTTTGTTTTTGATATAATTGCCGTCCGCGCTTTGCTTGTCCTCTTCGGTCATCTTCCAGCGGCTCTCTTTGTCGAGCCCGATGCCGAGATAATATGCGGAGATCACCTTGCTCGCCTGACCGTCCGAATTCGTCTGTGCGTCCGCGTCAATGCTTTCGCCCTGCAGGGTGCTGTCGGTGTCCACAGTCTTTCCGCCGCATCCGGCAAATAATATAACCGCCGCAAAAGCCAAAAGTGCCGCCATAAATTTCTTCATTGTCCTGCCTCCCTTTTTGTAACAGACACATTATACCACAAAATTTGAAATATAGGCCTATTTTTTAAAAAACAGGGACGGCTGAACCGTCCCTGCCTGCTTACATTATTGTATCCGGCGAAACATTAAACGCTTCTTTGCGGTGATATTCATACTCGGTGACCTGTAACGCCTTGTTGCCTTCTTCATTTTTTGCGTAGGTAAAGCGCGTGGCGGCGGTCACTTTTTCTTTGTAGGAGTATACCGTTTTCGAAGTGTAGTTAAGTGCCTTTTTCCCGTTTTTTGTTGAGTAGCATTTCACCTGATCGGGGTTGCCGTTTATATCGTTGGTGATGAATTCTTCGGTTGTGACCTGCCCTTCGTCGGAATAATACATATCCCGATAGTAGATCACATATCCGTTCTTGTCGTATTTTCGCTCCGTTTCTGTTGTGAGCTTGCCGCCGTTTTCGGTGTCGTAGCACTGTTTGAGTACAAGACGGTTGCTTGAGTCGTATTTATATACATACCTGCTCCCGCCGCTGATGCACTCCGTCAGGTTGCCCTTTGAGTCATATTTGTATTCGGTGTCCAGGGTCCCGTCGTTGAGCCGTTCGCGGACAAAGACAAGCCTGCCGTTGTCGTCATATGTAAACTCTGTGACAGTGGTTATAATGTTTCCGGACTTTTCCGTAACTTTTGCGAGCCGCTTCTGTGAGTCGTATTTGTAAGAATAGTTTGCCGGCGAGCAGTACATTGTCTGCGCCGAGCCGATAGTCCCGTCAGAGTTATATTTATATTCCGCGCGATATGTACCGTACGGGTAATATTCTTCGCCTATTATATTCTCGTTCGAGTCAAATTTGACGCTCTTTCCGGTTATGTATTTGTTTGATGAATCATATGTGGCGTCTTTGACAACGACCCAGTGCTGCCATTCACTGCGGTAAAGTCCGAGATAATAGTGCGGGTTTGCCGAAGCTTTGTTGCCGGAAGATGTGTTTGCACCCTTGCCGGAAGCACCGCCCGCCGGAGCGTTCGCGGCGGAAACGCCCGGCTGCTGCGCGGCGCTCGGCAGTTCGGTGTTAGAATTTATTTCGTAAATATCGGTTTTGCCTTCGCCGTCGGAATACCGCTGCGAAACTTTGCCGGAGACGAGGTTGCCTCTTTTCTTACTTTTGCTTTTCTTGCAGCCGGCAAACGAAACAAGCATGAGCAGCGCCAGCACCGCCGCAAGGATTCTTTTTGCTTTCATTAAAATCACCACATCCCCCCCGTTGTCTCAGTATAATACGTCGTCCAGCCGGCGTGATCCGAAATGTTCATATGTACGGACGCCTGAGTCTTCTGTTGCCGTAATTTTATTCTCTTCATAAGTATATTCGATGTTGATTTCCGGATAGTATTCTTTATCTTCGGTGCCATCATCGGATTTCTTAATACGGCATGTTTTTATAGTCGTGGGATTTCCGTACTTGTCATTTTCGTAAGTGCATTCCTCGACGCCGCTGATATATGTTTTTGTTTCCTTTGTGCGCGCGCCGGTCTGCGGATCAAATTCGCGTTCAGTGCTGTTTTCAAAATTTTCGTCCCGGTCATATTTAGTGCTCATCGAACGGATGAGACAGCCGTTTTCGTCATATGTATACACGGTTTTTATTCTATGATCCAAAGTAGACTCGAAGAAATAACTGTTAGCACAAATGCTGTTCTCTTCGACTATGTTTCCCGCGTCGTCGTAGACATATAGAGTGATAATTGAGTTGGACGAATATTTAATAACAGTTTTTGAGATGCGGCCCCGGTCGTCGCGCTCACATGTCATGTATCTTCTATGGGGCCATTGGCCGCGAAAGCGCACAGAACGTATATGCCCGTCGTTGTCGTATTGATATTCCGTTACGACGCCCTCACTCTCCACATCAAACGGGAAGCACAGAAAAAATTTTATAGAATAATCATCTACTTTCAGAAGATTACCTGCATTGTCGTATCGCATCTGATATTTTGAATATTCCCAGTCGAGGAGATCGTCTATCCCGCGGATTCCGTTATTCCGGGGGTTATCTTTTTCCGATGTCCAGTTCCAACGGTTCCAGTTCGGGTGGCCGATGCCGAGAAAATATTTCGAATACTTTTCGTCCTCGGTTCCGACTATCGCGCCGAACGTTTCCGTCGCTTCGGGCTTTTTGCTGCTGCATCCGGCAAATACCGCTGCAATCATTGCCGCCGCGAGAATCGCCGCAGCGAGCCTTTTTAATTTCATGTTTTTGTCCTCCGGTTTAATACTGCCTGCCGCGATATATTTCTTTTGCCATGCCGATAGATTGCAGGCTTCAATCGGCGAAGAATCCATAGTTGCAGCTGAATTCTGAAACGAGATTTGCAAAGTACATCTCGGTAGGCTTGGTCTCGTGGTATTTATAAATTCTGGTGCCGTCGAGGATGAGCGTGCCGTCTGAATCATAGGCGATGATTTTGCCGGTCACTTTGATTTCGGACTTGCCGTAATCATATGAATATCTGTGTTCGTATTTCAAATCCTTTTTGCCGCCCGTTGTCAAATACACCTTTACTGCGGTCGGATTTTCATATTTGTCAAGGGTGTAATAAATCTCGGCGATTTCATTGGATTTAAGATTTGTTTCCTTTTGGTATATTACAAATCCGTTCTTGTCATATTTGAATTCTTTGTTGCCGGTAGCTTTGCGATTTAAATCAAAATGCTTTTCAATCAAGCAGTTTCCCTGTCTGTCATATTCGTATGTGGTTATACCCTGCGTTTCGTTTTTGCTTACACTTATGGTGCATTCGGTAATTTTTTCGTCGGTATTATACTTGAAATCCTTGCTATCAATAAGCTTTTTGCCGCCGGAATAGCACTTTTCCGAGGTGAGCAGACCTGCGGAGTTGTAAGTATAATAGGTCGTCTTGGGCTCATACGCCTTGTCTCGGCTCACGGAAACCGTCTTGACAAGGCGCTTCGCAGAGTCATATTCATATGATTCGCTTGTAGCATAGCCATCGGTAAAATCCGCGCGCTTTATAGTGCCGTCGCTGTTGTATGTGTATTTGCAGCCTACAGAGCCGTTGCAGTTTTCTCGGTTGTCGTCTTCATATTCAACTGTGAGAACGAGGTTCCCACGGTCGTCAAAATCAAAATCATTGTTTAAGATTGAGATATCTTTAGGGGTTTTCTCAAAATAGGACAAATCTCTTTCTTTGTGAAGCGTCCAGTGATTCCAATTAACCCCGGACATATCAATATAGTATTGGGGATATTTGCTCTCTTCGACAGTGGCCGCCTGCGAGGTTGAAGCACTCTCGGCCGCCTCACTTCCATTTTCTGCCTCAGATGCTTGGGCACCGGCAGCTTCTGCCGAGGTTGAAGTCGAATTGTCTTTCTTCTCTCCCTTGCATCCCGCGAAGGAAGCCAGCGCGAGAAAAGCGAGGATAGCCGCAATGGTTCTTTTAATATTCATTTCTTGCCCTCCTTTTTATTCGCATATATCATAACATATTTTTCTTAAATATGCTTTATGTGCGTGCGGTACGAACCGCCCGTTTTTAGGTACGAAGTAAAAAAATATAAAAAAGCTCCCGGAAATTTTCCGGGAGCTTTTGAATAAGATATTTATTTTGCAATCTCGCAGGTCTCTGCGTTGATTATGTGCTGGAACACTGCGATGTGGGACGAGGAGATGAACTTGTCGATATGCATCGAGCCGAAGAACCAGTGCTTGTATTCGCACGCAGCGCCGAGCTCCTCGAAATATGTATTGAGTCCCGTCACGCGCACGGGCTCCTTGTCCTTGAGCCTGAGGAACCCTTTTATCTTCATCGGCGGCTCGTGGGTGATTATAATATCAACCTTATTGCCGAGCTTCTTGAGATTCTGCGCGCCCTCGGTCAGCTCCGCTTCGGTGGGTATCTCGTCGCCCGACCAGGAGTTGAGATCAGAGCGGATATCAATATCCGGGCTCTCGCCGCCGCCCATTGCAAAGACGCTCACGCCGTCGAAGTCATAGACTTGACCGCGCATGAGATGATAGAGGTTGCCGGTGATGTGATGGACTTTTCCGCCCTTGAACTCCGAGACCTCGTAGCTTCTGAGTAGCTCGAAATTCTCGTGCGTGCCGTCGATAAAGCAGACGTTGTATTTGAGCTTGCCTATCTTTTTGAGCATCTTCTCTTCGTTCTTCGAGCCGTCCCAGATGAATCCAAAATCGCCGCAGATGAAGAGCGTGTCGCCCTTTTTCAGTTTTTTGAGCGCGGAAGATGTGAATCGCTCGTAATCTCCGTGGGTGTCTCCCGTAACATAAAGCATGATTTTTAATCCCCCTGATAAACAAAATCCGTTTTATTACTTTATTTTACAGCCTGAAACTGGTATAATCAATTAGTGTCAGGACAAAGTTGTCTTCTATCGTTTATATATATAATACAACATTCGGCGGTGACTGTCTATGAAAAAACTCATAAAAATTTTATTTTGTTTTATTCTTATCGCGTCGGTGCTCTGCACCATGCCTGCCTACGCTAATTATAACGCGGTATACGAGAAAAGTTTGACAGACAGCGGAGATAATCCTATTTATGCCCAGATTTATCTGCTCGTCAACCTTGACAACGACACGGTCATTTTTGAAAAAGACGCGGACAAGCAGGCGGCTCCCGCATCACTGACTAAAATAATGACCGCCACCGTCGTGCTCGAAAACTGCAAGGATCTCGATGAAGAAGTCGAGGCGAGCTACGAGGCTATCCACCTGCTCGACGGCACAGGAAGCTCGATAGTCGGGCTTGAGCCGGGCGAGAAGATGAGCATAAAGAATCTGCTCTACTGCCTGCTCGTGCGAAGCGGCAACGACGCGGCGAATGTCCTCGCGATGCATGTCGGCGGATCTATCGAAGGCTTTGTCAAGATGATGAATGACAAGGCGGCGGCTCTCGGCTGCAAGAATACGCACTTTGCGAATGTCCACGGGCTCGACGACCCGAACCACTACACCACCGCACGCGACCTGATGACGATAACAAAGCACGCGCTGACCCTGCCGTATTTCTCGGAGATAACTTCGACTACAATATATAAAGTCCCCGCCACAAACAAGAGCGAGGAGCGCACCCTGCGCAACACGAATAATCTTATGAACAAGGCGTATGCCGATTATTATTCGCCCTACGCCGTGGGTATCAAGACCGGCTCGACCGACAACGCCGGACGCTGCGTCATATCAAAAGGCACGGGCAACGGCTATAACTATCTGTGCGTGATAATGAACGCGCCGATGCAGAATATCGACGATGATGAGCCGCTCGAAAACTGCGCGTTTGTCGACTGCCGCAGGATGTTCAACTGGGTGTTCAACCACATTGAATTGAAGTCGATAGCGAGCCCGACTCAGATAATAACCGAAGTTCCGCTCAAACTCTCATTCAGAACCGATCATATTTCGCTCGTCCCCGGCGAAGAAGTGCTGGCTCTCGTCCCGACAGGGGCTGACGCCGGAAGCGTGCTTATCGAGCCCGTGCCCGAGACCGTGCCGAAAAGTGTTGACGCGCCGGTCAAAAAGGGTCAGGAGATATGCGAGGCTCGTGTGCTCTATGCCGGCGAGGAGATAGCGCGGATAAAGCTCGTCGCGTCCGAGGATGTGTCGAGAAATGTTCTGCTGTTCATAGGCGCAACGATAAAGAAAGTCGCTTCGAGCACTGTATTTAAAATTATCGCATCGATAGTCGCCGTTCTCGTTGTCGGCTATATTGCGCTGTTTGTTATCGAGAATTACAAGCGCCGCCAGAGACGCAAGCTCAAGCTCGTCAATCCCGGAGTCAAGGGCAATGAATATACTGAGAAAAAGGGCAGAAAGAAGAAATAATCCCGGGTTTGCAGAGCTATAAGGAGGGAGGACATGAGCGAACAGACCAAGAACAAGCCGAATACGGCGGAGATAGTTGTCAGCATAATATGCGCGCTTATTTTGATCGTCACGCTGGGGCTTTTCGCGAGAAACGTAATAAATGCCGCCCGCGAGGACGAATCACGCCGGCAGAGCGAGGCCGACGAGAGCCTGTACCGACACGATACGGCGGACGCCGAGCAATTGAGGCTCAGAGAAGCATTTGCCGCCGTCTGCAAAAAGCACAAGGTCAACGCGCAACTGACGGTCAAATCAGTTATCCATGAGCCGTACAGCAACAAATACATCTACGACGAAACCGAGGACCCGATAAAATATGAAATTGAAGTATCGCTGAAATTAGACCCGCCCGAAAAAATAAAGGACTGGAAGAAGTTCTATTATTTTCTCGACGAGCTCGACGGCGTGAAGTCCGACTACCCGTTTATCTGTATCTCCCTGCATACATATTATGTCGGCGAGTATGTGACGGGGTCGGGCGAGGAGCATGAAATAAACTACAGTGCCTACATCAGCAGACAAAACCTGATATCGGTCAATGACGGCAGAGAGATTCACTTTCTCGGGATAAAAACCGACAAGGGGATAACCCCCGTCTCGGAGATTCTGCCGTATGAGGGAATGCCGGAGTCACTGATAAATTCGACAAAGCTCGGCAAGGCGACCGCCGTCAACTATGACCCGCTCAAATATTCAAAGTTCTACGATCAGACAGTTGCCCGCCGCGAGGGGTATCATGAATATTATTGGAAGATCCCCTATTACGCGAAGCAGTCGGAGTATTCTGCTTGGTTATACGCATATTATGCGGTAGATGTGAGAAACGGCGCCGTGGAAAGCGTGTGGCATTATCCGGAATATGAGACCGTGCCGAAGCAGACCTCCTCTTCCGGTGGTTCATCCTCCGGCGGCTCGTATAGACCCTCCGGCAACCGCCCGGTGACTACCACGAAAAAAGCCTACTATGACGACGATCCGTATAACGCCCGCGACTTCAATGACCCCGAGGACTTTTACGACTATTATTACGACGACTTCGAGGACTACGAAGAGGCGTATGACTATTTCTATGAACATAATCCGGATTGATATCAGAGAGTGAATATAACAGAAATCCTACCCGCGCAGCAGCATCGGGTAGGATTTTTTTGTTGAAACATTTCGAGTCAAGGCACGAAATGAATGGGGAGCGGGCTATCACTTGAATCATGGTAAAGTGAGCGACTCAAATAATTTTTATAATCGAGCCTCCAAATAATACAAATCTTAATTTGTCTTTCGTCCACATCTTTGACCCGAAAGACATACATTATATAATATATAATATATGCTATTCAAATCTTGTAAAAATCTTTGTACCAGCGGGCAAAATTGCGAAGCCCGGTTCTGAGATCTGTCGAGGGCTTATAGCCGTAGTCGCGCTCGAGCGGAGTCGTGTCCGCGTATGTCACGGGGACATCGCCGGGCTGCATCGGGACGAGCTGCTTGTGCGCCTCAAAGTCGTAATCGTTCGGCAGAACTCCCGCGGCGATAAGCTCCTGCTGGAGAATGTCGACGAAGTCGAGCAGGTTTTCGGGGTTCTGGTTGCCTATATTGTAAACCGCATACGGCGGAACGGGCAGACCGTCTTCGCCGTCTTTGCGCTCAGGCGCGCCCTGCATGACGCGCACAACGCCCTCGACTATATCGTCGATGTATGTGAAGTCGCGCTTGCAGTTGCCGTAGTTGAAAATGCGGATTGTCTCGCCGCGCAGAAGCTTGTTGGTGAAGCCGAAATACGCCATGTCCGGGCGGCCTGCGGGTCCGTAGACCGTGAAGAAGCGGAGTCCCGTCGAGGGGATATTATAGAGCTTCGAATAGGCGTGAGCCATCAGCTCGTCGGATTTTTTCGTTGCGGCGTAGAGGCTGACGGGGTTGTCAACTTTGTCGTCGGTGCTGTAGGGCACTTCTTTGTTGCTGCCGTAGACCGACGAGCTCGAAGCGTATACAAGATGCTCGACGGGTGTTGCGCCGTCGTCGTATGAGTGGCGGCAGGCCTCGAGGATATTATAAAAGCCGATTATATTCGACTCGATATAGGCGTCGGGGTTCGTTATCGAATAGCGCACCCCCGCCTGCGCCGCGAGGTTGACAACTATCTGCGGCGAGTATTCGCGGAACACTTCGCTCACTTTGTCCTTGTCCGCGAGGTTCGCTTTGATAAAAATAAAATTTCTATGCTTTTGAAGCTTTTCGAGCCGCGACTCTTTCAGACGGATATCATAGTAGTCGTTGACGCTGTCGAAGCCGATGACGCGGATATCTTCAAAGTCCGAGAGCAGACGCTCCGAGAGAAAAGAGCCGATGAATCCAGCCGCGCCCGTCACGAGCACGGTCTTGCCTTTTAAATCAATTTTTGCCTTGACTGATTTTTCCTGCATATCTGCTTATCCTTTCAGAAAGGGGCTGTCGCATTCTCAGCGCAGCCCCGGCTACCCTGCAACACCTAAAACTTTACAAGCATTGCGTCGTCTGATTGCGTTTAACTGCGTCTTCAAACTTGACAGGCGGCAGCCTGCCTGCGTTTTCATCCTTCAACCGGATGTAGACTTTTAGATGTTACAGGGTAGTATATTTATCTTTTGAATTTTTCCAGTATTACGCTGAAAGCCACTATCGCGGTCTGAACTATAACCGCCGTCAGGGGCGACACAAACGCGAACGCCTTCAGCGCGACGCAGAGTATCGCACCCGCCGCCACGACCGCCTGCACGATAAGGGCGAACACTGCCCAGCGCGAAGCGAAGTTTGCGAGCCTGCCGCACGCCGCGATGCTCTTGAAGTAAGATCGGGCGGAGCCGTCGTGCATGACCTTTGCGGGGGCTGAATCAACAACGCTGTCGCGGTATGCGCTGAATATGCGCGCGCCGTGGGAGAGCGTCATTTTGATATCTTTCTGCGCTATGCCGAAGCGGGCGGCGATGAGCTCGTCGGTCACATTCGGGTCGTCCGTGCGAACGACAAGGCTAAAGCCGTTGTCCGCCATCTCATTTATCGAATCCTTGAGCGAGGCGTCTTCGGCGTAGTTAAAAACGAACATCGCCGCGACCTGCGAGTCAATGGCTATGTAGAGAATCTTGCGCCCGTTGCGCTTTACCTTGTCCTCCTCGGACTTGAGCGGAACTTCAATATTGTGGTGCGTGAGCAAATTACGGTTGCCGAGCAGCACGCGCTGATTATATATTGTGGCTGAAAGACCGAGTCTGTCTTCGTATATCATGTTGCGCACGGGCGGCAGAAGCTCGGTCGAGCCGCCGATAATGCGGTTGAAGACATCTGTGAGCGGACCGCCGGATTTGAGCACTATAGCGACTGCGTAGAGCAGAACATCGTCTATTCGCACGGTGTGGAAGTCCTTCATTCCGTGCATCTCGCACGCCGCGCGGTCGAAGAGATCGGCGCTGTCAACGGAGGCGGCGACCGCCTCGGAACATTCGAGAGCCGCGTCGTAGCCCGCTATCATGCCGCCCTCTGAGTTGAGCTTCCTGTTCTCAAGATAGAGCGGAATCATCAGCGCGAGTTCAATAGCGCAGGGCGAGGTCAGGCAGAACGCGCCGGTGAGCACGCCGAACGCCTGGAAGATATCTTTTGTTATTATGCCCGATATAACCGCGAGCAGCACGGAGACGGCTGAAGAAATTATCAGGCTGCGCTTTATGCAGCTGTCCGCAGGGGAGTTGGCTTCGGAATTTTTGATGAAGTCGGCGGGGAACTCGACCCTGCCGGAATATAAAATGTCGGGGTTGCCCATCTTGAGCGCGCGTCCGACTTCAAATGCGTCTTTCTCGCTCTCTATAGCCCTTATGCCGTAGAGCCCTGATTTGCGTTTTGCGGTGCAGAAGAGAAAATTCTGCATCACGCGCGCCGTGCCGCGGCTGCTGTTTTCGGCGGTCATGAGCAGGGCGAATATCGCCGCCGCGCAGTAGAACATGCCCGAAGCGCCCTCGGGTGATTTGTTGAAGAACGAGAGTATCGTCTGGACGAGGGCGAGTATAAATGTCAGCCCGCCGACTGCGCCGCCGGTCACGCGGCCGTTTGCAAGCGCCTTTACGCCGGATAAAATATTCGGGAACGCGAGATAGAACGACGCGAGCAGAAGCACTATATTAGCCGCCGCGAGTCCCGCGCCTCCGCGGTCGAATGCGGGCGCGTCTATCGCCGCCCATTCGAGAATTTTCGGTATGAGCAGCAGAAGCAGCGACACGCCTTCGAGCACGCACAGACCGATAACCGAGGTCTTGAACTGCGATGCGGCGTTCTTGAGGCTGTTATAGACTCTGCCGCGCTGTTCGGGTTTCTCGTATTCGAGGGGAGCTTTCTCGGAGTGCTTTCTCTTTTTCTCGTGCTGCTCCTCCGGCTCGTCCTCTTTCTCTTCGGGCAGATTTTCGTCCTCCTGCGGCTCATCGTCGCCGAGTCCGCTGAGCAGAACGAACTTTTTCTTCTTCTCCGCCCTCTTTTTGTCAAGCTCGCTGCGAAGCTCGTCTTCGTCTATTTTTTCAGTCTCCGGCTCTTCGCCGAAGCCACTGAGCATCATCTGCTCCTCCTCCGGCTGATTGCCGGCGGCGGGATTAGTGAAAGGCTGATCCTCTATCGACGCGGGCTTATCGTCCCCCGAGCCGACAAATTCTTCGGCGGGAATGACCTGCGGCAGGGGCTCGAGCCCCGATGTCTCGGAGAGCGGACCGCGCTTTAAGATAACGCCGGGCTTCTCTATCGTCTCGGCGCTCTGCGGCGCTTTTGCCGAGCCTATCGCGGTCATGAGCTTTGTTTTATATTCGTCGTCGGGTTTATTCTGCGTCGGCTCGGAAAGGGATTTCATCGGACCGAACACGACTGTGTCGCCGAACAGGCCGGGTATGGCGCGGCTCTCACGCTCGGAGTCCTCCTCCGGCTCTTCTGTCGGCTCGCCGAAATATCTCGAAGCGGGTGCGCCGAAAAGCTCCTCTACCGTCGGCTTTTTCTCGGCTTCATCCTCGTCCTCGGATTCTTCTTCCTCGCCGTGGAGCGTCAGAATGTTATCGCTGTTGTCGGACTCGTCGGTTTTATTTGATTCGTCCGTGTCAACTTCATCTTTAGGCTCCGATTCCTGTATATCATCATCTTCGCCGTCGGTTTTCACAACAGACAGCTCGATTTTTGAATCGGAGTATATATCCTCGCTCTCATCGGCGGGAACTTCTTCAGCCTTAACTTCCTCGGCTTCCGGCTCAATTTCGTCGGCAGACTCCTGCGCCGCTTTGGCTTCTTCCGGCTCTACGGGAGCTTCTGTTGCCGCTTCGCTTTCAAAATATGATTCGCCGGCTGATTCCGTCTCTTCAGGCTTCGCAAAAGACACTTCGCTTACAGGTTCTTTGTTTTCGACGGTCTGCTCCGCCTCGTCTGATTCTGCGGGCTCGGCAGGCTCTTCGGTTTCTGCTTCTGCCGAAGCCTCCGGTTCGTCCGCCGGAATTTCGGGTTCAGCTTCTTCCGGCTCGGGCTCTTCGTCGGGCTCGGATTCCGGCTCTTTCGGGTCTGTATATATAGTCTCATACTCCGACGATATGTCATCGTCAGAGTATCTGTTTTTATAGTAGGCGATGCTCATCAGAAGCTCATCGTCGTCATCGTAGTCAAGTGCTGTGGAATCGGCGTCCGTGCTCGCTATCAGATCGTCTATGTCGGTTATTTTCCAGATCTTGTCCGGTTCGCCGCTGTCGTGTTCAATCTTCGCCACTTGGTAGAGAACTTTGTCAAGCGGCATGTTGCTCCGCTTATCGGAAGGTTTGTTTTCCACTCATCTCACCCCAATTTATATATGCTTATATGCTGAAAAAATCGGATAAAAGTCAGTTTCTGTGTTTCGCCGCTTCAAACATGAGAATTCCCGCCGCGACGGAGGCGTTGAGAGAATTTATCTTGCCGCGCATCGGCAGGGAGGCGATGAAGTCGCATTTTTCGCGCACGAGGCGGCCTATGCCCTTGCCCTCAGAGCCGATGACGAGAGCGATGCTGCCGCTGTAGTCGAGGGCGGTGTAATCCGTGCCGTCCATGTCCGCGCCGAATATCCAGACGCCGCGCGATTTGAGTTCGTCGATGGCGGCGGAGGTTCGCGACCTTTACCACGGGGACATATTCAATAGCGCCCGCCGAGGTCTTTGCGACTGTGTAGTTGAGGGTCACGGAGTTGCGCTTCGGGATAATTACCCCGTGAACTCCGGCTGCCTCCGCGCTTCTGAGTATGGCGCCGAGGTTGTGCGGGTCTTCAAGTGAGTCACACACGACTATGAACGGGCTTTCGTTCCTGCTCTCGGCGAGGGCAAAAATATCGTCCATCTCGGCGTATTCGTGAGCCGCGACAAATGCCGCAACGCCCTGATGCGCCGCGCCGTCGCAGAGGCGGTCGAGCCTGCGCTGATCGGCAAATTTGACGGGGATCTTGCGCTCGCGGCAGATGTCGATTATTCTGCCTGCCTGTCCGCCGCGCTGACCCTGTGCAACGGTCACGCTGTCTATAGTTCTGCCGCTTTCGAGAGCCTGAAGCACTGCGTTGCGCCCGACTATGAGCCCCTCTTTATGATCCATTGAATATACCTCTCAGCCAAAAAGTCTCTATATGAACTTTATTATATCATATACTGTTATAAAACGACAATAGAAATGCTAAAAATTTACGCGGAATATTTTTCCTTTCTGCGCATTGCGATTGAGTTTACTATAAGAATTATGAGCGTGAGGATAAGTGTACCCGTCAGCGCGCCGAGGGTGTCGACTCCGACATCGAAAATGCGGCATGCTCGTCCGGGGACGAAATACTGGTGTATCTCGTCGCTGACTGAATAAAGGGCACTACAAATGACGGAGATAACGGGCGAAAAACGCCTGCGGCTGAGGAAAAGCGCGCAGCCGATAAGAAATCCGAGCGCCGCATATTCAAAGAAATGCGCGAATTTTCGCACAATGAAGCTGCCGAGCGGCGAGCCGAGAATTTTGGCTAAAATTCCGCGTACATTGTCGCTCATGTCCTTTGACTGGTTGCCGTCACGGCTCGAAAGCCAGAATATGCATCCGGCGCACGCCGCCGCCAATAACCAGAAAAAGACGGCGAGCACGATGCGCACCGTCCGATTTTCGGGGAGTATATATATGAGTCTGTTTTCCTTTTTCATCTTGTCAGTCCTTCGCCGTTACGAAAACAAAATCGACCGCCGAGCTCTCCGGGTCAACGCTCAGGCCGTTGACGCCCTTCGCCGTTGCAAAATAGCTCGGGGTTATGAACATCGGGAGCACCGCGCCGAGCGAGAGCAGTCTGCCCTCCGCGCTGCGGCAAGCCTTGACGAGCTCAGAGCCGCTCAGCGCCTTGAGGTTTTTGACGGATGCGTCAAACTGCGCGTCGCTGAGTCTGACTATATTATTCGTCCCCTGCGAGGTGAGCGTCGAAAGGAAACCTGCAGCGTCTGTTATGCCCGCGGACATGGATGTCAGGGCTATCTGATAGTCGCCGTCCTGCACGCGCGAGGAAAGAGTCGCGCTGTCGAGCGCAGTGACTGTAAAATTGACGCTCAGACCGAACACTTTCTGCCAGCCCTGTATCATGCGTCGCATGGCGTTTTCGTGCTCGGGCAGGCAGATTATCTCAAGGCTCAGTTTGCCCGTGAGATCTTTCTGCGCCTGAGCCCAGTATCCGGCGGATCTGTTCATGTCGTAGCCGAGAATGCTGACGGGCTCGCTGCCAAGATCCGCTCCCTCGCCGACAGAGCAGGCGGGCGGGATTACAGAATAAGTTTTTTGCATATCCTCGCTTTCGAGCGTCAGCGAGTTATAGTCGACCGCCGTGCAGAGCGCGCGGCGCAGCGACACATTGGAGAGCGGCGCGTCGGCGCAGTTGAAGCACAGCGCCCAGACGGTGTCGTAGTTCTTTGTTACGGAGAGGTCGGACGAATCGGGCGCAGTCGTGCCGAGCTGGGCGGCGCAGTAAGTGCCGTCGAGCAGGGAATTGAGCCTTTGCTTGCTGTCGCCGTCGATTATGAGCGACACGCTCGCGGGCTTCGCCGGGAAAGGTCCGGTGTAGTCGTCGTTGTTTTTTATAGTCAGTGCGGAGTCGTGCAGCCAATATGAGAGATAGAACGGACCGTTGCACAGGAGCGTCGAATAGTCGAGCCCGTAGCGCCCTTTGGTCGCGTTGAAGAAAGTCTCGTTGCAGGGCATGCATATTGCCTTTGTCAACAGATCGAGAAAAGCCGATTCGTCAGTTGCACTTTCGAGCGTTATGCGCAGCTCAAAGTCGCCGACCGCCTGCACGCCGAGCTTGTCGGAGGACATCTTGCCGTTTATTATGCTCTTTGCGTTCTTTATGACGCCGAGGCTCAGCGCTTCGGGCGCACCCGTTGCGGGGGCTACCGCGCGCCTGAGTGCAAAGACAAAATCCGCCGCCGTGACGCGGGAGTCGAAAGTCTTGTCTATGTTGTCGCCGAGGATCGGCTTGAACGCCTTTTTCATTATGACCCAGCGTGCGTCCTCGCGGAGCTTGAAGGTATAGGTGAGAGTGGACGCGTCATAGCTCCAGCTCTTTGCCGCGGCGGGGGAATACTTGCCCTCCGCGTCCTTGCGGACAAGCCCCTCGAAGCAGTTGAGCACAACGGTCTTTGCCTCCGCGCCCTGCGCTATCTGCGGGTCGAGACAATCCGGCTGGGCTGCTATCGGATAGCTCAGCGCCGCGCCCGAGCCGTCCTTGCCGCAGGCGGCGGCTGAGAATATCAGCGCGAGCGAAAGAAATATTGAAGCTATTCTCGTAATTTTTTTCATGCTTTTCCTCCGTATATTAAAAACCGCGGCGTATTTATACAAATTCTGCGGGCGGTCTGAGGCATAATTTTGTTGAGGCGCGCAGCCCCTTTCAGATACATTATATAGTAGCATAAAACCACTCCCGTTATCAACCGTTAATTGCAAAGATTATCCGGTAAATATAATATTGTTCAAAAAATTTTTATTGTTAAAAATATATCTGTATAAATGTTGCAATTTTTTTAAAAATCTGTTACAATTCTTTATCATATCTTACAGATTTTGGAGATTGGAATTATGGACGCTGTTTTATATATCGCGGCGGCTCTTTCGGCTGTCTGCGCCGTGCTGCTCGTTATTGTTATAACGAAGCTCAGCCGCCCCTCCGCGCAGGAAGGGCAGATAAAAGAGCTTGAGCATAAAGTCAGCTCGCTCGAGGGTCAGCTGCGCGACGAGTTCGAGCGCAGCCGCAGAGAGAGCGCGGGCAATCAGAAGGACATGCGCTCCGAGCTTACCGAATCGCTCGACAAGATGAATGAGCGTCTCGCGCTCATGACCGAGGCGAATTTCAAGCATCAGCAGCAGCTGACGGACATGTTCTCGAAGTCGCTCGACACTATCCGCCGCAATAACATAGAACAAAACGACAGACAGTCGAGAATTATTGCAGAGTCGATAGAAAAAATGCAGCAGAGCAACGAGAAAAAGCTCGATGAAATGCGCGCGACCGTCGACGAGAAGCTCTCCTCGACCCTCACTACCAGACTCGACAGCTCGTTCAAGACAGTTTCCGAGCAGCTTGAAAATGTCTACAAATCGCTCGGCGAGATGAAAGAGCTCTCGACGGGCGTTACAACGAATGTCACGAATCTTAACCGCGTGCTGACGAATGTCAAGGCGCGCGGCACATGGGCGGAAGTCCAGCTCGAGGGCATACTCGACCAGACGATACCCAATATGTACGAAAAAAACTTCGCCACCCGCCCGGGCAGCTCCGAGCGCGTCGAGTTTGCTATACGCATCCCTGCCGGAGACGGCGGCGCGGACGCTTATCTCCCCGTTGACTCGAAGTTCCCGATGGAGGACTATGTGCGCCTCTGCTCCGCCGCGGACAGCGCGGACGCCGAAGAAGTCGCCAAGGCGCGCAAGGCTCTTGAAGACAGAGTCCTGAGCGAAGCAAAGCTCGTCACAAAATACATAAACGTTCCGGCTACGACCCCGTTTGCGATAATGTATCTCGCGACCGAGGGACTCTATGCCGAAATCGCGTCCTCGCGCACGGGAATAGCCGAGCGCATCCAGCGCGAATATAACATCATGATAGCGGGACCGACCACGATAACGGCGCTTCTCAACTCCCTCTCCATGGGCTTCAGAGCCGTGGCGATAAACGAGAAGGCGAACGAAGTTCGCCGCCTGCTCTCAGTCGCCAAGGCGCAGTATGAGAAGTTCGGCGATGTGCTCGACAAGGCGAAGAAAAAGATAGACGAGGCGGGGCGCACCCTTGTCGCCGCGCAGGACAGAAACCGTATCATGGCGGGCAAGCTCAAGGGAATCGAGAGCATGGACGCCGCAGAGGCGGACGCATATCTCGGCATAGCCGAGCAGACGGACGGCTCGGAGGATTAAGCATTTTCGTTTTTTGTTTAATATAAAACCAGAAAAAAGGAGGAAACGAAATGAAAAACAAAGGAAGATTGGCAAGACGCATCATTGCAGTTATAGTCTGCATGACCCTCGTCCTTGCCGCCCTCCCGACCGGAGTTTTCAGTGCCTTTGCGCAGACCGAGAAGGGCAAGCTCAAAGTCACATCCATCTCCGACATTCACTATTTTGCTGATTCCGAAAAAGGAACCGGGGACACAAAGAACGGATTCAGCGAAGCCTACAACGAATGGAACGATAAAGGCTCCCGTCAGTTCAACGAGGTTGACGCCCTTATCGACGCAGCGCTCAAGAAGGCTGTTGCCGAGAAGAGCGACTACGTATTCATCCCCGGCGACCTGACCTTCAACGGTGAGCTGGCTGGTCACAAGGCTCTTGCCGCAAAGCTCGAAGCCTTTGAAAAGGAGAGCGGAATACAGGTCATCGTTGTAAACGGCAACCACGATGTCAACAACTATAACGGCGTTACATTCAAAAACGGCGTCAAAGAGTCCGGCGAAGTCACCTCTCCCGAGGCGTTCCGCGAGATCTATAAGAATCTCGGACGCGACCTTGTGACGGACGAAAAAGAAGATGTCTTCACCCCCACCACAGGTCAGGCGGGTCAGCTCTCCTACGCTATAAGCCTCAAGGGCGGCTACAGACTCATCGTCATGGATACCAACAAGTATTCGTCCGATGTCACCGCCAAGGGCGACGATGTTCAGGAGACCGCGGGCAGCATCACCCCCGAGCTCATGCAGTGGGTGCTCAAGCAGTGCGAAAAGGCGAAGAAAAATGGCGAGACCATCATCGGCATGGCTCACCACAACTTCGTTCCCCACATGACCATCGAGCCCGAAATATTCTTTGCTTTCGTGCTTGACGATTGGATGGAGTGCACCGAGACCCTCGCGGACGCGGGAATGCACTTCACCTTCAGCGGACATCTTCATACCCCCGATATCGCTGCCCACACCAATGATAACGGCGAGACCCTCTATGATATCGAGACGACCTCTCTCACGGCTTTCCCGAACAAGTTCAGAACCGTGACCTTTGACAATACCACAGACGGCAAGACCGTTTGCGACGTCAAGTCCCACGACATTGACGAGGACGGACCCATTGTCGTAAACTTCCCCAACGGCACATCGAAGACCTATGCTCAGCCCTTTAAGGACAGCTTCTCGTTCTTCAAGACCTATGGCCCCGGCGATCTCCACAACTTCGCCATGACCATGATCGACAATGCCCTTTCCGGCATCTTCGAGGACATTCAGGAGGCCGGCGGACTCTATGCATATCTCGAGGCTTCGGGAATCGACCTTGAGAAGATAATCATCGACGCGCTCGGCACGAACGGCTTCGAGGTCGGCAGCGTTGAGATATTTACGGTCAGCAGCAACATTATGAGCTTCATCAAGGATCTGTGCGCGCAGGTCGACGAGGCTTATATCAATAACCCCGACCATGTTATGGAGGTCATTGACGGCGTAGTCACAAAGGCTCTCAACTATCAGGTCTCTGACTATAAATGCACAAAGTTCTATGAGGCTATGGGCATGGAGAGCAAGAACGAGAAGGGCACCTTTGAGGATGCCGCCTACACCGTTCTTTACACTCTTTACAACGCCAACGAGGATATCAGCGACGACAAGTTCATGAACGATGTCCTTGATTATTTCGAGAACAGAGACGGTGCAAAGGAACTCATCAACTTCCTTATCGACACTCTGCTCAACGATGTCGTCGAGGGTGAGATCCTCTCGACCCTCCAGTTTAACCCCGGCAAGCTCTTCCCCGCCGGTTCTGTCACCAGCCCCATAGGCGTTATGACCGACATCTTCATGAATATAATCTTCCGCGGCAACCCGAGCTATGAGAACGTTATCTACAGCGTGCTCAACCTCCTGCCCGAGAAGTACAGCAGCCTGCGCAATATACTCAACACCGTCGTCATGGATGAGTATATGACTCAGAGCCAGTATGACAGCATCGGCTACACTGTCGGCAGAATGCTTCGCAGCCTCGTTGAGGATACGAATCCTGCCGAGAAGTCCGACCTCGATGTGACTCTCGTCTATGACGGTCCCGTCGAGCCCGAGGTCACGCAGGACAATATGCGCCTGCCCTCGAATATAGGCACAACTTTCACCGGCGACGCATCGACCGAGAGAAGCATCAACTGGTATACAAAGTACAGCCTCAAAAATTCCGACATTCAGATAGCCGAGTATTCGGAGAACCCGACCTTCACCGATAAGCTTCCCAAGGGAGTCAAGGTCAGCACGGCCTCCGAGCTCGTCAAGAGGGAGTATCCCGGCGTCGATCTCGGCATTATCGGCTTCATCTCCTACGGCATCAATGTCAACCGCCACACCGCGACCATAACCGGTCTCAAGCCCGGCACGAAGTATTGCTACAGAGTCGGCGATGCAAAGTACGGCTGGTGGAGCGGTACGGGTATAATCGAGACGGCGGACAATTCCGATTCCTTCACCTTCTTCCATGTCAGCGACGAGCAGTCGCAGAACGCCATTCAGTACGGCACATGGGGCAAGGTAGTCGATACCGCGCTCAGGATGTTCCCCGAAGGCAAGTTCTTTGCCAGCGCGGGCGACCAGGTAGATTATACCAAGCACTTCAAGCAGTGGCAGTGGTTCTTCAATGCCTCCGAGAATATCAAGAGCACCGCTATCATGCCCGCAGCGGGCAACCACGAGAAGAGCGGATATATGCTCGACCAGAACTTTGTCCTGCCCAAGACAGTCGAACAGGACAGAGAGAGCGGCGTGTTCTATTCCTATGATTACAACAACGCTCACTTCATCGTCCTCAACACCAACAACCTCAGCGAGGATAAGGCGCTCAGCGACGATCAGCTCGCATGGCTCAAGGCGGACGCCCAGGCAAGCGACGCTCAGTGGAAGATAGTCGTTCTCCACAAGGCGCTCTATTCCAACGGCTCGCACTATGATGACAAGGATGTCAAGGCTATGCGTAAGCAGCTCTGCGGACTCATGCCCGACCTCGGCATCGACATCGTCCTCCAGGGTCACGACCATGTCTACCTGCGCACCGATGTCATGGACAACAACGAGGTTGTCAAGGCAGAGGAGCAGAAGATAACCTTCGGCGGCAGAGAGTACACCGCCAAGCTCAATCCCGAGGGCACCGTCTATGTCATCAGCGCATGCGCGGGTGTCAAGGACTACCAGACCAAGGATGTCAAGGATACCGACAAGCTCTTCCCGAGAGCCGAGGCTATCTACGATGCCCACAGCGCAGTGTTCTCCGCGATTACTATTGACGGCAGCAAGCTCTACTTCGACGCATATATGCTCGACGATGAGGCAAAGGACGGCGCAACGAGGATCGACTCTTTCGCGCTCTCAAAGGCAGAGAAGGAAGAGCCCGAGAATCCCGAAAAGCCCGAGAATCCCGAAAAGCCCGAGAAGCCCGGTCTTCCCGACCTGCCCGAGCTTCCCGAAATCCCCGGTCTGCCCCATTGGCCCGGAAAGCCCGAGAAGCCGGAAGAGCCCTCAGACCCGTCGAATCCGAGCGAGCCGCTCGATCCCTCCGATCCCGCGAGCCCGATAGTCCCCTCGACGAAGCCCGAGACAAATAAGCCCGAGGGCGACAGTAAAGTGCCGAACACCGGTGCGGCAGCTCCCGTAATGCTCATTGCATTCGCAGGCGCGGCATTCGTTATCGGCTGCTCTGCAAAGAGGAAAAAAGAGGACTGATAACAGCTCTCTGATATAAAACTATAAAGACGCCCGGAGAGTTCAGACGCTCCTCGGGCGTTTCTCTATAGATTTTCACGCGCGTTTCTGCTACAATAAATTCAAAAATCACCGGAGACGATATTATGTTCAGACCTGTTCGCAGAATTAAAAACGCTCTCGGCGAAGAAGCGACAAAAGAAATTTTGCGCTCTGCCCGCCGCGGAGTGATCGCAGTCAACGGCGACGGCGGATATCCTTATGCGATACCAATAAACTATCTCTATGACGAAGAGGCGGGAAAGATATATTTCCACGGCGCAAGAGCGGGTCACAAGGCGGACTCGATAAATAAATGCGATAAAGTGTGCTTCACGGCTTACGGGGATGAGATTATCCGTGAAGAGGTATGGGCGCCGTTCATGCGCAGCGCCGTCGTGTTCGGCAGGTGCCGCGTCATTGAAGACCGCGCTCAGACGCTGATTTTGGTCAAACGCCTCGCGATGAAATACTATCCCGACGAGCGCCTTGCGGATGAGGAAATCGCCGCTTCGGGAAATGCCGTGCGGATGTATGAAATAGATATAGAGCACATGAGCGGCAAGGAAATTCAGGAGCGGTGATTTTTTACACAAAGAAAGCGTCGGATTTTTTTGTACTTTAGTACACTTTTTTGTCGTTTATCGCTTGACTATTACCGATATAAAAAGTATAATAAAAAAGCTAATGCAAATAAATTGGAGGTAAACAAAATGAAGGTATTTATGATTGGCGGCACCGGCCTTCTCGGTAGCGCCGCAGCACGTATTTTCATTGACAGAGGCCACAGCGTCAAGTCTGTTGCTCTTCCGCCCCTTCCCGAAGGAGCTCCCATCCCCGAGGAGATGGAGATCGTAATGTGCAATATTTACGAGAAGACCGACGATGAGATCAGAGAGCTTATGGCCGGCTGCGACTGCTTCGTTTTCGCCGCAGGCGTCGACGAGAGAGTCGAATTCCCCGCACCCGTTTACGATGCTTACTACAAGTACAACATCGCTCCGCTCAAGAGACTTCTTCCCATCTGCAAGGAGCTCGGTTACAAGAAGGCCGTTATTCTCGGCTCTTACTTCTCCTACCTTGCCAAAGAGCGTCCGGATATGAAGCTCTGCGAGAAGCACCCCTATATCAGAAGCCGTATCGACCAGGAGAACGTCGCTTTCTCCTATGCCGATGACAACTTCGATGTTGCCGTTCTCGAGCTGCCCTACATCTTCGGCACTCAGCCCGGCAGAAAGCCCGTTTGGGTTATCCTTATCGAGCAGATCAAGAGAATGGACAAGCTTCCCTGCACCCTCTATCCCAGAGGCGGTACAGCAATGCTTACAGTCCGCCAGGTCGGTGAGTCCATCGTCGGCGCGGCTGAGCGCAGCACCGGCGCCAAGGCATGGCCCATCAGCTGCTACAACATGAAGTGGGCTCCGTTCCTCAAGATAGTCTACGCCGCAAGAGGCATGGGCGATAACAGAAAGATCATCGGCATCCCGCCGTGGATGATGAGAATGGGACTCAAGGGCGTTGTCAAGGAGTATGCCGAGAAGGGCATCGACAGCGGTATCAATCCCATGGGTCTTCCGGATATCATGGATCTTGATCTCTTCATGCCCACTGATTATGCTTACAAAGAGCTCGGTGTTACTGAGGACGACATCAAGGCTGCTATCACCGATTCTATCAAGGTCAGCGTTGCTTCCTATGAAGGCAAGGTTAAGCTCCTTGAGATGAAGGGCGAATAATCAAAACATACACTCATTTTCGGCGGAACTTTTATGTTCCGCCGAAATAGTGCTTTTTAGAAGCTTTTATATTCCTGCCGTATTTGGCGGCGGCGCGGTCGTTTGACGGGGGTTTTTTCGTCAGGACGCACAAAGATGCGCTCTTGTTTTTGTGCGCGCTGACGGAAAAACGACCATCCGCAGACCGCTTTCAACTTTTATCATCACAAATTTTTCAGGAATGGGTGAATTCTTTTGGCAAAGAGAGAAGACGTAAGAAATATAGCCATAATAGCGCACGTCGACCACGGCAAGACTACCCTCGTCGACGAGATGCTCAAGCAGAGCGGCATATTCAGAGCCAATGAGCAGGTTCAGGACAGGGTCATGGACTCCAACGACCTTGAGCGTGAGCGCGGAATAACAATACTTTCAAAGAACACCGCCGTCCATTATAACGGCGTGAAAATCAATATCGTTGACACTCCCGGCCATGCCGATTTCGGCGGCGAGGTCGAGCGTATACTCATGATGGTCGACGGCGTGCTTCTGCTCGTCGATGCGTTCGAGGGCTGCATGCCCCAGACGCGCTTCGTCCTCAAGAAGGCTCTTGCGCTCAAGAAGAAAGTCCTCGTTGTTATCAACAAGGTCGACAGACCCAACGCGCGCCCCGCAGAAGTTGTTGACGAGGTCATTGACCTGTTCATCGACCTCGGCGCCGAGGAGGATCAGCTCGACTTCCCCGTTGTCTACGCTTCGGCAAGAGACGGCTATTCCTCGCTCGATCCCAATGTCCGCTCGGGTGATATGCGCCCGCTGCTCGACTCAATTCTCGAGCATATCGAAGCACCCGACGGCGATGTCGATGCCCCGCTTCAGATACTCTTCACGAGCCTTGACTACGATGATTATATCGGCAGAATAGGCGTCGGCAGAGTTGAGCGCGGCAGGGTCAAGAAGAACGAGCCGATAGTGCTCTGCAAAACGGACGGCACCCAGGAGAATGTCAGGGTGTCGCGCCTCTATCAGTTTGAGGGACTCTCGCGTGTCGAGGTCGATTCCGCCGCTGCGGGCGATATCGTCTGCATCTCCGGCATCAGCGATATAAATATCGGCGAGACCGCCTGTTCTCCGGACTGCATCGAGCCGATGCCTTTCATAAAAATAGACGAGCCCACAATATCCATGAACTTCATGGTCAACGACAGCCCGTTCGCAGGCCGCGAGGGCAAGTTCGTTACTTCGAGAAATATCAGAGACCGCCTGTTCAAGGAGGTCGAGACGAACGTCAGCATGCGCGTTGAAGAGACTGATTCGACCGATACTTTCAAAGTCTCCGGACGCGGCGAGCTGCATCTGTCAATTCTCATTGAGACCATGCGCCGTCAGGGCTACGAGTTCCAGGTTTCGCGCCCGAAGGTCATTCTCAAAGAGATAAACGGCAAGACCTGCGAGCCTATGGAGCTGCTCATAGTCGAAGTTCCCGAGCAGTATGTTGGCGCAGTTATAGAGAAGCTCGGCTCCCGCAAGGGCGAGCTTGTCAACATGGGCACGCGTGACGGCGGCGCAACTCACCTTGAGTTCCGCATCTCGTCGAGAGGACTCATCGGCTACCGCGCCGAGTTCCTCACAGACACAAACGGCAACGGTATCATGAACCAGGTGTTCGACGGCTACGAGCCCTACAAAGGCGAGATAGTCACCCGTGAGCGCGGCTCGATAGTCGTTCATGAGACCGGCGTGAGCACCGCATACGGTCTGTTCAACACTCAGGACAGAGGCAGGCTGTTCATCCCCGCGGGCGTCGAAGTCTACGAAGGTATGATAGTCGGCGAATGTGCCAAGAATGAGGATATAGTCTGCAACATCTGCAAGAGCAAGCATCTGACCAACACCCGTGCATCGGGCTCCGACGACGCGCTGCGCCTCGTGCCCTATACGGAGATGAGTCTCGAGCAGTGCATGGAATTCATAAAGGACGACGAACTGCTTGAAGTCACGCCCAAGTCGCTCAGACTCAGAAAGCGCATTCTTTCGAAAGAAAAGAGACTCAAGCAGCAGTTCAGAGGCAAGTAATCTGAAAGGGGAGACAGGAATGACACAGCGCCGATCAGTTGCTCTGGGCAGCTTTGACGGACTCCATCGGGGTCACAGGGCTGTGCTCGACCTCGCTCTCTCGTTTGAAAAAGACGGCTTCGAGCCGTGCGCCCTCGTCTTTGACGAGCACCCGCTGAAAGTTGTCGGCGCGGGAGCTCCCCCGGAGCTGATGACCCCGCAGGCGCGCGACGAAATGCTCGAAAGCCTTGGCATAACCGTCAAAAAGATATCGTTCGGGCGCATCGCCGATATGTCGGCGGAGCAGTTCGTCAATGATATTTTAATCGGCGAGCTGAACGCGGGTGCTGTCTGCTGCGGATATAATTACCGCTTCGCAAAGAGCGCCGCCGCGGATTCCCGCGACCTCGAAGAGCTCTGCAGGGCGCATGGAATTTTATGCGCCGTGGCGGAGCGCACCGACTATAACGGTGCGGCGATAAGCTCGACGAGGATAAGAAACGCGCTCGCCGAGGGCAATATCGAAGACGCAAACGCCATGCTCGGGCGCGAATTTTCCTATAAATTCACCGTCGTCAGCGGCGACAGGCGCGGCAGGTTGATAGGCGCGCCGACGATAAATCAGCATTTCCCCGAGGGCTTCATCGTCCCGAAGTTCGGCGTATATGCTTCGGCAGTGCCGATAGACGGAGAACTGCACGCTGCGGTCACGAACATCGGGCGCCGCCCGTCGTTCACCTGCGACGATCTGCGCAGCGAGACCTGCATAACCGACTTCTCCGGCGACCTCTACGGAAAAAATGTCGAAGTAAAATTGCTCAGATATATCCGACCCGAAAGGGTCTTTGATTCGCTCGATTCGCTCGGCGACCAGATAGCCGCCGACGCGCAGACGGCGAAAGAGATTTTTAACAGCATAGAAAAATAATAACCGCAGCCGCCCGAGGGTCAATCCTCAGGCGGTTTTCGTTTATCTTAATGTCACGGTGGGGACGAATATCATCCGCCCGCGAAATTCGCACGGATTTATTGATATACAACCCCACCACCAAAAATTCAATATGGAAAACACCTGCGCGGCATGATATAATCGATGTGTAAAAGCATTTTGACACGGAAAATGCGCAGATGTAAAACGCTTTTGATAGACACACGACTGTTTTTTGCGTAAACTGAAAGCGAAAAAAGGAGGCGCGGCAGATGGATATCGGGAAGAAGCTCAGGGACGCGAGAAACGCGGCTAAATTGACTCAGGAGAGCGCGGCGGAGTCGCTCGGCGTGAGCCGCCAGACCGTATCGAATTGGGAGACGGGCAAGACCTATCCCGATATAGTGAGCGTCATAAGAATGAGCGACCTCTATTCCGTCAGCCTCGACTGCCTGCTGAAGGAGGAAAAAACCGTGTCAAACGATCTCAACTATCTCAACTATCTCGAAGAGAGCACAAACGTCGTCAAGAGCCGCCGCAGACTCGGAAAGCTCGTGCTCGTCGCCGCATATCTCGTCATATGGGCGGTGTCGGTCGCGTTTTTCTGGCTCGCCGTCTCCGGGTCGGACGCGGGCGCGTACGCCGTGCTCGTTATATGGGGCGCAATCCCGCTGACCACGTTCGTCATCTCGCTGCTCATAGGCGCAAACGGCTATTGGGGCAGAAGAAAATGGTGGGCGGTGCCTATCCTCGCTCTTATGTACACTCTCATTCCGTTTCTGACCTTCACCCTCGCCAATGCCGCTTCAACGGGCGTTTCCGCAGGCGATATAGCGGTGAACCTCGACGATTTAATCACCTTGCCCATAGGTGCGGTCGTCTCCGCCGCCGGTCTTGCGATTGGCACTGGCGTAGAGAAGCTTCGGGAGAGAAAGCTTAAAAGAAAGAATAATATCCTGACACAAGAGAGCACAAAAAGTCAGGAATAAAAAATTCCTTCGCTCTATAATGTCCTTGCACAGGGAGGGAAAGCATGGACTGGATAACAGGGATAAGCAAAGCGATAGACTATATTGAGGAGCACATCACGTAGCCCACGGATTACGCGCGGGCGGCGAAGATTATCTGCCGCCGCAGGGAGTTCACAAAGCCAGGCGACGACTACACGAACAGGGAGATACCCGAATTCTGGAACGAGTGCGGACGCGACGGGAGCATTCAAAAGCTCTGCGGGTATATCAAAGACAGCGCACAGTTCAAGGGACTTCTCGGCGTGTGCTTCTCGACCGAGATGACGGACAGCGGCTTCCCCTACGGCATCGGTGCGGAGTATGACGGCGAATCCGACCCGCAGGATTTCGAAATCGTGGAGATACCCGCCTATACCTACGCGGTGTTCACCGTGCGAGGCAAGATGCCCGACACGTTCAGGGAGACCTACAGAAAGATATGCACCGAATTCTTCCCGCAGAGCGGATATGAATACGGCAACGGCGTTGAGATTGAGGTCTATCCTTCGGCGGACGTGCAGAACCCTGACTACTCCTGCGAGATATGGATCGCAGTCAAACCGAAAAAGTAAATATTTTCTCGCCGGAGCTCATTTGGGCTCCGGTTCTTTTTATCTTGAGGAAAGGCGGAAAGAATGTTATACTTATTGAAGAAAGCAATATTGAAAGGAAAACGCAATGAGAAGATTTCTGAAATTTTTTGTCCGTCTCTCAGCTCTTTTGCTCGGGCTTTCGCTGTGCATCTCGCCGCTCGGGGGCTTTGCCGCCTATGATTTTGAATATGAGCAGGCGGTCGGCAATCCGCTCAAAGGCTTCATGCCGTTTTATAAACAGGGCGGCGCCGACAACAGCGTGCCTTACAGCATGGAGTGGTTCTATGTTCCGCTCTCCGCGCTCATGTCCGACAGCGGCGAATACACTATCCGCGAGGGGCTTGAGCCGTATCTTGAAGAGATATCGGCGCGCGGGAATCAGGCGGTTTTCAGAGTCTATCTCGACTATCCCGGATCGGGTATCGGCGAAAAAGCTGTGCCGCGATTCATCTGGGATATGGGTATAAAAAAAGAGCACTACGACGAATACGGCGGAGGCTGGTGCCCCGACTATTCGGACGGCAGGCTCATTGATATCCTCTGCGATTTCGTGCGCGAGCTGGCACGCGAATACGACGGCGACCGCCGCATAGCCTATATCACAACGGGGCTTCTCGGTCACTGGGGCGAGTGGCATGTCTGCCTGCCGGAGCTCGAAGCTTCAAAAGAGCAGAAAGCAAAAATTATCTCCGCATTTGCGGAAAATTTCAAGACTACGCGCATTCTGACCCGCTATCCCGGGACTCCCGGCACTACGCGCGGCGGCAATGTCGGCTTCCACGACGATTCTTTCACCCACTCGACACTCTACGGCGAGAGCTGGTATTTTATGTCCAAGATGAAAAAGGCGCATCAGACCGGGGTCTGGAAAAATCAGCCAATCGGCGGCGAGTTCCGCCCGGAGGGGCAGTCGGCGTTCTTGTCCGGCGCGCCGCTCGACGGATATCAGGACTACTCCGAGTGCGTCAATGTGACCCACTGCTCGTGGCTGATGATGGCGGGCGCGTTTGAAGAAAATCTCGGCGCGGACGAAATCGAGCGCGCCAAAACAGCTTCGGCGGCTCTCGGCTATGATTTTACTGTCACAGACGCGAGAGTGATGAAAATTTTCGGCAAAATTTATGCTTTTGTCACGATAAAAAATACGGGCGTCGCCCCGATATACTATGATCTCGGCGTGTCTCTCGGCGTCGGAAACGAGAAAAATGCGCAGTGGACTAAAGCGGAAAATCAAAAGCTCTGCCGCCTCATGCCCGGGAAAAGCGCAGTATTCTCGGCGCAGATAAGCATAGACGACGGGCAGTCGCTCTTCGTCCGCATTGAAAAGCCGCTCGAAAACGGCAAGCCGATACGCTTCTCCAACTCGTCCGAGCTGCAGCGCGCCGACGGGTCGCTCGAGCTCGGGAACATGATGAGGTTTTGATATGGAGAAAAAATACAAGGTCTTTTATCAGGGCTCGCTCTATGGCCACTTCGGTCGCGACCGCGCGGGAAAGGAAATCGAAATCAATAAAAGCTTCACTTGGGGCGGTGAAGAATGGCTCGTGCCGTCTGTCTATGTTTGCGGCAAGGGGCTTGTTGCGGACATTCTCAAAAGTGTGAGCGTCGAGGATTTTCGCGCGTTCGCCGAAAAATTCGGACTCGATGAAAACAGCGATTGTGACGGCTTTTCAGACGAACAGCAGGCTGAAATAGAAGCTGAAAATCCGCTGAACGGCGATATCTTTGCCTCAATTCAGTTCGGCGGCAGAAAAAGCGACATGGAGTTTTCAAGCTCCGACTGCTGGAATCCGCTTTTCCCCGACAGCGGTGATGCGGCGGAAGCTCTGCTCGACAGATACGGGCTCGATAAATCTTTTTGCTGGCTTGCAGTGAGGATGAGTATCCCGTGGCGCGGCAGAAAACCGAAAAAATCAGATTCCCTGACCCTGCAACTTCGCGCGGAAAAGATACCCGTCCCGGGAGCGCATTTCAAGGCGAATCGCCCCGGCGACAAGACAGAATTTATAAATCCCGTGACCGGAAAAAAGCATACGCTGACGGTTACGGCTGTCGAACAGCAGAAGTTTTCAAAGCTGCGGCATATCGGCGAAAAAGAACCGCCGCTGTGTACAATAATAAATTATGATATCTCGCCGGAAATTCCGATGGATGAGATATCCGTGAATGACCGCTCGGAGCCGGAAAAACCGCGCGGGATTCTCGCGCCCCGCGGCAAAGCGGCGTCGGCAATAGGCATTATCGGCGGCGCGGACGGACCGACCGTCATCGTCACATCATCGGCGAGCGGGCGAACTGCTTGCTCGTCACTGTATTATGAGCCGGAATATGAGCCGGATTGGTGCATGGTGTTTTACGACAAGCCGCGAGAGGACATCGAAGTTGAGCTGATATAGCACTCATATACCGCCGAAAGGCTCGGATAATATTCCGGCTGCCTTTGGCGGAGTATTCGCAAGACATAAAGTGCTCCTTTATATCTGTTTGACAAATCGGGCGTCGTGCAGAGGGTGAAACTGCCGTTAGACAAACAATTTTAATATTGCAAATTGACACAATAGTGTAGAGGGCGGATATCATCCGCCAGCGATTTATGCAGCAGCTTGCAACAGTTCGCTTTGTAGGGGTCGGCGACCTGTCAAGAGAAACATGGTAAACAGTAGTGTAAGGACATGGTATACAACTCAAAGCCTGTGAATGGAACGGTTTAAAAGTTTACCGTAAGTTTGCGGGCGAACAAAGTAATTTTTGCAGTGACTTGCGGCTATTCACTTTGTAGGGTGCGGCGACTCGACGCACCGCTGCCGCCGTAGGCGGCACAGGGGGCAAGCCGCACGCAGAGAGCGTTTTGCACGACACGGATGAATAAATAGATTTTCGGTGACGCTGTCGCGTCAAAGGGTCGTCGAGTCGCCGACCCCTACAACTCAAAGTTTTCCGCATTTCCCTTGTAAAGGCGAGCTTAGCTCGCCTGCTGCAATCACCGCATAACCCGCGGGCGGATAATATCCGCCCTACACGGCTTAATACATACAGGAAAAGCCCCGGCAGATATTATTCTGTCGGGGCTGAATCTGTTTTACGGATACTCTGAATTCGGCGTTTCTGTTTTTATTCCGGAAGCGAGTCCATATAGTTTTTATAGTGGGCAAAGACTATGCCCGGCTCCTGAAGGTCGGGGTTCCAGCGCTTGACCCACTCGAGAGAGAAGAAGCCGTCGAAGCCGGCTCTGTCGAGCAGCGTCACAGCGTCCGTGACGGGCACGTCGCCGTAGCCCATCATGCGGTATTCGACCCTTGAGCCGCGCATAACGGAGTCTTTCAAATGTACATGCTTTACATAGGTGCCCAGAGCCGCAAAGGTCTCGACCGGGCTCTCGCTGCCGAAGCGCACCGTGTGATGGACATCCCAGAGCACGCCGCAGTTGTCGCTTCCGGCTCTGTCGAGGAAAGCGAGCATGGCCTTTGAACTCGAGAGATCTCCGTTGGTCTCTATCAGCGGAGTGACGCCTCTCTTCGCGCCGTACTCGCACAGCTGGCGGTAGAGTCCCGCGCCGAGCGTGAAATCGCCGACGGTGATGTGCGGCTCACCCGTGCCCATGACACGGATATATTTTACTCCGAGCTTTCTCGCAAGGTCAATGTAGCCGCACGCCTCGAGGAACGAGTCCTGCGCCCTGTCGCGCACGGCGAGCGTTGCGCCCGAGGTCAGAGAGGGAATGACAAGCCCAGTCTGAGCGATTTTTTCTTTCGTTTGTTCGATTTCGGCGTCCGAAAACTCGGGGATTTCAAGCGCGTTTATCTTGTCGCCTATACCCCTTATCTCCACACCGCCGAAGCCTAAATCCTTGGCAGTCGCAACTATTTCTTTCAGCGTCCAGCGCGGACAGCCGAGGGTTGAAAATGATAGTTTCATCGTAACAGATCCTTTCGTAATATTCTTTTACGCAGTTTCTATTGAGTCGTCGCTCTGAAGCGAATATTTTTCGACCGCCATGTCGCGCAGAACGAATTTCTGGATTTTTCCGCTCGCGGTCATCGGGAATTCGTCCATTATCCAGACATATTTCGGTATCTTGAAGAACGCGACGTTCTCCTTGTAGTAGGCCTTTATCTCCTCCTCGGTCATGTCCTCGCCCTCTTTAAGAATGACGCAGGCGCAGACCTCCTCGCCGTACTTCTTGCTCGGCACGCCGATGACCTGAACATCCTTGACGCGGTCATTATGATAGAGGCACTCCTCGAGCTCCTTGGGATATATATTCTCGCCGCCGCGGATTATCATATCCTTGAGCCTGCCGGTGACCTTGTAATAGCCGTTCTCGTCGCAGACGGCGAGGTCGCCGAAGTGGAGCCAGCCGTCCTTGTCGATAGCCTGAGCGGTGGCTTCGGGCATCTTGTAGTAGCCCTTCATTATGTTGTAGCCGCGCGCGCAGAATTCGCCTATCTCGCCCGCGGGCAGAGTCTCGCCCGTATTGGGGTCGACTATCTTGCACTCGACGCCGGGGAACGCCTTGCCGACTGTGGCGCAGCGTGTCTCGAGGGAATCCTCCGTCGTTGTCATCGTGCAGCCGGGCGCCGCCTCGGTCTGACCGAAAACGATGACGATATCGTGCATATTCATCTTCTCGCTGACATCGTACATAGTCTTTATCGGGCAGGGCGAGCCTGCCATGATGCCCGTGCGCATATGAGAGAAATCATATTTGTCGAAGTCCGGGTGCTCGAGCATAGCGATGAACATCGTCGGCACGCCGTGGACTGCGGTGCAGTGCTTTGTCACAAGCGCGTCCATGACCTTTTTGGCGTTGAACATATCAATTGGCACAAAGGGCGTTCCGTGGGAGATGCAGGACATGAGCGCGAGCACCATTCCGAAGCAGTGGAAGAACGGAACGGTGATGCACAGTCTGTCCTCATGGGTGAACTTCATGCCGTCGCCTATCGTCTGGCCGTTATTGAGAATGTTGTAGTGGGTGAGCATAACGCCCTTGGGAAATCCCGTCGTGCCGGAGGTATACTGGATATTGACGACCTCGTGGCAGTCGCACGAGTCGCGCACCGCCTCGAACTCCTCGACCGGAGTCTGCTCAGCGAGAGTATAGAGATCTTTCCAGTCGACCATGCCCGCCGGGCACTCGCCCTCACCCGCGTAGATAACGCTCTTTAAAAGCGGCAGTCTGCGGCTCTTAAGCTTGCCGGGCTCGCAGGATTCGAGCTCGGGGCAAAGCTCGTTTATTATATCGATATAGCTCGTGCCCTTGTAGCCGTCAATGAGGACAATAGCCTCGGAGTCGGACTGCTTGAGCTGATAATCGAGCTCGAAAACTTTATAGCTGGTGTTGACGGTAACAAGAATACCGCCCATTTTTGCACTTCCGAAAAAGGTTAGCAGCCATGCGGGCACGTTTGTGCCCCAGATGGAAATGTGTGAACCCTTTTTAAGGCCTAGTGCCATGAAGCCTCTGGCTATCGTCTCACACTCGTCGTTGAACTCTTTCCATGTTCTGGAGTAGTCCCTGTCAGTGTAGTCGATCATGTTGTCGTCCGGGTACTTTGCCGCCATATCGGCGATTTGCTGACCCAGAGTCTTTTCAAGAAACTTCTGCTGCATTGAAATCGATCCTTTCTTCAAAAATTCGGCTCGTGCCGTTAAGTATATTTCAACCACTCAAGCGGCGATTGGCTCAATAGGTGTGGTCGCAGATTTCGTTTATCTTGTCGCGCAGGGCAATAAAATCCTCGAACGCCGCGGGCTTCTGATTGGGATTGCGGAGCAGCGCTGCGGGATGGAAGGTGCCCATATAGAGTATACCGTTGCGGTCATAGAAGAGCCCGTGCTCTTTTGTGACGCGAAAGTCCTTCGAGATATATTTCTGGGCGGATATCCTGCCGACGCAGACGATTATCTTCGGGTGCATCAGGGCTATCTGGCTGTCGAGCCATGCGGAGCACGCCTCCTGCTCCTCGGGCAGGGGATCGCGGTTCTGCGGCGGGCGGCACTTGACGGTGTTCGCGATATAGATATTCCTGTCCCTGAACAGGTCAACGGTCGCCATTAACTTGTCGAGCAGCTGACCGCTGCGCCCGACGAACGGCTCGCCTTTGAGATCCTCCTGCTGACCGGGTCCTTCGCCGATAAACA
>OLPR01000394.1_pt1 | contig 41188 bp, 37 predicted proteins | sample 1672761 | NCBI WGS metagenome assembly OLPR01 (sample SAMEA3136721, study PRJEB25190) | human gut metagenome | biome: human gut; feature: human-associated habitat; material: faeces | place: Austria | collected 2013 | reverse complement strand
TTTAACATAAAAAATGAAAGTAGATTTTTGTGTCTACTTTCATTTTACCACTCCACTAAGCTGGGGAAAATTTATTTTGGCAATTAATAAAACTGTGAAAATCAGTAAAGTTAATTATATAAGTTGGTAGGAAAACTTGAAATAAAGAAATATTAATATTAGAATGTTCGTAAAAGCATATAATTAGTGCTGATTTTATAAAAGAAGATAAAAATTATAGAAAAATATTTTAAGGCAATGTCTGGAAGAGGAGATTTATGGAAAGATATTCAAAAATACTAGATAAAGATAAAAGAGAAATTGTTTTATTAATAGGTAATGGATGCAAATGGAGTAAGTGTAAGTTTTGTAATTATCATTTAGACAGAAATAAAGATGAAGAGGAGCAATATAAGATAAATGCTGAAGTGTTAGATAAAATTACAGGAGAATTTGGCGTATTAGAAGCTATTAATTCAGGGAGTATATTTGAGTTGAACGAAAAAAGTTTTAATAAGTTGCTAGAAGTTTGTAAACAAAAAGAAATTAAAAGATTAATTATAGAAAGTCACTATATGTATAAATCACGAATATTAGACTTAAGAGAAAAGTGTTCAAAATTAGGAATAGTTTTACAGGTAAAAGGTGGAGTGGAGACTTTTGACGCTGATTTTAGAGAGAAGATTTTAAATAAAGGTTTTGGATATCCTACTTTATCTGATTTGCAGGAAGTGTTTGATATAGTTAATTTGTTGGTTGGAGTTGAAGGACAAACTTTAGAACAAGTAGAAGAGAATATTAAAATTGGAATGGAAAATTTTGATAGAGTTTGTGTTAATTTGTACAAGGAAATGGATGATATTATGCCTGCTAATGAGGATTTAAAAAGAAAGTTTATGCAGGAGGTTTATCCGTTGTATAAGGATTTTGATAATGTTGATATTTTGGTTGAAAATACCGATTTTGGGGTTGGGGAGTAGAAGAATAATTCGACAAAATATGTCGACAAATGTCGAAAAACAAAGAATAAAAGTACTTGAAATACCATGGAATGGTGATATACTGAATAAAAGGTAAAATTAAAATGGAAGATAATGAAAATATAAGCCTAAAAGGGGGGACTTTATGGAACAAGAGTGGTTACTAATAGATATGCATATGCATTCAGAATATTCGAGAGTTAATAAAAGTGGCGATATTGCTAAAGTAAAAAAAATGACTGCAGATGAATTTGTTAAAACGCTGTTTGATAAAAAAGTAAAGGTATTCAGTATTACAGATCATAATTATTATTCGAAATACTATTATGACGAAATAGATAAATATATCACTGACAATAATTTAAACATGAAATTAATTAATGGTGTAGAGCTGGATGTATATGTTGAATTAAAAGATAAGAATGAAGATTTTATACATATATGTGTATACTTTGATGATGATGTAGATAGAGCACAATTACAAAAAAAAATCAATAGCTTATATAGGGATAAAGACGGAAATGAAATTAAACCATGCTTTACTAAAATTCTAAATGAATTATATTCTTTAAATAGCAAATTTATAGTAATTCCACATGGAGATAAAGAAAGAGGGCTTTTTAATAATTATTTAATTAATAAATTAGCAATTACAGATACGCCAGAGTTTTATAAATATGCTATGTATAAAATATTTAATGCTTTTGATGTTAAATTAGACTTTTTAGATGAGAGCAATGATTTTTGGGCAAGTAATTTTTGTGAGTATACCAAAAGATATAATGGGATAATAGATAGTAAAAGCCCTGAAGAAATTGAGCAAATGGAGAAAAATATTACTAAAAAAATAAAAAACAGAGAATATGAATTATCTGAGGAAGATAATTTAATATATGAATATATTCTTAAATATGGTTCTTATTTTGCATATTTTGTATTTTCAGATTGGCATAATGCAGAAGAATATAATCCAAAAATAAATAACTTTATATTTGGAAGTTTGGAATATGCGTTTTCTGCTTTTGAAATGGCAACTTTGGACCCAGCTTCTAGAATAATTAAGTCACAAGACTTCGAAATAGATATTCCACCTACAATATTGAAAAAGGTAGAATTTAAAATAAACGGACTACATAAAGAAGTACATTTTTCCCCTGGGCTAAATGCTGTAGTTGGTAAAAGAGGAAGTGGAAAGAGTTTACTATTAGCAGTAATAAAAAATTTAAAAAGCCAAGATGCTGAAGATGGAGCCTTAAAAAAGTATAAAAATTTAAAAATTAGTGACATTTCAGCAGAAAATAGGGGAGGTATTAATTTATCTTTAGGAAGTCTGAACTCAGTAGCCTTTCTTACACAAGATGAAATAAAGGAAATATTCGAGAATCCAGATAAAGCACAAGAAAATATAGCTAGTAATTTTTTAGATATAAAAAGTTTAGATATTAGTGGCATTAATAAAATAATTAACATAGGAGAAAAAATTAAACCTTACAATACAAATTATAAAAATATAACTACCAATATTTTAGCTATAAAGAAGTCAGATAATTATAATTATTCAACAAATAAATTGCTTAAAGAAAGTGATATAAAATTCAATTTTGTAAAAATAGAAAATGAATTTACTGAATTAATTTATAATATAGAGAATTTGAAGTTAAATAGTACACCTTTAATTGAAGAGAAAGACAGGTTAAGAAAGTTAAAAGAATTATATTTAAATATAATTAGTGCATATAATACAATTATAGATAATTACAATAATAGAATAGCAGTAATTAATTCTAGAAGAACAAATAATCAAATAACTAACAATCAAAATATGAATGATATTGCGATAGCACTAGATAACATAAAAAATAACATTGAAATACAGCTAAATGTGGAAAAATTGAAGGTATTACTAGCGAATTTTAAAATCGAAAATCCTCCCGTTGAAATATATAAGAAAGGAAAATATCTTTTTGTTACATATTATGAAATACCTGACGATTTAAGTAAAGTTTTTCAAGAGAAAATATTAAATACAATAACTTGGACTACTTCTGACTTTTCAGATCTTTATAAATATATAAAAGGAAATGAAACAAAGAAGTTGAAGGCTTGTTACAAAACAGTAGTTGACGATTTGAAGAAAATGATAAATGGAGAATTCTTTAAGGCGAGAAAAGAATTTTATGAAATTAAAAGCGATACAATTGATTACAAAAAAGAAATAAAGAATATGAGAGATTTGAAGTACTATGTGCAGCAAAATGATATTGTAAATTTGACAAATGCTTCGCCAGGGATGAAAAGTGTTGCCTACTTAGATATGCTATTTGATTTAGAAGATAAAATATTAATTTTGGATCAACCAGAAGATAATATAGATAATGATTATATTAGCAATTATTTAGTTCCAAATATTAAAAATAAAAAGCAAGTAAAACAATTAATTTTTGTAACACATAATCCATCAGTAGCTGTATATGGAGATGCGTTTAATTACATCTATGTTGAAAACGATGGAAATATCAAATATACTAATTATTTAATAGAAAAAGCAGAAGATAAAGAAAAGCTAATAAATATTTTAGAAGGTGGACGAGCTAGCTTTTCTAATAGAAATAAAAAATTTGGTAATGTTTTAGGAGAGGAAGAATATGAAATTACTAAGAGAAAATGATAATATAGTTTTGAAGGCAAAAGGTGAAGAAATTGAAAGATATAATTTTAGTCAAGAAATAAATTTTAGAAAATTTATAGAATATTTATTGAGTCTTAACTTATTAACTAAAATAGAAATTAATGATGAAGTCGAAGAAAAAAGTGAACATGAGGAGAATTTAATAAAGATAATTAACAATATAAAAGATGATTATAATGCAAAAGTAGAAGAATTGGCAAAGTTTAAGGAAGAAAATGAAAATAAAAAGGATGATAATTTATAAATAATACTCTAATTGTTTTATATAATTTTATAAAATTAATAGATTATGATAATAGATTAAATGTAATTATAAAAATAAAAAGAAATTGATGTTTTTACAAAAATGTTGATGAGATAATACCAGAGATGAGACAAATGGTATATAAAATATCAGAATTAGCAGACAAAACAGGTGTTACAAAAGAATTATTTACTATTACATAGGAAAAGGTTTATTATTTCCGCCAAAAGGAGTTAATAGCACATACAATTATAGATTGCTATTAATAAAAAAGTTGTAAAGCAAATATATGCCATTAAACAAAATCAAGGAATACATATTGTAAGAAAAAAACAGAGGAACAAAATAATAACAAGGAAATATATATGAGAGAAAATATATGCAATATATTCGAAAGCCATTATTCACAAGAAAATGGAGATTTATTAAAGATGTTATACTATCATCATTGCTCAAAGAAAATAAACTTAGATAGATTTGTTTTTTATAATTTCTATGAAGAGAATGTAGCATTTCTTAAAAGAAGATATAGTAGGAGGAATAATAAATGAAAAATTTAGCAGTAATTATTGGAATAGATAAATATAAAAATAATAATGATTTAATAGCATGTCGAAATGATGCAAAAGATATATATGAAATTATAAAAGAAAGTAAAAAATATGATAATATAGCATATGTTAATGGAGAATATTCAAATAGAGAAATATTTAAAAAATTAGAAGAATTAAAAATAAAAGTTAAAGATGAGGAGATAAATGAAATATTCTTCTACTTTTCTGGACATGGTTTTTCTGAAAATAATGAGTTATTTTATATTACGACAAACACGGAAAACGATAAAATAAATACCACTTCTCTAAAAAATTCAGAGATTGATGCTTTATTTAGGAGCTTAAATCCTAATTTGTATGTAAAAGTAATAGATTCATGTCAAAGCGGAATAAGTTATATAAAAGATATAGATGAAGGAATATTATTTGAAAAAGTAATGAATGAAACAAAAAAAGGATTTAAAAAATGTTTTTTTATGTTTTCATCTTTAAGAAATCAATATTCTTATGTAATGGAAGATAATAAAAGGAGCTTCTTTACCAATTCTTTTATTGAAGCTTTAATATATTATAAAGAACAAGAAAATGTAAGATATTCAGAGATTTCTAATTATATGGCTGATTATTTTAGGGATAAGGAAAAACAAACACCATTTTTTATAACTCAAACTGATATGTTAGATGAGTTTGTAAAATATAACAAAGAGTTGATAGATTTATTATCAAATATAAATAAAGAAAAAGATAACGAAAATATTGATGATCATAAAGAAGTAAAAGAAGATATAAAAAGTAAAATAATTGAAAAATTATCAATGTGTGCTACTAGAGAAGAAGCAAAAACATTTACTGATACAATAGAAAATTTATTTAGTAAATGTTCGATAGAGAAAAGCATATTAAATGAATACTTTAATGAAAGTAAAGTAATAGATGATGAAATAAATAGAATTCCTAAAAAGAAAATTATTGCTAATTGGATATACGAAAATAAAAGAGAGCTTGGCCTATTTGCTAAAACAAAACTAGAGGAAGAACATAAGTCAAAGTTATATCCATTATTGAATTTGTCAATGTCATTATATGGAAAAGAAAAAGAAAGTAATTATGAGTTTGAAATTACAGAGAAAGAAATTTGTAATAACATTAAAATTATAATTACACCTAAAGAATTAGGATTGGAAGAATATGAATTGAATTTAGTATTGATTCCATCTTTTTCAAAAATATATGTGTTTCAGACATTTGTAAAAAATATTCCTATTACATGGGGAGAATATGAATATGACAATATGAATGAATGGAAGATGAAAGAATTTTGCATAAAGAAAGATCTGGACAAGATAGAAGAATTTGTGGAAGAAACATTCGATAATTTCATTGAATATTGTATAAGTCAATTAAATGAATTATTAAAATAGAGTATCCAAATAAATAAAAAATAATAGAAAAGACGAAAAATGCATTTCATTTCTCATAACCCGAAGGTCGTAAATTCGAGTCCTACTTATGCAACCAAAGATTTTATCGCTACAGCTATCTAAGTTGTAGCGATTTTTTATATTCTTCAATCAGTTTACAATAATGCTTTAAAATGGCATTATTATGTGAAACTGGAAAAATTGGGAAAGAAATTCTAGAAAACTGTTGATATTCCTAATAAATTTTCAGTAAAAGACTATGGAAAACATGATTTTATATTTAGTAGTCTTTTACTTTTTTTATAAACCATTTGCTAATTGTAGAAGGGTGCATAGGTTTTCCATCAGCTTGTACAAATAACCTATTAGAATTCGTCCATAATTCGCCATAGAATGATTTTTGTCAATCATACCATAACTTATATTCTTCAAGCAAAGAAACAACGAAATTAGGAATTGCTACTTCTCTAATAGAACTTTCTGTTTTAGGTGTATTTGTAAATACACCTTTGTCTGCTAAAGATTGACTAGAACGATTTATACTTACTATACCAGTTTTAAAATTTACATCTTGCCATTCTAATCCTATAAGTTCACCAAGTCTTACACCAGTAAATATTGTTAGGATGATTGCAACTTTGTATTTAATTTGTTTTCACTGAAGTTCTGTTAGATTTTCTAGTAATACTTTACATTGCTCATCATCGTAATATCTTCTTTTAGATTTCATTGTTTCAAGTGGTTGGACTCTTTCTGCCGAATTAGATACAAATAATTTCTAATATATAGCTTTGTGTGGCATTGCATGAAGTAGTCTGTGATGTTCCAATATTGTCTTACCAGATAAAGGGGTTAAAGTTTTCTTGTCATTGTTACTTTTTTCCTATCTAATTGTGTATTTCTACTTAGTAAAATCATAATAATGAAAGTGAAAAAGATGTTGTGGCTAAGGAAATACTTAGTGTTACTTTTGCCATAGAGAAAGTTAAAAAAATGATTTGGTTATGTGATAAAGTTGCTGATAATTCTAGGAAGGTGAAAAGGCTGATAAAAGAGATGAATGAAAAGGAGAAAAAGAAAGTAAATGAAAAAGGTCTAATGAATAAAAAGAGGAGTATATATGAAAAATAAACATATAAAATATATAAAAATATAGTTGAATAGTTGTTAAAAAATAACTATTATGATAAAATTTAAAAGAATAATTGTAATATAAAGAGGAATAAAAATGGATAAAAATTGCAAATATAAATGTCAAATTTTTACACCTATAGAAAATGTAGAAGAATTATTAAATTGGGCAGGATATAAAAAAGATATATATGGAAAAAAAGTTATCGAAAATTCATGTGGCGACGGGCAAATTCTAATAAGAATTGTAGAAAGATATATTGAGGATTCATTAAGACAAAATAAAAATATAACAGAAATAAAATCAGGATTAGAGAATGATATATATGGTATAGAATTAGATCCAAAACACTATAGAAAATGTAAAGAAAACTTAGATAATATTGCTAATAAATATAATATTAGCAAAGTTAAATGGCATTTGTATTGTGAGGATTCCCTAAAAAAGAAGTTTGAATTTGAATTTGATTATGTTATAGGGAATCCTCCATATATTAATTATAGGGATTTGGATGAAAAAACACGAAAATATACAAAAGAAAATTTTAAAGTATGTGAAAAAGGAAAGTTTGATTATTGCTATGCATTTATTGAAAAAGGAATAGTCAGCTTAAAAGAACATGGAAGAATGGCGTATTTAATACCAGGAAGTATATTTAAGAACGTGTTTTCTCAAAAACTAAGACAATATATGCTACCACATATATTAGAGATACATGATTACGATAATAGAAAACTATTTAATAAAAAGAATAGTAATCAAAATAGAAATATTTTGACTTCTTCAGCAGTAATTATAATAGAGAAAAATAGTAACAGTAATAGTATAAAATATGTAAATGAATATAATAAAATAGAAAAAAACGTATATAAGAAAAATCTAAATGGAAAATGGATATTTTCAAATAAAAAAAATAATAGTAAGAATATGAGATTTGGAGATTTTTTTAAAGCATCTAATTCTGTTGCGACATTATTGAATTCAGTCTTTGTTATAAATGATTATACGGAGAATACAAACTATATAAAAAAAGGCGAAATGAGTATAGAAAAGGGAATTCTGAAAAAAGCAGTTAGTCCAAGAAGTTTAAACAATAAGATTTCAGAAATGATTATATTTCCATATAAATATGATCAACAAAATATTATTATAAAATATGATGAGAATAAACTGAAAAACTTATATCCAAATGCATATAAATACTTAATGTCAAATAAAAAAGCTTTAGATAAAAGAAAATCTGATACTTCAGCAAGATGGTATGAATACGGTAGAAGTCAAGCTTTAAACGATATGAATAGAGAAAAATTATTACTATCAATAGTAGTCACGAAGAAAGTTAAGGTATATGAATTAGATAAGGATACAATACCATATTCTGGTATATATATAATACCTAAAAAAGACAAAACTTTAAAAGAGGCAAAAGAAATTTTAGAAAGTAAAGAATTTTTTGAATATGTAAAAGATGTTGGAATTAATGCTAGTGGTGAATCTATAAGAATTACCAGTAGTGATATAAATAATTATTTTTTTTAGGAGAGGTTAAATGAAAAAGATACCATTTAATGTAAATGCATATGCTGCTAGATTGATTGGAAGAGAGAACATATCAAATTTAGAAGGTGCTATAATAGAACTAGTTAAAAATTCATATGATGCTGATGCTAACTATTGCATTTTATACTTTGAAGAAAGTACTCAGGTTGTATACATAATAGATAATGGGACTGGAATGACAGAAGAAACAATTAAAAATCACTGGATGACTATAGGTAATTCAAGTAAAGATAAAAATTATATTTCTAATTTAGGAAGAGTACAAACTGGTGCAAAAGGAATTGGAAGATTTGCTCTAGATAGAATATCAGATAAATGTGAAATGTATACAAATCATAATGAGAATAAAATAATATGGAATGTGGATTGGAGTACATTTAGTAGAAAAGAAAACATAACAGATATATATGCTGAAATTGAGAGTACTAATATTAGTATTAGTGAGTATTGCTGTGATATTAAAAATGATGAATTAAAAAAATTTATATCAGAAAATATTAATGTAGGAACAGTATTTAAATTAACAACATTAAGAGATAATGAGTGGAATTCAGATAAAGTAAAAGATATAGGTGATAAATTATCAAAATTGATACCACCAAATGTAGATAACAATTTTTCTATATATTTTTATGAGGAAAATACAGATACAGAATCTGCTTTAATTACTCCCGAAAATATAGAAACATATGATTATAAAATTGAGTTTAATGTACTTGATAATGGGAATACTCATATTGAAATTAATAGGAATGAATTTGACTTTAAAGATGAATTTGAAGAGGTTATAAAAAGAGCAGGTTTTAAAAAAGAAGATAGGGATTACTTTAAAGGGAAGAATATTGTTAAAGATGTACAATTAAAAGAGTTGATTAATTTGTCAGAAGAAGATGAAGCTAATCCGATTGGTAAATTTAATGGTACTTTATATTTTTATAAATTAATGGCATCTTTAAAAGACAAAGAAAAATTCTATTATAAAGATGCAACAGGTAGAAAAAATATGATAAAAACATTTGGTGGAATTAAATTATATAGAGATAATTTCAGAGTAAAGCCATATGGTGAATATAATACAAGTGATTATGATTGGCTACTATTAGCTAACAGAAATAGGAAATCTTTAGCAGCTTTATCAAGTAAAACTGGAAAATGGACGGTTGGATCTGATCAGATTTTAGGAAGTATTTACATTTCAAGGTCAAATGAAAAACTAAAAGATCAATCCAATAGAGAAGGTATAATTGAAACGAGGGAGTTTGAACTATTTAAGCAAACCATAATTTCAATAATTTCATTATTTGAAGAAGATAGACAATATGTTGGTAGGAAATTATCAGATTATTTTGATGAAAAGAATGAATTAGAAGAAAAGAAAAGAAGGTTTTTATTAGAAGCGGAAAGAAAAAGAAAAGACAAAAACGATAAAGATATTACAAAGCAAAAAAATGAAGAGAATAATCAATTAAGTATAGAAGATGCTTCAAAAGTAATAGAGAAACAAGACGAAACGATAGAAGATTTAAGTCAAGAAAATACTACATTAATGCCATTAGCTACAATTGGTATTTCAACAAACACATATATACATGAAATAGAAGAAAGTCACCATATATTGGAAAGAAAAATTGCATTAATAAAAAGAGAGGTTGATAGGAATAGAGATAAGGAAACAATTATAGAAAATTTGAATCAAGTACAAAAGACACTTGAAATGATGAATTCTTGGTTTTCCGTCACATTACATTCAGTAAGAAAAAACAAGAGACAATTTATAGAGAATAATATTAATGAAATAATTAATGAGCAAATACAATTGTGGAATAATATTAATGAAGGAAGAAATATTCATATAAATTTTCATAGTCATGATATTATACTATTTGAGTGTATTGAATGTGAAATTATAAGCATTATAAGTAATTTGATTTCAAATAGTATATCTTCCTTTGAAAATGGGAATAATAATTCAGAAAACATTATAGATATTAATATATCAAAAGTGGAAGATGGATTTAAATTGGAATATAAAGATAATGGATATGGTTTAGCAGATATATATAAAAACAATCCATATAAAATTCTTGAAGCTAATGAAACAAATAAAATTAATAGAAATGGTCAAAAAGAAGGAACAGGAATGGGAATGTGGATTATAAATACCATAGTAAATAAGTATAAGGGAAATATAAGCTTAAATAAAAATAGAATTAATGAAAACGGATTTTATATAGATATAATTTTAAAGTAAAGGAGAAATTATGTATAAAATAGGGATTATAGAGGATTTAGATGACAGCTTTAATGATTATAAAGAAATTTTTGAGGATGATGAAATTGAATTAATTAGAGTAAATGATTTTAGTAATATCAATGAATTGCATAATTTTATCATAGATAATGGTATTGAAGCTATGATTATAGATTATAAATTAAAACCTAAATTTAATGTGTTAGGTACTGAAATTATTGCTGAACTCAATAAAATAATGCCAGATTTTACTTGTTTCATTTTAACGGTATATCCTGATGAATCGATAGATGAGGAATTAGTATCAAGAAATTCAATATATGATAAGAAGAAAGTTACCATTCCAGATAAAGAGGAATATGAATCTTTTATATCTGATATTAAGCATGCAGCAAATGTATATGCAAAAAGAAAAGATATGTTAATAGAAGAGTATCGAAAAATGATAGAAATGAGCAAACAAAATAAATTGATAAATGCAAAAACGAAAGATGATATAAAAGAAACACATAAATTACTGGCAAATTATGGAATAATAGAAGGCATTCCTTTAGAAATGTTAGAAAACGGTGCACAAGAAAAAATGGATGTATTAATAAAAAAAATTGATGAATTTATGAGCAAAAAATAGGAGAAATAATGGAAAGAGTACACGGAAAATATATTATAAGAAGACGTAGTTTAATTGATAAAAGAGATGATTATACGGAGTATAGGAGAGAAATCCAGGAAGACTTTCATAATATTTGTGGGTATTGCGGAAAGAGTAAAGAATGCCTATATGAAGAACATGAGATAGATCATTTTGTTCCTCGAAATATAGACGAAAAAAGAATAAATGATTATTATAATTTAGTATATGCTTGTAAAAAGTGCAATGGTAGTAAGCAGAAAGATTGGCCAACCAAAAATAAACATAAATCAAATGAAAATGGTAAAGGATACTGTGATCCGGCAACAGAAGAATTTGATATTCATTTAGGGCGAGATAAAGATGGAAACATTTTTTATAAAACTGATATAGGAGAATATATGTATTATAGATTGCATTTTGATATAAGACCAATTTCTTATGTATGGAAATTAATGAATTTAATTGAGATTGAAAAAAAACTAAAAGAAAGAAAAGATAGGAATTTAGAAAGATTAGAGATATTGGATAAAATTGCTGAATTAAGACAATATCTGAAATATGATAATGATATTAAGGAATAGAAGTAGAAATACTTCTATTTTTTTACAAAAACATCAAAAAAACTTGAAGTTTTTTTGATGTTTTGATATGTAATATTATATACTATATATTATATAGAAAAGAATAGAGCTGAGTGAATTTAGCGAATATTTATCCAAAAAGATGACAGAACAAAACATAATAAAAAATAAGTATATGCGAAATAGCTAGAACTATAGGAATATCGCACGATTACCTATGAAGAATAGTACATGGACAAGTTATTGCTTCAGAAAAAGGAACACAAGAAAAGATTCTACTTAAATTAATGAATAAAAAATGGATATAAGGAATTTTATGATTTATCAGCAAAAGATGGAGGAAAAAATCCAGTTGATATTCTTAAATGTTTGTAAAAAAGTAATTAGTGGAATGAAACAAGAAAAATATTGGAGGTAGAAAAATGAGTACAAATATCACTGCAAAAGCTAATTTAATATGGGAAGTAGCTACAAAGTTAGTAGGAGTGTATAAACCACATGAATATGGTAAAGTAATATTACCACTGACAGTATTAAAGAGATTTGATGATATATTAAAACCAACTAAACAAGCAGTTCTAGAAAAATATGAAGAGGTTAAAAATTTTGAAGTGAAAGAAATGTTTTTAACAGAAGCTTCAGGATATAGTTTTTATAATACAAGTAAATATGATTTTGAAAAATTATTATCAGATCCAGATAATATTGAAAGCAATTTTAAAAATTATTTAGCTGGATTTTCTGAAAATGTACAAGATATATTAAATAACTTTAAATTTGAAAATGAAATAAAAACAATGGTAGATAATAGGTTGCTATATGTTGTACTTGAGGAATTTAATACTAAAAAAGCCTATATGGGACTAGATGAAGTAAAAACAGAAGATATGGGATATATTTTTGAAGAATTAGTTAGAAAATTTTCAGAAAGTTATGATGAAGAAGCAGGAGCACACTTTACGGCTAGAGATATTATCTATTTAATGACTGATTTACTTGTTGCAGAAGAAAGAGATATATTAATTAATGATAATAAAGTTAAAACTGTATATGATATGGCAATGGGAACATCTCAAATGTTAGCATGTATGACTGACAGATTACATCAATTAAATGCAAATGTAAAAGTTGATTGCTATGGACAAGAATTAAATCCTGAAACTTATGCAATAGCAAAAGCAGATATGTTAATAAAAGGTGGAGATGCTGACAATTTCAGACAAGGGGATACATTAGATGATGACAAATTCAAAGGATATAAATTTGATTATATAATATCAAATCCACCTTTTGGTATAGACTGGAAAAAACAAAAGAAGGCAGTAGAAGATGAGGTTAGAAAAGGAGAATCAGGAAGATTTCCAGTTGGTACACCTAAAATATCAGACGGACAAATGTTATTTAATTTAAATGGTATAGCAAAGTTAAAAGATGATGGTAAGATGGCAATAATTCAAAATGGTTCACCTTTGTTTTCTGGCGCAGCTGGCTCAGGGGAATCAGAAATTAGAAGATATATCATTGAAAATGATTGGTTGGAAGCAATAGTTCAATTACCAACAGATTTGTTTTACAACACAGGAATTTCAACATATATTTGGATAATATCAAAAGGTAAGTGTAATAATCCAATTAGAGCAGGAAAAGTTCAACTGATAGATGCATCTAATTGTTATGAAAATAGAAGAAAAAATATTGGAAATAAAAGGAAAGATTTATCAGAAGATTGTAGAAAATTAATTTTTAAAGCTTATGATGAATTTTCTAATAAAGAATATAGTGATGAAGATAAAAAGGTAGAAAGTAAAATTTTCGATAACGACGATTTTGGATTTTATAGAATTACTATTGAAACACCAAAATTAGATGAAAACCAAGAGATAATAAAAGACAAAAAAGGAAATATAAAGGCTGATTCTAGTAAAAGAGATTATGAAAATGTTCCATTAAAAGAAGATATTGAAGAATATTTTTCAAGAGAAGTTAAACCGTATAATGAAAATGCTTGGATAGATAAGAAGAAAACACAAATAGGATATGAAATACCTTTTACGAGATATTTTTATAAATATGTATCACCAGAAGATTCAGATATAATAGAGGAAAGAATTAGACAAAACGAGATAGATATCATGAGTTCACTTGAAAAATTATTCAAGGAGGATAAATAGTATGAGAGAAATGAAAGATTCGGGGATAGATTGGATTGGAAAAATTCCAAAAGATTGGAATAAAAAGAAAATAAAATATATAGCTAAAATAATAAATGGATATTCTTTTAAAAGTGAATTATATAAAGAGGAAGGTATAAACGTTATCAGAATAACTAACGTTGAAGATGGCAAAGTTAACAAAATCAATACAAGATTTTATGATGTTTCATATCAAGATGAAATAGGTGAGGCAATGCTTAAATTAAATGATATTTTAATGACTTTAACAGGAAATGTAGGATACGTCGGATTGGTTAGTGAAGATATTTTACCAGCAGCTTTAAATCAGAGAGTGGGATGTATAAGAAAATTTGATAAAGAATTAGATAATAAATTTTTATTTTATTGTTTTAATACGAAACAATTTTGTGATGAAGCAGTATTAAATTCGAAAGGGACAGCACAATTAAATATGTCTACAGATTGGCTAGCAAGTCAATTTGTTGTATATCCTAATTTGGAAAAACAAAAAAGAATAGTAGAAATTTTAGATGAAAAAATAAAAGAAATAGAAAATGTTATTGAAAAAACAAAACAAACAATAGATGATTATAAATTATATAAACAATCAATTATAACAAAAGCTGTTACTAAAGGGCTAGATGAAAATGTTGAAATGAAAGAAACAGGAAGTGAATGGATTGGAAAAATCCCTGCGCATTGGAATTATTTAAGGATTAATAGATTATTTGACTATATAGATGAAAGAAATACAGATGAAAATGCAGAATTATTATCACTATATACTGCTATTGGGGTTAAACCAAGATCTGAATTAGAAGAAAAAGGTAATAAAGCAATTACTGTAATGAATTATAAAATAGTAAAAGAAAATGATATAATAGTTAATAAACTACTTGCTTGGATGGGAGCAATTGCATATTCTGATTATAATGGTGTAACTAGTCCAGATTATGATGTATATAGAGCAAAGAAGAACTCGAATGTTGCAAAGGAATACTATAATGCATATTTTAGATACACATGTTTTAAGGGAGATTGTTATAAGTATGGACATGGGATTATGATGATGAGATGGAGGACATATCCAGAAGAATTTTTAAGAATAGAAGTGCCTAATCCACCATATGAAGAACAAATAGAAATAGCAGAATATTTAAATAAAAAATGTACTGAAATAGATTATTTGATGGAGTCGAAAGAAAAACTAATTGAAGAATTAGAAAACTACAAAAAATCGCTTATATACGAATATGTTACAGGTAAAAAAGAAGTAATTTAAGGAGAGTAGATGGATATGCAAGGAAATGAAAGAAGATTTGAAGAAGATATAGAAAGCTATTTATTATCAACAGATGGTGGATATGTTAAAGGTAATCCGAAAGATTTTGATAGAGAATATGCACTAAATAAAAAAGATTTGTTTGCATTTATAGAAAATACTCAAAATAAAGAATGGGATAGATTTAAAAGAGCATTTCCAGATGATTATGAAAAGAGATTTCTAAAGAGATTTAATGACGAAGTATCTGTTAGAGGAATAATTGATGTAATTAGAAATGGGATTAAGTATACGGGGGCAGGTACATTTAATTTTAAACTAGCATATTTTATGCCAGAAACTAATTTAGCACCAGAAAATTGGGATTTATATAATAAGAATATATTGAATGAAACTAGACAATTAAAATATTCAATGCAAAATGAGAATTCAATTGATATTGTACTGCTATTAAATGGTATTCCTTTAATCGCAATAGAACTTAAAAATCAAATAACTGGTCAAAATTCAGAAAATGCTCAAAAACAATTCATGTATGATAGAGATCCAAGAGAATTAATATTCAGATTCAATACAAGAATTATTACATATTTTGCAGTCGACCATTATGATGTTAAATATACAACTAAACTAGCAGGAAAAGATACATATTATTTACCATTTAATCAAGGCTCAAATGGTGCTGGAAATGTTGGAGGGGCAGGTAATCCTATAAATGAATATGGGTATACAACAGATTACTTATGGAAAAATGTATTAAAAAAAGATTCTATAATGGAAATATTACATAAGTTTGTTCATTTACAAGTAAAAGAAGAAACTGAACATAAAAATGGTAAAGAAATTAAGAAAACAAAGAAGAGTATTATATTTCCAAGATATCATCAATTAGATGTTGTTAGAAAACTTATTTGGAATATAAGAGATTGTGGAGTAGGTAATAATTATTTAATACAACATAGTGCAGGTTCAGGAAAATCCAATAGCATAGCGTGGCTTGCACACAGGTTATCTGGATTACATGATAGAAATAATAATGCAGTATTTAATTCTATCATAGTAGTTACAGATAGAAAAGTATTAGATAAGCAATTACAAGAAACAATATATCAATTTGAACATCAAAAAGGTGTTGTTGTAAAAATAGATGACGAAAAAACTTCAAAAGATTTAAAAGATGCTATAAATGATGGCAAAAGAATAATTATTACAACACTACAGAAGTTCCCTGTTATATATAATGATGTAGATGATGCAAAAGGTAAAAAATTTGCTGTAATAGTAGATGAAGCACATTCAAGTCAAACAGGTAATTCTGCTAAAAAATTAAAAATAGCACTAGCAGACAGAGAGGAAGCACTTAAGAAATATGCAGAGCTAGAGGCAAGAGAAGAAGAAAGCGAAAAAGATTATGAAGATAAATTAGTAGAAGAATTAGTAACACATGGAAAACAAGATAATATATCATTCTTTGCATTTACTGCAACACCAAAAGCTAAAACATTAGAATTATTTGGAACAAAACAGGATGATGGAACATTCAAACCATATCATGTATATAGTATGAGGCAAGCTATAGAAGAAGGATTTATTTTGGATGTATTGGCAAATTATATGACATATAAAACAATATACCAAATTGCTAAAAATACACCTGACAATCCAGAAGTACCAGAAAATTATGCAACAAAAGTTATTAAAAGATTTGAAAGTTTGCATGAAATAAATATCTCACAAAAAACACAAATTATAGTAGAACAATTTAGAAATGTAACAAAAAATAAAATTGGTGGAAAAGGTAAAGCAATGCTTGTTACTGCATCAAGATTACATGCAGTAAGGTATTTCTTTGAAATAAAAAGATATATTAAAGAAAAAGGATATGATGATTTAGATGTATTAGTTGCTTTTTCAGGTGAAGTAAAAGATGGTGATGAATCATTTACAGAAAGTAGCATGAACAAAACTAAATCAGGTAAAAAGATAACAGAATCTCAAACGAAAGAATATTTTCATGGAGACGAATTTAATGTTTTAGTAGTTGCAGAAAAATATCAAACAGGATTTGATGAACCATTATTACATACAATGTTCGTAGATAAAAAACTAAAAGGAATTAAAGCAGTTCAAACTTTATCAAGATTAAATAGAACCTGTAAAGGTAAAGATGATACTTTAGTTATAGATTTTGTGAATGAAGCAGAAGATATTCAAGAAGCTTTTAGACCATTTTACGATGTTACAATATTAGAGCAAGAGACAGATCCTAATGTAATATATGATAAATTAAACATGTTAAAATCATTTGGATTATTCTATGATGAAAATGTTGAAAAATTCTGTAAAATCTACTTAAAGAATGGCAAACAGAATGAAAACGACTTTGGAAAATTAACAAGCTGCGTTAAAGAAACAGTTGATTTATATAATAAATTAGAAATAGAAGATAGAGAGAGCTTTAGAAAGCAAGTAATAAGCTTTAATAAATTTTATTCTTATATTACACAAATTGCTTTTTTAGGAGATGAAGAACTTCATAAAACTTATATGTATTTGAGATATGTAGAAAAGCTATTACCTAAAAATAAAATTGATGTAATAAATTTAGAGGGTGCATTGAAATTGACATTTTATAATTTAAAGCAAACTTTTGATGGAAGTGTATCGTTAAGAAAAACAGATGAAACTCCAGGAATGGTGAAACCACAAGGGACAGAAATACCAATAGCTATTCTTCCCGAAGAAAGATATTTAGACGAAGTAATTAGGAAAGTAAATGATTTATATACTGGACAATTTACTGAAGCTGATAATATGTTAGTAAAAAATATTATGGACATCATTATGAAAGATGATGAAGTTAGAAGGTTTGCAAAAGCTAATAATGAAGAAATGTTTGTTCAGTCAGTATTTCCAAAAGTGTTTAGTGAAAAAACAAGTAAAGCATATAAAGAAAGTGCAAATTCTTATAAAAAACTGTTTGAAAGTAAAGAATTTTACAATGCTATAATGAAATCAGTAGGAAATGTAATTTATAGAATCTTGAACAGTGAAGATACAATTAAATATAGTGAGGCAAATGAAGAAGATTCGAATAAAGAATTAAAAGTTGCAGAAGATAGTGAAGAATATAAAATAGAGGATAAGAAAAAAGAGAGTGAAAATTAATATATACAAATAATAAGTGAGGTAGACAAGATGGAAAGAAGCTTCGTAGGATAAATGCAAGAAGAGATTTATTACCTATGGAAAATCATAATAATATAATAACAAAAGAAGATTTAGCAGAAGATTATATAGAATTCAGAAGTAGGGTATTTGGTATATGACTGGAGATGTAAAAACATCTAGAATAGTTGATATAGGAGATACATCAATAAAAGAAAATCATTTATTTAAAGATGATTTTCAATGTATTTCCTATGAGAAAAAATTAAAATTTGAAAAAACAGATTTGGATTTTTAGATTATGCGAATTATGATTTGTGTATTTGTGGAAATAATATTATACCAATTCCGTTTGCAATCGCAAAGAATTCAAAAATTGAAATAAATTGTGTCAAAGAAAAAATATATGATAAGGCAAATTGCTACAAAAAGAATTGCAAGGAAGATTATTTAAGACAATTTAACAGCAATAATGCGGATATATTTGAATATTATAAGAAATATTATTAAAAATTATAATTATTAATATTTGTAAGATTAAGGATGATGCTTGTGTGGAATTTCTTATTCAAATTCCACAACATCCAAATCCCTAATGGCTGGATTATACAATTGATGACCCATATAATCAAACCTAGAACCATGGCAAGGGCAATCCCAAGTCTTATCAAGATTATTCCAACTAAGCAAGCAACCTAAGTGTGTACAAATAGGTTTAACAGCAAAAATCTTACCATTAGAATCCTTATAAATTCCAATCTTTTGACCTTTATATTCAAGCACATGCCCAGTATCATTTTCAAGATCAGCAAAAATTTTTTCTGATACATGAGTAGAAATATTATCAATTTTTGTAAAATCACCACCATCTACAGGAACCACATTATTATCTTCTTTTCTATTAATCGCAGAGCCAGTTGTATCAGTATTGTTATCAATTTCATTAATTCCAACAAAATTGACATCATTTACAACTTCGGTTCCAGCCTTATTTAAATTATTTTCGCTTCCACCAATATCATCACTATCAACCTCACCAGAACCAGCCTTGCCGGAATTACTATCATTAAAGTCATCTTCACCACTACTAAATTCAACATCTTCTAAATCAACATCAGTCACAACCTCAGGCACCTTAAACTTATTTATCACAAGCGAATTAGCAGTTTCTTTTATCATATTTCCAAGTTCAGCATTATTCTTAATAGGGTGTAATCTAGTAGCTTTAAACACATCTTCATATTCATTCTTGCGACCTAAAATCTTATCAACAATAATATTAGCAGCAACATTAGAAGAAGTCATTCCCCACTTATTAAAACCAGTACCAATATACATATTAGGCATAAAATGAGAAAACTCACCAATATAAGGAATTTTATCAAGAGTAATACAATCCTCAGTATTCCATTTATATAAAACTTTACAATCAGGATAATATTTTCTAACCTCATCTTCCAAGATATTGTAAGCATTTGATAAATCTATCTTACTACCAGTCTTATGATCTGCACCGTCCAACTAGCAACAACCTTTTTCCATTAGAACCATTTACAAATCTATATGAAAAAGTAGGTTGTTCAGAATTTATATACATTCCATCAAAAGCTTTACCACCAATATCTACTGCAATTACATAAGATGTTGATTGATACATCTTTAAAAAATAATATCCTAAACGATCAATGAAGGGATAATGAGAGGCTAGTATTACATATTTTGACCTAACGACATAATCTTTACATGATGTAATAAATTCATCATTTTCCTTTTTAATATTTTGAACAAGCGTATCTGTATAAATTTCACCTATACCTTTTGCAACCTTAAAAGAATTGATGTGTTTATCAGAACTTTCTGTAAAAGAATTGATTGTACCAGTAGAATTGATAGAAAACGAATTATTAGGCTCAGTGGAATTAGAAGAAAAAGGATGACTATCATTATTAGATCCTTCTGAACTAGCATTACTTGAATCATTTTCAACGATATCAGCCCCAACCGATCCAGCTTTAGACGAACCAGCTCCAACGGAACTAGCAACACTTGAACCATCTCCGGCTGAAACTGAGCCAACCGAACTCGCATTACCTAAACCACCAATCACACTAGAAGCACTAGAAGTAATATACTTTGTCAATCCATACGCATATTTCATAGGATTAAATTCAGCCTGATTTGGAAACTTTATAGCACCTAATACATCAAAGGGAAGAGGAGTAGTTGTAACAAATTCGCTTTCAAACCCAAGAGAATGTACAGCTTCATTTTCTAATTTAATTTTTTCTAATTCATCCAAATTATTAGTATAAACATAACTATCCTGTCTTTCAAAATCGCAATTGATTTTTTCTTCTTCAATTATTTTAGCAATATTCTCTATAGCATCTTGATTTGCATACAAATATTTCTTAGCCATAGATTCACCCAAAGAGTCAATTAAATATTTATATATAAGATTATGCTGACTTGTTATTTTTGCAGTAGTATGCCCAGTTGTCTTTCTGGCAATATCTTTCTCTTTCTCCAAAAGAACAACGTTATATCCCTGTTTTGTCAAATAATAACCACAAGTAAGTCCAAAAATACCAGCACCTACTATACAAATATCAGTAGATATATCCTTTTCTAATTTATTAAACTTATTTTTATTTTCTATAGAATCAAGCCAAAAAGAATTCATAAGATACCTCCATCAAACTTAGTTATAACTCTAGCCACCCAAACGGTACTATATTAAATAAATATGTAGATTAATAAAAAATCTATATTAAAATTATGTACAAGCACATAAAAATTATTCGACAAATATGTTAACTAAGTAAATATCTTTGATTAAATAAGCAGCGCCAGTTGTAACAATAAAATTAGCAAAACAACTAATTAAGTAAATAATTTTGATTAAATATTGGATAATTTAATAAGAAATAAAAATAAACACACATTGAAACGCATAGTATTTTAAATAATAATTTTAGTTGAGAGAGCTTTTAAATAAATTTTTAGTGACACAAAATTTATATAAAATATGAAATATAAGAACAAAAAAATGAAAGTACCAGTGACGAAAAAAATAAAACAATGATACTTTCTTGAAAAAAATCTTTTATCAGCAAAGGAAGAAAAAAATATGAATGTCCTTTACTTTACATAATTGTAACACAATAAAAATGCAAAGTTTGTAGAAAGCTGTCGAAAAAATAAAAAAAGTTAAAAAAATACAAAAAAATTAAGATAAAATATGTTTTTATAGCTCGAAAATTAAACAAAATGTTACGAAAATTATAAAAAAATTAAGAATTTATCTTGTAAATCGAGATATTCAAAAATAAAATATAAAAAATTTAATATTTTGTAGAAAATAGTCGAACTATATGTTATATTATTTATAGTAGGATTGGTGAAAAAATGAACAAAAAAAGCATAAAGATAATACTAATAGAACTTTTTATATTAATACTAGCAATTATTGGGGTAAATAGTAATCTAATGCAATATACACCAAGTTGTTTATTTTACGAAGCTACAAATCTTCAGTGTCCTTCTTGTGGGGGAACAAGGTGTGTAGAAAATATGTTAAAAGGTAATTTTAAAGAAGCTTTTTTGTTTCATCCAATATTTTTTGTAGCCATTTTTTATTTATTACTTTGTAATATAGTATATTTAATTAACTTAAATAAGAAAAATAAAATTTTAACATGGATATTTCCCAAGTATTGGTATGCTATAATTTTTGCTGTAATCCTAGTAATATATGGAATACTACGTAACCTAGTCTAGTAAAAATAGCATTCAAGGTTTAACAAAAAGTAAATAATAATAGACATTAAGTATTACATAAATAGTATGATTTTAAATAATAAAATCAGGTTTGCCCAAAAGAAAAATTTCCTAAGAGAGTTTATAAAATAAAGGAGGATTTTTTATGGACGAAAACAACAAAGATGATGTTATCAAAAATGATAACAATAATATCGAAGCAAATGATCAAACTATAGAAAAAAATGAAACAAATATAGAAGAAAAAAAGAAGGATGTTGTGCCTAATCTAGCAGACAATAAAACATCTAAACCAGAGCCTCAATCAGCCTCTAAGGTAGAACCACAACCTAACATTGATCCAACACTTAAACCAGAGGCAAATTCAATAACTCAGCCAGCACCTCAAGTAGTAAAAGAAGCAAAGCAAGAAACAGCAAATAACAGCAATACAACAGCAAATCAACCACAAAAAGATAAAAAAGGATTTAGTATAGCAGCTTTGGTTCTTGGTATTGTCGCAATTGTACTTTGCTGTATATGGTATATATCAATACCATGTGGGATTTTAGCTATTGTTTTTGGTGCAATAGGATTAAAATCAAGCAAAAGAGGTATGTCAATATCAGGAATTGTTACAGGTATTATTGGTATGATTATTTCTATATTTATAATATTAATGTTATTTATCTTTGGATTTGCTCTAGGAATAACTGAAAGTATAAAAGATATAATTGATGATAATGACTATTCAGATTCTTATGATTATGACTATGATTATGATAGTTTTTATAACTTTTAACACTTAATATTACTAAAAAACAAGTACGGAAAGAATGAAGTACAAGAGCAAATAATATTAAGAAATTAATTAGGGTATTTATCAAATTAAATACATATATACAAAAAGAAAAAATAGGAGGGAGTTTTTATGGACGAAAACAAAGAAAATGAAGTAAACAATGTTGAAAGCGAGGTAAATCAATCAACTAATACTACACCAACAAATGACAAAAAAGGATTTTCAATTGCAGCATTAGTATTAGGAATAATTGCAATTGTACTTTGTTGTATTTGGTATGTATCTATTCCTTGTGGTATTATAGCATTAGTACTTGGAATTATAGGAATAAAATCAAGCAAAAGAGGAATGTCAATTGCAGGAATTGTTACTGGTGTTATTGGTATGATTTTATGTATAGTTTTATATGTAGGAGTTGTATTATTAGGATTAGGAATATATAATAGTGCTAAAGATGTAATAGAGGATTCTAAAGATATAATTAATAATAGTAACTATCCATCAAGCTATTACTATTATAATGACTAGGAATTAGTAAACTATGAAGGATGAAGAAAAAGTTGCTCAAACTAATCAAAGTGGAAAGGAAGAGCATTATAAAAAATATAGTATAGCATCTATTGTATTAGGAATTATATCAATACTGTTAGCATACTTTTTTTATATTTCGGTTTTATGTGGAATCATAGCAATTGGCTTTGGAGCCTCAAGTGTGAAAAATGGAAAGAAAGTTTTTTCAATAATTGGAATTATTTTAGGAGCTATTGGTATTGTCCTTACAGCTGTAATTGCTATAAATTTATTATCATTCGTAGCTAGTAGTTCTTTTAGTTTTATTACAGCAGTATTTGAAGAATTAAAAAAAATAACAAGCTTAAATTAATAGTTTAGGCTTGTTTTTTTATATATTTATATATTAAGTATTACGATTTTTATCGACAAAAATTATATTAATTTATTGTACAAATAAATTTCTTTTGATATAATGAGTTCTAATATCATATACTGTATAAGTATATATATTCAATAATGTCATAGCCACGCAGTTTAAATAAGACAAAAGGAAGAACTTATGACAGAACGGAGGCAAATATGGACGAAAAAAATTGTATGGACGAAAAACTATCAAAAGAAATGCAAGAATTACTTAAAAATTATTCTCAAGACAAATCAAATTTAATTCAAATTTTAAATGAAGTTCAAGAAAAGTATGGTTACATTCCAAAACAATCTCAAATTGAAATTTCTAATTATTTAAATATTCCAATGGCAGAAATTTATGGTGTCATAACATTTTATTCTCGTTTTACTTTAGAACCAAAAGGAAAATATAATATATCAGTGTGTCTAGGTACAGCTTGCTTTGTTAAAGGGTCACAAGCTTTATTAGATAGATTAAAAGAAAGACTAAAAATAGAGGAAGGTCAAACTACTCCAGATGGTAAATTTTCTATAGATGCAACAAGATGTGTTGGTGCATGTGGATTAGCACCAGTATTTACTATTAATAATGAAGTATATGGTAAAGCAACAGTAAAAAAACTAGATGAAGTATTAGATGAATACATGAAAAAAGAAGATTAAATGGCAGATGTATGTACAGCAAAAAAATGTAATTAAATATAATTAAGATACTTAAACAAACATAGGAGGAACATTTTGAAAAAAGATTTATTAAAAACAAACTGTTTTGATGTAGATGAAAAAATGATAATAATTGGAAGTTGTTTGGAATATATGTTTCCTGAAATATATAATGAATTAAATGAAATTTCAGAAAATATTTATGATGTATGTTTAGAAGATACACATTTAAATATGGTTATAACTAAAATTGCTGGAATGATAGCTAGAAAGAAATGTAAGGAACTAACATTTGTAACAGTAGATAAATCTCCACATTGTGTGCAATTACATTATGTTGTAAAAGAGTTAGAAAATATAATGGATTTAAAAGATATAAAAATCAAAAATTATGTGGCAACAAATGAAGGACTAGTTGAAATACCAATCGAGGTAATAGGTTTATCTAAAAATTTATCAAAATTAAAAAACTTAATGTAAAAAAATACTAAATTAGCAATATAAAATCGAGATGAAGGGCAACTGATTAAGAGTCAGTAGGTCTACCAAATAAGTACTAAAGATGGATTAATATATCGAAAGGAGAAGAGTATGAAAACTTTAGAAGAAATTCACCAAATAAGAGAACAAAAAAGAAAAGAATTAGACTTAAGAGTAAATATTAAAGCAGATACAAGAGAAAAACATATTTTAGTATGTAGAGGAACGGGTTGTACGTCTTCAAAATCACCAGAGATTATAGAGAATTTTAGAAAAATTATAGATGAAAAAGGTATCCAAAATGTAAGAGTTATTCAAACAGGATGCTTTGGTTTATGCGCCAAAGGACCTATTGTTATAATTCGTCCAGAGGATACCTTTTATGCTATGGTAACTCCAGATGATTGCAGAGAGATTATAGAAAAACATATAGAAAAAGGTGAAATTGTAGAAAGACTTCTATGTAAAGATGTTGATAATACAATGGTTAATCGTTTGGATGAGCTTAATTTTTATAAAAAGCAAAAACGTATTGCTTTAAAGAATTGTGGTATTATCGATCCAGAACAAATTGATGAGTACATAGCTTTTGATGGATATAAAGCATTAGAACAAGTTTTAACATCAATGTCTCCAGATGAAGTAATTAATGAGGTTACTGAATCTGGTTTAAGAGGTCGTGGAGGAGCTGGTTTCCCAACTGGTAAGAAATGGTTATTTACTAAACAAGCTGAAGGTGATCAAAAATACGTTGTATGTAATGCAGATGAGGGTGACCCTGGTGCTTTTATGGATCGTAGCATTTTAGAGGGTGATCCACATAGTGTATTAGAGGCAATGGAGATTGCAGGTTATAGTGTTGGTGCAGATAAAGGCTATATTTATGTAAGAGCAGAATATCCTATTGCTGTTCAAAGACTTCAAGTTGCAATAGATCAAGCAAGAGAATATGGATTACTTGGGAAAAATATTTTTGGTACAGATTTTTCTTTTGATATAGAAATTAGATTAGGTGCAGGTGCATTTGTTTGTGGTGAGGAAACAGCACTTCTAGAATCTATAGAAGGAAGAAGAGGTCAACCACGTGTTAAACCTCCATATCCTGCAAATTCTGGTTTATGGGGTAAACCAACATTAATTAATAATGTTGAAACATATGCAAATATTACTAGAATTATCTTAAATGGTGCTAAATGGTATGCAAGTATTGGTACAGAAAAATCTAAAGGAACTAAAGTTTTTGCTTTAGGTGGAAATGTAAATAATATTGGACTTGTAGAGGTACCAATGGGAACAACTCTACGAGAAATTGTTTTTGATATAGGTGGAGGAATTCCAAATGGTAGAGAGTTTAAAGCTGCTCAAACAGGTGGGCCTTCTGGTGGATGTATTCCAAAAGAGCATTTGGATACACCAATAGATTATGAATCTCTTTCTAGTATTGGTTCTATGATGGGTTCTGGGGGACTAATTGTTATGGATGATTCTAAATGTATGGTTAATATTTCTAAATTCTATCTAGACTTTACGGTTAGTGAGAGCTGTGGTAAATGTACTCCATGTAGAATTGGTACAAAGAGAATGTTGGAAATATTAGATAGAATGTGTGAAGGTAAAGCTGATGAAGATGATTTATATAAATTAGAAAAATTAGCACTAAATATTAAAAAATCTGCTATCTGTGGACTTGGTCAAACAGCTCCAAACCCAGTTTTAAGTACTCTAAAATATTTTAGAGATGAGTATATGGAGCATATTAAATATAAAAAGTGTAGAGCTGGTCAATGTAAAGCGTTAGCAAATATAGAGATCGATCCAGAAAAATGTAAAGGTTGTGGTATTTGTAAAAGAAATTGTCCTGTTAATGCTATTACAGGTGAGCCAAGACAGCCACATAAAATAGATCCAGATATTTGTATTAAATGTGGTACTTGTGTTGATAAATGCCCATTTAAAGCTATTATGAATTAGTAAGATAAGAACGAATTTACTAAGTCCAAGTGAAGGGAGAATTGAGATGGAAGAGAATTTAGTAACATTAAAAATTGATGATAAAGAAGTTAAAGTGAAGCAAGGAACAACTATTTTACAGGCTGCAAAGCAAGCTAATATAGATATCCCTACCTTATGTTTCTTAAAAGATATTAATGAGGTTGGAGATTGCAGAATGTGTATAGTTGAAGTTGATGGAAGAAAGGGTTTTGCAACTTCTTGTATTCAAAAGGCTGAAGAAGGTATGGTTGTACATACACATTCACCAGCTGTTATGGAAGCAAGAAGAGTTATACTAGATTTAATCCTTTCTAATCATCATCGTGATTGTTTAACTTGTAGTCGTAATGGTAATTGCGAGTTACAAGCATTAGCAATGAAATTTAATGTTCAACATGTTGAATTTGAAGGTGAGATGACAGAACATAAAGTTGATGATAAATCTCCTGCAATTATGAGAGATTTTAATAAATGTATTTTATGTAGAAGATGTGTTGCTGCATGTAAGAATGTACAAGAAATAGGAGCTATAGATTGTATTAATAGAGGTTTTGAATCTTGTATTTCTACAGTTGGTGACCATAGTTTAAATGATGTTAACTGTACTTTTTGTGGTCAATGTATAGAGGCTTGCCCAACAGGTGCTTTAAAAGAAAAAGAATATATTAAAGATGTTTGGAGAAATTTAAAAGATCCAGATGTTTATACAGTTGTTCAAACAGCTCCTGCTGTAAGAGTTGCTTTAGGCGAAGAATTTGGAATGCCTATTGGAACAAATGTAACTGGTAAAATGGTTTCTGCATTAAAGAGTTTAGGATTTGATAGAGTTTTTGATACAAATACAGGTGCAGATTTAACTATTATGGAAGAGGCAAATGAATTTGTTGAACGTTTTTCTAAACAAGAGTGTTTACCAATGATTACATCTTGTAGTCCAGGATGGGTAAGGTTTGCAGAAAAGAATTATCCAGATTTATTAGGACATTTATCAAGTTGTAAATCTCCACATCAAATGTTTGGAGCAATGGTTAAATCATATTATGCTAAAAAATATAATATTGATCCTAAAAAAATATGTATGGTTTCTGTTATGCCTTGTATTGCTAAAAAATATGAGTGCCAAAGAGAAGAAATGGAAGTTGATGGACTTCGTGATGTTGATTATGTAATTACAACAAGAGAATTGTCTAGAATGATAAAACAAGCAAATATTGAGTTTACGCAATTACAAGATGATGTATTTGATGAGCCAATGGGAGAAGCTACAGGTGCTGGTGCTATTTTTGGAACTACAGGTGGTGTTATGGAAGCAGCATTAAGAACTGCAGCAGATACATTGGAAGGAAAAGATTTACCACAATTTGAATATACAGCTGTAAGAGGTAATAAAGGTAGAAAAGAAGCAACTGTAGAAATTGCTGGTAAGAAAATTAAAGCAGTTGTTGTAAGTGGTTTAAGTAATGCAAGAAAAATAATGGATGAGATAAGAGTCGGAAAAGCAGATTATCAATTTGTAGAAATAATGGCTTGCCCAGGTGGTTGTGTAATGGGTGGAGGCCAACCTATAAAGAGTTCTAAAATAAGAAGTGAAGTTGATGTTAGAAAATTAAGAGCAGATGCTTTATATACAATAGATGAAAAGAGTGTAATAAGAAAATCACACGAAAGTCCAGTTATGAAGCAAATGTATGCAGAATTCTTACAAAAAACAGGAAGTGAAGTTGCTCATAAATATTTACATACACATTATACAGCTAAAAATATGTATGATATTTAGGATTAGCAGGGATCTAGGGAGATTTTGGGCGTCCCTGGGCAGAGGGATTTGGGGACGTTCTTGAAATCCCTTTAAAATTCGATTGTATAATTAACATATAATTGTAATACAATAACAAAATATTAACTTGGGAGTAAAAAATGAAAGATATTAATAAAATAATATATGCAGGATTATTACATGATATTGGAAAATTGTTTCAACGTGCAGATCATGTACAGGAAAAACATGCAATGTATGGGGCAAAAAGATTAGAAGAAATATTAGATAATAATGAACTTAAAGAAATTCTTAGAGCTATTAAATACCATCATGCACGAGAACTTGTAGCACAAAACTTTAAAGATAACGATATTTCTTATTTGATATGCGAAGCAGATAATATTGCATCTGCGGGTGAGAGAAGAGAAATAGAGTCAGAGGAAAATAAAATTTTTAAGTGGAATATACCATTAGACAGTATATTCAATGTAATTAATTATAAAGAAAATGATGATAAGTATAGCTATGAATTAAATGATCAAAATGATACATTTAAATTAAATATGCCAAAACAGATAAAAGAAGTATCACAAGGTCAATATTTTAAACTTTCTGATGAGTTAAAAAAAGTATTGAAGATATATAATTTTGAATTAGATACACCTAATTCTTTGATATATATATTAAAAAATATAACTAACTTTGTACCATCAAGTACAAATGTTTCGGAATTTGCTGATATATCTTTATTTGAACACTTGAAGTTAACTGCAGGAATAGCTTCATGTATGTACTTATATACGCAAGAAAATAATATTAATAATTATAAGGAAAGATATTTAAAAAATATAGATAGAAATCAAAAAGAGTATTTAATAGCAAGTCTTGAATTATCTGGTATTCAGAAGTTTATTTATACGATTACTTCGACAGGTGCTGCAAAAATGTTAAAGGCTAGATCATTCTATTTAGAAATTTTAATGGAAAACATTATAGATGAAATATTGGAAGATTTAGAGCTAAGTAGAGCAAATTTAATTTATAATGGTGGTGGGCATTGTTATTTATTATTGCCTAACACTAAAAAAACAGAAAAATTACTTAATGAGGCAAAAAACAATATTAATAATTGGTTTATAGATAAATATAATTCCGAAATATATTTATCTATAGCAGTTGTAGGGTGTTGTGCAAATGATTTTAATGGTCAAGCTGAAAGTGTAAATACAATTTTTTCTAAATTAGCAAAAAAAACAACGAAGGAAAAATTACAAAGATATAATAAAGAACAGTTACAAAAACTACTAACACCCCAAAATTTAGAAAATCAGGAGAGAGAATGTTCTGTTTGTAGCGATTCTAATAAAATTATTTATAATGAGGATTTAGGTAAAGATATTTGTATTTCTTGCGATTCATTATATAAATTAGGTGACAAATTAACTAAAGCAACAAATTCAGAAAGTAGAGGAGTTATAATTACCATTTCTGAAAATGAAGGATTTTTAGAATTACCATCAATAAAAAATAAAACGAATCTTTTAAATGTATATGCAAATTCAAAAGAAATAGAAAGTAAAGAATATTGTAGAGTATATACAATAAATCAGAAAAATTTTGGTGGATTATTTGCTACTAATATAAATACAGTTTTATATGGAATAAAAGGAACTTTTGAAGATTATGCTAATAGAAGTATTGGAATAAAAAGATTAGGAATATTAAGAGCTGATGTTGACAATCTTGGAAAAAAATTTAAATATGGACTAATTAATGAAAAATATAAAGATAAATTAGTAACACTTTCTAGATATAGTGTATTATCTAATTCTTTATCAGATTTTTTTAAATATAATATGAATTATATTTGTTCAAATGAAAGCTTTAGCAAAAATAGTTATAAAATTACTAATAAATCTGAAAAAGGAAATATAAAGGTAATTTACTCTGGTGGAGATGATTTATTTTTTGTTGGTGCATGGGACGAAGTGCTAGAAATAGCAATGATTATTGATACAATTTTAAAAGAATATACAAACGGAAAAATAAAAATTTCTGCGGGTTTTGCAATGGTGAATCCAAATTATCCAATTTCTATATTAGCTGAATTAGTAGGAAATATGGAAAGTATTGCAAAAGACTATGAAGGTAAAAATGCAATTAGGTTATTTGATGAAGAAAATGGATATACGATTAAGTTTGATGATTTAAAAGGTGGTGTTCTTGAAAAATTAAATTTTTTAGAGAATAATATATCTTTAACGTCAAGCAATGAAAATAAAATTTTGATTGCTATATCATCTATATATAGACTTTTAGAAATTGCAAAAGAGGGAAGTAAAGTTAAATTAGCATACATGTTAGGCAGATTAGAAGAAGCTATTCCAAGAAAAAATGTAATATTAAAAGAACAATTTAACGATTTTAAAGTGAAAATTTATGATTTTTTTGATAATGAAAAGGACAAAGAACAATTAATAATAGCTTTAAATATTTTGATATATAAAAATAGAGAATAAAGGAGGAAAATAATAAATATGTACAAAAATAACCAATATCACGAAAAAACAACTTCAATTGAATTAGAAAAATACAGTAAAAACATGAATAAAATTAAACATGCTGAAAATATTATGAAAAACATGTATGCAAGCAGAATTACATCAAACCAAATCAGAATAATTTTAAGTATATTTGTTAATATAAAAAATAAAATTAATTTAAGTGCAACAGAGCAACTTAATGATGAATATAAGGCAACAATACAATATGCAAAGGCAAAAGTTATGTATCAAATTTCTAGAACTAATTCGAAAAAGTTTTATGGTGACAGCTATATAGGATTAATGTTAGATGATATAGATACAAAAACAGATTATGACAATTTTATAAAATATATAGAGGCTTTAGTAGCTTTTCAAAAATTTTATGGTAAAAATTAAATTTGTATATAAGGAGTAAAAAAATGGAGGAAATACAAACAATTATAAAAGATAAAATATTAATAAAAATAGAATTAGAATTAATGTCTGGTATGCATATAGGTACTAATGATGGTATTGCTACAATTGGTGCAGTAGATAGTATTACAGTACGAGATCCTATTAGTAATAAAACAATGATTCCAGGTTCAAGTTTAAAAGGAAAAATAAGAAGATTATTATTGAACAAAAATGGTCAAAAAGAGGTAATTGGAAATTGGGCTCTAGAAAGATTATTTGGAGTTGCTAACAATAAAGAAAATAATGCAGTAATTGGCAGATTACAATTTGCAGATGCTCTATTAACAGACAAAAGTGCAGAAGAATTGAAAAATAAAGAGACTGATATGGAATATACTGAAATAAAATTTGAAAACAAAATAGATCCAATAACATTACAAGCTATGCCAAGACAAATAGAAAGAGCTGTAAGAGGTAGCAAGTATGATGTGTTAATAACTTATACTTTACAAGATTTAAACGAAGTAGAAGAAGATTTTAAAAATCTAAAAGATGGTTTAAATTTGTTAAAGTATGATTACATTGGAGGAAGTGGCTCTAGAGGATATGGAAAAATAAAATTTAATAGTATAGAAATAGAAGCAATGAAACTAAAGGGCGAAAATTTATTAAGCGATAAAGAAGAAAAAATAAAAGAAATGATGAAAGAAATTCTAAAATAGAAAGAGGAATTGTAAATGTATAATATAGTAAAAATGCAATTTGAATCAGCAACAAGGTTTGGAATAAGAAGCTTGGACAATACATTTAAAATTTGCCATAGTGATACACTATTTAGTGCTATTTTTATAGAAATAATGAATTTCTATGGTTTAGAGAGAGCCATAGAATTCCAAAATAAAATATCAGATGGAAAAATATTAATTTCTACCGCTTTTCCATATTTTTATGATGAGGATGAAGAACAAACAAGATTGTTTATTTCAAAACCTATAATTTATTTTGATAACGGAGTGGAAAACAAAAAAGAAAGTAATTTAGACGAAGGAAAATCTTTAAAAAAGCTTGTAAAACAAATAGAATATATTCAAATTTCAGATTTGGAAAATTATATTAATGATATAGCAAATGGAAATTCAGAAAATATAAAAATATATTATAGTAAAATGATAGAACAAAAAATGGATGTTAAAGTTAATATGGAAAAAGAGTCAAATCCGTATACTGTGGTATCTAATGTATATGGAAATGTGTTAGAAAATGATGGGATAAATATTAAAGGAAAATCAGGTTTATATTTTATTATAAAATCAGAACAAGATGATGATATTAATATGATAAAGACAGCACTCATTTCTTTACAATATACAGGTATAGGAGGAAAAAGAAGTATAGGATATGGAAGATTTAGATTAATAGGTCCAACAGCACTTTTGGACAATAATTATGATGATGAATGCTTATTTAAATATTTAGAAAATGTTAAGACAGCTAATACAAAAATATTAATATCATTATTATCACCAAAGAAATCAGAGATAGAAAAGATTATTTCAGATAATTCATATTATTCGTTAATAAGAAGAGGCGGTTTTATATATTCCGATAAATATTCTAAAACTAACTTAAAAAAGAAAGAAATATATATGTTGGCGGAAGGTTCATGTTTAAATGAGTGTTTAGATGGCGAAGTCCAAAATCTGGCAATAGGTGGTAATCATAATATATATAGAAATGGTAAAGGTATGTATATTGGAATAAATTTATAAGATACAAGGAAGAAGATTGGTATGGAAGAAATAAAAAGAGAAAAGATAAAAATAAAAATTTTAACCCCAGTGCATATAGGATGGTCTGAGGCTAAAAATTTAAGTGCAAAAGAGTTTTTCGTAGAAGATAATAAAGTAAAAATAATAGGTACAAATAAATTTATAAAATATATAATAGAAAATAATCTTTTTGATGAATATGTTTCAAAATTAAGTAAAAATAAATTAATTACTACTCTAAAAGAGCTTAATATTTATGAAAAAAGAAATGATTTCGTAAAAGATGTAATTTCATTAAATAGAAATTTAAGTATGCAAGAAATAAAGAATATGTCAAATATAGTAACTTTTATAAAAGATCAAGATAACAAGATATATATTCCTGGTTCATCAATAAAAGGATTAATAGTAAAGGCAATAGAATATAATTACATATTAAAAAATAATTCCTATATTTGGGAGAAGATAAATAATATAACAAAAGGAATTAATCATGAATTATCAAAAGAAATAGAAAGAATGTTTATATCAAAGAATAAAGATGAAGACATAAGAAAATCTATATGTGTAGAAGACACGAACTATTTAGAAAATTCAAATTTAATAATAGCATCTAGAGAAGATTTTGTGGTTAGTACTAAACAAAATGATCTATCAAAATTTAAGGAATATAAAGAATATGTAAAGCCTGGAACAGAATTTGAATGTTATTTAAAAATTAATTATGATATGTTAAAAAAATTGGGAATAAATTCGTTTGAAGATATAATAAAATCTTTAAAAAAATATACACAAAATTGTTTAGAAATGGATGAATATATAAGAAATGAAGCAATAAAGAAGATAAATCTAGATGATACTAAAGAATTAGAAAAAGCAAATATGATTTTAGGCTCAGGAACAGGATATTATTCTAAAAGTATAGTTGGATCAATATATACAGAAAGAAAAGAATTAAAGAATTTTGTACGAAACCAATTAGATAATAAATTCAAAATACATAAACATAGAAGAGAAGATATTTTAACTTCACCAAGAACTTTAAAATTATCATATTATAACAATAAATATTTAAGAGTTGGGCTTTGTGAAATGATAAAAGGATAAAAGAGGGGAAATATAAATGTTAGTAGCATATGAATTAAAACTTGATATAGAAAATGAAGAAAATTATAGGATATATAATTGGGGTTCAATTATGCAAGGGGTATTAATAGAAAATTTAGATAGTAATTATATAGAAAAGTTACATAATCAAAAATATAATCCATATTCACAATATATTTTTATGAGAAATAATGAATATATATGGAGAATTAATACATTAGATGATGAGGCTTATGAAAAAATTTTAGAGAATAATATATTAAAAAAAGACGAGATATTTTTAAAACAAAAAAATATAAAAATTAGAATAAAAGATAAAAAACTTATAAATAAAATAAATATAGATGATTTGTTTAGAAAATGGTTTATAAGTGATAGTGATTTAAACAAGGTAAAATATAAAATAAATACACCTGTTTCTTATAAAGAGGATAATCAATACCAGATTATTCCATGCATTGATTTGATTTTAAAGAATTTAATAAATAAATGGAATGCGTTTAGTAAAAATTATTTGGACAAGAATATTTATGAAGAATATGTGAAAAGAGTATATATAAGTAATTATAATATTAAATCTACAGTTTTTTATATTGAAAGAGTAAAGATAAAATCTTATATTGGGACAATTGAAATATCAATAAATGCCAATCAAATGATGAAAAATATATTACAAATGTTATTTGAGTTTGGAGAATATGCTGGACTTGGTATAAAGACTTCAATGGGGATGGGTGGAATAAATAGGCTGTAAATATAAATATCGACGTATATATAAATTTAGAAAAAATCTTATGAAAAGGCTTTTTGTGTCGCAACAAATGAAAATATTGAAACATAGAAGTTTTTTAAAATTTGAAATAGTAGTAAAATGAAAGATTTGTCATTTATATATTGAAAATTTTCGAGGATATCGTTAAAATATAAAATAAACATAGAACCAATTGAGGTTTAGGGTTTACTATTTATAAAATAGTCCCTGATAAGGGACGGAAACGAATAACTTAATACATTTATATAATTTTTATCAAGTTTAAATTTATAAAATAGTCCCTGATAAGGGACGGAAACTTATATACATTAAATAATTATTATGTTTTTTAGCTTGTAATTTATAAAATAGTCCCTGATAAGGGACGGAAACACTTCTATTGATAAAATTATTTAAAACTTCCTTATTTTTTAAATTTATAAAATAGTCCCTGATAAGGGACGGAAACCGCATATTCTTTGCCTTTAATATTAGTTGTATTTAATTTATAAAATAGTCCCTGATAAGGGACGGAAACTAATACATACATTATTTTTTTATATAAATTAAATTTAAATTTATAAAATAGTCCCTGATAAGGGACGGAAACATTCCACATTTGTAACGAAAGCATAAAACCATTTGTTAGATTTATAAAATAGTCCCTGATAAGGGACGGAAACATTTAGTTTCCTAAAATGTGTTACTGCTCTTATTATTTATAAAATAGTCCCTGATAAGGGACGGAAACCCTAATTTTACTAAATTTTCTTTCATATATTTTTTTTGATTGATTTATAAAATAGTCCCTGATAAGGGACGGAAACTGAATATATAAATCATAAACTTTGTTATGGACATATTGACATTTATAAAATAGTCCCTGATAAGGGACGGAAATTTTTTTCCATTTTTTTTTAATCCTCCTATAATATATTTATAAAATAGTCCCTGATAAGGGACGGAAACTTTTTTACCTCCATTTTTAAATATTTTCAACTTTTAGAATTTATAAAATAGTCCCTGATAAGGGACGGAAACACTTTTTTTATTCTTTTGTAACTGTTGTACAATTCTAAATATTTATTTATAAAATAGTCCCTGATAAGGGACGGAAACATGTAACTCTTATTACATAAGCTCGTCCACATTCTTCAATTTATAAAATAGTCCCTGATAAGGGACGGAAATTGAATATCATTATTATGTATTGGAATAATTTCAGTTTGATATTTATAAAGCACTCCCTAACAAGGGACGTAAATTTAAAACTATACTAAATTTTTAGACATAATATAATTGATTATTTATATTAAAAGTATTTTACAAAAGAAAAGGAGGGATTTTTTGAACGTTTATTTAACTGAACCAGGAACGATACTAAAATGTAAAGGAGGAAAATATGTAGTAGAAAAAGAAGGAGAAAAGATTAGTGAAATACCTTCTAAAAAAGTTGAAAATGTTAATATATACAGTGGTGCTAATATAACATCTCCTTGCATAACTCGATTAATTAAAGATAAATCTTTAATAATTTGGTTTAATGCTTCAAATCAAATTATTGGATATGCGCAAAATTTATATGAAGTTAAATCTGAATTAATAGCAAAACAAATTAATTTTAGGAAGGAAGAAAATTTGTGCTTGGAGTTAGCTAAAAAAATAATAAAAGCAAAACTTACAAATGCATATGTAATTTTAAAAAGATATAATAGAAATAGAAGTAATGCCAAAATACTTTTTAATATAAGTGAAATAAAGAAAACAATTAAAGAAATAGATAAATGTAAAACTATATTAAACCTATATGGTATAGAAGGAATAGGAAGCAAATTATATTTTAATGGTGTAAATGAATTATTGGAAAATGATTATAAATTTAAAAATAGAAATAAAAAGCCACCGAAAGATCCATACAATACTTTAATTAGCTTCGGATATAGTATTGTTTTTTCAGAAATAGTAGCAATTATTCAACAAGAAGGTTTAAGTCCATATTTTGGATTTATGCACACAATAAAAAATGGACATCCTGCATTGGCATCAGATATTATAGAAGAATTTCGATATCAAATTGTAGATAGTGTTGTAATATCAGCATTAAATAATCATGAATATAAAATTGAAGATTTTGTATTAAATTCATATAATGGAGGAGTATATTTAGATATGGATTTAAGAAAAAAGTTTATTTCTAAAATTATCAGTAAGTTAAATTCATTACATAAATATAATAATAAAGAAGAAAGATATATCGATACAATAAAAAATCAAGTAAAAAGTTATAAAAATATTATAAATACAAAAAATATAGGACAATTTAAAACGTTAATAGTAAGATGAATGATAAAAGGATAGTTATATGTTATGATATATCGGATACAAAAATTAGAAATAAAACAATAAAAATTTTGGAAAGCTATGGATACAGAATTCAAAAATCGGTATTCAAATGTAATATTACTATGAAAGATTTTATACAATTGAAAATAAAATTAGGAGCAATACAAAAATATAACAAAGATACTTCAATATTAATGATAGAAATAAAAAATGAAAATGATATTTATTTTATAGGTAAAGAAAATATAACTGTAAAAGAAAATATAAACAATTTAATAATTTGATATTGCATAAAAAAACAAGCCCTTCTCTTTTTCAAAAGAAGGGATAATAGAAGTGAGCAACAAAATTACTGTTGCAAAGTAGAAGTGAGTAGAGAAATGTTTTCAAAAAAGCTTATAATAATGTAAACATAATGGTGAGTATAGAAAATATTCACTTCACTTATTCAACTGACTACTCATACTAATAGAAAAAAACACAAAAAAAATATATAATAACCAAAGCGAAAAATGAATAAATAAAAACTTGTCAAAATACAATAAATGAAATAAAATTATATAGGCAGAAATATTTATATAAATTGAACTATAAGGTCCGTATTTAACATAAAAAACAAACTTTAAGTTCCGGTCAAAAAGTTCAAAATTCATAAAGAAATTTAGGGAAAAAAGGAACGTCCCTAAATCCCTATATTCCTAAAGGAGGAACAAAAAAGAGCATGGTAATAGACAAAATAAAAAAGGTAAACAATAGTGAAGATGAAAAACCACAAAAAAATACCAAAGCTGCGGATATGCTAGTAGGTAAATGGGTAAAATGTGATGCATGTAAAGAAATCTTATATAAAGATGATGTTCACAAAAACTTTAGCGTATGTCCAAATTGTGGTAAACACTTTAGAATATCAGCAAGAAGAAGAATAAAACAAATAATAGATGAAGGAACATTTGTAGAAACATATGAAAACATGCCAGAAACAGACCCTATACATTTTGATGGTTATCTAAAGAAAATAGAAACATTAAAAGAAAAAACTAAAATACAAGAGGCTGTTACAACAGGATTTGGAGAAATACATGGTAATAAAGTAGTAATAGCTGTAATGGATGGAAACTTTTTAATGGGAAGTATGGGAAGTGTTGTAGGAGAAAAAATAACACTAGCTATAGAAGATGCAATAAAAGAAAAATTACCATTTATAATATTTTGTGTGTCTGGTGGAGCTAGAATGCAAGAAGGAATGGTGTCATTAATGCAAATGGCAAAAACATCAGCAGCAGTAGCTAAATTAGATGATGCAGGGTTGTTAAACATAACTGTGCTTACAGATCCAACTACTGGAGGAGTTACAGCAAGTTTTGCAAGTTTAGGAGATATAATTTTAGCAGAGCCTAATGCATTAATTGGATTTGCAGGACCAAGAGTAATAGAACAAACAATAAAGCAAAAATTACCTGAAGGTTTCCAAAGATCAGAATTTTTATTAGAACATGGTTTTATAGACAAGATTGTAGAAAGAAAAGACATGAAGAAAACTTTAGCACAAATATTAGAGTTACATAAAAACTAAGAAAGGAGATGAAATTAATGAGTAAAAAAACAGCATGGGATATAGTTATGCTTGCAAGAGATGCACAAAGACCAAAAGCAAAAAACTACATAGATAGTATCGTAGATGATTTCATCGAATTTCACGGTGATAGAGCCTTTGGAGATGATAAATCTATAATTGGTGGAATTGGTAGGATAAATGGTACTGTAGTTACGGTTATAGGCCAAGAAAAAGGTAGTACAACAAAGGAAAAAATGGAAAGAAATTTTGGTATGACAAATCCAGAAGGATATAGAAAAGCTTTAAGACTTATGAAACAAGCAGAAAAGTTCCATAGACCAATAATTACATTTGTAGATACTCCAGGAGCATATCCAGGACTAGGAGCAGAAGAAAGAGGTCAAGGAGAAGCAATTGCGAGGAACTTGATGGAAATGTCTAGATTAAAAACACCAATAATTTCTATAGTAATTGGTGAAGGATCTAGTGGTGGAGCTTTAGGAATTTGTGTTGGAGATAAAATAGCAATGCTAGAAAATAGTGTGTATTCAGTTTTATCACCAGAAGGATTTGCAAGTATTTTATATAAAGATGCAAGTAAAAATAAAGAAGCAGCAGAAAAAATGAAAATTACAGCTAAAGACTTAAAAGAATTAGGAATAATAGATGACATTATAAAAGAAAAAGATAATCAAGAAGAAAATTTAGAGTTTGTATCAGCAGAACTAAAAGAATATATTACAAAGACTCTAAAAAAATTAGCCAAGTTAAAAACTGAGGATTTATTAAATCTAAGGTATGAAAAATATAGAAAAATAGGAAAGATGGAGGAGTAAGATTATGTTATTAGAAAACAAAAAATTAGTATTAATGGGAGTAAGAAACAAATGGAGTATTGCATGGGGAGCAGCTAAATCAGCTCATGACAATGGTGCACAATTAATTTGTACATATAACCCATCAGAAGGTTCAGAAAAATTAGCAAAATTATTAGAAGAATTTCCTGGAACAAAATTATATCCATGTGATGCAAGTTCAGACGAAAGTATAAGAGATTGTTTTGCTGCTATAAAAGCAGATTTTGGAAAAGTAGATGGAATATTACATAGTATAGCACATGCTTTTACAGATGATTTAAGAAATGACTTTATAAATACATCAAGAGAAGGATATGCTCATGCATGTGATGTAAGTGCATATTCATTAGTAAAAATAGTAAACGAAGCAGTTGCACAAGATGCTTTAAATGAAGGAGCAAGTATTGTTACATATACATATTACGGATCAGAAAAAGCAGTTGTTGGATATAATGTAATGGGTGTTGCAAAAGCAGCTCTAGAAGCTAGTATTCGTTACTTAGCGCAAGATTTAGGTAAAAAAGGTATGAGAATTAATGGAATTTCTTCAGGACCAATTAAAACATTATCTGCAAAAGGAATTAAAGATTTTGGTTCAATATTAGATGTTATAGAAGAAAAAGCTCCAATGCACAAAAATGTTACAATAGAACAAGTTGGAGATACTACAACGTTCTTATTTAGCAATATGTCATCTGGAATTACAGGTGAAATAATTCATTGTGATAACGGATTCACAACAGTAGGTGTTTAATATAAAAATAAAAATCCCTTAGATAATAAGTTGGAGTGGTAAAATGAAAGTAGACACAAAAATCTACTTTCATTTTTTATGTTAA
>OLPR01000393.1_pt1 | contig 41219 bp, 35 predicted proteins | sample 1672761 | NCBI WGS metagenome assembly OLPR01 (sample SAMEA3136721, study PRJEB25190) | human gut metagenome | biome: human gut; feature: human-associated habitat; material: faeces | place: Austria | collected 2013 | reverse complement strand
GCAATCTTTTTAGCCATATATTTTGCTGAATTGTCGACACCGGAGAAGCAAAACGTTCGCAAAAAAGGCATCAGAAAAGCCCCTGAAGGCACGAAATGTAGCTTCAAGGGCGGTCAAAAGGACGAAGACTTTGAAAATCAGCGAATTATATAGTCCTATTGGTTGGGAAAGTCTTACTTAATTTTTCATCTAAATACAGGGCGATTTTAGCCTGTTCTTCCAAGGGAGGGATTGCTACAAAAACATTTCCAATTTCGGCAGATGAGATATGGACGACTTTAAGTTTTGCTTTCCCTTTACTTTTTTGAATTTGAGAAGATGAACAATATAATGCATAATTCAAAAAACTGGGATTGGAGTGGTGCTTTCCAACAATTATATCTCCGCCTGCCAAACATTTTTCGGTTCCGAGATAAACAATATTTTTGCCTATTTCTTCAATCAATTCGCCCGTTCCAGAGAAGACAATATCCCCATAATTTAGATATACCTTGGGAAGGATCTTTTTTTCGATTGTCTTCGAATAAGATTTGCAAAATGAAATATCATATTTTGAATAGATTTCCCCATATCTAACGCACTGAATGTCGCCGTCAGCGGATATATCTTGTTTTGTTATTCCTGATCCTTTTACCAATTTGTCAAACACATATTTACTTTTAAGAATCGACCACGAAGAAGGAACTTTTCCAATAGACTCAATCCCACTATCCTTCATTTGGACACTCGGGTCTAACCCTTTCGTGACTGCTTTCGTTATAATTGCCTGTCTGTATTCCTTGAGCTTCTCTATCTGCTTTTCCTGATTGGAAATTAGATTATCTATTTGACCAATTTTCCTGTCTAAGAAACAAGCTATTTTATGTTGCTCGCCCAAATCGTCAGGATAAGATATGTAGAGATTTTTTATCTCTCCGATTTTTACTCCGCCTATCATGCCTGTTAAATGCAAGCTGAATTCGGATAAAAAGTCAGATGACTGAAGTGAGTAAAACAAAAACTTTGAATCGATATTTTTTGGAGTGAAACAACATAGTTTATTTACGAACGCTACCTCTTGATTAAGATAGCCTAGTTTCTTGCCAGCACTCCCTCCTTCGATACACAACAGTGATGATTTCGTTTTAGCAATCCGAAACCCATCATCTTCGTTGACGGACAAGCCGTTTTCATAATCAATTTGATGTGTATCTGCGTCGATGTTCTTTGTGGCGATGTACGGAATTTTTTTGTTGACGAAAGAATCCTTTTTGTCGTCCGGAATGCTATTTCCATTATAAATATCCGAAAAAGATTTTAATTTTGACCGCAAAAATTTAATTTTATTCATAGTTCTCACCAACAATTCCTTTGCATGTGCTAATAAGGTAATTCACGAATGCACAACAAGTAACCAACATAAATTTTGCATCTTCAAAAGAAACATTACTCTCGAATAGTCCTTCAGCATGTCTAATGCCGCCCTCATCTGATGTATATCCGTATAATTTTGAAAAGGCTTCTTTTAGAGATTTATGCAATTTAATTCCGCTTTCTTCCAATTTATTCAAAGCTTTGCCCAAAGTCGCCTTATCGTCTTTGCAGATGATTTGGCATATGGATTCAACGGCACTAATGCTTTCCTTGATGCTATTTTTATAATCTGGTTTTTCTCTGTCAGAAAGGAGACTCAGCCCCTTTTTTATGTGAGATTTGCAACCTTCAAATTCTATGTCTAAACTTGTTTTAATCTCGTTAATCTCAACTTCATTTGTGATTGGCGTTATTTCACGGGCAATCATTCGGTATCCAACAAATTCTTCCTCAAACAAAGCATTCAATTCCTGTTCACAATCAATTCGTTGATTTATATTGTAATAGGGAGCACCCTGATTTTGTAACTCTTCAAAAATATCAGATGCTAAACCAGTAATATATTCACAAATAGTTAAGACATCAGAATAATTTCCATGAATAATTGGATTCAAAATATATATTTTAAAAGCATCAGAATAATGATACTCAAATGATTGTTCCATTTGATCATCAATAAATTGGCAAAAGACATCATTTAAATAATTTTTGAAGAAATACACTTCAAATCCATTTTTTTAATTACATCACACCATATTTTTAATAAATTGGCGATTTTATTTCTAGTTCTTTCATCCAAATAATTGGTTTGCATTTCTGTGTTTAAGGGGTTTATTTTTCTTCTATCACTAAACCCTCCACGAAGCTGAACTTTTAATTCTTTATTCATTTCCAAACAGCTCCTTCATGAGTGTTTCCTCCTCTTTCTCGAGTTCCTTGATTTCCTCATAGATTTCATCGGAATCTTTCGGCTTCACGAACTTGTAGAAAAGGCGGGTGAAAGGTATTTCATATCCTACTTTATCCTTGGAACGATCCATGAATGCATTCGGATTGTAGGGCAAGACATTCTTATAGAAATATTCGTTGATATCTTCTTTCAAGGGTATTGTTTCTGTGTCTGTCTTTCCTTTTTCTGCCACAGGCTTGCCTTTTTTGAGAATCTTGTTTCCATTAGAATCTACTTGTGCGGTTTCGACTGTCACTTTTGTGTATCCGAAATCGGCATCATCAAGAATTTTGGATTCGACAGAAATGTCGCCTTCCGCGTACTCTTTCTCCTCGAATTCGTCATAGGCTTTGACGATCAATTCAATACACTTGTCATCGAGATCGACTCTCTTATTGCCGATATTCTTTCTACGTTTTACATAGCATTTGGAGGCGTCGATAAGTTGAACCTTTCCAAGTCTGTTCAGAGGTTTTGCATTCTTTCCGTCCACAATCCAGATATAGGTGGCAATGCCGGTATTGTAGAAAAGATCAGTCGGAAGCTGGATGATTGCCTCGAGTCTATCATTCTCGATGATGTATCTTCTAATTTCAGATGAACCACTACCTGCATCCCCAGTGAAAAGGGAGGAGCCGTTCTGAATGATTGCCATTCTTCCGGTGTCTTTCAGCTTTTTGACTCCGTTGAGAAGGAAAAGCATCTGACCATCCGAAATGGCCGGGAGGCCAGGCCCGAATCTCCCATCGTATTCCTTTTCCTTGTATTCCTTCTCGACATCCTCTTTTTCTTTCTTCCAATCGATGCCGAAAGGAGGATTTGAGATGATGTAGTCGAATTGGTAGTCCTTGAATTGGTCGTTGCTCAAAGTGTCGCCGAATTTCATGTTATCGGCATCGCCGCCTTTGATGAGCATGTCGGCCTTTGCGATGGCGAAGGTTTCTGGGTTAAATTCCTGTCCGAAGCATTTGAGCTCCGCGTTCTTGTTGACGTCCTTCAAACGCTCGTCAAGGCATGCGAGCATCTGGGATGTGCCCATGGCCATGTCATAGGCAGTCTTCGTGCATCCGTGCTCCTCGATTTCCTTTCGCTCTGGGGCGATGAGGATTTCTGTCATTAGGTAGATGATGTCTCTTGCGGTGAAGTGAGCTCCGGCCTGCTCGTCATAGGACTCCGAAAATTTTCTAATGAGCTCCTCGAAAATGTATCCCATATCTTGGGAAGTGACTTTGTCGGGCGACATATCGGCCTTTTTTGAATTAAATTCATCGATGATGGTATAAAGGAGGTCGTTTTGCGACATCTTGGAGATTTCCTTGTCAAACTCGAAATTAGAGATGATGTCTTTGACATTGTCGGAGAACCCTTGGAGATAGGCTACGAAATTATCCTTGATGTTGTCAGAATCGGCCTTAAGTTTCTCAAAGTCGAATTTGCTTGTATTATAAAAAGCGTGCTTGGCAGTCTGCTTGAGAATACCATCTCTAGCAATGCCGGTTACGCCTTTCTTGTCAAGTTCTTCGGCTATTTCGACCACGGCCTGCTTTGTATCTTTCAGAGTGTCATCAAAACGCTTGATGACGGTCATTGGCAAAATGGCACGTCCGTATTCATGCGGCTTATATTCGCCATATAGGGCAGTGGCTATGTCCCAAATGAGGTTTGCTTTTTCCCGGACGTTTATGTTTGTCTGTTTTTGAAGTTCTTCGATTGTCATATTCATTCCTCCTTATCTGTATATTCATCGATTCTGATTTTGTGCTTCTTGCAAAGCGCGACTATCTTTCTCTTCGATTTGATGGTTGGCTCATGATGTCCCATCTCCCACCGGTTCACCGAAGCAAATGAGACTCCTAATAGCTCGGCAAACTCTGCTTGGGAAAGAATCAGTTTTCTCTCAGTTCCTTGATTAGCTTTGAGTAATTCATTTATTCTGAACTCCTTCCCACTAGAATTCCAAAATTTGATTTCGTTTCAACTGATAACTATTTTATAACAAATCCAGTCTTCTTATGAGAACAAATGGAGAAGATTCAGCTTGAAGTGGCGACGAAAAACAAACGAGACCATAAAATCAGTCGCTCAAAAAGGTAAATGGACACATGCCATGTTCTTTGTGCCATGAAAATGCAAATTCAGTCCATGTTTCTAATCGCTTTTAGCTAATGGCATGTTTAATATTAAAGAGCCTAGGTAAGTTCTAGGTTGTTGTCCTGGAAACGTGATTAGCAACTCACGGCCCGACCAACGCATCAACGGCCTGATTGCTGGGCTGTCTACCTGATTAGGAGAGCAGCTTCTGATAGACAGACAACGACGACCTACTCTTTTCACTTGTCTGTTCTCCTGAAAAGAGGACAGCCGATGGCTGTCAAGATAATAACAATGGAGATCGTCTCCAAGAAGTCCGGAAAAGCCATAGAGGTCTCTTTTTCGATGAACGAAGGCCTTTTTAAGGCCTCGTTCTCCCTTCCGAAGAAGAAACGCATCCTGTTCCTTACGGAAGCGTACCATGAGTTCAATTACGAAGAGAAGAGGAAACGCAGATTGCTTTCCCTCGAATCCATGCTCGAAGACTGTACGGAATTCGAAGACGGACTTGTAGACGATAGCCTCAACCCAAAAGAGCAGTGCCTCAGAAACGAAAGAGACGTTCTTCTTTACGATGCCATATCCAAACTCAACGAAAGACAAAGAAAAGTCATCGTTGAGCTTTTTTACAATGAGAAGACTCAGAGACAATTGGCCAAGGAAATGGGCATGACCGAGCAGGTCTATGCCCACATATGTTGCATATGTCTTAGCAAAGCTAAGAAACTGCCTTGAAGGAAAAATCTAAAAATTTTTTCTTAAGTTTTGCCGTTTTCAGGGCTTCTAAAGTGAGGGGCCTGAACATTCCAACAATCACAGTGTCCAAGAAGTGTGCTAGGTATAGCTCCTAGTAAATACATTAGATAAACTAAGCGTGAAGCTTAATTCCATTTTCCCAGTTTCTTCATCTTTAGGGATTGCTAAATATCCTTTGCTATCAGTTATGCTTGTTTCATCAATAATAAAATATATAGTTATATTTATTTTTTCACTATAAAATGATATTTTATAAGTACATTAAACCCTTAATATTAACCAACTTAGATAGATACATCAACAAATATAAAGAGGATATATAAAATGAACATCTTATGTTGTATTAACAAGAAGTATTTCAAGAATCTATGTCTTGTTATATTTTCTTTGGTAAAGAAAAATAAAGATTCTTATATAAATCTTTATATAGGTTCAGGTAACTTCACCAATATAAAAGACAAATATGAATGTGTCACTAAAGAACAAGTAGAATTTCTAAATAAAGAATTAAAGAAATACAATTCTTTAAATGAAGTTTATCTAGTAAATATAGATGACTATCCATCTATTCATAACGAGATAGAGAAATCTTTTGCATCAAAAACTAAATTCTCACCATATGCATTGATAAGATTGTATGTGAATAAACTAAATCTTTTAAAAGATCTAGATAGAATTCTCTATCTAGATACAGACATGGCTGTAAATGGAAATATAACTTCTCTTTATGAAACTCCATTTGATGGAAAACTTATGGCTGCAAGTAAAGATATTCTAGATAAAAATAAACCTGATGATAAAAATCCAAACATCAATTCTGGAATGCTGCTTTTAAACATGAAAGAATTATCTAAGACAAATCTTTTAGAGAAGACTATAGCTTTGATGAACTCAAAGCTATATCTGACTCCAGATCAAACAGCTTTGAATAAAATATTTAAGAATAAGATTAAGTATGTCAGTTACAAATACAATTGGCAGAATAGAAAAGGACCTCTTCCAAAAGATGTCGTCATCAGACACTACAACGGAATATTTGTATGGTTTCCTTATCCACACTTCTTCCATGGCTTACCTACCGATGATAACTTAAAAAGATTCTATAGACAAAGGAAAGAACATGATTTCGATGATACTATAGAACTAGTAAAAGAATATAAGAAAAACAATCCTAACTTGTTCTAATGTTTATTTTTGTTCTTCTTTCTAATTCTAAATAATTCAAACACAATAACCAGAGCAATAAATATGCATCCTATAATGGATGAAACTACGATGATGATTCTATTTACTCTTTTTTTGTCAGTATCATAGTCATCAGGCTTATCATCATTTCCGTTGTTTTTGTGATCATCATCATTTGAAGAATCATTAGATTGATTCTTCTCTTTCACTTCTATGGTGATGATATAACTAGATTCATTACCATCTGAATCTTTTACTGTATATTCAACATCATATGTTCCGACTTTATCTTTATCAAACGATGTATTCATAAATACATTGTTTGAATTTGATTCTATTTGATAGTCTTCACTATCAAATATAGATATAAGCTCATATAAATCTATATCATCTCCCTTACTTATTGAATAATATTTACTTGAAGAAGTTATAGTGGGTGATCCGCCACAATAAATTCTTTTGATAAAATTATCGAATTCAATTCTGTCATCTTCTTTAAGATAGCCGTAGATTTGAACAACTTTATTTTTCTCAGCCAAGTCTAGTCTCTTATTAGATAAAGTCTCATCATCAATATCTTTCTGATAATTCCTTAATTCAGCTATCCATGTATTCTTTATCACTTCATATAAAACTTCTTTAGTATCGAAATTTGAATAATTCAAAAGATTGAGTCCATCTTCTGTTACTTCATATTCTATATTCTTATCAGTAGTCTTATATGCCTCTATAGGATTATTTGATCCTAAAGAAACTGAATAGACATTCACATACTGAGGTCTTTCAGTATAAATAGATATTTTATAACCATATTCTAAGTCAATTGAGACAGAAGGCACATTAGAAGTAGCAAAGTACTCATTACCTTTAACAGACCATTGTTTAACAACATTATCATCCAAGTCTTTTATAGTAACTGAAACAAACACAGCATCAGGCTTATTCTTCCATTCATCAGTCTGATTTCCTAAATTAGCCCCACCTAACGAAACTGTGCCTTTCTTGTTGTTTTCACTCAATGTTAATGTGAATCCAAAAGTATTATAAACACCTGTAATTCCAAGCTTTGTTTGGTGATAAAACAAACTTTCAATTTTCGTATATGAATGAAAAAGTGTATTCTCGCCTTCCTTCAAATAAAGAGATTCTACTTCCTTACTATCATATCCGATGACAGCAGGAAACTCTATCTCATAATCACCATGTTTTAATCCTTTAAACAAAATAAAATTAGATTCAATAACTTTAGTTTCTATCAATCGACCATTCTTTTTTATTCCTATCTTTTTACCTATTATCAAGAAGTCATCATCTATTTCTATTTTCAAAGACAATGATGAATCTGAATTCATAAATGAATTCAGTTCATCTTCATCTACTAAGCTATATTTTAAAGAAGTAGAATTAATTAATTTATAAGAGTTTAATTCATCATTGTCTAAAACATCACCTAGTATGACATAGGAATTTGAATCTTGAGATAATACATAGCGTCTCACATTAGGTGTTACATCCAACTTCCATGCATCTAAATACGGAAGTATATCAGCCTTGTATTCCTTCAAAAAGAACAAGGCATATACATCCATTACCTTGAAATAAGTAGGGCCGTATTTAAAAGCTAATGATCTATAGAAAGAAAATAGTTTTCCATAAGTCTTTTCACCTTCAAAAGAATTGAAGAGATTAACCAAGAAATACAATTTCTCATTTACATTTGTATATGTTCCTTCATCGTTTTGGAATATATACTGACCATTCAATCTTTTCTTATTGAAGTCATCTTCCTTAATAGATAAGTCACCCAACCAATTGGCTGAGTCTTTATATAATGACTTATCATTTTGAATATAATATGCCAAAACATTATTGCCTGTTTCATTGAAACAAAGATTTACTCCACCACCTACTCCTCTTCCAAAATAGCCTTGATATCCATGGGCTAATTCATGCAATGTCCCCCATCCATATGAAAAGAAAGCCGATATAGATGTCTGGTTAGCAACAGCAATAAAATCCCCGTTGTAATATGCACCAGCCCCGGCATATCCTTTATCTGCTACCGCCACATATTTAGTTCTATAATTTCTGTTAGTTTCATCTGACCAATCAAATACAAGCCCAGCCATTTGATCCATTCTATTTATAACATTCAAATAGTAATCCAAAGCATCATCCAATGTATCAAATGCTTTTTTCTTCTCTGTCATTCCATAGTTAGTCAGTTTATCTATGTCTTCAAAAGGAGCTACAAACATGATAGCTTCGCTATCGATGACAGCAAAACTATTTTTGCTGTCATTCCATCCAGACTTGAACTGACCTTCATCATCCTTGTAATGATAGTAATCCAGAGGTTTTACAGAATTGTCATATTTGATTTCAATTTTAAAAGTCTTGTCGATGTCTTCCGTCAATAATCTCGGTGAAGTTAATAAAGGAACACAATCATAAGATATTGAGTTTCTGATATTGGTTATATTTTGATATTCGTTATTTGATTTAATATTCAATATGCTATTTTGAGCTCTAGTATTAGTAAAACAAGTAACGGTCATATTAGAATCAAAACCAGTATCTATGTTTTTGATTGAAAGAGATGAATTAGCTGGTAGATAGACACCCAACATTTGTCTATCACCTTTATTGCACCTCTCCATTCCAGTCATAGACATGTTATTCATCTTCGGAATTGAATATATAGTCCTGACAATATCAAATTTTCTACCAATTTCATCTTTCACATGAACCGGAACATTCAATTCAACTTTATTGCCGTCTTTATCGTTAACTTCATAAGTGAGTTTATAATCACCCGGAATTGTAGGATTCACATCGTTATAAGTGCATTGTATATAAGGAGTTAAGTCACCATCCTCATAGTCTTTAGCAAAGACTCTAAACCTAGAATCTTTGATAGAAAAAGATTCGACTGAATCTTTATCTATAGTTATTTCAGTCGCACCATAAAAGATAGGGATATTAGTATTTGAATTTATATTTATATCTTTATTTAAATCAAATGAATAGACATTAATATTGATTGAACTCAAAGAAATCAATAATGCTTGGCTTAATAAAAACAATCTAATCATAATTACTATCAATCCTATGTATTTAAGGTTATAAACTATTTATCTTTATTATTGTTTCTATGAATTTTAAGCAACATGCAAGCAATAAATAAAACTATAGCAATAGCTATGATACACCAATTCTTCTTGTCTTTTTCTTTGTTCTTTATAATACGCTTTCTTCTCTTCTGTAGTCATCTTGCTAACATCGACATGATTTCCACTATAGTTATTTGAATATCCCATTACCAATCACTCCTTAGCATTTCTTAATTAAGTCTTAGTATTTATAAGCTATAAAGCTAACTAATAATTCAGCTTTTTATTTAATTAAATAAATATACGACTTTATTACATATAAAAAACCTGACCTTTCGGTCAGGTAATATTTCCTAAATGGTGCCGACAGTAAGATTCGGACTTACAACCCCCCGCTTACAAGGCGGATGCTCTACCGTTAAGAGCTATGCCGGCAAATTTTGGTGGGGCTTACTGGGTTCGAACCAGTGACCTCTTCCGTGTGAAGGAAACGCTCTCCCAACTGAGCTAAAGTCCCACAGAAAGCTTATAGATAATATCACAACACTTTAAAATTTTAAAGAGAAATTTAAAATTTCTAGTTAGTATTTTCTCTAGGTGATAAGCTTTCTAAAAATGTCGGCTATTAAGTTAGTTTTATAATTTTATTTTGTGCTATTCCTATCAAAATTAGAAGTTAAATTCTTGTTGATGAAATTGACAATCCAATCTTCTGATATCTCAATATTTCTAGGAATTACATACATACTTTCAATTCCAAATTCGCCATTTTCATTAATGCGATATATATTAAATACAGTCTCATCATATATGTATTTATATTTCGAATTAGTTTTTATTAATAAGCTGTCAAAAGGGTCATCGATATTTTTAAAATAGCATTTGCATTCAAAAGATATGTTAGGAGCTGAGCTAATGCTACATAGCCACATGATCCAGCTATATTTTCACCAAAATTATAGGTAAGCCCTCTGAAATACTCATATTTATAATCTCTTCTTGATTTGGGAACATCGTCTTCAGATTCAGAATCTATTGCACTAGTAGCCATATATTTCCTAATAAAAACGTCTCCTTACTAAGAAGACGCCTTTTAATAATTCATCAAAAAATAATTATTAAAATAAAACTATTGACCTACTATATCTTCTTCAAATCTATGGAACATTTTAAGAACTTTTTTATTGTTGGCTAAATCTTTCTGTTCCAACAATGTTTCTTCAGCATTATTCTTTCTAATATTCAAATAGAATTCTATAAATGCACGTCTATATACTTGATTATATGAAGATGATTTAGTCGATTTAATCAAAGAATCCATCAATGCTAATTGAACACCTGTTCTTTCATATTTAGATGTATCCATTGAATCATCAATATCATTCAAGCCTAAAGCATTTATATATTCATCGATTCCTTCCACACCAACTTTATCTCTCAAAATCGATAAGACCAATTTGATGGCTGATTTCATATCTTCACCATCAATTTTAGGAAGATTAATTATCTTTCCATAAGACATATGGATAGTCGAATAATAACTATCGCCATCCTTAACATTTCCTAATACAGGTTCTATAACCTTTTCAAATGTCTCACCTTTCTTTTCTATGGGCAAATCATTCATGTAGACATTCTGGCTATATTTAATATAAGTTAAGACTAAAAGAGAAAGGATTAAAGAATGCTCTCCTTTAAACAAAGCTTTAGCTTTCTTTTTAAAGTCCTCACTGTCTTCATAGAAGAATTCCTCACCATTCTTCTTCATTTCCTTTTCAAAAGAAAGATATATTTCCTTCTTTTGCTGACCTCTCTTAGTCAAAGGATCAGTTCCATGACGTGGATCTTTAGTTATTTCAATAAGCTTCCACCATTTCTTAGTTCCACGCATCTCCTCTTTTTTCTTTTCGGCAAATCCAAGTCTTTTACCCAAGACTTCTAAATCATCATCCATTCTCATCATCACTACATTATCCAAAAATTCTTTTAACTTAAATTCAATATTATTCTTCATATCTAACTCCTATAAATCTTATATATTTTATCAATATTTAACTGGATTTAGACAAACAAAAAATCCAACCTTTCGGTTGGATAACTTGTTCTAAATGGTGGGTCTTGATGGGCTCGGACCATCGACCTCGTCCTTATCAGGGGCGCGCTCTAACCAACTGAGCTAAAGACCCATTCCTCAAGTGCGTTGGTAATTATATTCTTATTACTATCAACATGCAAGTGTTTTTTTATCTTTTTGCAATTATTTTTGAGGTTTTCACCATTTAGAGCAAACTTTATAACTAAGTATTGGTAAATATAAAAAACCGCACCACATGGTGCGGTAGATTGAATTTAATCTTGACTAGATTTGAGGATTATATCCAGAATTGTCTTCGCCGGGCTTTGCCATAGGTAATACTTCACCTGTGGAATCAGTTTGTTGATCTCCACTGAATTGATCGAGATAGTCATCATGATATTCAGTGTCGGAGAATCCGGACTGGACTGAATAGAAGTCACTCTTGCTGAGACGTTCTTCAGCGACGAAGTTCTCACCAGCAGGAAGAGGATCTATTGTAGTTCCAGCAGGAATCAACTTACCCAACATGACGTTTTCCTTAAGACCTTTAAGTTCATCGACCTTACCTTTGATAGCAGCGTCAGTAAGAACTCTTGTGGTCTCCTGGAATGAAGCGGAAGACAAGAATGAAGTAGTATCCAAAGCAGCTTTGGTAACACCCAAAATCATAGGAGTTCCGACTGCAGGATTAAGACCATGAGCCAAAGCTTGTTGGTTCATAGCGGTAAATTCAGGCAAGTCTACACGGCTTCCGGAAATCATCTTGGTGTCTCCACCATCAGAAATCAACATCTTCTTCATCATCTGACGAACGATGACTTCCAAGTGCTTATCAGACAAATCGATACCCTGAGACTGGTAAACATTTTGTACCTGGTCGATAAGGTAACGCTCAGTCTTCTCAACACCACAAACATCCAATAACTTCTTAGGATCCTTAGATCCAATAGTTAATGCATCACCAGCTTTAACGACATCTCCAACCTTTACAATGACATGAGAGTTGTAGTTACAGGTATAAGATTTATCGTTGTTAGGCAAGACACCTGTGATAGAGATGATATCTCTTCCGTTCTTATTGGTGATATCAGTTACGGTACCATCAATCTCAGTCATGATACATTCTCCCTTAGGATTACGGACTTCGAGCAACTCCTGAACACGAGGCAAACCTTGAGTGATATCACTACCTGCAGTTCCACCTTCGTGGAATGTACGCAAAGTCAACTGTGTACCAGGTTCACCGATTGATTGTGCAGCCATGATACCAACAGTATCACCAATCTTACACATCTCACCGGTAGCCATGTTAAGTCCATAACAGTGAGCACAAACTCCATCCTTAGCCTCACAAGTCAAAAGAGAACGAATCTCTACTCTTTCAAGGTCAGCTCCCTTAATTAATGAGCACTCAGCCTTATCGAGATAAGTGTTGGCAGGAATGATGACATTGCCGTTCTTGTCACAAATATCGTGACAAGAATAACGTCCATAGCAACGATCAGCGACTGAGAGTTTCAACTTGTTCTTATCATCATACAATGCTTCGACCCAGAATCCATGATCACATCCACAATCGGTTTCACGGATGACGACAGAGTGAGAAACATCGACCAAACGACGTGTTAAGTATCCAGAGTCAGCTGTCTTCAAAGCTGTATCGGTCATACCTTTACGAGCACCGTGTGTAGCGGTGAAGTATTCGTTGACTGACATACCCATACGGAAGCAGTCTTTGACAGGGATTTCGATAATCTTGTTGTTAGGTCCAGCCATCAAACCTCTGGTACCAATCAACTGAACGAAGTTATTGACTGAACCACGAGCCTTAGCGTTAGCCATCATGAAGACAGGGTTACGGCTCTCACGAGCCATCTTTTCCTTAACCTTATCAGTGATTGCATCCTTGGCCTTTGTCCAAACATCCAATGTCTCATTGTGACGAGAATCATCAGTGATAAGACCCATGTTAAAGTAATCGTTGATTTCGGCAACCTTCTTATCACCTTCAGCAAGAATTGCATCACGTCCTTCAACAGTGTTGATATCAGTGATAGAAATAGTTAATCCGAGCTTAGTACAATAATAGTAACCGGTATCCTTGATCTTATCCAACAACCAAGATGTACGTTTAGACTTATATCTCAAGAACAAAGCATTGATAATAGCAGAAAGCTCTGATTTATCCACAGGTTTGGTAGGATTCCAATGATTCTTAAGGTAATCCTTGATGTCTGTTCCCTTAGGAACGAAGAACCAATCGATTCCAACAGGAGTTGATTTCAACTCACCTTTGCAATGAGAAGGCGCATCGTTGACATATGGGAAGTCTGAAGGGAACATATCGTTGAAGATAAGCTTTCCGACAGTAGTAATCAAATACTTGCTATTTTGCTCTTCAGTAAATACTCCATACTTTCCTAAAGACTCAGCTGGAATTGCAATACGGTTATTTGTATGAACGACACCAGTTTGATAAGCACGCATAACTTCATCAAAGTTACGGAACACGTGACCATCCATTCTGGCAAATCTTTCAAATTTCTCAGCTTCCTCAACATCACCATGATTTCTAGCAGCATCAGCTTGGCTCAAGAAATCATCTGGAGTTTGCTCAGAAGTCAAATAGTAATGACCGACATCGACGTCCTGAACAGGAATAGCAATAACCTTTGCGTCACGAGGAGAAAGAATATTTCTCGAAGAAATCATCAAATCGAAAGCTTCTTGTTGAGCCTCTCTAGAAAGAGGAACGTGGACAGCCATTTGGTCACCATCGAAGTCAGCGTTGAAACCAGGACAGACCAAAGGATGCAATCTCATAGCTCTTCCGTCGACCAAAACAGGTCTGAAGGCTTGAATACCCAAACGGTGCAATGTAGGAGCACGGTTCAAGAGAACAGGGTGATTAGGAACAATCTTTTCCAAAACATCATAGACTCTATCATCGTATCTTGTAATCATCTGTTCGGCAATCTTGATGTTGGCAGCATACTTATCCTTCATGAGCTCGCTCATGATGAATGGCTTGAAGAGTTGAATTGCCATCTCGCGAGGTAAACCACACTCATCCAATCTCAATTCAGGTCCGACACAAATGACTGAACGTCCAGAATAGTCAACACGCTTTCCTAACAAGTTCAAACGGAAACGTCCTTGTTTTCCTTTGAGTGTAGAAGACAAAGATTTCAAAGGACGACCAGATACACCAGTAAGAGGCTTGTTATTTCTTCTTCCATTATCAATCAAAGCATCAACAGCTTCTTGAACCATACGTTTTTGGTTGACCAAAATGACTGTAGGAGCTTTTTGATCCATCAATCTCTTCAACAAAGAGTTACGAGTGATAACACGACGATACAATTCGTTGATATCTGAAGTTGCATAACGTCCACCATCCAATTGAAGCAATGGACGAAGATCAGGAGGAGTTACAGGAATAACATCGAGAATCATCCATTCAGGCTTATTCTTAGAATTGCGGAAGGATTCTACAACATCCAAACGTTTCATAAGCTTGATACGCTTTTGATTCTTAGGATCAGGATATGATCTAATAGCTTTTTCAATTGTTTCAAATTCTATGTCGAGCTTGGATTTTCCAGTTACAGAATCGATATTTTCAGGGTCGAGTTCATGGAGCAAAGTCTTAACAGCATCAGCTCCCCAACCAAACTCAGCACCGACCAACTTCTTAATGAAGCGGGCAGCAGTTTCAAAATCGTAAGGTTCATTCTCATGAGCCATGCTATTGATCAAACGTTGACACTTTTTGTAATCATCAGTTTCAGTTTGTTTAGGATCGATAACAGGATTTTCTCCTTCCATGAAACTCTTTAAAATTTCTTGGAATATATCACGTCCTGCTCTTTCATCCAAAACTTGTTTCTTTTGAAGCAAGTTGTGATCAAGACAGTATTGACCAGGATTCAAAACAATATGGGATTGGAAATATACGACTTCTTCCAAATCCTTTGGAGGAACATCCAAAATCAAAGCAATCTTGGAAGGTGTTCCCTTGAGGTACCAAATATGAGTACAAGGACAAGCGAGAGTAATATAACCCATACGCTCACGACGGACAGACTTAGAAGTTACTTCAACACCACATTTATCACAAACTGTTCCAGAGTAGGAATTCTTCTTGTACTTTCCACAGTGACATTCGTAACTCTTTGCAGGTCCGAATATCTCTTCAGCAAAAAGTCCTTCAGGTTCAGGCTTTTGTGAACGATAGTTAATAGTCTCAGATTTCTTAACTTCACCAGATCCGGGCTTTTGCTTTTCAGCATAAGACCAACTCTTGATAACTTCTGGAGATGCAAGACCAATCTTGATACTAGCTAGTTTACTTAAATCAAACATTCGTTAGTCCTCCTTTTAGTCCATATTAGAAGAATCACCATCGTCAGTTTCCTTGCCATCATCTGTCAAGTCATCTAACGCTTCTTCTGCTTCTTTTTGCTGCTCTTCAGTTATAAACGAAGAAGTTTCTTCAAATCCATCTTCCTCAACAGGCAATCCAGTGTTGGAAGCCTCAACTTCATTTGAAGCATTCTTCTTCAATCCCTCATTCTCCATAGGCGTGTAAGAGAAATTACGTAATTCATGGTTATACTTCTTGATTTCGCTATCGTTGCTAGAAGCAATTCCATCCATTGAAATAGGCTTGTTGTCCTTGTCGAGCAAGATGACATTGATAGCCAAACCTTGAAGTTCTTTCAACATAACACGGAAAGACTCAGGCATTGAAGGACTTGGAATAGGCTTATCCTCACAAATAGATTGATAAGTAAGAGCCTTACCGACCATATCATCTGACTTGATGGTGAGCATTTCCTGCAAAGTGTGAGCTGCACCATAAGCTTCCAAAGCCCAGACTTCCATTTCTCCGAAACGCTGTCCACCCTTTTGAGCTTTACCACCCAAAGGCTGTTGAGTGACCAAGGAATAAGGTCCAGTAGCACGGGCATGAACTTTATCGTCGACCATATGGTCAAGCTTGATCATATACATACATCCGACTGAAATTCTATTTTCGAATCTCTCACCGGTTTGTCCATCATAGACGACTGTCTTTCCATCATCGGAAACACCAGCATCCTTCATAAGGCTGAATAATTCTTCGTTTGAAACACCATCGAATACAGGTGTAGCAACCTTAAGTCCTAATCTTCTACAAGCATCACCTAAATGAATTTCGAGAATCTGACCGATGTTCATACGTGAAGGAACACCCAAAGGGTTCAAACACAAATCGACAGGAGTTCCATCGGACAAGAAAGGCATGTCTTCTTGAGGTACAAGTTTAGAGATAACACCTTTGTTACCATGACGTCCAGACATCTTATCACCTTCTGAGATCTTTCTCTTTTGGATGATATATACCTTTACAGTTTCAAGAACGTTAGGTGCAAGCTCATCACCATTCTTACGGCTGAAGACCTTTACAGATTGAACAATACCAGCTCCACCGTGAGGTACTCTCAAAGAAGTGTCCTTTCCATCTTTCTGCTTGTCTGAGAAAATGGATTGAAGTAACTTTTCTTCAGGGGACAATTGTTGTTCACCTTTAGGAGTACTCTTTCCGACCAAGATATCATCTTCAGAAACAACAGTTCCAGGAATGACAATACCATTAGCATCCAAATGAGCCTTGAGATCTTCAGAAATGTTAGGTACATCTCTTGTGAAAGTCTCATCTCCTAACTTTGTCTTTCTACGATCGATTGAATATTCATCGATATGAATAGAAGTGAAGACATCATCACGACGGCATTGTTCGTTCATGACGACAGCGTCCTCATAGTCGTATCCGTGCCAAGTCATGAAGGCTATGGTTTCGTTTTGACCGAGAGCCAAATCTCCATGGTCCATTGCAGGACCATCAGCAATTATTTGACCGACCTTAACCTCATCACCAATCTTTACGATAGGAGTTTGATTAATACAAGTTGCTTGGTTAGCCTTAGCAAACTTACGAAGCTTATATTCGTGATTGATTCCTTCGTTATCTTGAATAATGATTTTCAAAGAATCGGCATATAAAACTTTTCCGTCTTGCTTGGAAATTACAGCAGCACCAGAGTCATGAGCAATTTTATATTCCATACCTGTTCCGACAATAGGTGCGTGAGGTCTAAGCAAAGGCAAAGCCTGACGTTGCATGTTACAAGCCAACTGAGCACGGTTGGTATCATCATTTTCAAGGAATGGAATAGAAGCGGCAGCGATTGAAACAATCTGCTTAGGAGAGACGTCGATATAATCGACATCTTCTTTGTTGACACGAATAGTATCACCATTATGACGAGCAGTGACATACTCATCGATAATATTTCCTTCAGCATCAGTTTCAGTATTAGCTTCAGCAATGATCAAATTTTGTTCCTGATCAGCTGAGAGATAAACAGTCTTGCTGTTATCTTCCAAAACTTTACCATGCTCTACCTTACGGTAAGGTGTAGTTATAAAACCATGATCATCGATCTTAGCATAACATGCCAAGTTGTTGATCAAACCGACGTTTTGTCCTTCAGGAGTTTCAATAGGACAAATTCTTCCGTAGTGAGTGAAGTGAATATCACGAACCTCAAAGGAAGCTCTATCACGTGAAATACCACCAGGTCCCAAAGCTGATAGACGACGCTTGTTAGAAAGCTCAGCCAAAGGGTTGACCTGATCCATGAATTGTGACAATTGAGATGAGTTATAGAATTCAGATATAACAGAAGTCAAAGGCTTGATATTCAAGACGTTGCTTGGCTTGTTCAAAACATCAGAGCCTTCGTTGTTGTTATCTTTCTTTCCCATACGCTCACGAATGGATTTCTCCATACGAGAGAGTCCTTGACGGAAATAATTTTGAAGCAACTCTCCGACACATTTTACACGACGGTTAGAAAGATTATCAATATCATCTACAGATCCGACTCCATCGATGATATCGAGGAAGTAAGAGAATACTGCAAAAATATCAGAGATTGTTACATAGTTCTCATTTAAGAGAGTATCAGTACCGATGATAGTTACAATCTTCTTGTTAGCCAAGAATTCATTGATGGACTTGTCATCTTTTCCTTCAAGCTCAAATGTATCCCAGGAAAAGTCTGCATGCATTGAACTTTCGAAATTGGAATCGATAAACTCGTTCTTGTTAGATTTGTATGAAGGGTTGCTTCTAACAGTTTGAGTTAATCCACCATCATCTTTGGTAAGAGTCAAAGTGTAACGCTTATCATCATCGGCATCTGTTCCAAAGTCATTTTGTTCACCGAGTTCAGTGAAAACTTTAACTCTATTGATCAATCCGTGATTGTCAAGTTGTTGGAAGATATGGAAAAAGTTGTCGCTGTCAGATCCATCGAAGGTCATTCCACCTTTTTCATAGCTGACGACACCATCATTATCGGTGACAATCTTCTTTTCGAAGAACTTCTCATTCTCAAGTTTCAAGACATCAGCAGAAGAAAGTGTGTGTCCAGCGAAGAATTCAACGACACCATCTCTATCGACCAAATCTTCAGCCAGGGTCTTTCCGACCAAACGATTATAGATACCTAACTTCTTTGTCAACTTGAAACGACCAGCTCTACCGAGGTCATAATGTTTCTTGTCAAAGAAGTGATTCTTGATTAATGTAATAGAAGCAGCTGCAGGGTTAGGCTCACCAGGTCTAAGCTTAGAGTAAATTGTTCTACAAGCAGTAGTTTCACAATCATCTTCAGCAGTTCTTTCCATCTTATTCTTACGAATAGTGTTGTCGAGCAAAGTGTTTCCGTTTCCGAACAAATCCAAAATAGTTTGGTTATCGGAAAGTCCCAAAGCACACATCAATGTGAGAGATGAAACTTTTCTTTGCTTATCGATACGAACACTCAAAGTATCCTTTGCATCAGAAAGGAACTCAATCCAAGTTCCGCGTTGAGGGATGATATCTCCACCATACATAAAGCGGCCGGACTTATCTCTTTCCTTAGAAAGATAAGCACCAGGTGAACGTACGATTTGAGAAACAATACAACGCTCAGATCCATTGACGATGAATGTTCCAGAATCGGTCATCATCGGATAATCACCAAAGAATACTGGTTCTTGAATCTTCTCACCAGAAGGATACTCTATAACCATATCTACACTCAATTTACGAGAATAGGTTTGATTCTTTTCCTTGGCAGTAAATGCATTTTCGACATTTACGCCTTCCCAGTGAACAGGATCGACTTTAGTACGATCGATATCGAGCTTGATTTCTTTCTTATCGCTACTATTGTCTTCTTGCTTCAACTTAGGATCAACAGATCCAATAGGGAAGAAGTCTTCCAAAACTTCTCTAACTCCCTTATCCATAAACCACTTGAAAGAATTCAATTGAATTTCACAAAGATTAGGTAACTCTAAAGCACCCGAAACCTTCGAGAAATTAATACGATCATTATTCAAGCGGGGATAATTTCCAATTATGTCTTCGACAGAAGTGGATTGATTTAATTCATCTTTTTCACTGTAATTTTCAGCCATTTTTGGTCCTCTCTATCAATTTAGTTCGTGCGGTTGTCGATAGAAGGGTTGTGCCATGCGCTACACACCCCTTAAACCGACTTGTCCCCTTTACATCACAACACCCATTCCCTATAAAAAGGAATGGGCGGAGACTAATACTTTAGTGGAATTAACGAAAGAGAAGGACTACTTGAGTTCAACAGTTGCAGATGCAGCTTCAAGAGTCTTCTTGATTTCTTCAGCTTCAGCAGTAGGAACCTTTTCCTTGATAACTGCAGGAAGTGTATCGATGAGCTTCTTGGAGTCCATCAAAGATTTTCCAGTGATTCCTTGGACAGCCTTGATGACGGCGACCTTAGAACCAGCGATAGCAGTGACGGTGACGTTGACGGTTGAAGGACCTTCAGCGGCAGCAGCACCAGCAGCAGGAGCAGCAGCGACAGCGGCAGCAGCCTTGACGCCGAACTTCTCCTCAATAGCCTTGACCAAGTCGAAGAGCTCGACAACGGTCATGCTCTCAAGAGCATTGATAATGTCATCCTTAGAAAGTGCCATAATAATTAATTACCCTCCTATGGCTTTCGACTCGACTAGGCAGCAGGGGTTGCAGCTTCTCCAGCTTCACCCTGCTTCTTCTCGGCAATAGACTTGATGTCCAAAGCAAGATTACGCATACCGGCTTCGAGGACGGAAAGCAATTGTGAATATAATCCATTTCTGCTTCCGACTTTGCCAAGTTCTGCCATCTTTTCCTCATTAAGGAATACATGCTCGACAAGTCCACCCTTGATTTTTGTGTTCTTCTTGTTCTTGCTAGCAAACTCAGTCACTACAGAAAGAGCAGCTAAAGGATCATCACAAGTGATCAAAGCGTTGGAACCAGTCAAGAGCTTCTCAAGCTCAGTATCGTTCTCAGCCTCAAGAGCTCTTCTTACAAGAGTATTCTTGCGGACTTCGACACCGGCCTTGACAGGCTTGTCATCAACTTTGCACTCTCTGAGTTTGATTCTCAAAGAGTTAAAGTTAGTAACATTGATTCCGTCATAGGATAGGATGATCGTGCATTTGGCGGTTGCAAGACGGGTCTTTAATTCCTCGACCTCAGCTTGCTTAGCTTTAAGTGTGTTAGGATTCACTTTTCATGACCTCCTGAATCCACGTATCGAATCGTATCGACAATATATGGCAATCAACATACTTTTTATCAATTTAGGTGCATGACCTAGGCGACATTATTAAGCTTTCTCGCCGTCGCTGTCTTCGGTATGCTGTAATGCCCGATTTAGAGTTAGAACGCTCAGATTAGAGAGCGTTGACGTCCACACTTACGGAAGGACCCATAGTGGAGCTGATAGCACAGCCCTGCACATAGACACCCTTCACGGAAGAAGGACGGATTGAGAGAACGAGATTGATGACGACACGAAGATTTTCAGCAAGTTTCTCTTCGGTGAAGCTAGCCTTACCGAAGGTGAGTTGAATATTACCATCCTTATCAGTACGATAAGCAACCTTACCATTCTTGATTTCAGTGATAGCTGAACCAATGTTCATGGTGACTGTTCCAGTCTTAGGGTTAGGCATCAATCCTTTAGGTCCGAGGATACGTCCAAGACGTCCAATTTGACCCATCATGTCGGGAGTGGCAACGATGATATCGTAACCAAACCAATTCTCTTTTTGAATCTTCTCAATCATATCAGCTGCACCGACAAAGTCAGCACCAGCTGCCTTAGCCTGAGCCTGTTGAGTGTTGGTCAAAGCCAAGATTTTCTTGGTCTTACCATTTCCATTAGGCAAAACAATAGTTCCACGGAGCTGTTGATCAGGTTGCTTTGTATCGAGGTGAAGCTTGAAGCTTACATCGATAGTGCTATCGAACTTGGCGATAGCTGTTTTCTTAACTAAAGCCACAGCTTCAGCAACAGAATACTTCTTAGTTCTGTCGATGAGCTTAGCGACTTCGTTATACTTCTTTCCTCTTTTTGCCATTTTAGTGATCTCCTTTACTTGTCGACAGCAATGCCCATGGATTTGGCAGTACCAAGAACACAGTTGATGGCAGCTTGCTCATCCTTGACATTGAGGTCAGGAAGTTTGTACTTAGCAATTCTTTCGATTTCAGCATAAGAGATGTGAGCAACTGCAGTCTTGTGAGTAGCAGCACCCTTCTCAATCTTAGTAGCTTGCTTCAAAAGGAATGTGACAGGTTGTGTCTTATAAGCACAATCAAAAGTACGATCCTCATAAATGGTGAGGATACAAGGGACTAATTCTCCCTTGCGTTCAGCGGTGTCGGCGTTGAACTTTTGACAGAACTTAGCACCGATTCCGAAAGGTCCTAATTTCTGACCGAGTTTGGCAGGGCTAGCCTGTCCAGCCATGACTGTGATAGTCATAGCACGCATAATTTTCTTTGCCACGGTAGTTTTCCTCCAATTTCCGTGACGTGGTTCGACTCATGTCTCCCACGTGCTTAATCAGCTTTTAGTCACAAAAAGCGTGCAAAAAGCCGCTAAGCAAAAAGAATCATACGCTCTTCAGTTTCAATAGTCAAGCTTTTTTCTTTGTAATTATATAAATAGGTTAGGAAATATAAGCAACAGCAAAGAAATCAGTTAGAAATTAAAAATTTTGATCATATTCTTTCTTTACCAGCACATATTGTTTGATTAGGGATGAATAAGCATCACTAATAAATCTATAGAAAGGATTAAAAACATGAAAAGAGAAAAAGATGAGAAGAAAAAAGGATTGTTTAAAAGCAAGCTTGCAAAAGGAATTCTAGCAGGTGTTCTAGGCTTCACGTTAATCGGAACTGTTGTAGGTGTCACTGAAAACCAGTATCATTGGATTAGCAATAATGTTTCAAAAAAAGATAATGAAGACGACTCTCCGATGGATTCGTCAATCAAAGAAGAGAATGGAATAAGTATCATTGGAATCCAGAAGAAAGCAGCAAACGATTCTCTTTATAAATATGGGGAAGAAATTGTGAATTATAAATTTGGCGAAGATGTTACTGATAGAGTTTTATATAAGATAAACTACACAGGGCAAAGCGAAGTCCCTGATTCAGGTATTCTAACTATCAATCATGAAGTAGGAAGTATAAAAATCGGATGCAACAAACCTTTCTTAAAACAAATCACAATCACTTTATATGCAGAAAGCGACGAGAAAATAAATGCTTCAATCACTTTAGACTTTGTTGAAAAATTAACACTCACTTATTCATATCCATCCATTACTACAGTGGGGCAAGATATAAAAACAGCAAGTGTATTAGTAGAAACAACTGGAGGTTCTATTGAAGTGGATAAAGAGGTGAGAGATCAATTTTATTCTTATGACTATCAAACTCTTTGTACCTACTACCAGAACCCCATCTTAAACGAAAATATGCATTTAATAGTTAGAAACAAATTAGGTAAGAAAGAATCTGATAGTGAGGCTTATACAAAATATTCAATAAAGAATACGAACAATGGTGTTAAAAAAATAGGCTGGAGAGGAAAAAAGAACCCAGAAACTGGCGAATACGAATATTCTACTTCTTTTAGATTTAAATATATTGATGATGGTCCTTTCAATCCTACTACCATGTTAAAAAACATTTGCTATGTTTTTGAAGTAGAAGGTCAAAAAGTAGGAGTATCGATGTTGGATTTAATGCAATACTCCTTGGAATTAAAAAATCAAGTTGTAAGTTTTATTACAGAGCAAAAAATATTCAAGATGGGATTTTCTGTAAACGGAAAATATAGAGAAGTTAAATCAAGAATTCTCGATGCTAATTTAATATTGAACAATATCACTTCTATCGAGCCTGAAAAGACAGCCATTTCTTTTTAGCTAATCTATTTATTATTTCTTAACCCATTTGTATTTTCTTTCTTCAAATCTTAAAATATCTAACCGGTGGGAAAAGAAAACAAATGGAACTAAGCAAAAGAATAAATTTAGAAGGAACTATTAATACAAGAGATTTAGGTGGATACGAAGGTTTTGAAGGAAAACATATAGTTTTCAATAGATTGATACGAACAGATTCTTTGAGTCAATTAACTAAAAATGATATCAATTTTTTAGTAGATAACTACAATCCTAAATGGGATATAGATCTGAGAAGTGAAGATGAAATTAAAAGAGATACTGATGTTGTGATTCCTGGATGTGAATTCATAAGATTATCTCTTCATAACAATAGTCAAAAACAAATGGTGGATCATCATACTCAATATCATTTGAGTGATGGAAGACTCGATGGTCTAATAGACTTTATATACTTTATGAGCGATGATGGTGACGTCGACAAAGCGATGCAAAAATCAAATCACGCTTACTTTACTCATAAAGAAGCAATTGAAAGTCAAAAGAAATTCTTAGAATTGTGTCGTGACAATAAAGAGGGTTCACTTTTGTTCCATTGCAAGGACGGAAAAGATAGAACTGGATTCATGGCCGCTTTAATATTAGAAGTTCTCGGTGTCAAAAGAGAAGACATTATGAAAGATTATTTGATGACCAATATTTACACCAAAGCTAAAGCAGATGAAAGAAGAGAATTCCTAGAAGGAAATAACTTTTCAAATAAGAATCTTCTCGAAGGATTAGTTGCAATTACAGGAGTAAGAGAGTGTTGGCTCAAATCAGCATTAGACACCATAGATGAAGTTTATGGTGGAATCATAGGTTATTGCAAACAAATATTAAGCACCACTGAGGAAGATATAAAAATTATTAGGGAGAACTATTTGAGATAAGATTGACTGATGGGCCTCTTGCTCATCAGTTTTTTTCTTTTATACGCTAATTTCTCTTATTCGGAAAAAAACATTTGCTTTTTAGGTCTAATATGTAGTATATTCTTTCTCCGCGAGAGTATATCTTTCGCATGCTGTCTGGCTCCGCCAGGTGCGATTAAGAATCCCTGTGAACCCATCCAAAAGGCAGCGACATTACTAGGAGGTAATGATCATGAACAAACAATTAGTTCAACAGATCACAGCCACTCAGATTCGTCCGGATCTTCCCCACTTCAACACTGGTGACACTATCCGTGTCTCCGTGAAAATTCGTGAGAACAACAAGGAACGTCAACAGGTTTTCGAAGGTGTCTGCATCTCAATTCGTGGTGCAGGTGTCTCCAAGACGTTCAAAGTTCGTAAGGAATCCGCAGGAGTCGGAGTCGAGCGTACCTTTCTCCTCAACTCACCTGATGTCGTCTTCATCGAAGTCGCCAAGCATGGTAAGGTGAGACGTAAGAAGCTTTACTACTTACGTAATCGTCACGGAAAAGGTGCAAGAATCAAGCAGATTCTTATGGGCGAAGAGCAAAAGAAAGCTCTTGAAGAACAACGTGCCATCTCTAAGAAGGCCGCTGAAGAAGCTGCTGCTAAGGCTGAGGCTGAAAAGAAGGCTGCTGAGGAAGCTGCTGCTAAAGCAGAAGCTCCTGCAGAAGCTAAAGCTGAACCCGCACCTGAGACCAAGTAATCTCAGAGCAAATTATCCGAGGATTATTCCTCGGATTTTTTTCAAAAGAATTTATATTTCAATCAAAAAATGCTGATCTTCGCAATCAGCATTTTTTACTCATATTCTTATTTTTGTTTTTGGCTTTTTCCTTCTACCGAAGCAGTCTTTTCTCTTAAGTCTTGATTGAAATCCATCTTTTCAAAAGAAGAATCCTCAGGCAACCTTAAATCGAGACCAGTTATCTTTTTTCCACCAATCAATCCACTCTTAAGGGAACATTCTAAGCAATGACCACCAAATGTCTTTCTATCAGCAGAAATGAAGTGGAAATGCCATCCTGGTAGATTGATAGACTCCATATACTTAGGAAACCAAAATCCTATAAGTGTTCCTTCGACATCATTTTTAGTTGTTTCGACTTGGCTTTTTGCAACTTCATACATCGGAGCATAAGGCTCATTTTGCTGATTACAAGAACGAACAGTGACACTATCAAAAACACCATCAATTCTAGCAAAACAAATAAAATTATCAGACTTACATTCAGCTTTACGAACTTCATCAGCTCTCTCTTTAAGGCTTACTAAATTCAAAACAGATTTTTGTTGAAAAACTGTTCCCATCATTTGTACTGGAGCTACAATTCCAAAAGCCATTCCAGTCTCAACATCCATCTGCTTAATTTCACCACCGGGAAGGCCATTATATGCACATCCATCAATTATTATCGCTTCACCATTGAGCCCTTCATAGGTACCAATTCCAACTAAGCCATGCTCCAAGGCATCTTTTACCTTTTCTACTAATTCATAATGTCCCAACATCAAGGCATTCATTGTAGAAAATTGATATGCGTTCATAATATGCCACCTCCAAAAATCGCTTGTATTCTACTTCTTTTTTATCGAGTTTAAAAGGGTAGAGAAAAGGCAAATGCCTACTCTCTCCACTTTTTCACTCATTTGTTCAAGATTTAATATTATTTTTCTATATATTCGGTTTTTGCTATATCGTAAGATTCTACAGCTCTAATAGCTAGCTCACGTTTCGAATAAGAAATCAAAGTCAATTGCGAATTTTCTTTCTTCAATCTCTTTACTAAATTCTTTCTTTCACTATCTAACAAAGGATTATTATCATAAGCCTCTATTAAAGCTTCACCTTCCAACAAACCAGTCATTGTAAGACACTGATTTTTCTTCTTAGCCATAAAAGCGTAAACTTCTTCTTCAAAAAGCTGTTCATCCTCTTTGTCTAACTTTCTTTGTCTAACGAATATAGAGCGTTGTTTTTTAGGCATGGAAAGAAGAAGTTCCTTAGTCTTTTTTCTAGATTCAACACGTTCTTTCTTTAAATTGTTTTTATATTCTTTCTTTTGCTCTTTAGAAAGTAATGAATAATCTGACATTGCCAAATATTTCTTAGCTTTCTTAATTCTCTTCATTTCTGAGTTCATCATATCTCTATCGAGCATTTTCTCCACATAGTCAGACAAACTTGGAAATTTATTTTCACAAACTTCTTTATGATGTTTGTAATAATACTTATTGTTATTTTCTGTGAGAATAGGACAAAGAATAGAAGTTACAACCAAAACCAAAGCTAATGAAGCTAAAGAATTGTCTAATGCTACTGAGTCAAAGTTAGGGAATATATTTCTTTCATAAACAAGTTCAGGAATAGATAATGCAACACCTGCCATGGCAGAGCAGCCCATAGAGATATAGCCTGGTCTCTTCAAAACATATCTTTCCATCAACATGCTAGGAAGAACACCCAATATGTACCAACAAGCGATTAAAAACAATCCTTGAGGAATCATTTGAACAGCTGTTCCAAGCTTGATAGCAGATCCAAATTGGAATCCCAAAAATGGAATAACGACATCGTTTCCGTGTTTGAATACTTTTCTAATACTTGGATCTAAATTTCCAAGTAACATTCCAAACAAAATAGGAAGAAGAATTGAAATCATAGACATATAATCAATTCCACCACTTGTGCTTCCTTGAATCAAAAGCATTGGGAATGCTGGAAGAGCAGTCAACAACAGCAATCCAAAATATGAATAATCAGCATCATCACCATATGGATTTACTAAACCCATAAACATTCCAGCATTCGTAGATGTAAGGCAAGATGTAAATGTTACGAATGATATTCCAATCCACATATAGTCATAGTCTTTAGTAAGGAAGAAGAAAAGAAACGACAGTCCATAAGCTATTCCTAGTCTAAGAACGAGTAACGGGAATCCTCTTCCTAACATCGACTTCATCTTTCTAACATCGATTTGTGTTCCAGTAAAGAACAACATAAAACCTAAAACAATAGTTATACCTTTAGATGAAAAAAGATAGAGTGATGGTGAACCGACTTGTCCCCAAGGATCTTTAACTCCACATGCATCACAAATAGTAACTATGATAGAACCTATAATCAAAGGAATTATAATTCTTCCACCTGGCACTTTTCCCAGCAATTTATGAATAGGTACCCAAACAGGCTCTCTTTCTTGTTTTTCCATTTTACACAATCTCAACTTTCAAAGCTATTTTAAAGACAACAGTTAATTTCAACAAGAACAAAAAGTCAAAGCAAAGCAAAACCCAAAAAATATTTTTATGCTGTAAAGCAAAAACACTTGACAGAGATTAATGATAAGACTATAGTAATGCAGCATTTAAAGGAGAACTTATATTATGGTCAAAATTAGACTTGCACGTATAGGACGTCGTAACTCACCCTATTATCGTATTGTTGTTTCCGATTCAAGACGTACACCCCATGCTGAATCTTTGGACGATCTCGGACATTATGATCCTCTTGAGAGAAAGAACTCTCAATTGGTCGTCAACGAAGAGCTCGCTATCAAGTGGTTGCTCCGTGGAGCTATCCCTTCCGATTCTGTAAAGACACTTTTGAAGAAGCAAGGTGTCTATGCAAAGTTCTTGGCTCAAAAAGCTGAAGCCAAGAAAACTAAGTAATTAGATTCTTGAAAGGAGGAAAGCATGGAAGAAGAAAAGATTGATTTATCTGAAGATATAAAGAAGCTATGCATTCCTCTTGTATCTCATCCCGAAAGCATCTCTGTGACATTGACACAAGATGAAAGGAAATCACAGTCTTATTTGATTCTTTGTGACAACGGTGACATAGGAAAACTCATCGGTAGGGACGGCGCAATATCAAACTCATTAAGAGCTATCGTCAACGTCTCTCCAAAAGCCCAAAGAAAAAAGATATCATTGAAATTTGATACCAATTCCAGGAGCAAATAAGAGCTGTATCTCCGAGGGTAGCCACCGAAAGGTGGCTTTTCTTATGTATTATAAAAGTTATTCATATTATAATAATTAATATTGAGGAGTTTAAAATATGGCACGTAAATTAATTGGACAAGTAGTCAACACATTCGGATTGAGAGGGGCTTTAAAAGTTGTCTTATTCACAGACTGTCCTGAAATCAGATTCAAAGAAGGAAATTCAATTGAAATTAAGGGAAAAGAATACAAAATCACCGAATGTAGAATCAAACCCGGTCTTCGTACAGCTATAGTTTCTATCGAAGGATTTGAAGACATCAACGATTCACTTCAATTTATTCATCAAGATATTTATGCTGATGTCGAAGCCTTACCGGGAACAATTTACATCGATGAATTAATTGGGAGAGATGTCATAAATACTAAAGGTGAAAAAGTAGGAACAGTGAAGGATGTAGTAAAAATCAATACTAGAGATTACTTCGTAATCACCATGTCTGATACTACCTCTCGTTATATGCCTCTTTTAACTGACGTGTTCTGTAAGATGCCTAGCTTGACACCTGGTAAAGTCGAATTGACTGAATTAGGTGAAGAGGCTCTTAAATGAAGACAATCACAATATTGACCCTATTCCCATCATTCTTCGATGGATTTTTGGACTCTTCTATCATCAAAAGAGCTATATCAAAAAATGCTGTTAATTTTAAGATTATAAATATAAGAGATTATTCCTTAGATAAGAATCATAGAGTCGACGATAGGCCCACAGGAGGAGGAGCTGGTCTCATAATGAGACTAGAACCTTTGATGGATTGTCTAAACAAAAACAATCTTATGAGCACACATAAAATTTTGATGTCACCAAAAGGACATACATATACACAAAAAGATGCTATCAGATTATCTAAATCCAACGATGATATAACAATTGTTTGCGGTCATTATGAAGGAATTGATTCTAGATTCGAAGATTATGTGGATGAGCAAATCTCAATAGGCGATTATATTTTGACCGGTGGAGAGATTGGATCTTTAGTCTTATCTGATTCGATAACAAGACTTTTGCCAGGAGCGATAACAGAGCTATCAATAGAAGAAGAAAGCTTCAGCGATGGGCTTTTAGAATATCCTCAGTACACGTATCCAAAAGTCTATGATGGAAAAGAGATTCCTGAGATTTTATTCGATGGTGATCACGATAAAGTAAGAAAATGGAGACTTAAACAGGCTCTTAAGTTAACTTTGGAAAAAAGACCTGATTTGTTGGCACATAGAAAATTCACCAAAGAAGAATTGCTGATTCTTAAAGAAATTAAAATAGAATCTAATAAGTGACACATCGAAAGATGTGTTTTTTTAAAATAAAAACCTCTAGTTCAATGACTAGAGGTTAGGTGGTAGCCGCGATTAGTGACGACGGCGAGCCTGTTGGGACTTCATCTTACGACGAAGAGCCTTCTTGAGATAAGCTGTATGACGCTTGTAATCTGCGAGGACGCCAGCTTTGTTGACGTTACGCTTGAAGCGACGCATTGCATCATCGAATGATTCGCCATCTCTTACTACTGTCTTTGGCAAAGTAATCACCACCTTTCTTTTAAGCTTTATGAAAATATCACTATTGACTTAAAATATCAAGGTTTATTTATAAAAAAGCTAGAAAACAAAGATGTTTTCTAGCTAATCATCGTTTATCTTCCTGATGGATTTTGATTGAACATCTTCGCCATCTGGCCCATTTGCATGATGCCTTTCATCTGAGGAAGTTGTTTCTTCATAGCGTCATATCTATTTAGCAATCTATTTATTTCTTGATTGGATAATCCACAGCCTTTTACAATTCTAGATTTTCTAGAAGCTTTAACAATTTCAGGCTTCTTTCTTTCTTGAGGAGTCATGGAATTGATAATGATTTCATAATTTCTTAATTCGGTTTGAATGAAATCCATTTGTTCTTGTGATATTTTAGGCATTCCAGGAATCATTCCTAAAATTTTGGAAAGAGAGCCTAACTTCTTCATTTGTTTCATAACAGACAATAGATCATTCAAATCAAATTGACCATTCATCAAACGTCTGGAAGTCTTCTCTGTTTGTTTCTCATCTATCTTTGCTTGAATATCTTCAATCAAAGTCAGAACATCACCCATTCCAAGAATTCTATCCGCCATTCTATCAGGGTGGAAATTCTCTAAATCTTCTATCTTTTCTCCAACACCAGCATATTTGATAGGAACTCCTGTCATTTTTCTAATGGAGAGAGCAGCACCGCCTCTAGCATCACCATCGAGTTTAGACATGACCAAACCAGTCAATGGAATTTCTTTATTAAAGGTTGTAGCGACATTGACGGCATCTTGACCCGACATAGCATCTACCAAAAGCAAAGTTTCATCTACAGGTATTATCTTTTGAATCTCTTTAAGTTCATCCATTAAAGGTTCATCAATTTGAAGACGACCAGCTGTATCGATAATCAAAACATCATATTTCTCATTTCTAGCTTTATCAAAAGCTGCCTTAGCAATCAAAGGAGGCTTTGTTCCTGTTCTATCGATATAGCAGTCTACTTCGATTGAATCAGCTAAAGTCTTCAACTGGTCTATAGCAGCAGGACGTTGCGTATCATCGGCGCAGAGAAGAACTTTCTTCTTCATCTTTGTCTTATATAGATTTGCTAACTTTCCAGCTGTTGTAGTTTTACCTGTTCCTTGAAGACCTACCATCATTATGACTGTAGGCTTTCCAGAATTAAATGTGACATCGTTGTCACCGCCACCGAGTAATGCTTCGAGCTTATCATGAACAATCTTGATAAGCTGTTGTCCAGGAGACAGCTTAGTCAAAACCTTTTGACCTATAGCTTCACTCTTGACCTCATCCATGAATTGATTGACAACGTCATAGTTTACATCAGCATCGAGCAAGGCGATACGCACTTCTTTAAATGCATCGTCCATATTCTTCTCAGTTAATGTCGCTTGACCTTTTAACTTTTTGAATATTCCCGATAGCTTATCAGTTAAGTTTTCAAATGCCATGTGTCCATATCCTCCTTATTTCATTTATAGAGTCTTTAGTCTTTCCAGTTTCATCAATCTCGTCTATTCTATCAAGTAGTTCAATAGTCTTATTCTCTTTTTCTCTTAGGTTTAATACTTTATCAAAATATTCGAGCTTTTTCTTGGCTGATTTCAAAGATAAATATACTGCATTTCTAGATGTGTTTTCATTTTGTGCAATCTCTGCAATAGATAAATCATCAAAATAATGTTTCTCTGCTCTTCTAAGTTCAGCCTTTCCTAAAAGATTTCCATAAATGGATAATAGAGTTGCTATCAATGTATTGTTTTCAAGCGACTCCATATCTATTCCTCGGAATTCTCATCTTCCCCGACTAACAAGGCATAGAGGTATCTATCCAAATCGAATTCACGAAGATCATCCTCATGTTCACCTAATCCAATAAATCTAACAGGTACACCGAGTTGATCACGAATTGCTAAGATGATTCCACCTTTAGATGTGCCATCCATCTTGGTTATTACAACACCAGTCAAAGGAGTCACTTCTTTAAAAACTTTAGCTTGTTGAACTCCATTTTGTCCTGTGTTTGCATCCAAAGCAAGCCAAATCTCTTGAGGTGCCACAGGAAGGACCTTCTTAATGACTCTGTTTACCTTTCCTAGCTCCGCCATCAAATAATCCTTAGTATGAAGTCTTCCGGCTGTATCAACCATCACCAAATCATATTTTTCATTGATTGCTTTCTTAATAGCATCAAAACAAACAGATGCGGGGTCAGCACCTTGTCCTCTTTCAAAAATATCTACACCTATTCTATTAGCCCAAATAGATAATTGTTGGACTGCTCCAGCACGGAAAGTATCAGCAGCTACCAATAAAACTTTCTTTCCAAGTTCTTTATAATGCTTTGCTAATTTCGCAATTGTTGTAGTCTTTCCTGTTCCATTGACACCAACCATTAAAAGAACAGTTGGATTCTCTGGATCAAATTTAATTTCAGTTTGGAATGAATCACCAGATTTAGCGTAATTCATAAACAAATTATCAACTAACAAATCATTGATTTCTTTGGGATTATCCAAGTGTTGAGAAGCTGCCATCTTTTCAGTTTCATCTAAAACTGACATCGTCAAATTAACACCGACATCAGCCTCAATTAAGCAACGTTCCAATTCATCAAAATAGTCGCTATTAGCTTCTTTATATTTGTTTGCGATAGAATTCAATCTTGCACCAAACCCTTCACGAGATTTAGCTAAACCCAAATTATAAATCTTAGTTTCGTGATCAACTTCAACTTTTTTGGTTGTAGCTTCATCATTTTTCTTCTCAATCACTGGTTCATCAGTAGAATTGACCTGCTCAACCTCTTTTGTTTGCTCTTCTTTTTCTTCTATTACTTCATCTTTTTCATTTTCTTTTTCTTCTGCCTTATTTTCTTCAGCATGTTGCTCTTCTTTAATCTCAGGTTGAACAGGTTCATCTGATAATTCTTTCTCGACTATAGGTTCTTCCTTAGTTTCAGCTTTGTCTTCGATTGGTTGCTCATCATTTACTTCTACTTTAGATTCTTTCTTTTCAAGTTTATCTTCAAGTACCAAATCCAATAAAGGATTTGAATATTCAAATTCATTATTATTCTCAATTCCATCAGTATTGTTTTGAATTACAGGTTCTTCAAAACTAGACTGCTTATTTCCCTTTGAAGGTTCATGTTTTTCTTCATCTTTGATAGATGAATTATCTTCTACTTTATTTTCTTCAACTGGCTGTTCTTCAATTTTTTGTTCTTCTTCAACCTCAGGCTGAACTGGTTCCTCTAATGTGTTTTCTTCGACTACAGGTTCTTCCTTAGTTTCAACTTTATCTTCGATTGATTGCTCTACAGATTGTTCTTCTTTTACCACTTCCGGTTGAAGAGATTCTTCTTTTATTTCCTCTTTTTTAACTTCATGTATAGGTTCCTCGACGACCTTATTTCCTTCTAAAGTTTTTTCGACAACACTTTCACTTGAAGTTTTGTCTTTTGCTTCTTCAGATTTAAGATTTTCCTCAACTGGTTCTACAGGCTTTACTTCTTTTTTATCTTCATCCTTCTTATGAAATATTTTTTGTTTTAACCAATTTATAAGTCCCATAATCAATTGCTCCTTTGTCTGGACAACAAAGCTTCTTTAGCAGCTTCGGTTTCAGCTTGCTTCTTGTTATGTCCAATTCCAGTTCCTAAAATAACTCCATTGACTTTTGCAACTGCTTCAAATGTCTTATCAGTATTAATTCCTGATTCTTTAACTATTTCAAATTCAACCAAAGTCTTAAATTCACTTTGAATTTCTTCCAAGAGATCGCTCTTCCAATCTCTTTCACCCGCTGTTTCTGCTCCACTCACATACTCAGCCATCGTCTTTGAAATAAATTCATAGGCATAGTCATACCCTAAGTCCAAATACATAGCACCGATAAATGACTCGAAGACATCCTCAAAGATATGTCCATGATACTGGGCATTTTTCTTTTCTCCATTGGAAAATTTTACATATGGAGCAAATCCAAGCTTTATTGCAATCTCTGTAAGATTTCTTCCTTCGACAATAGAAGATCTTAATTTAGATAATTTGCCTGGTGTATATTTTTTATGTGCTCTAAAAACAAGATCACCAACAACTAAATCTAAAACACCATCCCCTAAAAATTCCAATCTTTCATAACTTGAACTATCGCGATGCTCGTTTGAATATGAAGAATGGGTAAAAGCTTCTTCATATAATTTCATCCTCTTAGCCTCGGGAACCAATGAAAGAATCAATTCGCGCAAAGTATCAAATTTTCTAGGCTTTTGTTCCGGAAAAGAGCCATCGATTGGAGACTGATTTTCAGGAAGAGGAGTCGTCGTATCTAACGTAGGCTTATCTTTCATCTTCCATCTCCTTTTTAATTGCAGGAATAAGACCAGATGAAATCATCTTATATGCCACATTTAAAGCATTATAGAAAGCATATCCGTTAGAATTGCCATGAGCTTTTACTGCAACTTTATTGACACCTAATAACATGGCTCCACCTAATTCTTTAGAATCCATAGTCTTCATCATATCTTGGATTCCACTTTTTGCTAAAAGATATCCAATCTTAGTAGAGAAATTCTTTTTAAATGCTTGTTTCAACAAAGAACCCATCATCTTTGCTGTTCCTTCAATAGTCTTGAGCAAAATGTTTCCAGGATATCCAGTAGTGACTATGACATCGTGTTCACCATCCAACACTTCTCTTGCTTCACATCTTCCCATATAGCCATGGAAGTTCATATTGGTGAGCAACTCGTCAGCTTTAGTAGTCTCCTCCAAACCTTTTCCTTTCTCTACTCCATTTGAGAGCAAATAGACACTAGGATTTTCATTTTCTAAAATTAGTTTTGAATATAAATATCCGAGTTTAGCAAAACAAACCAATTCCTCTCCAGTGTTATGGTTAGAGGCACCAATATCCAAAACAACAGTTTTCTTTCCTTTTACTTTAGTTGGGAAAGGACCAGTCAATCCAGCTCTGGGAACACCCGGAATATTTTTGAGAATCAATGTGGCACCTGTGACGAATCCACCGGTTGACCCAGCTGATACAACACCTTCGATTTCTTGATCCATATTAGCTCTTTTCAAAGCTTGAATCATAGAAGAATCTTTCATTCTCAAGAATTCCAAAGGAGATACTTCCATCGGAACAATTTCAGTAGTGTTAACAATTTCTACACGGGAATTATCTTTGAAATCTTCTAACTTGGAAGCATCTCCAAACAACACTAAATTCACATCTTGTTTTTTATCTAGAAAAGTTTTAACTCCACTTGATAATTCGACTGGGCCGAGGTCTGAACCCATCATATCCACTGCAATCTTCATATTTATAACTACCTCCTTCAAGCAGTATTTAGTATATCAAATACTCAGGAATGAGAATAAGGTTATAATCTTTAAATGAGGAAGCAAGACCATATTATGAACTTAAAAGAAGAAAAAATTAAATCTACAAAAGTATTTGATGGAAAACTATTAAAAGTATACAAAGATGAAGTTCTCTGCCCAAACAATGACAAAACAACTAGAGAATACGTTATTCATTGCAAAGCCGCTGCTATTCTGCCTATCACAGATCAAGGGAAAATCATCTTAGAAAAACAATATAGATATCCTATTAGCAAAGAATACATTGAAGTACCGGCAGGAAAAGCAAATGATGGTGAAAACATAGAAGACACAGCTAAAAGAGAATTAGAAGAAGAGACTGGTCTTAAAGCATCCAAATTGATTAAAGTAGGAGAAATCTATCCAGCCTGTGCGTATTCGACTGAAGATATAACACTTTTCATTGCCAAAAATTTAAAAGAAGGAAACATCCATAGGGATGAGGATGAATTCATTGAATTGATAACTGTAGATTCAAATGAGTTCATAAAAATGTGTTTAGATGGAAGAATTACAGATGCTAAAACTATCGCTTTAGCCTTCTATTATCAGCAATCATTATTAGACTAGTATCTTTTCTAAGTTCTCATCGTGTATTATTTTCTTCTTATACAAATTAAATCCTTCATTCGAATTGGCATTATCTAATATTTCCTTAGCATCTTCCATAGCACATTCGAATATTTTTCTATCCTTGTCAAAATTGATTACTGATAAACCATCATGTCCGGATTGATCAGTACCTGCCCAATCACCAGCGCCTCTGCTCTTCAAATCGTATTGGCTGATATCAAATCCATCTGTATGCGTAGCTAAATAATTCAATTTATCTATCGCTTGATCATCATCTCCATCATAGACCAATAAAGTGAGACCATTCTTTCCATTTCTTCCGACTCTTCCACGCAATTGGTGCAATGCTGATAATCCAAAATAATTTGCCGAATAAATTATCATTAGACAAGCTTCCTGTACATCAACCCCGACTTCTATTATCGATGTTGAAATCAATATAGGTTTTTCATTATTTCTAAACTTGTTCAATACTTCATTTTGATCATCCTTCTTCATTCGCCCATGTAGCAGTTGAACTTTATCTTCACCATATTCCTTCACATAATCATCATATACTTCTTTAGCTGATAATTTATTCGATTCATCTTCTTCATCACCATCAATTCTGGGGACTACTACAAAGACTTGTCTTTTTATTTCCAAAGCCCTATTTATAGCTTTGGAAATAAGTTGGCTTTGGCTATTCACAACCTTAGTATCCACATGTCTTGTTATTCCTTTAGGAAATTCTTTTAATTCTGATATATCGAGATCGCCAAATACGATTCTAGACATAGTTCGAGGAATAGGAGTAGCAGACATCATCAAAGTATCGACATAATCACCTTTTTTCATCATGGTCATTCTTTGATCGACACCGAATTGCTGCTGCTCATCTATGATTGATAAAGTTAATTTTTTAAATGTAACACCCTTTTCAATTCCGGCTTGTGTGGAAATCAACACATCTATATCTCCACAAGCTAATTCTTCCAATAATTTCTTCTTTTGAGATTGCTTCATATTAGAGATTAATAACCCAACTTTAACATTAAATTCAGAATAAAAAGATAAGGCGTTTTTGTAATGCTGGATAGCTAGGGAAGTCGTAGGTGCAAACAAGACACCCTGCCCACCTCTAATCGTATTTGCAAAAAGACTCAATAAAGCTACAGCAGTCTTTCCTGTTCCGACATCGCCTTGTAATATTCTAAACATAACATTAGATGAATCCATATCATCCATTATCTCTTTAGTGCATTGAATTTGATCTTTGGTCAAAGAAAATGGAAGCTTCTTAACCAAAGCATTCATCTTATTCCTATCTATTGATAAATGAGCACCTTTCTTATAAATCGATCTAAGCCTCTTATTGACTTCCATCTTCATACAATAAGCCAAAGCTTCTTCATATTTAAATGTTCTCAATCCTTCTTGAAGCTGTTTTTTACCATCGGGTTGGTGCACAATTTTAAAAGCTTGACCCCTAGGAATCAATCTGTATTTCTTAACAAACTCATCAGGAACATTGTTACCTATATACCGCATTAATGATGAATGCAATATATTATCTATGACATTCATAAAATAAGATTGACCAATTCCACCAGGCAAACGATAGAATGGCTTTATTTCTGATTGAACAAACCATGAAGATAACTCATATACAGCACTGACAACTATAGATTTGAATCTAACAGAATATCTGCCGACAATAAATAAAGTCTTTCCTGTAGCAATTCTATTCAAATAAAACATCTGATTATAAATAATAAAAGAATGACAGATTCCATTCACACTGTTCTTTGCACCAAATCTAATGATTCCATGAGCTCTATTAGTCTTTACCTCATAGATTTGATAACAGCCTCTAATCATCCTTCCATCACCCAAAAAAATATCATCGCTGAGCGGTGATAAATCGATATAACGGCTAGGTAATTTCTCCAAAATTTCAATATCGGATGAAACTTGAAGTTTTTCTAATAATTCAAATTTATTCACGTATTATATTTTATTCATTTTTCTCGTCGTTAGCAAATCTATATAAGCCAAGTCTACCATCAGGCATGATTTTACAGCAATGCAATTTCTTATCTTTTAATTTTAATTTTTCTCTTAATTTTCTAGCCTGAATTGTCATTTTTTGATCTTGAGTAATAAGCAATACATTGTGATCTCCACATAGGAAAGATACTTGATTAAGAACTGTCTTCTCACTAAAAGCACCGGTAGATTCACCGACAAATATCAAATTTGATTTAGGCTTTTGAGAATAAATAATTGCATCCTGAAGCCATTCTTTTATAACATCACTAGCCATTGCCTTCTTAGCTTTAAATCTGCCTTGTAAAGCTTTATTGACAGCATTTACTCCTTCGATAGGAATTATCAAAGTCTTATCTTTGAACTTCGGCATCACAATAATTAAGTTCTTAAAGAATTCAATACTTCCTTCTACCATCAAGGCTGAACCATCCACAAGAATTGAATCATCCTCTCCTATCATAAGTTTCATCTTGTCGACTAATTCATTATCTATCTTTGCCATAAACCAAACCCTCTTTTTAATAATTTAACATATTTCAAATCTATTTCAAAAAAATAATACAAAAAAACTCGGACTTAATCCGAGTTTAAATAAATTAATCTTCTACAGATACGATGAAGGAATAGACAGGTTGACCACCATATTTAACATCGATGTCAGCTCGGCTTCCATATTTCTTTTGAAGATCAGCTTCAATTGAGCCACGTGTTGCTTCATCGATATCTTCACCACAAAGAACAGTGATGATTGATGAATTATCATCCATCATAGATTCCAATAATTTATTGAGTGCATCAATTTTGTCATCACCTACAGCAGCTATGGATTTTCCATGCATTCCCATAAATTGATTCTTCTTGACAGAAACACCACCAATTGTAGTATCTCTCACTGCATAAGTAACCTCTCCGGATTTAACTTGAGAAATAGCTTCAAGCATCTCTGTCTTATTAGATTCAGGGCTTACGGAAGGATTGAACATCATAGCCGCAATCATTCCTTCAGGAATTGTCTTAGTAGGAACTACTATTACATTTATACCCTTAGGAGCAAGGATATCAGCCGCACTAGAAGCAGCCATTACAATATTTCCATTATTAGGATATACAAAGACATTCTTTGCATGAACTTTTAAAACAGCATCAGTAATATCAGCGGTAGATGGGTTCATGGTTTGACCACCAGTGACAATTCCATCTACACCAATTCCTGTGTGGAACAATTCAGCAATTCCATCACCGGCACAGACAGCGACGGAAGCATACTCTTTCAAAGGTGTAGTGTCATTTGCTTCAACAGGCTTGTCCTCATATTCTTGCTTAGGAGCAGTTGCTTTTCCTTCTTTAGCCAAATCAATAATGTGCTCATGTTGTTGAGTCATGGATTCAACTTTAAGTTTAATAAATTCACCAAATTGCTGAGCGTAATTAAATACTGTTCCAGGTTTCTTTGCATGAATATGTACTTTGACCAAATCATCATCTCTTACAGCTACTATTGAATTACCATAATTATTCAAAACAGAACGAAAACGATGTTCATCAAACTTATGTTTTCCACTCTCTTGAGGATTTTCAGGAAGTTGAAGAATAAATTCAGTACAATATCCAAAGTCCTTATGCTCAAGTTTGGCTTGAACAGGATTTGAGGCATTAAATTCTTCTTTGTTTTCACTGACAGGGGTAGAAACAACATCAGGCATATTTCTTTGCACAATTTCGTTGTGCAATGCCTTGGAGAATCCTTCAATAACTTTGCAAAAACCTGCTCCACCACTATCAACAACACCAACTTCCTTTAATACAGGTAAAAGATTAGGTGTTCTCTTCAAAGAAGCTTCAGCTTCGGATAAAAATATATCGATTGCTTCATCGATTGGCATGCCTCTTTCAGCTTTTTCATAAAGGACCATGGCAGCTTCTCTTTCAACAGTAAGCATTGTTCCTTCAACAGGCTTCATAACTGCCTTGTAAGCAACTTCCTTACCCACCATGAACGCTTCTGCAATATCGACGGCATCAGCCTCTTCCTTACCTTTTAAACCTTCTGCAAATCCACGGAAGATTTGAGATAAGATAACTCCAGAGTTTCCTCTAGCTCCTAAGAGCAATCCACGGCTGAATGCTTTAGCAACATTATATATATTGCTGTCATCAGTAGTAGATACTTCTTTAGCACCAGAACTCATAGTCAAATTCATATTAGTTCCAGTGTCACCATCAGGTACTGGGAAGACATTCAAAGCATCTATATCTGGATAAGAATTAAAGATATTATTAGATCCAGATATAATCATTTGTTTTAACAAAATTCCATCAAGTTTAACCATATTGTTTTTTACCCCACAAATAGTTTAATCAATCCATCGATTCAATAACAACATTAAGAGATTTCAAATCAAAGCCATAATAGTTAACCCAATATTTAATATTTTGAGTCACAACTTCACCAACTGCTTTTAAAGAAACTGGATAGGATATAATCAAATGACATAAGATAATAACCCTACCATCGTAATAATAACGAAGATTCAATCCACCATCAAATATATTAATGACAAATGAACCAAGAATCCTTTTAAAGGATGAACTAGGAGAAAAGCCAATAACGCCAGCGCAAGTTTCAATCGAATCGACTATTTTATTTGAAAGCAATCTAGCATCATCTTTTAATTGGCTTTTCTTAATCAGTTTTCTCATATACCTCCTTTAAAAAGGCATAATATTATATAAAAATAATTCGATCTAAGCAAATTATTGAAAATTAACCAATAACAAATATTAAGTATAGAAGAAATTAATATATATTTTTTCCCACAAACAAAAAAAGCGGCAGCGCGCTGCCTTCGCCCGACG
>OLPR01000392.1_pt1 | contig 41268 bp, 38 predicted proteins | sample 1672761 | NCBI WGS metagenome assembly OLPR01 (sample SAMEA3136721, study PRJEB25190) | human gut metagenome | biome: human gut; feature: human-associated habitat; material: faeces | place: Austria | collected 2013 | reverse complement strand
CCAAAGGGCGCGGACTGATCCAGCAGGGAGACCGTGAACACCCCAGAGGACGCAATGAGATCGTGGGTATAGTTGGCCTTGTTGACGGTAACGGTGATCCGAAGGGGCTTGGAGGTGACCTGCATCACGGTATTGATGATGCAGCCGCTGCGATTTTCTCCATTGCGGGAGGCGAGCATGTACAGTCCGCAGGTGAGATTGTGGAGAACCTTTGTATTCATAATGAGACTCCTTTCGGGTAGAATCGCTTTCCAGTTTCATTATGCCAAAGAAACTGCAAATTGTAAACAAAAAAATCTGCCCCGGAAAATCCGGGGCAGAGAAAAAGCAGAGATTACATTCTCTTGTGCAGCTTCAGCACATCAACAATCAGGTTGTCACGGAATGCAGCGATCTCCTCGTTGGTGTGGCCGATGACGTCGGGCATACCAGCCTTCTCCTTGATGATTTCCTCACCGGAGAGGTCGGGCCAAGTGTCGGGAACCTTCTTCATGTCGGAGATGTCAGCGAACACGGCGTTGGTCATAGCGCCAAACTTAATGCCGCAGCCCTTGATGCCCAGGGTGCCGCCGCCCAGCTCATAGTTCATGCCGGGGCCTACAGCAGCCAGACGGATGCCGGGGCCGAAGGTCCAAGCGTCGTCAGCGTCAGCCATGGAGCAAACGCCTTCGGTAACCAAAGCGATCTCCTCACGCCACAGAGCGTGCATCAGGCGGTTTGCGATAAAGCCGTTCTTCTCCTTGTGCAGGACGCAGGGAGCCTTGTCGTACATCTTGTAGAACTCACGAGCAGCCTCAATCACAGCGGGATCAGTCTTCTGGCCGCCGCAGATCTCGATCAGGGGCAGCAGGTAAGCGGGGTTGAAGGGATGACCAACAATGATACGCTCGGGATGCTTTGCCTCGGAAGCAATCTGGGTAACGGGGGTACCGGAGGAGGAGGAAGAGATGATAGCGTCCTCAGGCAGGTACTGCTCCATCACAGCGACCATCTGATGCTTCTGCTCCAGGTTCTCGGCGCCGTTCTCCTGAACGAAGTAAACGCCGGTGAACGCTTCAGCGGGATCGGTGGTCATCTTGATCTTGTCCCAGATCTTCTGGCCGTCGTCAACCAGACCCAGCTTAACATAGGAGTCGATGGGGCCCTGGATGTGGGGGAGCGCACGCTCCTTGGAAGCCTCGGAACGAACATAGACGTTAACGTTCAGGCCCTTGAGAGCGAAGTATGCAGCGAAGCCGCCGCCGATGGTGCCAGCGCCATACATGGCAATGGTCTTAATGTCTTTTACATTCATGCTTAACGCATCCTTTCCAATCATATGATAGGGGAAACGGGGGGCGGGATGGCTCCCCCAAATGCTTACATAGTTAAGCGGTACAATTAGTTGTACTTGTGCCAGCCCTCGCCGGACTTACGGCCGTACTTGCCCTCAGCGATCTTAGCCTTAACAGACTCGGGGCAAGCCCAAGAGGTAACAGGCAGCTTCTCCAGGATCTCGGTGACATGGGGGAAGGTGTCCAGACCGGACAGATCCATCATCTCGAAGGGACCCATGGGATGGTTCAGACCCAGCTTGATAGCGGTGTCGATATCGTCGATGGTAGCAACGCCGTCCTCATACTCGTGAATGGCCTCGAGCATGAAAGCGAACAGGCAGCGGTTCACGATGAAGCCCGGGGTGTCGGTCTGGCAGAGGACGGGAACCTTGCCCATCTTCTCGGAAACCTCGCGGACAGCTGCAACAGTAGCGTCGGAGGTCTTCTCGGAGCGGATCATCTCAACCAGCTTCATAGCGTATACGGGGCTGAAGAAGTGCATGCCCATGCAGCGCTCGGGGTTCTTGCAGGCGCCGGTGATCTCGGTGATGGACATGGAGGAGGTGTTGGTGCAGAGGATGGCATCGGGCTTGCAGATCTCGCCCAGCTGCTTAAAGGTGTCCTGCTTCAGGCTCATGATCTCGGGAACGGCCTCGATAACGAAGTCAGCGGGAGCAACGCCCTCCAGCTCAACGGTGGTGGAGATGTTCGCCATGATAGCGTCAGCAGCCTCCTGCGTGGTCTTGCCCTTGGCAACCTGCTTGTCAAGACCCTTCTTAATGGTGGCAACACCCTTGTCGCAGAACTCCTGCTTGATGTCACGCATAATGACCTTGTAGCCATTGGTAGCGGCAATCTGAGCGATGCCGGAACCCATCTGGCCAGCGCCGAGGACGGCAATAGTTTCAATAGCCATGGTAAAAAAGACTCCTTTATGTATTAATTTCGGAGACCGGAAATGCCGGTTCCAATGAGAACTTTCCACGTTCTCATACATTACTTATTATCTCAGGAAAAACCCAAAATGTCAACTAGCTACCGACAAAAACAGGGCACCTTCCACTGGAAAGTACCCTGTTTTTTATATTAGTTGTTGGTGAAGACGGCGGGGCGCTTTTCGATCATAGCGGCCATGCCTTCCTTCTGATCGTGGGTGTTGAACAGAAGGGTAAACTCGGTGGTCTCAGCGGCCTTACCGGCAGCGACGGTCTCGATGGCAGCCTTGTTGATGGCAGCCTTTGCAGAAGCCAGAGCGCAAGCAGGCTTGGTCATGAGAGTCTTGGCAACCTCAACAGCCTTTGCATAGATGGCGTCGTACTCAGCCTTGGCAGCAGCGGCCTCAGCAGCCTTGTTGGCAGCCTTCAGCTCGTCGAGGTTCTCGGCACCGGCCTTCTTGGCAGCCTTGAATGCCTTCTTGGCTTCCACAGCCTTGGCGTTAAGCTCAGCGTCGCCCTCCACATACCAGTTCAGGAGGCCCAGATCATAAGCCTGCTTGCCGGGAACCATCTCGGTGAGCATGACCAGCTGCTTTGCCTTTGCGGGGCCGACAATTGCGGTTGCACGAGCACAGCCGTTGGCGCCGGGGATGATGCCCAGACCGACCTCGGGGAAGGACAGGGTGGTACGGCTGCCGCCAACGCGGAAGTCGCATGCCAGAGTCATCTCGCAGCCGCCGCCGAATGCAAAGCCGCCAACAGCAGCGATGGTGGGAATGGGCAGGGTCTCGAGCTTGCGCATCACGTCGTTGCCCTGCTGGCCGAAGCTCTCGCCCTCGGCCTTGGTGAGCCCAGGCCCATTTCCGCCGTCCACGGTCATGGTACGGGAGACCTTCTCGACGAGGTCGTCGCTGCCCTTCCTGAGCCCGCGGAAGAGCCCGAGTATCCCGAGGACGCCCTTCGCGTTGCCATTATTGGCCGCCCGAACGTCGGCAAATCCACGATTCTTTCCGTCGTAACCGCGGCGCGCCCAAAGATCGCCAATTACCATTTCACCACGCTTACGCCGAACCTCGGCATCGTCAAGCAGGGGCCGTACAGCTTCGTTATGGCGGACATCCCCGGTCTGGTCGAGGGCGCGGCGGAGGGCGTCGGGCTCGGACACGCGTTTCTGCGCCATGTCGAGCGCACGCGGCTGCTTTTGCACGTAATCGACGTTTCCGGCAGCGAAGGCCGCGACCCGATCGAGGATTACGAGGCAATCATGAAGGAGCTGGAAGCATACGGCGATCTCAAAAACCGCCCGATGATCGTGGTGGCGAACAAGATGGATCTGCCCGGCGCGGAGGAAAATCTCGAGCGCCTGCGCGCGCATCTGAAGGATACCGGCGTTGAAATTTATGCAATCAGCGCGGCGACAAAGCCGAAGCTGGACGAGCTGATGTACGCGACGGCGCGCCTGCTCGATACCTGCCCGCCGGCGGAACCGTTCGCCGAGGAGGAATGGGGCGAGCTGGAGGAAACCGACGCAAACGCGTTTGAAATTGAGCGCGAGGGCGCTGCGTTCGTCGTGACCGGCGCGGCGATGGAGCGGCTGGTGGATTCGGTGAATTTCGACAGCGAGGATTCGATCAACTTCTTCCATCGTTCGCTGCGTCGCCTCGGCGTAATCGACGCGCTGCGCGAAAAGGGCGCGAAGGAAGGCGACACGGTGGTCATCGGCGAAATGGAATTCGATTTTGTAGAATAAACGGAGGAAAACGATATGACGACGAAACAGCGCGCGGCGCTCCGCGCGATGGCGAATACGATGGAGCCGGTGCTCCAGATCGGCAAGGACGGCATCACGGACAATCTGGTCAAGCAGTGCTGGGACGCACTCGAAGCGCGGGAACTGATCAAGGTCAACGTTCAGAAAAACGCGCCGTACGTCGCGCGCGAAGCCTGCGAAGAGCTGTGCGAGCGCGTGCACGCCGAACCGGTTCAGACGATCGGCAATCGATTCACGATTTACCGTCAGGCGCGCGAGAATTCAAAAATCCGCCTGGAGGATCTCTAAAAAGTCAAAGGGGCTGCAAATCGGAACATACGACCGATTTGCAGTCTCTTTTTCAGCCGCGCTTCACGCGTCCATGGCTTTCGCTTTCAGCGTAACGCCGGAAAGGAACAGCGCGCCCAGTGCGAGAATGAGATACATCGTCCGCCCTGTGGCGATGTAAAACAGGAGCAGCGCCATTCCCCAAAGCAGGCGTTTTGCCCATGAGCCGCGCTCCGGAAGCGCGAGAATCGCCGTTTTGACGCGCGCAAATATCGCTTTCAGGCGCGGTTTTTCGGGCGGCGTCAGGTCGGACGCGCGGATCAGCGCTTTGAGCTTTGCCGCGTCCAGCAGCTTTACCCGCGGCGCATTCAGCGTTCGCGCATACGCCCGGGCGCGCGCGTCCGCACGGCACGGCGCGGAAAGGACGATCTCCTCCTCCCCGCGGCGCGCTTTCCATGCGGAGAATACGTCGCCATAGCCGATTGCCGAATCCGGATGGCGCGGAAGATAAATCATCTTGCATTCGTCGATTCCGGAAATCTTTGAAACGGCGGCTTTCGCCTCGTCATCCGAGCCGAGCGCCCAGCGATTCAGAATCTCGCCCGCGGCAAGCGCGCTCATCCTCGTCGAACGCGGGCGGAATCGCCTGAGCAGCGCGCAGCACAGAAACGCCCCGCCGCACGCGGCGGCAATCGACCCGAACGCGCGCAGAAACAGAAGGTACAAGCCCAGAATCAGCAAAACCAGTCCGACCGCTCGATCGATTTTCGCGCCCATTTTTCCCCACCTCCCCATTCATTATTGGAAGAAATTGCGCAATTCATTCAACCCGTTTGCAATCGCCCGCAAAATTGTGTATAATGGAAGCGACCCTTCTTACATCGTCAAAGGGAGGCGGTCGATTATGAGAATCGGCATCATGGGCGGGACGCTCGATCCCGTTCATAACGGTCATATCGAAATTGCGCGCAGCGTTCGCGCGGAACTCGGTCTGGACGGCGTAATGCTGCTGCCCGCGGGCGATCCGCCGCACAAAAAGCGCGAATCGGACAAGCTCGACCGGCTGGAAATGGCAAAGCGCGCCGCTGCTGAATTCGATTGGATGTTCGTATCCGATCTCGAAATCGCGCGCAAGGGCACGACCTACACGGTGGACACGCTTCGCGCGCTGAAGCGGAAACAGCCGGACGCGGAATGGATTTACATCATCGGCGCGGATACGCTGAACATTCTGGATTCATGGCGGAATTTTCCCGAAATCGCGCAGCTCTGCGCATTTGCGGCGGTTTCCCGCCCGGGCGTAAGCGGCGAACGCGCCTACGCGGCGCTTTTGAAGGAGCGCTACGGCGCGGAAATCATATTTGCAAAAGCCTCGGGGCCCGATATTTCATCGACCGCTATTCGCGCGCGCGTCGCGGAGGGAAGATCGATTCGCGGTCTGGCGCCCGATTCCGTTTGCGATTACATTCGCGAAAAGGGGCTGTATCTCTGCGCGTATACGTGGAACGAGCTGGAGGTGCTGCTGAGCGAACGGCTGAAGCCCGCGCGATTCCGGCACACGATGGGCGTTGCGGAAACGGCGGAGCGGCTGGCGCGGAAATACGGCGCGGATCCGATGCGCGCGCGGCTCGCCGGAATGCTGCACGACTGTGCAAAATCGATGGATTACGATCAGATGGTCGCGCTGGTAAGGGGAAACGTGCCCGATCTGGACGACGAAGAGCTCGCGACCGAGCCGGTGCTGCACGCGCCGGCGGGAATGCTGCTGGCGCGGGACGAATACGGCGTGCGCGATCCGGAGATTCTCTCCGCGATTCGCCGGCACACGCTGGGCGACAAAAACATGACGCTCCTGGACGCTGTGATTTTCGTTTCGGATTTCATCGAACCGAGCCGCCGCCCGTTTGCAGGACTTGAGGATGCGCGCGCGGAAGCGGAGAAGGATATCTGGTCGGCAGCGCGTCTCTGCGCGCGTCTGAGCGGCACGTTCGTAGAAAGCCGCGGCGGAAAGCCCCACCCGCGAACGGCGGTCTGGGCGAACGAGGGCTGAATTTTCCATCAACAATCTTGCTTGAATATTGGAAGGAGAAATCATATGCACAATGAAATGCGTGAACTGGCGCTGAAAATGGCGCGGATTCTGGACAAGAAGGGCGCGCTCGACATCGAAATTCTGGAAGTGACGCACCTGACAAGCATCACCGACTATTTCCTGATCGCCAGCGGCAGAAACATTCAGGCGGTTCGCTCGCTTTCCGAGGATCTCGAGGACAAGCTCGCCGAGGAGCAGATTTTCCCGCGCCGGCGCGACGGTCTGCACGAATCCCGCTGGATCGTTCTGGATTTCGGCGGCGTGATCGTTCACCTGTTCCATCCGGAGGAGCGACTGTATTACAATATCGAACGCCTCTGGCGCGACGGCGAAAACCTCGTTCCGTTCGTTTCGATCGACGATGAAAACAAATAAGGAAGGTTAAATCCGACAATGAACCGCAATCACAGGGTTTTCAATCCCGAAATGGAATGCATGAGCCGCGACGAGCGCCTGCATCTTCAGGGCGAGCGTTTGCGCGCGCTGGTGAAATACGAATATGAAAACGTAAAGGTCTATCGCGACAGGATGGATTCAAAGGGCGTTCGCCCCGAGGATATCCGCACCGTCGAGGACATTCAGCTGCTGCCGTTCATGGAAAAGACCGACCTGCGCGATCAATGGCCCTACGGTCTGTTCGCCGCGCCGATGAAGGACATCGTGCGCGTTCACGGCTCTTCCGGAACGACGGGACATCCGATCATTTCGGGCTACACGCGAAACGACCTCGAGGTCTGGTCTGAAATGATGGCGCGCACGCTGGCGGGCGCAGGCTGCACGGACGAGGACGTCGTGCAGGTCGGCTACGGTCTGGGTCTGTTCACCGGCGGCTTCGGCGCGGTGCAGGGTGCGGAGAAGATCGGCGCAATGGTCATTCCCATGTCCTCGGGCAATACGCAGCGCCAGATCATGATGATGCGCGAGCTGGGCACGACGGTACTGTGCTGCACGCCGTCGTATGCTACATATCTGGGCGAAACGATTCGCGAAATGGGGCTGGATCCGAAAAAGGATCTGCATCTGAAGGCGGGCTGCTTCGGCGCGGAGCCGTGGACGGAGGAAATGCGCGCGCGCATCGAGGAGCTTTTGCAGATCGACGCGTGCGACATCTACGGGCTTACGGAAATCTGCGGCCCGGGCGCGGCGTTTGAATGCCTCGAAAAGCATGGAATGCACATCAACGAGGATCACCTGATTGCCGAAATCGTCGATCCTGCGACCGGAAAGCAGCTGCCCTACGGACAGACCGGCGAACTGGTATTCACGACGATCACCAAAACGGGCACGCCGATGCTGCGCTATCGCACGCACGACCTCTGCTCGCTGGACGCATCGCCGTGCGCCTGCGGAAGAACCACCGTTCGCATGGGCAGAATGACCGGCAGAACCGACGATATGCTGATCATTCGCGGCGTAAACGTGTTCCCGAGCCAGATTGAATCGGTGCTGGTCAGCGTCGAAGGCGTCGCGCCGCACTATATGCTGGTCGTCGACCGCGTAAATTCGTCCGATACGCTCGAGGTGCAGGTCGAAATGACCGACGAAATGTTCTCCGACACCGTTTCCCATATCGAATCCGTGCGCAGGGCGATCACAGAGAAGATCAAGAGCGTGGTCGGCATCGCGACGAACGTAAAGCTCGTCGCGCCCAAATCGATTCCTCGTTCCGAGGGCAAGGCGAAGCGCGTGATCGACAACCGCAGGCTGTAAACGAAGGAGGAAACATTCATGTTGATTCAACAGATTTCCGTGTTCCTTGAAAACGCGCCCGGCGCGCTGAGGGATTTGACGCGCGTGCTCGGCATGGGCAAAATCGACCTGATGGCGCTTTCGATTGCCGACACGCAGAATTTCGGCATCGTTCGCCTGATCGTTTCGAGCGACAAAATCGACGCGGCGATTGCGCTGCTGCGCTCGGCGGGCTATACCGCGCGGGTAAACAACGTCGTCTGCGCAAAGGTCAGGAACGAGCCGCTCGGTCTGTGCGAGCTGCTCGAACTGGTCAACGCAATCGGCGAATCGGTGGAATACCTGTATTCGTTCCTGCGCAGCACCGGCAGCGACGCGATGATGATTTTCCGGATGACGCATCAGGAAACGGCGGCTTCGAAGCTCGCCGAAAAGGGCGCGGCGCTGGTCAGCCAATCGGAAATCGACCGGCTGTAACAGGAGGCGGACATGAAGAAAAATCCCGCGGTGCGCTCAATGCTCACGATCGCGCTGTATCTGATTCTGCTGATCGGGATGTGGTCCGTGATCGGCAAATGGGTCTACCCCACCGTAACCGACCGCAGCCGCGCCGAGGAGCTGGCGAAGAAGCATTCGCCGCTTTTGATCCAGCTCGCCGAAAACAGCGCGGACGCCGAGCAGTGGGCGGGCATCGCCGAAACCGAGACCGTTCAATCGCTGTATGAGACGTATCACATCGTCTATACCGAAACCGAAGGCGAACTGACGCGCTTTTACATGAAGAGCGGCAGCGCAGATCGCACGCACGCGCTCGTTTACGCGCCGAGCGGCGCGTATGTTCCCCCGCAGGACGTGTCCGATTGGACGGAAACGGCGACTTACGAATACAAAAGCGCCTCTTCGACCGCGACCGCAATCCGTCTGAGCGATACGTTCTTCTATGAAGAAGTGATTACTTCCGACTAAAGGAGGTTTCGAATGCCCGGCAAGAGAAAAAACTGGGTCGATTCGCTGCGCGCGCTGGCGATGATTTTAGTCGTCGTCGGTCATACGTCGACGGCGGAGAACACGTATTTCGCGCTGACGGCGGCGGTGAAGATGCCGCTGTTCTTCGCGGTTTCGGGCTATCTTCTGCGCGAAAACGAAACCCGCTCGCCGTTTGAATACGCGCGCGACCGGTTCATGCGGCTGATGGCGCCCTATTTCGCGCTGTCGATCGTGAGTATCCCGATCATCATGGCGTTTCACATTCATTCGGGCGAAAAGCCGATGGATTCGCTTCTGTGGAATTTGAAAACCATCCTGCGCGGCGATCTGGTGTGGTATCTGCCGTGTCTGTTTCTGAACGAGCTGATCGTTTACGCAATTCGGCATATCCGCCCGATTGTGCCGCGGATGCTTACCTTCGCGGCGGCGACGGCGGTCGGCACGCTCCTGCTGCGGCCGGGCAATCCCCTGCCGTGGCGGCCGGAGGCGGCGCTGTTCATGCTTCCGTTTACGCTGCTGGGCCGCGCGTTTGCCCGAAGGAAGGAGGATTCGCCTTTCTCATGGGGCGCGATCGGCGTCCTCGGCGCGCTTGCGGCGGCGCTGCTTTTTATCCAGATTCGCATAAACCGCTTCCAGATCGACGTAAATAACGATGTTTACGCGTCGCTTCCGCTGAATATGATCACGGGGCTTACGTGCGTGGCGTTTCTGTTCATGCTGTTTCCGCGGCTGCCGGATTCGCGCGCGATGCTCTGGATCGGCAGGAACACGCTGGTCATTTACCTGTTTCACGATTACCCTGTGGTCGCAATCTGCAAAATCGCTTCGCGGCTCTCTCTTCCGGATCCCTCGGATTTTCTGCCGCTCGCGCTGCTGATTTCGGCGATTTCGATCGCGCTCTGCTTCATTCCCGCAACTTTGATCGACCGCTTCTGCCCGTGGATGGCAGGGAAACGGAGGAAAACGAATGGCACGGGAGCGTAAAGGCTGGGTCGACGCGCTGCGCGCGCTGGCGATTTACCTGGTGGTTGCAGGACACATGAACGACGGCGATTTTCTTTTGCTCACGTCGCAGGTAAAAATTCCGCTGTTTTTCGCGATTTCGGGCTATCTGTTCCGCGAAAATGAACAGCGCCCGTTCAAGACGTTCGCGTGGGATAAATTCAAGCGCCTGATGATTCCGTATTTCGCGCTGGGCGTTCTGCTCTTGCCGCTTCTGATGGCGGGCTATTATTGGGTCGATCGCCGCTCGCCGCTTTCCGTATTCAAAAGCGAATTCACGCGCCTGCTCGAAGGCGAGCTCTTCTGGTTCCTGCCGTGCCTGTTCTTTACGGAGCTGGTTACGTATTTCCTCGTAAAGCTCCCGAAGCTCTGGCAGCGAATCGCGGCGACGGCGGCAATCGGATTGATCGGCGCGCTTACGCTCAGGACGGGCAATCCGCTTCCGTGGCGACCGGAATGCGTCGCGCTGATGTGCCTGTTTTCGATGCTCGGGCGCGGATGCCGCAAATATGAAACGCGCGTAGGCGCCGGCTGGATTGCGGCGCTCGGCATTCTCGAATGCCTTACGCTGTTTCTCGAAATGCGCTTGGGCGTTGCGGAGATCGATGTGAACCTCGATATCTGGGGCTGCCTTCCGCTGAATCTGATCGCCTCGGCAATCGGCATTCTGTTCCTGTTCGCGTTGTTTCCGCATTTGCCCGCACCGCGCGCAATTACATGGCTCGGACGGAATTCGCTGGTCGTATACGTGTTCCACATCTTTTCGAACCTGTTTCTGCTGAAGATGTGCGCGTATCTGAACCTGCCGCCGCTGAACAAATGCCTGCCGCTCGCGCTGATCGTCGCGGTCGTTTCGTGCGCGATGTGCTATGTGCCGGCGGTTCTGATCGACCGCTTCTGCCCGTGGCTCGCGGGAAACGGGCGTTTCTCCAAATCTTCACTTGCATAATCGCCGCAAAACGGCTATAATGAATCCATGCACAATGACGGAGAAAATCCATCGCGAACCCGTTCTTCAGAGAGCGCGCCCGTTTTCGGCTGCAAGGCGCGCGGCGGCGGCGAATGAATTCCGGACTCCGGAGTGCGCGGGAGAACGCATTGCCAAATGAAATCCCGCCGGGCGCTCCCGATACAGGGCGGCAAAGCACCAAGCAAGGTGGTACCGCGAAGCATTCCTTCGCCCCTGCAAAACCGTAGGGGCGAAGTTTTTTTCATTTCAAGGACAAACAAGGAGAGAATCAGCATGAAAGTCAGGAATCTCGTCTCCAAACGCTACAAGGAAACGCCCGCCGATTGCCAGATCGCCAGCCAGGCGCTGATGATGCGCGGCGGTTATATCAAGCCCGTGGGCAACGGCATTTTCACGCTCGCGCCGATTACGAAGCGAATCACCTCCAAAATCGAAAAGATCATGCGCGAAGAAATGGACGCGATCGGCGGTCAGGAGGTCCTGTTCCCGGTTGCGATGCCGGCGACGATGTGGCGCGAATCCGGCCGCTACGATTCGATCGGCAGCGAGCTTCTGCGCTTTCAGGACCGCTCCGGTCAGGACATGGTGCTCGGCATGACCCACGAGGAAGCTGCCGTGCATTTTGCGCGCGGACTGATGGATTCCTACACGCAGTATCCGTTCATGATCTATCAGATTCAGACCAAATTCCGCGACGAGCCCCGCTGCCGCGGCGGCCTGATCCGCGTTCGCGAATTCACGATGAAGGACGCATATTCCTTCCATACCTCGCAGGAGGATCTGGAGCGCTATTACAAAATCTGCTACGAAGCCTACAACCGCATTTACAAGCGCGCGGGCGTGCCCGAGGTCGTTGCCGTCGCGTCCGACAGCGGCATGATGGGCGGCAAGGTCAGCCATGAATATATGCTGCTCACGCCCGTCGGCGAGGACACGATCGTGCTGTGCCATGAATGCGATTACCGCGCAAATATGGAAGCCGCGCCCTGCATTGTCCACGGCGAGCCCGGCGAAATCGCCGAGCTTCAGAAGGTGCCCACGCCTCATGAAAAGACGATCGAGGATCTCTGCGCATTCCTGAAGATTCCCGCCACCGCGACCTGCAAGGCTGTCGTGTATCAGGAGAATTTGACGGACAAATACGTCGTCGCATTCCTGCGCGGCGATCTGGACGTGAACGAAACGAAGCTGCGCAATTACTTAAAGAGCGAAATTCACGCCGCGGAAATCACGGAAGACAGCGGTCTGACCCCCGGCTTCATCGGCCCGAAGGGACTGCCGGAGGACGTGCGCGTGGTTTACGACGCATCTCTGAAGGAGCTCAACTGGGTAGCGACCGGCGCAAACGAAACCGGTATGCACTACATCGGCTTCAACATTCCGCGTGAAATGGGCGAGGTGGAATACGTCGATATTGCGAAGGCTTACGACGGCGGCATTTGCCCGGTCTGCGGCAAGAAGAGCATTTACACCTCCCGCGGCATCGAGGTCGGCAACATCTTCCAGCTCGGCAAGAAATATACCGAAACGATGAACATGACCTATGTCGACGCGGACGGATCGCTCAAGAACCCGATCATGGGCTGCTACGGCATCGGCGTGGGCCGTCTTGCCGCCAGCGTCTGCGAAGCGCATCGCGACGATTACGGCCCGATCTGGCCGATCTCGATCGCGCCGTGGCACGTTCAGATCTGCTCGCTGCGCGCGGATAACCCCGAGGTCGCCGAAATGAGCCAGAAGATTTACGACGAGCTGACGAAGCGCGGCGTGGAAGTGCTGTGGGACGATCGTCCGGTCAGCGCGGGCGTCATGTTCTCGGATGCGGATCTGTTCGGCGTTCCGGTGCGCGTGGTCGTCAGCCCCAAGGGACTGAAGAACGGCACGATCGAAATCTCGACGCGCGACAAATCCATGAACGAGAAAAAGGAAATCGCCGAAGCGGTCGATTTCGTATACGATTACGTTGTCAGCGAGCTGGCAAAGCTCGATTGCAGGCTGTAAAAGCAAATATGCGTCCGGTTTCCCCGGGCGCATTTTTTGAAAGGAGAGAGAATATGGATTATCGCATCGCAACGCCGGCGGATCGCGAGGACGCGATTGATTTCGCCAATTACGTGTTTTCCCAGGCGCACCGACCGCACGATTTCAAGAAGCTGCTCCCGAAGGAATACGCCGACCATGTGCTCGGCGAAGCGGTTCATTATCTCGCCTGCCGTGAGGACGGGCACATCCGCGCGATGGTCGCCGATCGCCCGATGCAGATGCGCATGGGCGGCGAAACGCTCCGGATCGGTTTCGTCGGCACGGTGTCCGTTCATCCGTATGCGCGCGGCGAGGGACATATGAAGCATCTGATGCAAATGATGCTCGACGACGCGCAGGAGCGTGAATTCGATCTGCTCGCGCTCGGCGGTCTCCGGCAGCGCTACGGCTATTTCGGATTCGAATGCGCCGGCGTCGCCGCGGCGTATACGATCACGGAGACGAACGTGCGCCACGCGCTGCGGGAAATCGACGATTCCGCAATTCGCTTTACCGAGCTTACCGATTCCGATCCCCGCGGCATGGATTTCTGTTGGAAGCTGGCGAACGCGCGGAAAATCGTCTGCGACCGCCCGCGGGACGCGTTTCTGGACGTCATGCATTCATGGGAAAGCCGTATGCGCGTCATCCGCGATGGCGAAACGCCGATCGGCTACGTCATGGGCGGCGCGTCGAAGCCGCGTCTGGAGGGGCATATTGGCGAGCTTGGTTTGAAAAACGAAGGCGATCTCCCCCAGGTAATCAAAGCGCTGTTCCGCGAGGACGGCATGACCGCGTTTACGCTTTCCGTCGCGCCGTATGAGACCGAGCGCGCGGCGAAGCTCGGCGCATTCGCCGAACGCGTTCAGCTCGTTCCGCAGGAGTGCATTCGCGTGCTGAACTGGGCGCACGTGCTTTCCGCCACGCTTTCGCTGAAGGCGGAATACGCCGATCTGGAAGACGGCGAAACCGTGCTGACCATCGGAAACGCGACCTATGCGCTCGCCGTCAAGGACGGCAAAGCGAGCGTAAGTCCGACAAACGCGGCGCCCGACCGCGTTCTGAGCGAAATGGAAGCGATCCGCGCGCTGTTCGGCGTGGAAAGCGCGTTCTACCGCGACCGGATTTTCCACGACTGGCTCCCGCTGCCGATGTATTTTTCGTCCGCGGATACGTTCTGAATGTCAAAAGGGCGCGGAGATCATTCACCCGTGCCCTTTTACTTTTATCAATAACTCCTTTCAGAGCTTTGTGGGATGAAAAGTTTGCGAAACTCAGATCTATTAGGCAATGATTCCCCCACCAATTCGGCTAAATAATAAATTTCTTCAATGCCACCAGCAGGGAAGAACATGTAACTCTTTTTTTCTCTTTCTATCTCAATGTTATGTTCAAAATTGAACTTCGATTCGCGAACTTCAAACTTTCGAAAACTATCGCTACAGTATTCAGAGAGAAAACCGCACCGGCTTTCAAAATGTACAAAGGCATCAATGCAAATAAAATCTATATCGTCGCGCGAAACAGTAAAGCGCTTTGTATACTTCACATACTTCCGATATTCTTCATCATCGTATTTTTTTCCATATCGTGAAACGCAAATGCTGACTTCGTGTTCTCCGTATGGTAAAATGATATAAGCTGGCAAATCCTTATAATCTTCCTCGTCCAGTCTATTCTTTCGTATGAAATTCTGATGGCTATCACCATCGAGAAAGTATTTGTACTCATGCTTACTGGGCGAATACCAACTGTCGATCCTTCCAACAGTCGTCTGAACAATTCTCCCTGAAAACAGCTTGCCTTTTGCCCTGATTTTACTTCTAATACGCGAACACAAATCCTGTCCTTCTTTTAACTGCCGTTCTTCTGTTCTATGTACCTCCCTTTCATATTCTTGCCTTAAAATTTTCCTTTGTGCATCTGAAATAAACTCCCTATTGCCACAATACGGGCAACAATTCGCATTGGTAGCTACCGTATGTCCACACAGACAACAGTTAATCAATTTCGGAGTCATATTTATCATCCCTTTCTTCGTAGGCATCGGTTAAAAATTAATTTATCTAATCGCATACAATACATTCATGTTTGTATTATATCATATTATATTTTCCATTCGATTTCTGTTTCGTTAATTCAGCACAAAATGTATATCCATTTTCAATCGCCTTTTATTGCAAAAGTGATCGCCGTATGGTGACTCCTTCCTGTCTTTATTTCCCATATGCTCCTTCGTCATTGCACTTGAGCGTCTCATAAATCTACTCGCTCAGGTTTCATGCAACTTGAAATATGAAAAGGACACGGGTGAATACAATCCCGTGCCCTTTTGATTTCGCTTTCTTATTTTTCCTGTTCCTTTTCGGCATGGCGCTTGAGCGCTTCGTAGGTCTGCTGGCTCAGATCGTGCTCGACTTTGCAGGCGTCTTCGCGCGCGGTTTCCTCGTCCACGCCGAGAAACATGAAATAGTGGGTCAGCATTTTATGCCGCTCGTAAATGCGGGTGGCGACCTCCATGCCCTTGTCGGTCAGCGTAATCAGACCCTCTTTATCCATCGTGATATAGCCGTTCTCGCGCAGACGCTTCGTCGCATAGCTGACGCTGGGCTTCGTAACGCCCAGCTCCACGGCAATATCAATCGAGCGGATATAGCCGTGCTGCTCCTTCATCATGAGCATGGCCTCGAGATAATCTTCGGACGATTCCAGTATTCGCATTGATTCACCTGCTTTCTCTCTTTAGATTAACACATTCTTCCCCTAAAGTCAAGCCTTACAAACACTCGCCGGCTGATGACGGAGCCGGCGAGTGGCAAACAGTATGCGTATGTTCCCGTGGATGGGTTGGTTGGTTGCAGCGTTCAAAGTAAGAAGTTGGGGTGGAAGTTTTCTGAGCATCGAAGCAAGGAAGAAGGAGGTTGGGAACGCCCCGCATCACTGGTTTTGCTAAGTTTTTGAAAGAATGCCAAAGACGAAAAGTATGAGCGCGGTCAATCCGAGGAGCTGTAATTTATGAACGATTCTCTGCTTCATATTGACCGGACGCACGCCTTTACATCGCCTTCGCGAGGTTCTCGCACGCCTGAAGCGCGTCGTCGTCGGGCATTTCCTGACAGATCACGCTGTCGCAGATCAGCTCTGCGCCCGCCGCGCGGCAATCGTCTTCCCAGCTGCGCATCCATTCGCCGTCGCCCCAGCCGTAGGAGCCGAACAGCGCCACGCGCTTACCCTTCAAAAGCGGCTTCATCTCGTCGAACGCGGGCTGAACGATTTCCTCCTCCAGCACCTCCGCGCCCATCGCCGGGCAGCCCAGCGCGAGAACGTCGTATTCCGCGGTCTTTGCGGGAACGAATTCATCAAAGGTGATCAGCTCCGCGCCTGACGCGGCGGCAATCTTCTCCGCCATCGCCTGCGTATTGCCCGTTCCGCTATAGTAAACTACTGCTTTCTTCATATTCATAGCCTCCGATTCAATTTGTATGTCAAGCGGCAACCGTCAGCCGCGCAACACCGATTCCCTGCGCAAAGCATCTCAAATACACATCCCGGCATTTGCGATACAGCGCGAAAGTCTTCCGCGCGCCCGCCTCGTCCGTGTACGCCTTCCAGCAGCCGGTCAGCGGGCAATTCTCGCCTTTATTCATGATGAAGGCGATCACATCGTCCAGCGGGTAATCCAGGAACACGCCGATCTCGTGCGGAAACGAATCCATTTCGATTCGCGACCGCAGGCGTTCGATGCACGCTTCGGCGCCTGCGCAATCATAGCCCCTTTCAGATAGAAACGCTTTTACGTTTTCATCCGCGATCTTTTCATTCAGCGCCGCCTGCCGGTACACATACACCAGCGTGCCCCGCCCGCAGGTTCTTAATGAAACGGCGCGCACGCCCTTTAAGTTCATCGCCGCATTTGCCGATTCGACGTCCTCTTCCGTGCACGCGGCGCAGCAGAACAGGCTTCCGCATTTGTGTCCTGCGAGCGTCGCCGCGCAATGGCGGATAATCGCTTCTTCAAATGAATGCGACATGGCGCGTCCTCCTTTAGTTAGATACATCAAACCAGTTCCCTGAAAAATCACCGGTTGCCCGCCGGTGTTAAGCGTCTCTAACTGCCGTTATCATACCAGACGCAATGGGCTTTGTCAACCCGTTTGAATGTTAAATCCGTGCGCAAATCTGATGTTAGACACATTTAACAAAAAATTTCGAATTACCGTATTGATAGATTCAGTTAGAGATGATAAACTATGTGACGGTTGAAAGAGGTTAGTTGACGCTAACCGTTATTTTACCGCGATGGTTAGGCAAATCTAATCGGAGGTGGATGCAAAATGCCGCTGGCGATGGCTCAGGTAGGAGACGTGAACATTATCAAAAGGATCAGCGGCCGCGACGAAGTTCGCCAGCATTTGGCGGAACTGGGTTTCGTTGTCGGCGAAGAAGTGCAGATCGTGAGCGAGATGGGCGGAAACCTGATTCTCGCGATCAAGGGCGCGCGGATCGCGCTGGATAAGACGATGGCAATGCGCATCATGGTCTGAATGAGAAGGGAGAGGGACGAATGAAGACGCTGAGAGATGTCAAGGTCGGAGAGCACGCGGTGATCGAAAAGCTGCATGGCGAGGGCGCGCTCAAGCGCCGCATCATGGACATGGGACTGACGAAGGGCACGGAGGTGTACGTCCGCAAGGTCGCGCCGCTGGGCGACCCGATGGAGCTGACCGTGCGCGGCTATGAGCTGAGCGTTCGCAAAGGCGACGCGGAGAACATCGAAGTACGCTGATTTTGATGAATACTTGAGGAGGGGACAAATCAAATGGCAATCAAGATTGCGCTGGCAGGCAACCCGAACTGTGGCAAAACCACAATGTTCAATGACCTGACCGGATCGAACCAGTACGTCGGCAACTGGCCGGGCGTTACCGTCGAAAAGAAGGAAGGTCATCTGAAGGGCGAAAAGGACGTTATCATTCAGGACCTTCCGGGCATTTACAGCCTGTCTCCGTACACGCTGGAAGAAGTCGTGGCGCGCAGCTATCTGGTCAAGGACAAGCCGGACGCGATTCTGAACATCGTGGACGCAACGAACATCGAGCGCAACCTGTATCTGACCACGCAGCTGAGCGAGCTGGGTATTCCGATGGTCATCGCGCTGAACATGATCGACGTTACCCGCAAAAACGGCGACAAGATCGATCTGAAGAAGCTGGGCGCGGCGCTGGGCTGCGAAGTGGTCGAGACGAGCGCGCTGAAGGGCGAAGGCTCCGTGGAAGCGGCGAAGCTGGCTGCAAAGATGGCAAAGAAGGAAGGCGTTCACACGCCGCCTCATGTATTTCAGGGCAGCGTTGAACACGCGCTTGCGCACATCGAAGACCTGATCACCCATCGCGACGGTCAGGAAGAAACGCATCATCATCATGCGGACGGCAGCGTTCATCAGGGCGGCATCGTCGCGGAAAACCTCTCCCGCTGGTACGCGATCAAGCTGTTCGAGCGCGATGAAAAGGCGGTCGCCGAGCTGAATCTCCCGGCGGACATCAGGAAGGCGATCGAAGAGATCATCGTCGGCTGCGAAAAGGAAATGGACGACGACTCCGAATCGATCATCACCAATCAGCGCTACGCCTACATCGCAAAGCTGATGGACACCTGCGTCAGGAAGGGCCGCAAGAAGGGCGCTCTGACCGTATCCGATAAGATCGACCGCATCGTGACCAACCGCATTCTCGCGCTGCCGATCTTCGTCGCCGTGATGTTTGTGGTCTATTACATTTCGGTCACGACCATCGGTTCAATCGTTACCGACTTTACGAACGACACATTTGTCGCGGCATGGATTCAGGAGCCTGCGAAGAACTGGCTGACCAACGTCGGCTGCGCTGAATGGCTCGTCGGTCTGATCGGCGACGGCATCATCGGCGGCGTCGGCGCGGTGCTTGGCTTCGTTCCGCAGATGCTGGTACTGTTTTTCATGCTGGCAATCCTCGAAGACGTCGGTTACATGGCGCGCGTCGCGTTCATCATGGACCGTATTTTCCGCAAGCTGGGCCTGTCCGGCAAATCCTTCATCCCGATGCTGATCTCCTCCGGCTGCGGCGTTCCGGGCGTCATGGCGTCCCGCACGATTGAAAACGACCGCGACCGCAAGATGACCATCATGACCACCACGTTCATTCCCTGCGGCGCAAAGATGCCGATCATCGCGCTGATTGCCGGCGCGCTGTTCCACAATGCGGGCTGGGTTGCGACGGCGGCTTACTTCATCGGCGTTGCGGCGGTTATCTTCAGCGGCATCGTTCTGAAGAAGACGAAGATGTTCGCGGGCGATCCCGCACCGTTCGTCATGGAGCTTCCGAGCTACCATGCGCCGGCATGGACGAACGTATTCCATTCCATGTGGGAGCGCGGCTGGAGCTTCATCAAGCGCGCCGGCACCGTTATCCTGCTGTCCTCCATCATCATCTGGCTGACCTCCAACTACGGCTGGCAGGCGGAAACCGCCACGGCTGAGCCCTCCGACAACGAACCCGCTGCGGCGGAAACCGTCGCGCCCGACGAGACGGCCGCTCCCGCTGAGGAAGCTGCGCCCGCTGATGAAGCCGCTCCTGCCGAGGAAACCACCGGCAAGATGGTATTCGGCGCTGTAGACGATATGGACGATTCCATGCTGGGCCGCGTCGGCAGCTTCGCAGCTCCGATCTTCAAGCCCCTTGGCTATGGCGACTGGAAGCCGACCGTTGCGACCGTCATGGGTCTGGTTGCAAAGGAAGAGGTCGTGAACGTATTCGGCGTGCTGTACAGCACCGATACCGACGACATGGATACCGCAACGCTGCTGGAGGAAGGCGACGAAGCGCAGATCGAAGCGGGGCTTTCCCCGATCGCGCAGGGCTTTAATGAAAGCAGCAACGGTCACGGCAAGCTCGCAGCATTTGCATTCATGCTCTTTAACCTCCTGTGCGCGCCGTGCTTCGCGGCGATGGGCGCGATCAAGCGCGAGATGAACAACGCGAAGTGGACCTGGTTCGCAATCGGCTATCAGTGTGTGTTCGCTTACTGCGTGGCACTGGTTGTGTACCAGCTGGGTCTGCTGTTCATGGGCTGCGGCTTCACCGCTGCGACGGCTGCCGCAATCGTGGTTCTGGCAGTGATGCTCTACCTGCTTTTCCGCAAGAATCCCTATAACGAGGAACACCTCGATCAGAAAGTGAGGGTCTGATATGGCAACTGCAATCGTTGGCGGCGTTCTGGTCATCACCGTCGGTCTGATCCTTTATAAGATGATCAAGGACAAGAAGAGCGGTAAATCGAGCTGCTCCTGCGGCGGCGATTGCGAACGCTGCAAGGGCTGCCACTAAAATCCGTTCGGGGGATACGGGTACCGCTCGTATCCCCTTTTTTGAAAGGATGAAACGAGCAATGTCCCCATCGCTGATTCGCTGCCTGCTGGCAGTTCTGGCGCTGTCGGAGGTGTACGAAACGATCCTGAGCAAGGACGTAGCATACCTGCTGGGCGTCAAGCGCCCGACTGTGCATCGCGCGCTGGAGGTTCTGAACGAAAAGGGGCTGATTCAGAAAGCGCCCTACGGCGATATTTCGCTCACGGATGCGGGCGCAAAGCTCGCGCAAACCATGGAGCGCACGCGCGACGATCTGATTCTCCTCTTTTCCGATTCCTATGGGCTTTCTCCCGCGGAAAGCGCAAAGGCGGCGCTCGTTCTGATGAGCGAGCTGAACGAAGAAAGCCTGAACAAACTCATCAATCGATAAATTTTCTCCCGTCAAATCGGCGGGAGCTTTATTTTGCGCAAAATTCATGCTATAATGGTTTCACAAGGAAAGCAAAGGGAGCGGATGCGCAGTCATGCAAAAAACTTTATTTCAGGATACGAAGCTCGCGCATCTGTTTTCATTTCTCGCAATCAGCATTCTGCCGGTGCTGGTCTGTATTGTCATGCTCGGCGCAAACAACCTTTCCACCTATAAAAGCCAGCAGGATTCCGCCGTAAGGTACGGAATGCACCAGTTCACGAACAATTACCTGATCTATATGGAAATCATGGACGCGTGCACCGAGCATTTCGACGACCGAATCAAGGACGGCATGTCCAAATCCGATATTCCCGCGCAGATTTCCTCCTACGAAAAGAATTACCCGCAAATTTCCGCTGTGTTCTATTTCGAAAAGACCAGCAATCGCATTTTCACCGGCGGCGGCGAAATGAGCTACGCCGATTTTGAACGCCAGATACAGACGGAATACGGCGTCAATCTGACCGGCATGGCGTTCTATTCCACGCTCTGCCAGACGCAGGTCGACGATACGCTCGTCAGCAGAACGCCCGATGACGATGAAAGCAATCGCTACCTGTTTTATATAAAGGTTCTCCCCCGCCTCGATCCCGCGCCGAAGCGCGTGATGGTGTTCATGCTGCCGATTCACGCGGTAATCGGCAGACTGGACGAATACGTGCCGGGGGGCTATTCGGTCTACAGCTATTCCGACCGGTATCTGACCTACCTCGTCCAGAAGGGCGACGGCTATCAGACCAGCCGGCTCCAGTCGCAGCTCGATATGCTGCAATCCGAAAACCTCACCCGCGCGAGCATCGACGGGCAGAAATACGCGCTTTTGCGCGTAAAATCCGGCGTGGACGGAATGTACCACATGATCGCCTATCGCGAAAGCACGCTCTATCGCAGCGCGTATCAATCCATTATGCGCTCGTTTTTGCCGGTTCTGATCATTCTGGCGATCACCGCGGCGGCGGCGTTTGCGATGCACCGGTATTTCTATAAGGGCGTCGAGCGCATTCTCGCGCTGCCGTTTCCCGCGGAAAACGCGCTGCAATTCCGCGATCCCTACGCTTACATCGAAACGAACACGAAGCGCGTGCTGAATCAGAATCGCCAGCTCGTTTCCGATATTCGCCAGCACAACACGATGCAGCTGCTGCGCGGACTTCTCCGCGGTTCGTCCGAGGACGTTCAGCCGATCACCGATTTAAGCGGCGATTTCGAGATTGCCCGCCCGTATTCGCTGTTCACAGTCGCCTATGCGCGCGGCGCGAAAATGCCGGACGCATATCGCGACGGCTATATCGCTTCGGAAATGCCGCAGTTTGAATGCGCGTTCTGGATGATCTCGGTCTGCGGCGGCGCGGCGGCTGCCATTCTGATCAACCATGAGCCGCTGGACGCGGATATGCTGATGCGCAACTGCGCGTATTTTCTGAAAACGGAGGGCATTGAATACGAATCCGTGGGCATGGGGCTTGCGCAGGATGAACCGGACATGGTTCAGGTATCGCTGATGCAGGCGCAGGTCGCTTCGCAATCGGGGGCGGGAACGCATCTCTACGCGCCGGGCGCGCATTTTGACGACCTGATGCCGATTGCTGAACAGCGCAGGGTTTGCCAGAGCATTCTCGCCGGTGATTCGGAAGCCGCCGTCTCCGCGTTCGACGCGCTGATGAAAAAGCTTCAGAACGTCACGCTCGGCAATCGCGTTTCGCACGAATGGTATCTTTTCATGCTGGAATCCATTTTGGGAACGCTCCGCGAAGAGCTTGGGAGCGACCTCGCGTGCGAATGGGACGTCGATTCCATGATTCAGCTCTATGCCGGCAGGCGCGACGAACGCTTCCGCGAATTCATTCGCCGGCTCGCCGAACAGGTGCGCGCCGAGCGCGAAAAGAAATGCGGCGTGCGCCAGAATGCAATCGCGGCTTACGTTTCCGAACATATTCTCGATCCCGAGCTCTCGCCCGCCCGCGTCGCTTCGGCGTTTAACAGCACGGAAAGCGCCGTCGTTTCCGCGCTGCGCGAAAGCACCGGCATGACATTTGCCAAATACGCAACGCATTTGAAGATGGAATATGTCTGCGCCGAGCTTCGCCGGACAAACCGCCCGATCAAGGAAATCATTGCCGAGGTCGGCTATATGGACGTATCGAATTTCACCCGCAAATTCCGCCTGCAATACGGCTGCACGCCGAGCGCCTATCGCGAAAGCGCGCGGACAGACGAATAGCCTTTCCCCGCCCGAAGGAGTCTTCCCTCCCTCGGGCATTTTTTCGCCTTCGATCGGCATACGAATTGTAAAGGATTCATCAAGGCAAAATCATGACAAAGCTGTCATTTGCGCCATATTTTACCATCAGATTTGATATTTACATATGTAAATCCGCAATTACATATTGAATTCAGGCGCATTTGCATCTATAATTAACACAGTAGCAACGCTACAACATCAAAAGGAGGAGAAATCATGTTGAAGAGATTTACCCTGCTGATCCTCGTCGTGAGCATGCTGCTCACCCTGGCGCCCGCGATGGCGGAGATCCAGTATCCGCTGGACACGGATGTGGAACTGACCATCTGGATGCCGATCAGCTCCAGCGTCACCAACAAGATCAGCAGCTATGCTGAGAACGAGTCGTTCACCTACGCGCAGACCGCGACGGGCGTGAAGCTCAAGTTCATCCATCCCTCCAACGCAACGCTGCAGGAAGAATTCAACCTCATGATCGTCTCGGGCGAACTGCCGGACATCATCGTCAACCCCCAGTACCTGACCTCTACCGCGAACGCCACCGCGTGCGTCAACGGCGTTGAGGACGGCCTGTTCCTGGATCTGACGGATATGCTCGAGGAGTATTCTCCTACCTATTACAGCTATCTGCGCGATAACAAGGAATTCTATCAGGACGCCACCACTCCGGAAGGCCGCGTGTACTACTACACGAACTACAAAAACGTCACCTCCGACGTTGAAGGCTCCTGGGATCGCTTCCAGGTTCGCAAGGACTGGCTCGAGGAGATCGGTCTGGACACTCTCCGCACCATTCCGGATTACGAGAAGTATTTCCAGCACATTCTGGACACCAAGGAAGGCGTCACGCCCTTCACCCTCGTGAAGAACGGCATTGAGCGCTGCTTCCTTACCGCGTTCGACATCTCCGGCGACGGCTTCTTCCACATCGACGGTCAGGTCAAGTACGGCCCGTATCAGGATTCCTTCAAGGATTACCTCGAGCTGATGCACTCCTGGTATGAGAAGGGCTACATCTCGCCCGACTTCACCAGCGTGACCACCGAGCGCGAAGCGTATCTGGCGGGCCTGTCCGGCGGCTATTGCGGCACCTCCGTCGATACCTACGAGCTGGCTTCCGAGCTGGGCCTCGCGATTCAGAACTGCCCCTATATGCGCGTCAGCGATCCGGAGCAGGAGATTCACGATTTCTACTATCTGCGTCCGGCAAACGGCCAGTTCGCCGTTATCACCAAGGACTGCGAGCACGTGAAGGAAGCCATGGAATTCATGGATTACGGCTACACCGTTGAAGGCTCCTACACCTACTGCTACGGCGTGCCGGGCGTTGCCTGGAATTACGGCGAAGACGGCCTGCCGAAGTACACGGACTATGTGCTGAACAACACCTACGGCTACACCATGACCGAGGTCAGCTACATCCTCCGCTTCCACGAAGGTTTCCCGCACATGCGCGATTCCGACGCTTTCTCCATTCCGTCCAATGCGAAGGATCCGGGCTGCCTGGCGTACCGTCTGCAGTGGCAGGACGACCCGCATTGCAACTATGACCGCGTGCTCCCGAGCAACCTGAGCATGACCAACGAGGAGAGCATTCGCCGCTCCGAGATCATGGCTGAGGTTGAAACCTACCGCGATGAAATGGTTCTGAAGTACATCACCGGCGTCGAGTCTCTCGATTCCTTTGATCAGTACCAGCAGACCCTGAAGGATCTTGGCATTGAAGAAGCGATCCAGCTGACCCAGAAGGGCTACGACGCGCTGCTCGCCAAGTCCATGGACAACTGATTCATCCAAAACCGGCTGCATTCGGAGATTCCGCCGCCCTTTATGGACGGCGGAATCGCTAAACTTTATTCCCTGAACGGGAGGTACACAGAATGGGTAAATCGGCAAAGAACAGCGGCGCGCTCCCGTTTATCGAAAGGGAGAGCTTCGGCAAGCGCCTTGCGAGAAACTATAAGGAACACAAGGTCTATTACTGGCTCGCGGTTCCGATCATTGCGTATTACATCATCTTTCATTATCTGCCGATGTTCGGCGTCGTCATCGCGTTTCAGAACTATCGCCCTGCGAAGGGGCTGCTCGGAAGCAGCTGGGTGGGACTGAAGCACTTCAAAGCATTCTTCGACAGCATTTACGCAGGCCGCCTGATCAAGAATACGCTCATGATCAACCTGCTTCTGCTGATCTTCTCCTTCCCTGCGCCGATCATTCTGGCGCTGCTGCTCAACGAAGTGAAGGCGAAGCATTTCAAAAAGACTGTTCAGACCATCAGCTATATGCCGCATTTCATTTCGATGGTCGTTATCTGCGGCTTGCTGGTGGACTTCTGCTCGTCCACGGGCATTATTACATCGATTACCACCCTGTTCGGCGCGCAGCGCGATAACCTTTTGAATCGCCCTGAGCTGTTCCGAACGATTTATGTTTCCTCCGATATCTGGCAATCGATCGGCTGGGGGTCGATCATTTACCTTGCGACGCTCTCCAGCACCGACCCGAGCCTGTACGAAGCCGCGGCGATCGACGGCGCGGGCCGCTTCCAGCAGGTCATTCACGTAACGCTCCCGACGCTCGTTCCGCTGATCATGCTGCAGCTGATCATGCGCATGGGGCAGATGATGAATGTCGGCTATGAAAAGATCATCCTGCTGTCGAACGGTCTTACCTATGATACGGCGGACGTGATTTCGTCCTACGTTTACAGAAGAGGTCTTCAGACCGGCGATTTCAGCTTCGGCGTCGCGGTCAGCCTGTTCAATTCGGCGTGCAACATCGTCCTGCTGGTGCTGGCAAACACGCTTTCCGGCAAGCTGACGCACGAAAGCATGTGGTAAGGAGGCGCGAACATGGTTAGAAAGAAAAGCGTATCGGGCATGATTTTCGATACCTTCAATTATATTTTCCTTACGCTGCTCGCGCTGGTCTGCCTGTATCCGGTCTACCACGTGCTGATCGGCTCGTTCTCCGATCCTGTGCAGCTCACCCGCCATTACGGCGCGATCCTGAAGCCGCTGGGCTTCTCGCTCGAGGGCTATAAGGTCGTATTCCACAACCCGAACATCTGGTCCGGCTATGCGAACACGCTGTTCTATGTCGTTGTCGGCACGCTCTGCCGTATGCTGTTTACGCTGGTCGGCGCGTACCTGCTGTCCCGAAAGGACTTCGTCATCCGCAAGGGCTTGACCTTCATAATGGTATTCACGATGTATTTCTCCGGCGGCATGATTCCCTCGTTCCTCATAGTCAAGATGCTGGGGCTGTACAACTCCCGCGCCGCGATCATCCTGCCGACGCTGATTTCTACCTGGAACATGATCATCATGAAGACCGCGCTTCAGGCGGTTCCGGATGCGCTGGAGGAATCCGCGCGTCTGGACGGCGCGAACGATCTGGTTGTGCTTTTCCAGATTCTGGTGCCCGTCGTCAAGGCGACGATCGCAGTCATCGCGCTTTACTACATCGTCGGCGAATGGAACAGCTGGTTCAACGCCATGATTTACCTGCGCGACAATTCCAAGCGCCCGCTGCAGCTGTTCCTGCGCGAGATTCTGATCGAGAACAGCACGAATTCAAACGCCGCCGCCGCGAATGTCGACGCAGACGTTTCCGCCGCGTTCCTCGAAGAATCGATCAAATACTGCACGATCATCGTCGCGACGGTGCCGATCCTGTGCATTTATCCGTTTGTTCAGAAATACTTTGTGACGGGCGTCATGATGGGCTCCGTCAAGGGCTGATTGCAGAAAGGAAGATTTGCGATGAAACTGATGGGTTACGAGCTCCCGCTGGGCATTTCGATCACGCAGCACGCGCCGGAAATGGTGGACGGCTTTGTCGAGAACGGATTCGAATATTTCGAAGTGGGCATTCCCGCGTGCCTGAATCGCGAGGACGCTCCGAAAATGCCGTGGCGCGGTCATGAGGAAACGCTGGTCAACACCAAGCTCCCGCTGGTTGAAAAAATTTTCTCCCACAACCTCCGCGTCTGGAGCGTGCACCTCCCGTTCGGCTTCGGCTGGGACGTTGCGCATTACGACGAAGCGGAGCGCGACGCGGTCTGCGAATCCCTGAAGCGCGTAATCGACCTCACGAAGTCCTGGGGGCCGCGGATTTACGTGCTGCACGGCTGTCTCGAGCCCGTTTCGATCGAGCAGCGCGCAGTTCGCATTGCGCGGAGCATCCGCTCCCTGCGCGAGCTGGACGAATACGCCTCCCGCAACGGCGCACGCATCGCGCTGGAAGACCTGCCGCGCTCGTGCCTGGCGAATACGTCGATTGAAACGCGCGCAATGGCGCAGGCGGCGGGCAATGTGCCGATCTGCTTCGACGTCAACCACCTTCTCGGCGAAAGCCATGAGGATTTCATGAAGGCGCTGGCGACCAACGTCGTCACTACCCACCTTTCCGATTACGACGGCGTCGACGAGCGCCACTGGCTGCCGGGCATGGGCATTGTGCCGTGGAAGGACGTTGTAAAGACGCTGATGGAGAACGGCTATCGCGGCCCGTTCCTGTTCGAGCTGCGCGCGGGCGAAAACGGCCCTTACGCCGCGAAGGAAGTGCTGGACGCGTTCGTGAAGGCGCTTAGCTGAATAATGACCGGCGCGCAGTTAAAAACGCTGCGCGCCGTTATTTAAAGGAGAATTACCATGCCGAAGAAACCGAATATTCTGTTCTTCTTTACCGATCAGGAGCGCGCGGACGCGTGCGGATGCTACGGTCAGGAGCTGCCGATCACCCCGAATCTGGACGCGCTCGCCGAGGAAGGCACGCGCTTTGAATGGGCTTTCACGCCGCAGCCGGTGTGCGGCCCCTGCCGCGCGCTGTTCCAGACCGGCAAATACCCCACGGAAATCGGATGCTTCAAAAACGACATCATGCTGCCGCGCAATGTCAAAACCCTCGCGAATTACCTCGAGGAAGCGGGCTATGAAACCGCATACGCCGGCAAATGGCATCTGGCGAGCGAAAAGGCGCTTTCGAAAAATCCGGTCGCCAATTATATGACGCGCGCAATTCCGCTCGACTATCGCGGCGGCTATACCGGCTTCTGGCGCACGGCGGACGTTCTGGAATACACGTCGCACGGCTACGACGGCTATGTATTCGACGAAAACAACAACCGCATTGATTTCCATGGCTATCGCGCGGACTGCATTACCGATCTCGCACTCGAATTCTTCGATCAGCACGACGCGTCCAAACCGTTCTTCATGACGATCTCGCACATCGAGCCGCATCATCAGAACGACCACAACCATTACGAAGGGCCCGACGGTTCGAAGGAGAAGTTCGCAAATTTCAAAGTGCCCGCCGATCTCGAAGGGCTCGACGGCGATTATATGCAGGAATACCCGGATTATCTGGGACAGTGCGAATCGCTCGATAAAAACCTCGGCAAGGTGATTGCAAAGCTCAAGGAAAAGGGCTTGTACGAGAATACCGTGATCCTTTTCGCGTCCGATCACGGCTCGCATTTCCGCACCCGCAACCGCGACGAGCATTGTCTCGGCGGCGATGATTACAAGCGCTCCTGCCACGACGCGTGCCTGCGCGTGCCGCTGGTAATCGAAGGCGGCGCGTTCAATGGCGGTCATGTCGTTCACGATCTGGTCAGCACGGCGAGCCTGCCAAAGACGATTCTCGCGCTCGCGGGCGTGGACGTCGGCGATGAGATGATCGGCGAAAACCTTGCGGACGTAGTGCTTCATCCCGAGCGCGAACGCGAAAACGAGGTCTTCGCGCAGATCAGCGAAAGTCGCTGCGGCCGCTGCATCCGCACGCCGGAATACCTCTATTCGGTCTATGCGCCCGGCGTAAACGGAAACGCCGCCGGTTCCGCCGACGCGTACGCGGACGATTTCCTCTATGACCTGAAAAAGGATCCGACTGAGCGCACGAATCTGATTCACGATCCGGCATACGCCGAAATCAAAAAGCAGATGCGTGAAAAGCTCCTGAAATGGATTTACCGCGAGGAGCACGTCCTCCCCACCATCACGGATTGATCCCATTGCGGATTGACCGCATCACGGATCAATCCCGATTTCCCGCGCTGTCCAAACGGCAGCGCGGGTAATTTTTTGAGCAAAAGTTTGAAGAACTTCACTCCTCAAGAAGCACAAACAATTCTCCGATCGGAAATAGAAAACGATTTCTCTGTCCAATTCGCTCAGCATCATAAATTCCGGACACTGCTCTTGAAATTCTATTTCAAAAAACATCGCTCTCCGCATGACGCGCTTTCCCACCTACCCCCGCAGCTCATCCTCAATCGCCAGCAGGCGATTGTATTTCGCCAATCGTTCCGAACGCGCGGGCGCGCCGCATTTCAGATAGTCCGCGTTGATTGCCGCCGCGAAATCGCCGAGGAAGCTCGATTCCGTATCGCCGCTTCGGTGTGAAAGCACCACCGCATACCCCGCTCGCCGCGCCAGCGCGACGGTTTCGAGCGTTTCGGTGATCGTACCGACCTGATTGGGTTTAATCAGGATTGCGTTTCCCGCACCGAGCGCCGCGCCCTGAAGGAGCCGTTCCGCGCTGGTGGTGAACAGGTCGTCGCCAACGATCATGATTTCGTCGCCCATGCGATCGGTCATCTCTCTGAAACCGTCGAAATCCTCTTCTCCGAGCGGATCCTCGATCGAAACCAGCGGAAAACGCGACGCTAAAAACGCGTATTCGTCGATCAGCGCTTCGCGCGTTCGGATTTGCCCGGATTTCAGCATCCGATAGCCCGCGGGCGTGCGCCATTCGTTTGCCGCCGCGTCAATCGCCAGCGAAACGTCCTCTCCGGGAACCCATCCCGCGCGCTCAATCGCCCGCACCAGCAGCTCCAGCGCCTGCTCCGCGCTTTCGAGATTCGGCGCAAAGCCGCCCTCGTCGCCTACGCCGGTGGAAAGCCCCTTCTCCAGCAGCAGCGTTTTCAGCGCGCGATAGCATTCCGCGCCCATTCGCATCGCGCCGGCAAAATCGTCCGCGCCGGACGGGACGAGCATGAATTCCTGAATATCGATATTGTTGTCCGCGTGCCGCCCGCCGTTGAGCACGTTCATCATCGGGCACGGCATTTCGCCCGCCATTGCGCCGCCGAGCCAGCGGTAAACCGGCATTCCCGCGGCGTTTGCCGCCGCCGAAGCGATTGCAATGGACGCGGCGAGCATCGCGTTTGCGCCGAGGCGCGATTTGTCCTCCGTTCCGTCCAGCGCGATCATCGCCGCGTCGATCGCGCGCTGATTCGCCGCATCCATGCCGGTCAGCGCATCCGCAATCTCGATGTTGACCGCGCGAACGGCGTTCAGAACATCCTTTCCGCCGAACGCTTCGCCCCCGTCGCGATTCTCATGCGCCTCGTGACTGCCGGTGGATGCGCCCGCCGGTGCATCGCCATAGCCGGTCGCGCCGCATTCGAGCATCGCTTTGCACGCGACGGTCGGATTCCCCCGCGAATCGAGAATGCGCCACGCGCGCAGGGATTGGATTCTCATCATTGCTTTTTCGCCCCCTTTTTCGCTCATTATGCCGCAAATGCCGCCGATTTTATGCAAAAAACGTTTCCCTCACGCGCATTTTATGGTATACTTACTCTATAAAAAAGGGGGCGATGCATTGTACTACGAACCTTACAAGAAGCGCGGCAAAAGGCGCCGCAGGCGCGGCGGTTTCGGGCGCGCAATTCTGAAGCTGATCATTTTTCTGGTAGTCATTGCCGTCGCCGCGTGCGCCGCGCTCTATTTCCTGCCGGTTTCAATGTTCATGGTCGATCCGGAAACCGACCTTGCAGTCAACACGTCGCTTCCGAGCGCGCCGTTCAACGTGCTGATTCTCGGCGTTGACAAATTAAACGACGGCCGCCAGCGGAGCGACACGATGATCATCGCGTCGATCGATTCCGGCGGCGTGAAGCTCACCTCGATTCAGCGCGACCTGAAGGTGCCGATCGACGGGCATAAGGCGAACAAAATCAACGCCGCGTTCGCGTTCGGCGGCGCGGAGCTGGCAATGAAGACGGTCAATCAGGTGTTTGACATGAACATCACGAAATATGTCGTCGTAGACTTTACGTCGGTCGTCAGCCTCGTAGACGCAATCGGCGGCGTCGATGTGGACGTCACGGAACAGGAAATGAACCACATCAACAAAAACGTGGTCGATTCCTACGACGTGTTCGGCCCGCTCGGCTATACCGCGACGGAGCTGAAGACCTACGGGCCCGGAACGCACCTCGACGGACTTCAGGCGCTCGGCTATGCGCGCATTCGCAAGGTCGACAGCGATTTCGGCCGCACCAGCCGCCAGCGCACGGTGATCAATCTGATGATTCAGAAGCTGAAATCCAATCTCTGGAATCCGATTCTGGTCACGAAATTTCTCTCCGCAGGCTTCGAGGGGATCGACACGAACCTGAACACCGCCGAAATGATTTCTCTCGGCGAAAAAGCGGTGCTCGGCGGCTCGTTCGACACGTTCCGCCTCCCGATGGACGGCACCTACGGCGACGACGGCTCGTCGCTGACGATGCGCAACGAGGAAAAGAACCTCACCGGGCTCAGGAATTTCATTTACGGGAATTAAAACAAGCCGGCTGCCCGAATTCGGGCGGTCTGCCTTTTGGAAAAACGCCGCAGAATCTTCAAACAAGGATGATTGCCCATGAAAAAGCTGTTTTCTTTCCTGATGCGCGAAAAAATGCTCGCGCTTTCCCTGCTGGCAGCGGCGGCTTCGCTGATCATTACGCCGCTCACACCCAAACGCCTTCTGGAAATCGACTGGCGCACGCTGGGCACGCTTTTGATGATGCTGTGCGTGCTGGAAGGATTCAAGCGGGAGAATGTGCTGCGCCCGATCGCCGCATTCGCCGCTCGTCTGGGAAAAATGACGGCGCTTTCGCTGTTTCTGGTCTTCGGCGTATTCTTTACGTCGATGTTCGTCACCAACGACGTTTCGCTCATCATCTTCGTTCCGCTCACGATTCAGCTCTTCCGACAGGGCGGAAAGGAAAAATACATTCTTCCGATCATTTCGATGGAAAACATCGCGGCGATCCGCGGCTCGATGCTCATGCCCTTCGGCAGTCCGCAGAATCTGTTTCTATACGGTCAGATCGATGTTTCCGTCGGGCATTTCATGCTGCATATGCTGCCGCTGTCCGCGCTGTCCGCGATTTTGCTGATCGGGTTCGTATTCTTTCTGTTCCGAAAGAATGCGCGCGAGGAAATTTCCTGCGGCGCGAGCGAACAGCCATGGGCGCCGGAAGGCAAACGGCGGCGCGGAATCTATATTGCGCTGTTCATTCTGGTCATTCTGGTCATCGTAACGCGCACAAAGCTCTGGCCGCTCGCGCTGGCAATCGTGCTGGCAACCATCGCATTCACGGACAGAACGCTTTTGAAAAAGGTCGATTACGTGCTGCTGATGACTTTTCTGTGCTTCTTTATTTTTTCCTCTTCCATTTCGGCGAATCCAAACATTGCCGGAATGCTGAAAAAGGCGGTTGCCAACCATGAATACGCCTGGTCCATCGGCTTGAGCCAGATCATTTCCAACGTGCCGGCAACCATCGTGCTCTATCCGTTCACGGAAAACGTATCCGCGCTGATTTACGGCGTCGATACCGCCGGCCTTTGCTCCATCATCGGTTCGCTCGCCTCAGTGATCAACTATCGCATTTACGTGCGCGAATATCCGGAAAACGGCGGCAAATTCCTGCGCGTATTTACATTGATCAGCTGGGCGTTCTTCGCGCTGGTCGCGCTGCCCGGCTTCTTCCTGTGCCGCTGGCGGTTTTTCTGAATGCGCAAAACAAGGACTGCAAAACGGCGCATACATGGACATATGCAACCGGTTTTGCAGTCCCTATTGACGAAATAAGCGAAAAATTTCGATCTCGGCGGCAGTTTCCTTCACCGCGCCCTTCGCGCCGTTCAGCTTGGTCTGTGGCGCGGCAACGCCCCGCCGGATTCTATTTTTTCACCCATATCGGGCTCGTCCACGCATATCGCCCGTCTTTCAAGCGAATGCGGAGGTAATACCAGTCCTCGTCCCGCTCGTGCGTGTAATCGAAGAACGCCTTGCGCGGCGCGTTTCGGAAGAACACAACACTCCTGCCATTCTTGATCAGATCCACTCGGTCAACCGGCGTTTCGCCGCCAATGGAGAAGAAGATCGTTCGCTTGTCGTCCGAATCCCGAATCTCCTCGCCCATGAAGCAGCCGTTGATTCTGAAATCAACCGTCACGCGCTTTGCGCCCATGAACGCATAGCATCTGCGCGCCGCGAGCGCATCGAAAATCGCCTCGCGCGTGTTATTCTCGGCGTAAACGCCGGTCATGCCGGCATAGCCATAGCCGCGATCGGCAACATCTCTGCCGCCGAACCCCGCGTGATCATCCGTGCAGGCAATGCACGCGGGCTTCGCGCCGTTTTCCAGCGCATCGGCATAATAGCAGCCGCGAACGCCGGTCGACGCGGGAAAATCGCCGTCATACATTTCATACGCGCCGCCGCGGGAGTAAATCTCAAACGTCCGCGGCGTCAGCTCCGCGGGTCTGCCGGTCAGATCCGTGCCCGGATTGATCGTTCCGCAGGTGTGCGGGCCATAGAGCACATCGCGCCTTTCGGAAAGCGCGCGCAGCTCGGATTCGGTGAGCTCGCCATCACGCGCGCCGCGAATGAGATTTGCATTCTCCGCCGACCGGAAATAGATCACCATATTTGAAAACCACGGATAGGAATCGCGCTCGTATGCGGGAATCGTCGTAAATTTGCCCGGCTCGTAATACCGGTTTGCCGTTTCGAGAATCCGCTGCCATTTGATTTTGCCGGTTTCCGGATCGATTCCCCACAGCGGCGGCTTGCCCACGCCGCCGTGATCGTGATCGGACAGCGCGCAGAAATCCACCTTCGCCTCGTCGCGAAGGTTACGGAAAAACGTGTCCGGATCCACCAGTCCGTCGGACAAATTCGTGTGTCCGTGCAAATCGCCGAACCATAGCCGATAAGGATTCTCCGCCGGTTCAAACGCACGCACGGTTTTGCTGAGCTCTGAATTGATTTCACTGCGCGAGCGTCCATCGCACGAATAAACCAGATCGGTAAACCGTGCGTTGCGCTCGGGACTGTCGAACCGCTTCGCCTGATTGCGATCCTGATGATTCACCTTTCCATCCTCCCCTAACGATGAATCCGAAAAATGCCGGCGGAACGCGATTCAGCGTTTCGCCGACTGTCTAACAAGCTCCCATGATTGCAAATGTCCGCCGATCGGGAAAACCCGGCGGGCTTTCCCAATCATTATACCACATTCTTCCATGCAATCAAAGCGCTCCGAGCCGTTTTTTCAGCTCCAGCAGGATTACGCCTGCATACGCCGCAAAGCCGTGGCAGCAGCTGCCGCGCGTGGAATCGAATTCCCACAGCGTACCGTTCGTCTTCGCCATGAATCCGAAATAGCCGCGCACCTCGGAAAGCGCCTGTTCATAGCAGCCGTTGTCCATCAGCGCGATCATCCTGAGATAGTTTCCGATGAACGCGTTCGAGAACGGCACGTTCGGATACCGGTTCTCGCGCTTGCGGTTGGGGCCAAACGCTTCGGTCATCGTCCTCCAGAGCGCGGGATGTGTTTTCGGCGTCGCGGTTTTCAGTGCAAATGCGTAATACTGGCAGGTTTCGGTGATATTCGCGGTTCGAACGAGCTTTCCTTCCACGCGAATCGCGTTATCGACGAAAAATTCGCCGTTGAACGCCCATTCGCGCACCGCAGCGCGCACCCTTTCCGCCTTTTCGATCAGCGCTTCGTCGCCATACGCGCGCCCCGCCGCTTCCAGCGCGGCGGCATAGAGCATATTCGATGGGAAGCTCACGCCGCAGGTCACGTCCTTGTCGTTCGCGCGCGACCATTCCACGAAAGTCCATCCGGGCATATTCTCGATCAGCCCGATTTCGTTTTCATAGGGCTTTACCGCGTTCAGAATGCCATAGACCGCGTTTTTAAGACAAGCGACCACCTCGGGATCGCCGTTTCTGAATTTTGCGTATTCCGCCGTCTCGATAATGCCCCAGAAATTCCAGTTGATGATGTACTCGCGCCCGCCGATATAATTCGTATCGCCCGGATACAGCATCGGCAGAATGCCCTTCGGCGCTTCGGGATTCATGATGAATCGGTTCGTCCGATAGAAATTCTCCAGAAACGACGTTTCCACGCGGTTATCGCCGGTAAACGCAAATTCGCATCTGCCGGTGAAGAACGAATCGCACAGCCAGCCCGCGCGCTCGCGCGAGGGGCAGTCCATGAAAATGTCCGTCGAATTCTGGCGATAGGTGTTCACCGCCGCATCGTAAATCTCCTTCAGCTCCGGATCGTTAAACGTCTTCTCCGGAATCTGAACGCCGGCCTGCTCGATCAGCGCAAGGCGGCGCACCTGAATCGTCCCCTTCGCCGCGCAAATCTTCAAATACTTAAAGCAGTTCGGCTCGAACGCGAGGAAATGCCTTTCGCCCGCAGGAATATCCAGCCGCATCGCGCCCAGCACGTTCATCCGGCGCGGAATGACGTCGCCGTCGGTCAATACCTCGTCAAAAATCAGATAAATACGCGCATCGGTATCCGCCGCCACGTCCAGCTCGATCAGTCCCGCGCGCACGCGATCGAACGCGTACAGCCGCGCAGTTCCCTCGCAGATCGCGCCCGTTCCCGCCTTCCTGCGGTCGGAGAACGCCATCGAATGGGTTTCGCGGAACAGATTGCATTCTTCATGCTCGAAAATCTTCGCATAGCCGGGCTTCAGATAATAAATGTTGTTGTTAAACGGCGAGCGGCCGAACGGCATCAGATTTTCGGGCACTTCCCTTTCGCCGATCGTGAAATCCGCAATCGCCGCCTCGGGCAGGAACTCCGTTCCCGAAAACGGCTCCACGCGGCGCGGAATATAAACCGGATCCGGAAGCATTTCCAGAATCTGAATCGGCCCCTCTGAGCGATGGAAATCGTATACCTCGGTATACACGCGCTGGCGCGCCATCTTATCCGTGAAGCGCACGCGCGGCGAATATTCGCGGCAGGCAATCGCGTCGCGCCCCGTCGCGATCAGAACCTCGCCCTTTTCATTCAAAACCTCGAGATTCAGAAACGACGGATGCAGCGTATACTCAAAGCAGCTCGTATAATATCCGGCGACCAGCACGCGCAGCGCCTTTACGCCGCGAACGCGCCATTCGTCCACTCGGAAATGCCCGTCGCCCGCGCGCGCGGGGCCATAAGCAATCAGCCTTTCGTCGCCATAGAGGTGATACGCGGTCGACGCGGTCATGCGCACGGTTTCACTGCCGTCCGGAAGCGGAATCAGGAATTCAAGGAACAGATTCAGCTCCTCGCTTCTCCCCTTCGCCCAAACCGGTTTGGATTGATTAAACATTCATCGTCCTCCTAAAAAAGATCGGCGCGTTGGTTTTCCGCGCCGATCGAATGCTTTTGCAGATTACTTGCTGATCTGCGCCATGTAGTTGTCGTAAGCGCCCTGGCACATGGAGATCGCTTCTTCAATGCCCATGCCCTTCAGCGTGTCGATATAGCTGTCCCAATCCGCGTCGATGTCGCGCACGCCGGTAATGAAATCGACCGCGCTCGCCTTATAATAGGTCTGGCAATCGGGCAGGATGAAACTCAGCGTCTCGTTGTCCTCGACGGACCACTTGATCGTGGGCCAGAGCAGCACGCCGCAATCGGTCGCCGGCTTGCGGAAGCGATCGGTGTCCAGGCTCGCCTCGATCGGATCCTCCTGGCGATCCCACATCTTGCTCTCGAACCAGATCGGATGCGCAGACGGATAGCCGACGCCGCCCTGAATCGCGTAGCTGTGGCGGAACTGGTTCATGGTCAGATCGTCGGGCTTGAGCCAGTGCCAGGTCGTGTGCGTATCGTCGATCCATTCCCAGGAAACGCCTTCAACGCCCATCCACGCGAGCGTAGTGCCCTCTTCGCTGTAGAGGTAATCGACGTATCTCAGCGCCGCTTCGGGGTTCTTGCAGCCGGAGGTAATCGCGAAATGGTTGCCGCCGCAGGACGCGCGCTTGTTCATCAGGCGATTGCCCTCATTGTCCGGGAACGGCGCGAGGCCCTGATAATCCCAATGCAGATCATTGCCGACATTGACGAACGCGCCGGCGACGGTCAGATAGCCCAGGCGATCCGCAGTGCCCTTCGCGGTATAGGTGTCTTTGTCCTGAGAGAAGGTTTCGGGATCGAGCAGACCCTCGTCGTACAGCTTCTTGAGATAGCGGAACGCTTCCTTCAGATCGTCGGAGATGTAGGAATTCTTCACCTCGGACGTGCCGGGATAGACGAACATTCCATAGTAGTTATCCGGATACACCTTGAACGCGTGCATCAGAATATTCAGCTGATCCAGACCGTTCGCGGACATCGGGATCTCGTCGGTCGGATCGCCGTTGCCATTCGCATCCTGCTCCTTGAACGCTTTCAGAACCTCGTACAGCTCATCGACGGTCTGCGGGATTTCAAGGTTCAGATTGCTCAGCCACCGGGTATTGATGATCATGTGCGTGGTCAGAGAATTCGTCGTAACCTGCGGCAGCGCGTAAATCGCGCCGGTGGAATCGGTGATCGCGAGGCGAATCGTCTCGTCGCGCTGCATCAGCGCGTTGAAGTTCGGCGCATATTCTTCGATCATGCCGCTCAGGTCAAGCAGCTGGCCCGCACTCGCGAGGGACGCGACTTCTTCGTCGGTCAGCGCCGCACGGAAGAAGATGTCCGGCAGGTCGCCCTTCGCAATGCGCAGTGCGCGCTTCTCGGCGGCGCCGTCTTCGGTAACGCATTCCCATTCAATGTGAACGCCGGTGATCTTTTCCAGCTCCTGGAACGCGGGGTTGTCGTTGAAATTGTCCACCATGCTGCTGCCGGCGAGAATGCCCCAGCCGGTCAGCGTCACGGGCGCGCCCTCAACGGGATACGTGCCCAGCACGTCCGCGAACGCGGCGCCCGTCAGCAGCAGGCATGCGCAAAGCAGCATTGCAAAAAGTTTCTTCATGAATAGTCCTCCTCTTTCGCTTATTACATCAGCCCTTGATCGAGCCGATCATAACCCCTTTTACAAAATACTTCTGAATGAACGGATACAAAAGCATCATCGGAACCGTCGAAACGATGATCACACCGTAGCGAATCAGCTGCGCGATGTACTGCTCCTCCTGAACCGACGCGGCGGAAATGTCCGCGCCCTGCATATCGTTCTGGAGCAGGATCTGCCGCAAAAACAGCTGAAGCGGATAGAGCTTTCGATTCGTCAGATAAATCATCGGCCCAAAATAGCCGTTCCACAAACTGCTCGCCACGTACAGCGCAATGACCGCCGTAACCGCCTTGGAAAGCGGAAGAATGATGTGAATGAACGCCTTGAAATTCGTGCAGCCGTCGATCGCCGCCGCTTCGGTCAAATCCTTCGGAATGCCCTGAAAGAACGTGCGAACGATGATCACATGGCTGGCGGTAATCGCGCCGGGCAGCACCACCGCCCAGATCGTGTCCAGCAATCCCATCTGGCTGACGACCAGATACGTCGGAATCATACCGCCGGAGAAGAACATCGTAAATGTCACCAGCATCATCAGCGGCGTTCTCAGCATAAAATCCTTTCTCGAAAGCGGATACGCAAACATCACCGTCAGCACCAGCGAAATCGCCGTTCCGAGAATCGCATAGAAGAACGTGTTCCGATAGCCCAGCCATATCTGATTGAACTTCAGGATTCGTTCATAGCCCGCCAGCGTAAATCCCACCGGCCGCCAGATCACCTTTCCGGAAGAAACCATCTGCGGATCGCTGAACGACGCGATCACCACGAAATACAGCGGATACGCGATAATCAGAAACACCACCGCCAGCAGCAGCGTGTCCACCGCGCCGAAAATCCGATCGCTCCGCGTCTGACGAATGTTCGTCTGTCTGCGCATATGCTCTCCCCCTTACCAAAGGCTCGTCTCGCCGATATGCTGGCTGATCTTGTTCACCGCAATCAGCATCACCAGCGAAATCAGCGAATTGAACAGTCCGATCGCCGCGGAATAGCTCGGCTGATTCTTCAGAAGACCCATTTCGTACACATACGTCGAAATCACCTGCGCGTAGCGAAGATTCTGGTCGTTCTGCATCAGGTATACCTTGTCGAAGCCGACGTTCAGCAAATGCCCGCTGTCCATGATCAGAAGAATCGTGATCGTGGGCAGGATATGCGGAAAATCGATGTAGCGAATGCGCTGAAGTCTCGACGCGCCCTCAACCGTCGCCGCCTCATGCAGCTCCGGCGAAACGCCGGACAGCGCCGAAATGTAAATGATCGCATTCCAGCCCATGTTCTGCCACACACCCGACCAGACGTACATATGCCGGAAATACTGCGGCTTTCCCAGATACAGGATTCGATCCGCGCCCACCGCCGCGCGCAGATTGTTGATCAGACCAAACGACTGCCCGAAGAATACGTTCAGCAGCGAAACCAGCACGACTACGGAGATGAAATGCGGCGCATAGGAAACCATCTGCACCGTCTTTTTGAACCGCGGATGCTCGTTCGCATTCAGCGCCAACGCCAGAAAGATCGGGATCGGAAACCCGACCAGCAGCGAATAAAACGCAATCAGGAACGTATTGCTCATCAGCGACCCGAACTGGAATGAATGGATGAATTTCTCGAACCACTTCAGCCCCACCCACGGGCTTCCCGTAATGCCCAGCGCCGCGTTGTAATTGCGAAACGCAATCTGAACGCCGTACATCGGCCAATACTTGAATAACACATAGAACACGATTCCCGGAATCGCCATCAAATACAAATCGTAGTTCCGATGCATATCCGCGCCCAGCCGTCTGAACCAACCGTTCCTTTTTTGCATTCCGCACGCCTCCAGATTTCAGATTGTTCTTTCTGATTCCAATTATAAACGTGCATTTTCAACTTAACAAGCGAGTATTTCGTCGAAAAAACGTGATATTTTGCCTCTATGTGAATGTGTTTTTGCCCATTCAGCAGTCAAAAATATAGCATTATACCATATTATGCAGGCTTCATATATAGCATTATAGCGTTATTTTATTATATCATTATTCACATTTCATCTTGACGCACAGAAAAAACGGCGTATAATAACCTTGAAAGCGAAAGGAGGCGCGCCGAATGCAGATTTCGGATATGTACATCCCCATCCACGAGCTGGTTCAGCAGGTCGACGAAGAGGACATCGTTACGCGCTTTACCTGCGCGTCCATTTCGCATATCCATTCGCACAAATGTCTGGAGCTCGCCTATGTTCTAAAGGGGGAAATCCTGCACAACGTCGGTGGAATGACCTATAAAATTCACGAAGGTGAATTTTTCATCGTCGATTACGATCAATTTCATTCGTATCTCGTCGTTTCGGGCAAGGATTTCCGGCTGATCAACATAATGTTCCGCCCGCGGCTGTTCGGCTCGGAGCTGAGCGAAGCGAACCACCTGAGCGACATTTACAACCACTATCTGATTTCGATCGACAAGCGCCGCATCGATCGAACGCCGATGCTGACCAAATTCAGCGACCCGACCGGTCTGGTGCGCCGCAGCATTCTCGCAATCGTCAAGGAGGTCAACGAGCGCGAGCTCGGCTGGAAGGAAGCGTCGCGCGGACTGCTGATCAACATCATTATCCAAATGCTGCGCGAGGTTTGCACCGCCGACGCGCCGAAGGATGGTCGCTCGTTTGCGCCGCAAATGATGCGCTATGTCCGCGAAAACTATATGTCCACCCTGAAAATCACGGACAGCTACCCCGTCGGCAATTATTCCGCCGCGTATTTGAGCAAGCAGTTCAAATTGGAAACCGGCGTAAATTTCACCGAATATGTCAAACGCGCACGCATCGAAGCGAGCTGCCGCCTGCTTTTGAATACGGACAAGGCGATCTGGGAGATAGCGGAGCTGGTCGGCTATCGCGATTCCTCGTTTTTCCATAAAACCTTTCAGGAATTCATGAATTGCAGCCCCGCGAAATACCGCAAGTATTATGCCCGCAGCCATCCGCACGATCAGGAATAGCAAAAGCCGCGCTGTGAGCGCGGCTTTCAGCTTTTCAAAAAAGTCTTTTTGACAAGCTGGTGGACGGG